>Ga0210024_1000981_pt1 | contig 26025 bp, 23 predicted proteins | sample CryGeymeta201525_FD_183988 | JGI IMG/M metagenome (GOLD analysis project Ga0210024, IMG submission 183988) | Groundwater microbial communities from Crystal Geyser aquifers in Utah, USA - Crystal Geyser metaG 2015-25 (SPAdes) (version 2) | ecosystem: Environmental > Aquatic > Deep subsurface >...
TCGCCGAAATCCTTTCAACGCTGGACGAAGCGATTGAGCAGACGGAGGCGCTGATTGCGAAGATGCAGCAGGTCAAGGCGGGGCTGATGCACGACCTTTTCACCCGCGGGGTCACCCCCGACGGCCGACTTCGTCCCACCCGCGCGCTGGCGCCTGAGCTTTACAAGGAATCGCCGCTTGGATGGATTCCGAAGGAGTGGGGCTGTCTGACAGTCGAGCAACTTCTCGCAAATACAGCATGTCCGATGCGAAGTGGCCCATTTGGAAGCGCTTTATTGAAGGATGAGTTAGTTGAAGACGGTGTTCCGTTTCTTGGTATCGACAATATTTTTGTTGAACATTTTCTACCTAAATTCCATCGATTTGTCTCGGATCAGAAGTTCCAGGAATTAAATAGGTATTCGGTCTTTCCGCGCGACGTTATTATTACGATCATGGGCACTGTTGGTCGATGCTGCGTGGTACCCAACCACATCACGAAGGCCCTTTCTTCCAAGCATCTGTGGACGATGACCTTCGATACCGACCAAGTCCTCCCTGAACTCGTCTGTTGGCAGCTTAACCACGCCAGTTGGGTGAAAAATTGGTTTGCGCGCCATTCCCAGGGTGCCGTAATGGAGGCGATTCAGTCATCCACCCTAAGAACGTTAAGACTGCCGGTCCCTCCAATGGAGGAGCAGAAGCGAATTCTTGACAGTTATCTTGGATGCTCTCTCAGGGCTAAAGCAGAGGAGGAAAATCTCCATAAACTCCGCCAGCATAAACACGGCCTCATGCACGACCTGCTGACCGGCCACGTACCAGTTCGACATGAGGGGAACCGTGGAACTGCATGAACTAAAGATTAGGTTGCAGCAGCACATGAGCGATGGCCTTGTCACCATCGTCGGCTCGGGTCTTTCATGTGCCGAGGGATTGCCCGGCATGGGTGAGTTGGCGGATCATTTATGCGCAGTGATTCCTGTTGGGCTTTTTGGTGCAGAGGCTGCAGCCTGGGCCGAGATAGAACCTTTAATTATTGCAAAAGGTCTTGAACCTGCACTGCTAGAGAGAGCACCAACGGCCGCGCTCGAAACGGCGATTTCTTTAGCGACTGCGCAATTTGTCGGGGAGCGGGAACGGTCTGTTGTTGCCGAAGTCTTTGCAGGAATCCGGACTTTGCGAATTACGCGTTTGATGGCGCACATGCTCAAGCCATCGACCGGGCTACCTATAATAACAACGAATTATGACCGTCTGGTGGAGATTGGCGCCGAGGAGGCTGGACTTGGTGTTGACACAATGTTTGTAGGTCGATTCGCTGCCAAGTTCAACGAGCGGGAGAGCCGCTTGAGCTTTTGTCGCGATGTCTCTCTCAAGAACAAACGAGTTACTTGCAATTACCAGTCACGGGCTCTTGTTTGCAAACCCCACGGAAGCTTGGATTGGTACCTACGCGATGGCAAACCTGTGCATTACGCAGGTGATTTGCCAAGGGTCCAGCGGCTGATTATAACCCCTGGACAGAACAAGTTCCACAACGGTTATGAGAGTCCTTTCGACCACCATCGAAGTCGAGCAAACGACGCAATTGATCGGGCTAGCCGCTTTCTCATCCTCGGTTATGGTTTCAATGACGACCACCTTGAAACGCATCTGTCACCGGCGATAGTAGGGGGCAAACCAACGCTTTTAATCACACACACACTGTCGGCCAAAGCTGTGACATTGGCCACAGGACATGCGAACGTAATTGCCTTGGAACACTGCACGCGGGCAGGCACAGACGGTACACGAATCATCATTGACAAGGTTGATTACTTTTCCCCTGCCTTGGGTTTGTGGGATTTACATTCCTTTATCTCGGAGGTGCTTGAACCATGACCGCTACTACTACTGCTGCACTCCAGTTCACCCAGGCAGAGCTTCTCGGGAAAATTGCTTCAGTCGATACAAGCCGCGTCGCAATTGATGTATCCAACTCCGTGCTTTTGACGCGCATCGGAATCGGTACCCTCATTGCCATCCGTGGGGCCACAGAACTTGAATATCTCATCGCGATAACGGATCGGGTGACCCGTAGTCTATGTGATGCATTACCGGAGGAACTGCCGGAAGGAGATGAAGAAGCAATGCTTGCAGCAGTGCCGAGGGATTTGCTGCGAGGTGCGCTGATCGGAACTTTCCGTACGGTGGAGGGGGCAAAGAAGAACACATTTAAACGTGGTGCCGACAGTTTCCCGCAAATCGACCGTGACTGCTTCGTTATAGACGGAGGTAACCTACAACGGTTCATGAGCATACTTGGCTCGGACTTTCCTGAGGCCGAACGCCTTAAGCTTGGAACATTTGTTGCCGACCGCACGGCAGATGCCATCGCCAGCGGTGATAAATTTTTCCAGCGTCATGCCGCCGTGCTGGGGAGCACCGGTTCCGGCAAGAGCTATGCGGTTGCGCTGATTTTGGAGCGGGCGGCAAAGCTCAAATTCCCCAATATTCTCGTTTTCGACATGCATGGCGAATATGCACCACTTGCGGATCCTGCCAAAAAAGGCTTTGCCACTCGATTTAGGATTGCAGGCCCCGGGGATCTGGAAAAGCCAGGGGATGACGCCCTATTCCTGCCTTACTGGTTACTAAACCGGGATGAGATGCTGTCGATGATTCTTGATCGGAGTGACCAAAACGCACCAAACCAAGCATCGCGTTTCACATCTCACGTTCGTGCTCTGAAGCAGAGGACGCTTGAAGTAGAAAAGAAGACGGAGGTCGTGAAGACATTCACGGTAGATTCGCCGATCCCATACGAGATCGATGAACTCCTCGAACTCTTGCGGGTCGATAACACCACAAAAGGTGTCGGCAAAACAGGTTCCGTCAAAGGCGAGTGGGAGGATAAGCTCACACGTTTTATTTCCCGCTTGGAGGCCAAGCTGGATGATCGACGTTACGGCTTCATGTTCCCCCCCCCCTACCGAGGCGAAAACCTATGATTGGCTCGCCAGTCAAACTGCACGGCTATTAGGCTCTGGGGGCGGTAAGGGGATTAAGATCATTGACTTCTCCGAGGTGCCTGCTGATGTGTTGCCCGTCGTCACCGGAACGCTTGCGAGGCTATTGTACGATGTCCAGTTCTGGATGAGCCCCGTGAAGCGAACGCCTGTGACTCTACTGTGCGATGAGGCTCACCTTTATCTGCCTGTCCGTGTTGATGCGGATGCAGTGCAACGACAAGCCTTGGCCTCTTTCGAACGTATAGCGAAAGAGGGGCGTAAGTACGGATATTCGATGGTTGTTGTAAGTCAGCGGCCTTCGGATGTCAGCAAGACTATTCTCAGCCAATGCAATAACTTCCTGGCCCTGCGATTGACCAACGAAAGCGACCAAGGCGTCATTAAGCGTCTGATGCCAGATTCGTTGGCAGGACTCACCAGCATATTGCCCCTTCTTGATACAGGTGAGGCTTTGATGCTGGGCGATGCTGTTTTGCTGCCGTCTCGGATCAAGCTAGACCTTCCTTCAATTACACCAGACAGTGCAACACGCGATTTTTGGAGAGAATGGGGCACTCAGGCGTCAGATGAGAATGCAATCCGCAGTGCAGTCGAGTGCTTGCGCAGTCAGACGAGAAAAGGGATGTAACGCGCGGACCGACCGCCAGCTTCGATGACCTGCACTCCCGGTTCCTGAATGCAGCGAATGGGGTCGGACCAAGATAAGTTCTTGATATGTTGACAATTATCCGCCAAAAAAGGGCTGTAAATCGCCCTATAGCTCGATTTTCGAGGCAGAAAATGAGGGATTTCAGGGTATAAGGCGGCGGGTCCAGCCGATCAGCCGGACATCGCCGGAGGGGGGAACCATGAACAAACACCCAGCCACACTCCGCCCCAGCGGCGGCTACCGCCGCCTGCGGTCGTTTCAGTTGGCCGAAATCATCTACGACGGAACGGTCTCGTTCTGCGACCGGTTCGTGAACAAGCGCTCGCGAACCCATGACCAGATGGTGCAGGCGGCGCGTAGCGGGCGACAGAACATCGCCGAAGGCAGCCGGGCCTCGGCGACTTCCAGCCAGACCGAGTTGCGGCTGGTCAACGTGGCACAATGAGGCAGTGTGCGACGCATGTTCCGGGAGGCCGAGGAACAGGGGCTGCCGGCCCTTCAGATCCTGGAGGTCGGAATGCGGATGCGGTTTACAGTGCCGCTGGATGCCCCAAGAGCTGACCATTCCCCAAGAACGGCCCGAGTCACGGCAAGAGTCACGGCAAGAGTCACGGCTGGCGGCTAACCGAGGGTCGGCATTCACGGACTTGGGGGTGGGGAGTCACCGGGGAAGTAGGCACCAAGTCGGCACCAATTTGGGATACTAATGCCAATAAATCTGACTCAGACAGCCAAAGAACTCCGCAGAAACTCAACCGACGCCGAGAGGCTCTTATGGCAGCGCTTGAAGGCCAGGCAACTTGACGGACTTAAGTTCCGGCGGCAGGAGCAAACAGGCCGCTTCATCGTCGATTTCGTCTGCTACGAAAAAGGGGTTATTGTCGAAGCGGACGGCAGCCAGCATGCCTTGGAGAAAGAAAAGGACGACGAGCGGACACAGTGGCTGCATTTGCAAGGGTTCACGGTCCTGAGATTCTGGAACCATGAAATATTGACGAATATAGAAGGGGTGCTGGAGGTTGTCAGAACGCGATGCCTGGAGGCGCCCCTCTCCCCAGCCCTCTCCCACAGAGGGGAGAGGGAGTAAGACAAAAAACCTCGTTCGCGTACTGTGCATGTACATGCTTCAAAAGTTCCCCCTCCCTAGTATGGGAGGGGGTCCGGGGGAGGGTGGATCTGCGGCGCTACAACGCAGAAAGGCTTCAGCTCGGCTTATAGCTCGATTTCCGAGCCTGAGATGACGTCACGCCACCTGCAGATGAATCCGCTTCCCCAGGGTCCGAAGTGCTTTTTCGATGGTGGGCAACTTGGTCCCATGGTGCGGGTCGAGAATCCGGCGAACTTCTTTCTCGTTGACATCCATGAGGCTTGCCAATGCGGCCTTGCTGATGTGCCTTTCCCGCATCGCCAGATAGAGGGCGGCTTTCAGTGCCATCTGGGCCGGAAGAGTGACGGCATGAGAGCCGGGGGCTAACCGGGAGGGCGCGGGAATATCTTCGCCGTCGTCGATACGGCCGGCAATGGCTTCTTCAAGACAGTCTTCGGCCATCGCCAGGGCTTCTTCCAGGTTGCTGCCAGAGGTCAGAGCCTCGGGGATATCGGGAAAGCTGACGACTAAACCGCCGCCCTCTTCAGGGGCAAGGTTCGCCGGGTAGGTGAATCGATCTTCCATTTGTTGTTACCTCCCTGTGGTGTTTGTTGCCTCGGCATCAGAACTGGTCTTTATCGATGTCAAGTTGCTTCAACATGGCGGAAAGCAGGCTGGGGCCGATTTCGCTCCGCTTCACGGTGGTTTTTTTGTCTCCGTAGTAGAGGGTGCCGTGGCTGCCTTTGCCGTGCTTCTGATCGAAACGAACGGCAACGTCATTCTTCTTGCCGAGTTTCTTCACTTTTTTGATGAATTCGTCGCCATTCATGGTTCTTATTGTCGGGCAAAAATGTCCGAGTGTCAACCGGGGAATCCGGACAAAAATGTCTTTTTTTGAATTCGTGGGCGAGTCCAGCCGATCAGACGTTCATTGCCGGAGGGGGAAACCATGAACAAACGCCCAGCCATACTCCGCCCCAGCGGCGGCTACCGCCGCCTGCGGTCGTTTCAGTTGGCCGAAATCATCTACGACGGCACCGTCTCGTCCTGCGACCGCTTCGTCAGCAAGCGCTCGCGAACCCATGAGCAGATGGTGCAGGCGGCGCGCAGCGGGCGGCAGAGCATCGCCGAAGGGAGCCGGGCCTCGGCTTAGTATAGTAGTTGCGCAGTTGTTCAAATTTAAGTTGAATATTATCGTATTTACTGTACACTCAGGTATATTTCTTGCGCAGTAATTCAATTTAAGCATGAACTACTACATGCCAGGAGTACTTTGGAAAAGCTCACAGGCATAGGCAATCTGGATAGGGAACGGCTGGCAGCGATCCTGCGCGGTACGAAGGGGACCATATCTGTTGCCCAGGCTGCAGTTATCCTGAACGTTTCCCGGACAGATGCTGCCAAGATGCTCTCGCGCTGGAACAAGAAAGGGTGGCTCTCCCGCGTGCGGCAGGGGCTGTATGTGCCGGTGCCCCTTGAGGCAACCACGCCCGATGTCCCCTTGGAGGACCCCTGGCTGATCGCCGCAACACTCTTTGCCCCCTGCTACATCGGCGGCTGGAGCGCCGCCGAACACTGGGATCTCACCGAGCAAATCTTCCGCACCACCGTGGTCTTAACCCAGCTCACCCCCCGTGATCGCACGCCGGTCCTTAAAGGGGCAGCGTTTCTGCTCTGTTCCATCAACGAGAAGAAAATGTTTGGTCTCAAGCCGGTCTGGCGCGGTCAGGTCAAGGTTTCGGTTTCAGATCCCACCCGGACAATCCTCGATATGCTGGCTGACCCTCGTCTGGGGGGCGGCATACGCTCGGCAAATGACATACTGATGAACTATCTGCACTCGGAGTCGAAAAACCTGGAGCTGCTGCTGGACTATGCCGACCGGCTCGGCAATGGTGCGGTTTTCAAACGCCTGGGTTTCTTGCTGGAGCGGAACGCTGCCGACGAGCGGGCCACCATCGAGCTGTGTCTGCAGCGATTGACCAAGGGCAACACCAAGCTCGATCCGAAACTGCCAACGAAGCGGCTGGTATCCCGCTGGCGTCTCTGGGTGCCGGATAACTGGCTGAAGGAGATGGCATGATCGACCGGCAGGAACTGACTGAGCTGGCGCGGGAGCTTTCCCTGTCACTGCCGGTGGTGGAAAAGGATTACGTCCTCGGCTGGTTACTGGCGGGCATATCCGCCCATGAAGCTCTTGCCGGTCCGTGGGTTTTCAAGGGGGGGACCTGTCTCAAGAAGTGCTACTTCGAGACTTACCGCTTTTCGGAGGACCTCGATTTTACCGTCACCGAGGCGGCCCATATTGACGAAGAGTTTCTTCTGGAGGCATTCCGGACGATATCGGACTGGATTTATGACCAGAGCGGCATCGAAATTCCGGCCGACCAGATTCGTTTCAGAGTCCTTGACATTGCCGGGGGCGGGAGGTATGCCGAGGGCCGGGTTTACTACGTCGGCCCCATGCAACAACGACGCAATCTGGCCCGTATCAAATTCGATCTGACGACCAAGGAAAAGCTGGTTCTGGAACCGGAACTGCGGGAAGTGCATCATCCTTATTCCGACCGGCCGGAAGCAGGGATACATATCCTCAGCTACTGCGTTGAGGAGGTTTTTGCCGAGAAGGTAAGGGCACTGGCGGAACGGGAGCGGCCTCGCGACCTCTATGACGTGGTTCACCTCTACCGCCATGACGAGATTCGCCCTGACCGGTCGTTGGTGATGACCACCCTGCGTCAGAAGTGCGCATACAAATCAATCCCGGTCCCTACGACAGAATCACTGCTGCGGCCAGATGCGCGGGAGAAACTGTTGGCGGAATGGGAGGATATGCTCGCCCATCAACTGCCGGTGCTGCCACCTTTTGATCAGTTCTGGGATGAGCTGCCGCACGTCTTTGACTGGTTGTATGAAGTGAGTGAAAAGCCGGTTCTCGTCGGGATGGCGGCGGATCGTCCTGTTGACGAAACCTGGCAGCCTCCGTCAATGGTTCGTGCCTGGAATGCATCCATCCCGCTGGAATCGGTACGTTTTGCCGCAGCAAACCGGCTGTGCATCGATTTACGCTACCAGGGGAGCAACCGGCTCATCGAACCATACGCGCTACGCAGGAGCAAGGAGGGCAATCTGCTCCTCTGTGCGGTCAAGCATGAGTCAGGGGAATCGAGAACATACAGGGTCGATCGGATCGAAGGGGTCAAGGTCTCGGCCTTGCCGTTCATTCCGAGATTCACTGTCGAGCTGACCCTGGCCGGGCCCTTGCACGCCCCGACAATCGAGCGCCCGCGGCAGGCAGTGCCTCTGCCGACCGGAATGCGCAGTACTCCCCGCAGATCCGGCCTCGGTGGCGGGTCTGGTCCCAAATACATCTTCAAGTGTCCCGCATGCGGGAAACAGTTCACGCGCAAAACATATGACGCCAGTCTGAACCCGCACAAGAACAAGCAGGGATATCCCTGTTACGGGAGCTTTGGTCAGCACGTCCGCACGGAGTATTGAGGGAATTCATGTCCGAATACCTCCACGTCGAAAAACCCTTCCTCGACCAACTCGCCGCCCTCGGCTGGACGGTCATCGACCAGGGCCACTGGTTTATCCCCTGCGACCCCGCGGCCAGCCTGCGCGACACCTTCCGCGAATGGCTCCTCCCCGAGATCTTCCGCGAGGCCGTGCGCACCATTAACGTTACCTCTGACGGCACCCCCTGGCTGAGCGACCGCCAGTTAGAGGACCTGCGTTCCCAGATCTTGCGCCAGCCCAACCGCACACTGCTCGAAACCAACGAGGCGATCCAGGCCCTCTTCCTCAAGGCCCAGGTTGACCGCAACGAAATCACCGGCGAGAGCGACCCGGTGGTGCAACTCATCGATTTCGCCCACCCCGAACGCAATCAATTCCATGCTATCAACCAGTTCCGCATTGATACCCCCGGTTGCGTCAAGACCAGCATCATCCCCGACATCGTACTGTTCGTAAACGACATTCCGCTGGTGGTGATCGAAGCGAAGATCGGTGACGCCACTACCGCCAACCCGATGCACGCCGCCTTCGAGCAACTGCTGCGTTACCGCAATGGCCGCCCGGAAACCCTGGCCTCCGGTCTGCGCGAGGGGGAGCCGCGCCTCTACCACACCAACCTGCTATTAATTCGAACTTGTGGCGAGAAGGCCGAGTTCGGCACCATCACCTCGGGTCATGAACACTTTTACGCCTGGAAGTACGCCCTCACCCCAGCCCTCGCCCAAAGGGCGAGGGAGAACGGCCTTGACAGCTACACCCCGCCGCTGGGGATCGAGCGCGAACAGGAACTGCTGATTCAGGGGTTGCTCGCCCCGCCGACATTGATCGAGGTGCTGCGCCCCTGCACCGTCTTCATGGATACCGATTCCGGCAAGCGGGTGAAGGTGGTCTGCCGTTACCAGCAGTATCGCGCCGCCCGCCGCCTTGCCGAGCGTTTGCGTAGCGGCAAAAATGCCGAGGAGCGCTCGGGGGTGGTCTGGCACACCCAGGGCTCGGGCAAATCGCTGACCATGGTTTTTGTCGCCCGCATGCTGCGCGCCTCCACCGACCTGTCCGACTTCAAGATTCTGCTGGTTAACGACCGCGTTGATCTCGAAGAACAGCTCGCCGCCACCGCCAAGCTCATCGGCGGCAAAGTCAATGTCATCGAGAGTACCGCTGATCTGCGCCAGCACCTTGCCACCGATGCCTCCGACATCAACATGGTCATGGTGCACAAGTTCATGGAGCGGGCCGAGGCGTTGCCGCTGATGGTCGCCGAAGCGCTGGCCAACTATCGACCGCCGCCCTCAGGCGCGACTTTTGGCGTCGTCAATCCCTCCGAACGCATCCTGTTGATGATCGACGAAGCGCATCGCACGCAAGGGTCGGATCTCGGCGAAAACCTCTTCGAGGTTTTCCCCAACGCCGCCCGCATCGCCTTCACCGGCACCCCGCTGATCACTGAGCAGCACGGCAGCAAGCGCACGGTAAAACGCTTCGGAGAATATATCGATACCTACAAGCTGATGGACGCCGTACATGACGGCGCGACCCTGCAGATCCTCTATGAGGGGCGCACGGCGGACTCGGCGCTGATGGACAAGCACGGCTTCGACACCAAGTTCGAGGATCTCTTCGGCAACCGCAGCGAGGAGGAGCTGGCCGCCATCAAGAAGAAGTACGGCGCCAGCGGCGATATTCTCGAAGCCGAGCAGCGCATCGCCGCCATATCCCGCGATCTGGTGGCGCACTACATCGACAACATCCTCCCCGATGGGTTCAAGGCCCAGGTGGTCTGTCACTCCAAACTGGCGGCGATTCGCTATCAGAGGGCGATTCGCGAAGCGTTGGCCGAACGCCTCGACCGCGAGAAACTCCAACCGGTGCCCGACCTCAGCCTTATCCGCCGCATCGCCTTTTTGAAAGCGGTGGTGGTGATCTCCTCCGACTCCACCAACGAACTCGCCGCCATCACCGAGGCGCGCCGGGAGGCGAAGCGCTGGAACGCGGTGGAGAACTTCTGCAAGCCTTTCGATTTCGACGATCCGGACAAGGAGCTGAGCGGCATCGCCTTTCTCATCGTTTGCGACATGCTCCTCACCGGCTTCGATGCGCCGGTGGAGCAGGTGATGTACATCGACAAACGGCTGCGCGAACACAACCTGTAGCAGGCCATCGCCCGCGTCAACCGGGTGACCAGGAACAAGCACCGGGGTTTCATCGTCGATTACATCGGACTTGCCAACCATCTGATGGAGGCACTCAGCATCTATTCCGATGAAGATATCGCGAACCTCCAGCAGGGGTTGAAGAACCGCCTCAGCGAGCTGCCGATTCTGGAGGAGCGCTACCAGCGCCTGCTGCAATATTTCCGTGGCGCCGGGGTCGAGGCGATCGAAGCGTTCGTGAAGGGGGAACAGGCCACCCCCGAAGCCGATGTGGCGGTGGTCCATGCGGCGGCCTCCGCGATGCAGGAGATCAAACGCCGCGCCGACTTCGAGGTCTATCTGAAGAAGTTCCTCCAGAGCCTCAACCTGATTCTCCCGCATGCGGCCGGACATCCCTATCGCGGCCCGGCCCGGCGCTTCGGCTATCTGCTGCGCATGGTCAAGGAACGCTTCAAGGACGACTCCCTCGACATCGCCGATGCCGGCGCCAAGGTTAAGGCGCTGATCAACGAACATCTCATCGATCTCGGTGTCAATCCGAAGATCCCGCCGATCGAGCTCCTCTCAGACGACTTTATCGCCAACGTGCAGAAACATTCCCAAGGGAATCCGGAAGCGAAAGCGAGCGAGATGGAGCTGCCATCCGCAAGCATTGCACGGTGCACTTTGACGAAGACCCGGCCTTCTACAAACGCCTGAGCGAGAAGCTGGAGAAGCTGATCCAGGAGCATAAGGAGCAATGGGAGTTCCTGGCTGAAGGGTACGAACACCTCCGGTGTGAAGCGCTGGCGGGGCGGACGGAGCCCGAGGAGGGATTGACCCGCGAGGCGACGACTTTCTACGATTATGTGGTGCAACTCGCCTTCGAGGGCGGCGAGGTTCCGCTCGCCCACCGGCAGCGGCTGAAGAAGCTCCTGACCGATATCGTCGAGATGCTGCAAGAGACCATCGGCATTATCGACTTCTGGAAAAAACCGATCGAGGTGAAGAAGTTGCGGGGGAATATCGGCACGGAGATCCTGTTGACCGAGATCCCGGAGCTGGTTGTAAAGCACGAACGGATTGCAGTGGAAATTGTGAAACTTGCTGAAAAGCGCCACCAGGACTTGACTCGATGAACGCCAAAAAGAAGGACGATATCACCTTTCAGGTCATCCGCAGCCGCCGCGCAACCGCCGACATCGTCATCGAGCGCGACGGCAGCATCGTCGTCCGGGCCCCGGAAACGATAACTGACGAACGCATCGAGGATATGGTTGAGGCGAAGCGTCTCTGGATCTACAAGAACCTCGCCGAGTGGCGCGACCTCAACGCCACCCGCGTGCTGCGCGAATACAAGAACGGCGAAGGCTTTCTTTATCTGGGACGTTCCTATCGCCTGCTGCTGGCGACAGAACAGGCTGAGCCACTCCTGCTCAAGAACGGACGCTTCTCCCTGCGTCGTGACCTGGTCGATGCCGGATCGATCGCAGGGGCACAGATCGTTTTCCGCGATTACTACATTGCCCGTGGCCAGGAACGTATCCGGCAACGCGTGAACTACTATGCCCCGAAGGTCGGAGTCGATCCCCGCGAGATCAATGTTCGTGAACTCGGCAACCGCTGGGCCTCCTGTTCACCGACCGGCAACCTCGCCTTCCACTGGAAGTGCATGATGGCCCCGCAAATGATCATCGATTACATCGTCGTTCACGAGCTCTGCCACTTTCATCATCTCGACCACACCGATGCCTTCTGGAATGAGGTCGACAAGGTGCTTCCGAACTACGCCGAGCGCAAGGAGTGGCTGCGGGTGAAGGGCGCGGGGCTGGATATTTAGAGTGGCGGCTCGACTGGATTTGGTACAGGGAGCTATGGCCCGTATTTCGTGACAGCGCAAGAAGAAAAAGGATCCTTTTTATCGATGACCGACATCTTAAGACCACATTCGGTAAAAGTTTGGATCAGCACCCAGTCGGTACTGCTGCCAGTCAAAATCAATTGATGGCGTTTTTAGAATAAAATTCGGTAATTGTTTACCATACAGAGCCCGAAACCGCCATGGATTCATGCGGCCCGTGGAATGGGGGACTTGATGCGGAGATGAATAAAGATAAAACGACAAGTGCAGTTTGTGTGATAAAGGAGTATCTTCAAGACTGCACGCCGTCGTCCGCTTCAAACCATTTACGCAGGAGATCTGGATATGTGGCTCAGGGCTGAGTGTCACCTCGACTTCCAATTGGACGCGGCCACACCGCTGGTGCTGATGCTGCGCCCTCGCAGCAGTGCCCATCAATGGGTCGCCCGTGAATCTTATACCCTGTCCCCCCATGTTCCGGTGGTGGAGTATACCGACATTTACGACAATCTCTGCCAGCGACTGGTCGCCTTGCCTGGGCGATTTCGCATTGATACCTCAGCTGAGGTCATGACGCCGGATGAAATTGACGTCGCCTGGGGCGCCCCCTTTGTCGATATCCAGTCCCTGCCCGCATCCGTATTGACCTATCTTCTCCCCAGCCGTTATTGCGAATCGGATCGCTTTGGTGACCTGGCGCGTGAAATCGTTTCCGGATTCGTGTTGGGTTACAATCAGGTTGCCTGTATCACGACCTGGGTGCGCGACTCTGTGCCCTACATTCCCGGTTCGAGCAACTATCCGGTTTCCGCAACAGAAGTTAATACCAGGCGCCTGGGGGTCTGCCGGGATCTGGCCCATTTGGGCATTGCTCTCTGTCGCAGTATCAGTATCCCCGCGCGCCTGGTGGTCGGATATCTTTACGGCTTGACCCCCATGGATCTGCATGCCTGGTTTGAAGCTTACGTCGGTGGTCGCTGGTATTCCTTCGATCCAACCCAGAACCAAACCCGCGGGGGGCGCATTGCCATTGCCTATGGCCGCGACGCCGCGGATGTGTCTGTTTTCCATCAGTTTGCGGCAGGAGAACTACTCACAGCCTTACAGGTCAGCGTCGTTTCCATGGACGGTCCGCCGAACTGAAAAATTCCATTTAAATATCCCATTGGCTTAAATTTTCGCATTCCGGTGGGATCGCTTGTTCTTTGCCCTCGGCCTCTGTATCATAAACCGTGATATAAACCCTATCGGACAAAAAACCCCACTTAATCTGCTCTAAAACAAGGATTTCCTATGCCGATACGCGTTGCCTGCCAGCACAACACCTTTTATAAATTTGACCGCCCCGTCACCCTGTTCCCTCATATTGTCCGCTTGCGGCCGGCGGTTCATAGCCGCACGCCCATTCATGCTTACTCGATGAAAATCAAACCCGACAATCACTTTCTCAACTGGCAACAAGACGCCTTCGGCAATTATCTGGCGCGGCTGGTATTCCCTGAAAAAACGCGCGAACTCAGTATAGAAGTCGAAATCATTGCGGATATGACCACCTTCAATCCCTTCGACTTCTTCATTGAAGACTACGCCGAAACCTGCCCCTTCGCATATGAAAAGCACGAACGGACAGAACTGCTGCCCTACTTCCAGAAAATTACACCGGGGCCACGTTTTGCCAAGCTTATGGAAAGCATTGACCGCGCCGAGAAAAAAACGGTCGATTTTCTGGTCGAAGTCAATCAAATTGTTCAGCGACGGGTGAATTATACGGTGCGGATGGAACCCGGCGTGCAAAGTTGCGAACTGACCCTGAAGCGCGAGCTGGGTTCCTGCCGGGATTCTGCCTGGTTACTGGTTCAGGTGCTGCGGCACTTAGGACTTGCGGCACGTTTTGTCAGCGGTTATCTCATTCAGCTGGCGGCCGATGAAAAATCCCTCGACGGACCCTCGGGGCCGGAAGCCGATTTTACTGACCTGCATGCTTGGGCCGAAGTTTATATTCCCGGAGCTGGCTGGATTGGCCTCGACCCCACCTCGGGGTTGCTGACCGGCGAGGGGCACATCCCCCTGTCCTGCACACCCCACCCCTCAAGTGCGGCGCCAGTTACCGGTGCCACTGAGCCCTGCGAAACCGAATTTCGTCACAGCAATATTGTTCACCGCATCCACGAAGACCCGCGGGTCACCAAGCCCTACAGCGACGAACAGTGGCAGATGATTGATGCCCTGGGAAAGAAAGTCGAAAAAGAAATCAACGCCGCCGATATGCGTCTGACCATGGGCGGCGAACCCACTTTCGTTGCGATTGATGATATGGAAGCAGAGGAATGGAATACCACTGCCGATGGCCCGCACAAGCGCGAATTGGCTCAGCAGCTCATTCTGCGTCTGCGTGATACCTTTACCACCGGGGGGTTATTGCATTACGGCCAGGGTAAATGGTATCCCGGTGAGCCCCTGCCCCGCTGGGCTTATGGCTGTTTCTGGCGCAAGGATGGTGTTGCGGTCTGGGAAAGAGCCGGACTCCTCGCCGATATTCAACGCGATTATCACTTTAACTTTGAGCACGCCGAGCAGTTTATGCACCATCTGGCGCAACAACTCGGCCTTGATGCCGAGTATATTGTGCCGGGCTATGAAGACAGCCTTTACTGGGTCTGGAAAGAAGGCACCCTGCCACAAAATATTGATCCCCTTAAAATTGACCTTGATGATCCGTCGGAACGCCGTACCCTTGCACAGGTGCTGACAAAAGGCCTGGGAGATCCCATCGGTTTCACCCTGCCCCTTAAGTGGGACGGGCTGAACGACAGCTGGCAGAGCAGCCCCTGGGAATTCAGCCGAGGGCAGATGTTTTTGATTCCCGGTGATTCAGCCATGGGAGTGCGCCTGCCCTTGGATTCATTACCCTGGGTCGCAGCGGAAAAACGCGAACCATTTTTTGAACAGAGCCTGTTCGCGCCCCTCGGTCATCTGGCGGACTACCACCAGAACTGCCGCTTGCAACCCGAACCCCAGCAGCAGGACGCCCGAGGGAAAGAAAAACCGCGACAGGAACCCGCCGAGATCACTCATACCGCCCTCTGTGTCGAGGCCCGTCACGGACGTTTACACGTTTTCATGCCCCCGCTGCCAAGCCTTGAGGCTTACCTGCAATTGATCGCAAGCGTCGAAACCACCTGTGCTCACCTGAAAATGCCGGTGGTGATTGAAGGCTACGAACCGCCGCGCGACTATCGGCTTGAACGCCTGATGGTCACCCCGGATCCCGGTGTCATTGAAGTCAATATTCACCCGGCCAACAGCTGGCAGGAACTGGTTGAAAACACCACCCGCCTCTACGCCGAAGCCCGTCAATGTCGTCTCGGAACCGAAAAGTTCATGCTCGACGGACGCCACACCGGCACCGGCGGCGGCAACCACATTACCCTGGGTGGAGCTAGCCCGGCCGACAGCCCCATGTTGCGTCGCCCCGACCTGCTGCGCAGTCTCATTACCTACTGGCAACATCACCCGGGGCTTTCCTATCTTTTTTCCGGCATGTTCCTCGGCCCCACCAGCCAGGCCCCGCGTATCGACGAGGCGCGTGACGACGCGCTGTACGAGCTTGAAATTGCCTTTCAGCAGGTTCCCGAGGGCGAAGTCCCTGCACCCTGGCTGGTGGATCGGCTGCTGCGCAATCTGCTCATCGATGTCACTGGTAATACCCATCGCGCCGAATTTTGTATCGACAAACTCTATTCTCCCGATAGTTCCTCCGGACGCCTGGGGCTCCTCGAACTGCGCGCCTTTGAAATGCCCCCCCATGCCCGCATGAGTCTGGTTCAGAATCTGCTGCTACGCACCCTGCTGGCCTGGTTCTGGAAACAACCCTATAAGCAGAAACTGGTGCGCTGGGGCACCGCACTTCACGACCGCTTTATGCTGCCCTGGTATGTGCGCCAGGACATGAAAGAGATAGTTTCCGACCTGCAGAAGGCTGGTTATCCTTTTTTGCTGGAATGGTTTGATCCCTTTTTTGAATTCCGTTTTCCACGTTACGGCACCGTCCAAATCGACGACATTGAGCTGGAGCTCCGTTTTGCCATCGAACCCTGGCATGTGCTCGGCGAAGAAGTCGGCCGTCAGGGGACAGCGCGTTATGTTGACTCTTCCGTTGAACGCCTTCAACTTTATGCCCGGGGGCTCACCGCAGGGCGGCATATCATCAGCTGTAACGGACGCCGTCTGCCCTTGCGCAAAACCGCACGCAAAGACGAATTTGTCGCGGGTGTTCGCTATCGCGCCTGGCAACCACCTTCAGCCCTGCACCCAACCATCGCGCCTCACTCACCTTTGGTGTTTGACGTCATCGACAGCTGGAACGGCTGTTCCATTGGCGGCTGCACCTACCATGTGTCTCACCCCGGTGGGCGCAGCTATGAAGATTACCCGGTCAATGCCATCACCGCGGAATCCCGGCGCGGCTCGCTCTTTACCCGTACCGAACACAGTCAAGGACAGTTGCCCCCCCTGCCGGCATACCGAAGTCTGGGACAGTTTTTTCCCCACGGATCACCGCCAGGCTTGATGGCACCCCCGGCGGAGGAGTCACCCAGCGAATTTCCCTGCACCCTGGATCTGCGTTACAAACCCACAACCCTTTAACCGACCCTTGATCCGGTCGTAGCGAAGAAAGAGAACCCTGGCGTGACGTTAAATGATTCCACCCTTCTCCATAGCGTCGTGCAGTCATACGATACGACCCTTGCCAAACAATGCCCTGCGGAGACGGTTGATGATCGACGCCTTCCGCATGATGAAAAACTGCTTGAGGCCCTCGATCGAATCGGCATTAAAAGACTCGCGGGGCGCCGCAAAGAAGCCCAGCGTCTGTTGCGCGAAAATGGCGCGACCCACAACGTCTTTGATCTCTTTGAAGCCCCGCGCACCTGGCAGTTTGACCCGGTACCCTTGATCATTAATGCCCAGGAATGGCAACAAATTGAGGCGGGGTTGATTCAGCGCGCTGAATTGCTCAATCGGATTCTCGCTGATATCTACGGGCCTCGCCGCCTCCTTGAAAAAGGGCTACTCCCCCCAGAGCTGGTTTTTACCCACCGCGGGTTTCTCTGGCCCTGTGCGGATCTATTGCCGCCGGATCAACGCCACCTGAATGTTTATTCGGCCAATCTCACCCGCGGTCGCGATGGTCGATTCTGGGTCTTGGAAGACCGTTCAATGCCCCAGCGCGGTTCCGGTTATGCCCTGGAAAATCGTATCGTTCTGACCCGCAGTTTTCCACGCCTGTTTCAAGATTTCCAGGTTCATCGTCTCGCCATGTACTATCGCGCCCTGCGCAACAGCCTCAGCCTGATGGCGCGCCACAACCGCAATGACCCACGCATTGTGGTTCTGACTCCCGGGCCTGAAGATCCGACCTATTTTGAACACGCCTACTTTGCCGGTTATCTGGGCTATCCTCTCATTCAGGGTGGCGACCTGATCGCACGCAACGGCTGTGTCTGGATGAAATCTCTTGGCGGCCTGCGCCAGGTTGACGTTATCATCCGACGCCTTGAGGATGAACGCTGCGACCCCTTGGAACTGCGTGGCGATTCCCTTTTTGGCATTCCCGGCCTGCTCGAAGCCATTCGTCTGGGCAATGTCGTAACCGCCAACGCCATCGGCAGCGGGGTGCTGGAAAACCCGGCGTTACTCGCCTTTTTGCCCGGATTATGCCGGCAATTGCTTGGAGAAGAATTAAAATTGCCCTCCATTGCAACCTGGTGGTGCGGCCAGGCCCGTGAGCGCGATTTTGTGTTAAATAATCTCGAAAAGCTCATCGTAAGGCCCATTCACCCCATTGTCGGTGTCAAAGATCTGGTTCCCGGCCAGGGCAGTCATGCGCAGAGAACCAGCTGGCGCAACCGAATTCTTGCCCAACCCTACCTGTATGTTGGACAGGAACCCGCTTGTCCCGCAACAAGTCCATCTTTCGTGAGTGACAAAATTGAGTCCCGCCCCTGTATTTTTAGTGCCTTTTTAACCGCCCATGATGGCTCTTACATGGTCATGCCGGGCGGGTTGGCCCGCAGCAATATCAAGACCAGCGATCCCCACGTTGTCAGCCTGGAAGGCGAAATTTGCAAAGACACCTGGGTGTTAACTGCCGAACCCGACAAACAGGTCAATCTTTGGCGTCAGGCCCAACCGAATCAGCTCATTGAACCCCTCCTCGGACCAATGCCAAGCCGCACGGCCGAAAATCTGTTTTGGGCCGCCCGTTACGCCGAACGTACCGAGGCAACCGCCCGCCTGCTACGTTCGATCTTGTTGAAATTACGGGAATCAAATGAATTTCACGATCCGGACGATCGGGAAAACCTGCATTATCTGCTCCGTGCCCTGACCCACGTCACCTCGACCTTTCCCGGCTTTGTGGGTAAAAATGCTGAAGAGCTGTTGGCTGATCCGCGGGGCGAATTGTTGTCACTGGCCAAAGATATCGAGCGACCCGGTAGCCTGCGTGCCTCCCTGCGTGGGTTACGGCGCTCAACCTATGCGGTTCGTGACCAGCTGCCGGCTGATGCCTGGCGGGTGGTCGACAACATGCAACAACATTGGAATCCTCGTCTGACACGCTACCAGATCGGCAGCGGGCGGCTTCATGAGAGCATCAGCCAATTGATTCTGCAACTGGTGGCCTTCAGCGGTCTGACCCACGAGAACATGTCGCGTGAGACCGCCTGGTTGATGCTCAATATCGGTCGCCGCCTGGAACGCGCTCAAAATCTCATCAACCTGCTGCGCGCCACCCTTGTGCCCTGTTACGCCCCCAATGTCGAAGCACAGATGATGGAAACCGTTCTGGCAACCAGCAACAGTCTGATCGTTTTCCGGCGACGCTACCGTTCGTTCATGCAGCTTTCCACCGTGCTGGAACTTCTGCTGATGGATGACAATTATCCGCGTTCCCTGGCGTACCAGTTATGTCAACTGCAACAGCACCTCAACGAGTTGCCGCGGGAAAAGTTGACAACCCGCCCTCAGGCCGATGAAAAGGTGATAACCGAAGCGGCCACACGACTCAAACAGGCAAATTGCAAAGTGATGACCCAGACCTCGGGCACCTCGGGAACTTACCTCTTGCTCGAAGATTTACTCCTTGAGCAGAAAAATTCCCTTAACCAGTTTTCGACGGCCTTGACTCAGCTTTATTTCAGCCCGACCCAGGTTCCACAGCAACTTAATTCTCTCGTGCGAGACATGGCGTCATGAAATACCGCATCACCCATACCACCAGTTATCACTACGCCGAGCCCGTTGGGCTCTGCTGGAACGACGCTTGTCTGCTGCCGCGTCAATTGCCCCATCAACATTGCCTCGACAGTCAGTTACAAATCGAGCCAGCCCCGGCTAATCTGCGCGAACGCAGTGATTTTTTTGGCAATCGCATCGTGCACTTCGATATTCAGCAGCCTCACACCCTCTTAAAGGTCAGCGCCGTCAGCCAGGTTTCCATCAACCAGGATGCCAACCTCGCCGCCATCGACAACCCCCTACCTTGGCAACAGCTGGTCAAAAGGCTTGAAACAGAACGAACCGGCACGGTTCTTTCCGCTTTGCCCTTTTTATACGATTCGCCCCTGGTGCATAAATCTTCAGACCTCGCCGAATATGCGCGACCCTCTTTCTCCTCAAGGCCTTCTTTGATTGACGCGGTGACGGATTTAATGCAACGGATTTACCGCGATTTCACCTACACTCCCGGCGTCACCGGCATTGCGACACCCCTTGCCGAAGTGCTCTCAACCCGGCGCGGGGTGTGTCAAGATTTTGCCCAACTAGGCATCGGCTGCCTGCGCTCCCTGGGATTGGCGGCACGCTATGTCAGCGGTTACATTGAAACCTTGCCCCCCCCGGGACAGAAAAGACTGGTCGGAGCCGATGCCTCACACGCCTGGTTTTCAGTGTTTGCTGGAGATTCGGGCTGGATCGATTTCGACCCGACCAATAATCAGATCCCGGTGCGTCAACATCTGACCGTCGCCTGGGGTCGCGATTATTCCGATGTTGCCCCCCTGCGCGGCATCGCCTGGGGCGGTGGCGCGCACAAGGTCGGGGTCTCGGTTGATGTCGCTCGTTTACCACAAGCCACAGAATAAACAGCAGTGTCACTGAGAATAGAGACGTTTTAAAACCTCAGAAAGGAGACGATGATGCGATTTGATCAGTATGATACCGAGGGTTTTTTTGATGAAATTTTTGATCCGCAGGGCAACCCGCGGCCCGGTGCTGATCTCCTGATCAAACGGATAAATGCCCTGCCCGAAGCTGAATTGCAGCGTCGTCAGAAAGCGGCCGAAAGGGCGCTTTTAAATCTGGGGATTACCTTCAACGTTTACAGCAACGAATCCCAAACGGAAAAAATCTTCCCTTTCGACATTGTTCCACGCATTGTTCAGACGAAAGAATGGCTCGTCATTGAACAGGGTTTAAAGCAAAGAATCAGTGCGCTGAACAGCTTTATTGACGATGTTTATAACGAACAAAAAATTCTTAAAGATGGCATAGTTCCCACCGATCTTGTGCTCTCGGCCGATGGTTTCCGTAAACCCTGTATCGGGCTGAAACCACCAGAGGGAATCTGGTGCCATATTACCGGCACCGATCTGGTGCGTGATGGTTCGGGCGAATTCTATGTGCTTGAAGATAATCTGCGCTGCCCTTCGGGGGTCTCCTATGTCCTCGAAAACCGGCTGATCATGAAGCGAACCTTTCCTATGGTCTTTGACGCCTGCAGTGTCCAGCCGGTAACCGACTATCCCAGTCGTCTGCTCGATATGCTGCAAAGTCTGGCTCCGGCAGGAGTTCGCGCGCCCATGGTTGTGGTCTGGACGCCGGGCATTTACAACTCGGCCTATTTCGAACACAGCTTTCTGGCCCAGCAAATGGGCGTTGCCCTGGTCGAAGGTGGCGATCTGAGCGTTCAGGGGGGTGAAGTGATGATGCGCACCACCAAAGGACTGGAACGCGTCGACGTCATTTATCGACGTATCGATGACGACTACATGGATCCCAAAGCCTTTCGCGCAGATTCGCTGCTCGGGGTACCGGGGCTGATGCAAGCCTACTGCAGCGGTAAAGTGGCGCTGGCCAACGCCCCCGGTACCGGGGTCGCCGATGATAAAGCAGTTTACGCCTATGTACCCGATATTATTCGTTACTACCTGAAGGAAGATCCCATCATCAACAATGTTCCAACCTATGCCTGTTGGCGCGATGACGAACGCAAGTATGTCCTTGAAAATCTTGAAAAACTGGTGGTCAAAGCGGTGAATGAATCGGGCGGTTACGGCATGCTGGTCGGCCCCCATTCTACGGTCGAGGAACGAACCGAATTCGCCCGGCGCATCAAAGCCAACCCACGCACCTATATTGCCCAGCCGACCCTGGCCTTATCGCGGGTACCGGTGCTGGTCGACGACCACTTTGAAGGGCGGCATGTCGATCTGCGCCCTTACATTCTCTTCGGCAAAGACAACATCTATGTACTCCCCGGTGGACTGACCAGGGTCGCATTAAAAAAAGGCTCACTGGTTGTCAATTCGTCTCAGGGGGGAGGCAGCAAGGACACCTGGGTGCTCAGCTCTGACAGTGGCAGCTCACCCGAATCGCCCATTCAGTCTCAGGAGGAACAACAATGCTAAGCCGCGTTGCAAACTCTATTTACTGGTTGAGTCGTTATATTGAACGCGCCGAAAACGTGGCCCGCTTCATTGATGCCAACTATCACATGACCCTCGACATTCCCGACAGCGCCAGCGATCAATGGCAGCCCCTGATTAACACCACCGGTGACCACGAACTCTTCCAGAAGCTTTACGGTCAAGCCAATCGCGAAAATGCCATTGAATTTCTCGTCTTTGATCGCAAAAATCCCAACTCGATTTTTTCCTGTGTGCGCTCGGCACGCGAAAATGCGCGCTCGGTTCGGGAATATATCAGCTCTGAAATGTGGGAACAAATCAACACCTTTTACCTCATGATCAATGATGCTGCCCGCGAGGTGTCGATGGATCTGCCCCATCAGTTTTTTGTCAATATCATGAACGCCAGCCATGCTTTTATCGGTATCACCGATTCGACCATGGATCATGGCGAGGGCTGGCATTTCGGCCGCATGGGACGTATGCTCGAACGCGCCGACAAAACCTCGCGCATTCTCGATGTGAAATATTTTATTCTGCTGCCTTCGGTGGACTATATCGGCAGCTCTTACGACAATATTCTGTGGGGCGCCCTGCTGCGCTCGGCCAGCGCCTTTGAAATGTATCGCAAGCGTCATGGTCGTATCGATCCCAAGAAGATTGTCGAATTTCTGCTGCTCGACAAAAACTTTCCACGGGCGGTGCATTATTGCATGATTACCGCGACCATTTCTATGAACAACATTACCGGTAGCCCACGCGGGCATTTCGCCAACGGAGCGGAGCAGAGCATGGGCCGGCTACTGTCTGAATTCAATTTTGCGTCGATGGATGAAATCTTTACCCATGGTCTACACGAATATCTGGATCAAACCCAGACGCGCATTAATGCGGTCGGAGCGGCGATTCAAAGATCGTTTTTCAGCCCGCAAAAAAGTGAAACGGAAACCAGTGCCCAGCTCAACATCTAATTTATGCCCTAAAACACCTCTTCGCGCCCAATTGACGCCTGGCGCAACCGCGGCCTGGCCAATCTGCCTGGGCTACCTGCCCATTGGGCTGGCGCTGGGAGTGCTGGCGCAGCAGGCGGGGCTGCCCTGGTGGGCCGTCGGGATGATGTCGGTGCTGGTTTTTGCCGGCAGCGCCCAATTTATTTGTATCGCGATGCTGAGTGCCGGAGCCACAATTCCGGCAATGATTCTGACCACCTTCGTCATCAACCTGCGTCATACCCTGATGAGTTCGGCGCTGGCTCTCTACCTGAGCAACGTGCGGCGCAGCTTTTTGGCCCTTTTTGCCTACGGCATTACCGACGAAAGTTTCGCCGTGAACATGACCGCCTTTCGTGACGGCCACTGGAACCGCCATGCGGCCCTGATTGTTAACCAACTCGCCAACGCCGTGTGGGTATGTGCCACCATCACCGGATGTCTGCTCGGCCAATTCGTGCCCCGGGGCGCCTTTGGTATCGACTATGCTTTGACTGGCATGTTCATCTGCCTGCTGGTTTTTCAATTGCGCGGACGGCTTTATCTGATTACGGGTCTACTGGCTGGGGCAATTTCCGTAGGCTGGTATTTGTTCATTCCCGGGGATTCCTATATTGTCGGAGCCTCGGTCACGGCGGCAACCCTGGGATACTTCCTCCAGAAACATCATCGGAGGTCGGGGTGAATTTCAGCGAATATTTGCTGCTTTTTGGCGGCATGGGGCTGGTGACCTACGGGCCACGCGCCCTGCCCCTGCTCTATCTGGCGCATCAAAAAATGCCTCCGGGTCTGGTCGATTGGCTGGGACTGATACCGGGGTCAATTCTGGCCGCCCTGCTCGCGCCTTTGCTCTTTTGTGACCCACAAGAGCGCAGCTTGCAACTGGATCGGCCCGAACTGCTGGTCGCCCTTCCGACCCTGCTCTTCGCCCTGAAAACCCGGAGTCTCGGCGGCACGGTGTTTGTGGGAATGGGGCTTTACTGGCTGGCGGGTTTTGTTCTATAACTGCGCCCGCGCAAAATAACATAAAAATTTAACCCACCCGCGATGGGCGAGGAGCAAAGATGGCATTAACCGGCAAACAAAAACGTTATCTACGCGGCTTGGGGCACCATTTAAAAGCCGTGATCATGATTGGCAAGGAAGAGGTCAGCCCGCGGGTGGTGGCGGCCACCGATGAAGCCCTGGAACACCACGAGCTGATCAAAATTAAAGTGCAGGAAGGCTGTATCAGCGACCGCCGCGAAGTTGCTAGCGAGTTGGCCCAACAAACCTCATCGGCCATTGCCCAAATCATGGGCCGCACAATTCTGCTCTATCGGGTTGCCAAGGAACCCCAGATCACCCTGCCCGGCTGACTGGGCCGGATTCAGGCGCGCTCAAAGGGTTCAAACAGCCGTTTGTATTCATCCTGCGCGTAGCGATCGGTCATGCTGGCAATATAATCGCAAATGACGCGCTCAGTACCCTGCTGATCAAAACGGGCCTGCAAATCACGCGGGAGCAGACTGGGATTTTTGAGATAGCTCTCAAACAGCTGGGTCAGAAAACGTTCGGCTTTAACCCGCATCAACTCGACCTTATGGTGGCGATAGAGGTGATGATAGAGAAATTTTTTCAAGGCCTGGTTCTGGGCCTGCATGCGCTGGCTGAACGAGGCCATATTGGTTGGCTGATTGCGTAAATCTTCCAGGGTTTCGATTTGAGCGCAGCGCAAATTTTCATTGGTGCTGTCGACCAGATCCTGAATCAAATCGCGAATCAGATAACTGATGGTTTGCAAAACCTGACGCTTTTCGTCGATCGCGGGGTATTTTTCGCCCATGCGCCTGAAGGTTGTTTGCCAGAGTTCGACCTCCGCCAGATCTTTAAGGCTAATATAACCCGCTTTGAGACCATCATCGATATCATGATTGTTGTAGGCAATTTCGTCGGCCAGATCGATAATCTGGGCTTCGAGGGTCGCCCGCTGGCCGGGTTCAAACGCCGTCATGGACTCTGAACCGGCGTGGTCGTAATCGGATGAGTGCTTGATAATGCCTTCGCGCACCTCCCAACTCAGATTCAGGCCGTTAAAATTCGGGTAGCGCTCTTCAAGCAGATCAACAATGCGTAACGACTGGCGATTATGTTCAAAACCACCATGGTCACGCATCAGACGATTAAGCACCTCTTCCCCGGTATGCCCGAAAGGGGTATGCCCCAGGTCATGGGCCAGGGCCAGGGTTTCAACCAGATCCTGATTCAGGTGCAGGGCGCGGGCGATACCGCGGGCAATCTGGGCAACCTCCAGTGAATGGGTCAAGCGGGTGCGGTAATAGTCACCCTCATGGTTAACAAAAACCTGGGTCTTGTATTCAAGCCGACGAAAGGCCGCACAGTGAATAATGCGGTCACGGTCACGCTCAAAGGCCAGGCGTTTGTCCTTATAGGGTTCTGCGTAAACCCGGCCACGACTGGTTTCGCTCCGCGCCGCATAACTGGCGAGACTGAATTGACGCATTCTTTACTCCATCAAGAAAAACGGGGATTGGATCCAAACCCTGCTGTCATTGAAAACATATTTATCCTTGCCGTGACAGCCCAAGACCCAGATAGGGACAAACGGATGAGAATTATCAGCGGCAGCGCCAGGGGGCGCAAACTGGCTGATTTTGCTGGACGAGACATCAGACCCACGCCTGACCGGGTGCGCGAAGCGGTTTTCAGCATGCTGACCAGCCACTTCGGTACCCTGTGCAAGCTGCGGGTGCTGGAACTTTTCGCCGGCAGCGGAGCCTTAAGTCTTGAAGCTCTGAGCCGCGGTGCGCAACAGGCGATTCTGGTCGACTCAGGCCCGCAGGCCGCTGCCCTGATGCTGGACAACATCACCCGCTGTCAGCTGCAGGACAAGGCTCGCATCTTGCGCCAGCCCGCCCAGGACGCTTTGCCTCTGCTCGAAAAAGACGCGCCCTTTGATCTGATTTTCATGGACCCGCCCTATCAACAAGGTCTGATTCCGCCGCTGCTGCAGCAGATTGCAACCTTGCAACTCCTGAGTCAACATGGAATAATCGTCGCCGAAACAGCGGCGAACGAAGATATCGACCTGCCGACGAGTCTC
>Ga0210024_1000987_pt1 | contig 25925 bp, 24 predicted proteins | sample CryGeymeta201525_FD_183988 | JGI IMG/M metagenome (GOLD analysis project Ga0210024, IMG submission 183988) | Groundwater microbial communities from Crystal Geyser aquifers in Utah, USA - Crystal Geyser metaG 2015-25 (SPAdes) (version 2) | ecosystem: Environmental > Aquatic > Deep subsurface >...
CTCCTTCTCGGGCTCGAAGCACCAGAGAAACAACGACCTCTTTGCAGACACGTGGCGCAGACAGTATAGCCGATGTGACCCCCATTTTCATTTCGCGTGGTGCGAAACCGCGCATGGGAGATTCCTTCTAAGAACATGAATAACTTACTCCTTCTAAGAACATGAATAACTTACTCGTATATCTAATCCCTCGAAATCAGCTTGGGCTGTCTCTCGCCATTTTTGTCATCCCCGGCTTACCGGGCGCTTCAACAAAAAACCTACGGAGTAATGTTCGACCATATAAACCAATGCTTCGCCTGCGACAGCCACACCTTCAGCTTATATGCCCCAAGCTGGTTGGTTTCAAGGGAAATACGCGCATCCGATGGTAAAAGAGTTTCCCCCTCCCATCTCCCTGAAATAGCCTGAATGTTAACCAGCCTCTGTAACACTTTTTGGTAGTGTGCATCAATTTCTGAGAATATTGTTTGCGTGAGGCCACGCCGATTAAGTTCTGACACCATGCTTTTCGCGAGTGCGGATTCTAACAGAGTTTCTCGATAGGCATTACTCGTTTGGGTGTAATTGCGCTCCTCGGCTCGAAGCTGCTCCAGTGGTGCAATGAGAAACCGATCAGGCAGCAGATAGAATTCACACCCTGCCAAAGCTGCTGCCGCCTTCAGGATTTTTCCAACCTCCATTTCCAGCATCGAAAGCGTTACCGAGATTGGTTGCGCGCTGCGCACCTCAATGCGCTTGGGTTTCGATGTGGCGGTGCCAATCGCCTCGACGATGTCGGAGACCGTGGCATCTTTGACCGAGATTGACACTTTCGTCTGTGCCACTTCTTCCAGATCGAGGAGGTCAATCTCTCTGCGGTGAGGCACCTTCCCCAGCCGTTCCAGTGCGGCGCGGACTTCTTCCGCCTTCTCGCCGTTAGGCATTAAGCGCAGGAAAGCTTGAAATTCTACACGCGCTTTCTCGCCTTCCCCCATTTCCATATACACCTATCCCGGCAGACGATGGGCTTCCGCATCCTCGGGGTTTACTTTCACCATTTCTTCCAGAACCTTTGCCGCCTCGGCGTGCTGCCCCGTGTCTTTCAGGACTTTTGCTTTTTGTAGCTCAGTCGAGTCTGCAAAAATTGTAGGGGCCGTCAGAAGAATGAGAATTCCAACAACAGATATGAGATATACGTACTGCCTGGCACTCGACCGAGCGCGCGAAATGCTAAATTTCATCCTGTCTCAACTCCCCTTTACAGTTTCGGAATTTAAGAATCGCTACCTTTCTTAGAGGCCGCGATCCCAATTGGTCGGAACGCTCTGCCGATGGGGCCCGGATATTTGTCTGGAGCCCACGACGGGACTCGAACCCGTGAACCTCGTCCTTACCAAGGAAGCGCTCTACCAACTGAGCTACGTGGGCGGTGGTGGAGGGGGGAGGATTCGAACCTCCGAAGGCGGTGCCAACAGATTTACAGTCTGCCCCCTTTGGCCGCTCGGGAACCCCTCCGCCAAATGTCGGATGTAGGATCGTTGATTTGGTCTCGCGAAGCTCCTTCCGCACTGCGTACCCTTAACAGGTCACGCAGCCCCGTCACCAAATCGACCATCCAAAATCCCTGGAGCCGGCGATCCGAGTCGAACGGACAACCTACTGATTACAAATCAGTTGCTCTGCCATTGAGCTACGCCGGCCTATCCTCCCGGCTTGCTGTTGCATCGTTGATCTCAGCAGGGAAAATTTCCCCCCATTGAGACGAACTCACTCACTGTTTCGCCCTTCAGGCGAAACATCATTCCGGACTCATACAGAATCACATTCCTGAACGCAATGTCCAAGGATGTCTTATTCGGTTAATTTTTAGTATAGCGGTGGAAGTATAGCTCACTCCCGCCTATTCCGTCAAGGAATTCAACGCATGTGTGTCACCGCAATTTAGAAATGTCTGGTTTTGTGCAATTTAGAAATGTCCGGTTTGGTGTGATAATGGAACTGAGCTTGGAGGGGGCTGCCGGAGCGAAGCGTAGCGAGCGACGGCAGCCCCCTCCTCCATGCGGGCGCTCGTCTCAAGGTTCCCCGGGCTCTCGCGCCGTGGGCTCCCTTGGCAGGGGAGTCTCAGCAGTGTCGCCGTGCGAAGCCTTCGATCCTTCCCGACTCGTCGGGACACCGCCCCCCGCGCGAGGGACCGTCTGCAGTCTGTTTCCGAAAACGGTTTGCTTGGTTCCCACCGCCCCCCGCGCGAGGGACCGTCTGACTCTCCGCGCGAACCGTCCTCCCCGACGTGGGCGCCTTGGCCTTGGGAAAGCAAAGCAGGGTTTACCGACTCGCAATTACACTCGTTACGGGTGAAAACAGAGCGCCCTGTAGGGAGAGTCGGTGAATAGTTACCATCTGTTCAGTCCCGTAACGCGACAAAATATCCACGCCCCGGAACGACAGCACCCAGAGCAAGGACCAACGGACATGCGTACGTCAGGACTGCGATGCCTCGCGCACCTTTGCGCGTCTCCGCGGTTCCCGCCTCAAGAAGGTCTGTGATATAATCCGAACGTAAACATTCAGGATTTCAGAACATGGATGTGAAGTAAATGCGGGTGCCGCTGCGATACGGGAAAACGAACCTAACAGTTGAGCTGCCGGAACGGACTCAGGTGCTGCGGATGAACGAGGTGCCCATCCTCGTCGATCCCGCGAGCATGCTGCACAAGGCATTGCGGAGTCCGATTGCCTCCGCTCCGCTGGCGAAGATTGCGCGGGGCAGGCACAGCGCGGTCGTCGTTGTTTCGGATGTGACGCGACCGGTGCCCCATCGCGTTATCGTTCCGCCCATTGTGGAGTGTCTCGAAGAATCCGGGGTATCCCGAAGCGCCATTACGCTGCTGGTCGCCACCGGACTGCACCGCCCCAATTGGGGCGAAGAACTGGAGGAGGTGCTCAGTTCGGAATTGGTGGCGAACTACCGCGTCGTGAACCACGATGCTCGCGACATTGATTCCCACCGGTTCCTCGGAACGACATCTACCAATGTGCCGGTGTGGGTTGACGAAGAGTACATGAAGGCGGATCTGCGAATCCTGACCGGACTGGTTGAGCCTCACCTCATGGCCGGGTACTCCGGCGGGCGCAAACTGGTCTGTCCCGGCATCGCCGCGGCGGAGACCATCAAGGTGTTCCACAGCCCTCGTCTATTGGAGAATGAAAACGCAACCAACGGAATTCTCAAGGACAACCCGGTGCATCAAACCTCCCTCGAAGCCGCGCGGATGGCCGGCGTTGACTTCATCGTGAACGTCACTCTCGATGAACCGCGCAACATCACCGGCATTTTCGCGGGGGAGTTGGAGGCAGCACACCGGCAGGGGGTGGAGGCAGTCAACCGGATGGTGCGTGTCCCCATCGAGACCCCCGCCGACGTGGTTGTCACGTCGAGTGCCGGGTATCCTCTGGACACGACCTTCTACCAGGCCGTGAAGGGGTTGGTGGGGGCTCTTCCTGCGGTGAAGCAGGGAGGATGTATCATCATGGCGGCCTCGTTGTCGGAAGGAATTGGTGGCAAGGAAGTCGTCGAGCTGTTGACCGGGACGCCGACCTGGCAGGAGTTGGAACGCAAGGTCCTGGACCCTGACTTCTTTATGATCGATCAGTGGCAGGCGGAAATGCTGGTAAAGGTTCTGCGCAAGTGCGATGTCTTTTGCCGCAGCGACGGACTGGATTCTGAAACCCTCTCCCACTGCCATGTCCATCCGACCGACTCAATCGAGTCCACAGTGGTGGAAATCTTGGCCCGACGGGATGCCGACGCCTCAGTATTCGCCATACCGGAGGGCCCTTACGTAATGCCGGTGGCGGCGTGATGTTTCTCTCCCGAACTGGAGACAGAGGAAGGCTAAAGTGCGACGGCGAGTTCCACGCCCAGTTCACGACAGTGGGGCCCTACTATGATGAGCTGATGCAGGGCGTTCCCTATGGAATGTGGGTGGACTACGTGGAGTTACTGCTGGGCATAGAAGGCGTGCGGCCTCAACGGGTGGCCGACCTCGCCTGTGGCACCGGAAACGTGAGCTTCGAGTTGGCGCGGCGCGGCTATAGCGTCACCGGCGTGGACATTTCGGGTCCCATGATCGACGTGGCCGGGCGGAAGATCGCCGAGAACGAGAATCTGCGCATCGACTTCCAGTGTCAGGACCTGCGCTCGCTGACCCTGCCCGCAGAGTTTGATCTGGCGGTTTGCCTGTTTGACAGCCTGAATTATCTCCTGTTGGATGAGGACCTGGAGGCGGCTTTTCGCGGTGTCCACCAAATCCTGCGTTCCGGCGGGCTCTTTATCTTCGACATGAACTCTGAGTATGCTCTGGAGACGGAACTTTTCACACAGGACAACCTGTTCCGGAACTCTGCATTACGGTACAACTGGATCAGCCAGTTCAGCCCGCAGACCCGGATCTCGGAAGTGGAGATGTACTTCGAGGTTCACAGCGACGGCGCGCTACCGTTGCGTTTCAAGGAGCTACATCGCGAACGCGCCTACTCTCTCTCTCAGGTGATGGACCTGCTTGACCGGACAGGGTGGCAGTGTCACAGGAATTACGAGGCCTACACATCGATGCGTCCGGGACCTCGGTCGGAACGATGGTACTTTGTCTGCGCGCCGAAACCAACGGTGACTGCGTCCTGACAGAGATCGGCCGTGCGTATCGCTTGATACTTGACACTCGTATTCGTGGGAGCATCGGAATATGCAGCATAAACCGATCGTTTTTCGACCACTTTTCGGGAATATGCAAGGAGATATCGACGAGGCATTTGACAGCCTGTTTCATCACCAGGAGCGGCCGACATCCCGAACGCGCGCCCTGTGGAGCCCTCGTGTGGACATCGGTGAGACCTCGGAATTCGTGGTGGTGACTTTCGAGCTGCCCGGCGTGGACCGCAACAGCATCGAGCTCACCTTCGACAGCGAAATGCTGATTGTTACGGGACTCCGCCGCCGCAAGCAACTGAGTCAGGAACACTCCTGTCGAAGGATTGAGATTAGTTACGGGCCGTTTGAGCGGGCGGTTTCCATCGACGCGCAGGTGGACGTTGCGCAGGGAAAGGCAATCTATGAAGACGGGTTGCTTGAAGTCACACTGACCAAGACCGTGGGCGCCAGGGAGCAGACAATCCGCGTGAATATCCAGTGAGGGATGCGAGATGAAGGAAAGAAACAGCGCTGAAACCATCACCATTTCCGACCTACTGCCTGTTGTGCCGGTCAGGAATGTTGTCATTTTCCCCTACATGCTGGTTCCCCTGGTCGTGAACAGGGAAAAGTCAATCAACGCCGTCAACGCTGCTCTGTCGGGCGACCATGTCATCGGGGTCTTCCTCCAGAGGGATAAGGATGAGGACGATCCCGCCGGGGAGGGACTGCATCCCTGCGGAACGGCAGCGATCATATTGAAGATGATGCGCGCTCCGGACAATACCGTCCGTCTTCTGTGTCAGGGCATTGTCCGAATTACCGCCTCCTCGCTCGACGCGTCCGGGGATCACCTGAGCGCCCACGGTGTGGAGACTCACTACGACGTGACGGAAGAGGATATTGAGATCCAGGCTCAGGGGAAACATCTGCTCGGACTGTTCCAGAAGACCGTGGCCCTCTCCGGGGCCATCCCTGATGAAGTCTACGCCACCGCGATGAACCTCGAGGACGCGGGCAAGCTGGCCGATTTTGTTGCCTCCACCATTGATCTCAACGCAGAGCAACAGCAGGAGGTTCTCAGCGCGCTTCAGATCGGCAACCGATTGCGCCGCCTGACCGAACTGGCCAATCACCAGTTGGAGATTTTGGAGCTTACCGGCAAGATCGAGGCCGAAACCCGCAACCAGATGGATAAGGCCCAGCGCGAGTATATTCTCCGTCAGCAGCTTCACGAGATTCAGAAAGAATTGGGAGAGGAAGATCCTCAAGCGGCTGAGATTCACGAGCTGCGGCAGAAGGTTGAAGAGTCCCAGATGCCGGAGGATGCTCGCAAGGCGGCCGACCGGGAGCTGGATCGGCTGTCGAAGATGCCGCCCGCTGCGGCAGAATACACCGTGGCTCGCACCTACCTCGACTGGCTGGTCACAATCCCCTGGGCGATCTCCACCGAAGACAACCTGGATATCAGGAAGGCGCGCAGAATCCTTGACGAAGACCACTACGACTTGCAGGATGTGAAGGATCGCATTCTTGAGTACCTCTCCGTGCTGAAACTTAAGGCAGACACCAAGGGACCTATCCTCTGCTTCGTGGGTCCGCCGGGAGTCGGCAAGACCTCGCTGGGTCAATCCATCGCGCGGTCGTTGGGAAGGAAGTTTATCAGAATGTCCCTCGGCGGCGTACGGGACGAGTCGGAAATTCGCGGTCACCGTCGCACCTACATTGGCTCTCTCCCCGGCCGCATTGTCCAGGGGATCCGCAATGCGGGGTCCAACAATCCGCTGTTCATGCTGGACGAAGTCGACAAGTTGGGGTCCGATTTCCGCGGCGATCCCTCCTCCGCGCTGCTCGAAGTGCTGGACCCGGCGCAGAACCACACATTCATGGACCACTACCTGGATATCCCCGTCGACTTGTCCCGCGTCATGTTCATCACCACCGCCAACATGCTGGACACCATTCCACCCGCGCTGCTGGACCGCATGGAGGTGCTGCGTCTCGCCGGGTACACCACCGAAGAGCGCATCTCCATTGCCCAGCAATACCTCATCCCCCGGCAGATGGGAGAGCACGGCCTCGCCGAGGACCACATTTACATTTCCCCGGGCGCGTTGCGGCGGATCGTGCTGGAGTACACGCGGGAAGCCGGCGTCCGTAATCTCGAACGGGAGATCGGATCACTGTGCCGCAAGACCGCACATAAAGTCGCCGCGAAGATGGACGATGAGGGGAAAATCTCGCCCGAGGATTTACGCACCGCACGCAACAGCATCAACGCCCACAACCTCCCGGAATACCTGGGCCCCCCGCGGTATTTCTCAGAAGTGGCTGACATGGAGGACAGGATTGGCGTCGCCACCGGGCTTGCATGGACGCCGGTGGGTGGGACGATTCTCGCCATCGAGACCGCAAAGATGAAGGGCAAGAACGGACTGACCCTCACCGGGCAGCTTGGGGAAGTGATGCAGGAATCCGCAAAGACCGCTATGAGTTACCTCCGTTCCCATCAGCGGGAACTGAACATCCCTGCGGAAACTTTCGACCAGCACGACATCCACATTCATGTCCCGGCAGGGGCCGTTCCGAAGGATGGCCCGTCCGCGGGAATCACTCTCTGCACGGCTCTCGCGTCCTTGTTGCGTAATGAACCGGCGCGGCACGACGTGGCGATGACGGGAGAGATAACGCTCACTGGACGAGTGCTGCCGGTGGGCGGCATCAAAGAGAAGGTGCTGGCAGCCCGACAGGCTGGCATACACACCATCGTCCTGCCGGAGAAGAACCGGAAGGATGTGGACGAGATTCCGCCTGAGTTGAGCGAAAATCTCAAGTTCGTATTCGTCAAGGAAATCGGTGAAGTTCTGAGGTTCGCGATGAACGGCGAATGATTCAGTTGACCCTGGTCTGCCCATGCTGCCTCTCAGAGACAATATCCGTTCCCATTCAGCGCCGGTGGTCAACATCGGGCTGATCGTCGCCAATGTGCTGGTCTTCCTGTACCAGTCTTCGCTCAACGAGCAGGCGGAACTGGCTTTCGTCTACACTCGCGGGCTTGTGCCGCTGGAGCTGTTCTCACTGCGTCATTACCTGGAGTTTGGCGCACTCGTCACCTTGTCGCCCCTTTTCACCTCCATGTTCCTCCACGGAGGGTGGTTGCACATCGGGGGGAACATGCTGTTCTTGTGGATTTTTGGTGACAACGTCGAAGACCGGCTGGGCCACTTCAAGTACCTGCTCTTCTACCTTGCTTGCGGACTCTTTGCCGGACTGCTTCACGTTGTCACCCACCCCATGTCCGACATGCCCACCGTGGGCGCCAGCGGCGCGGTGGCCGGAGTGCTGGGGACCTATTGCGTGCTCTTCCCCCACAGCCGCGTCCTCACAATCATCCCCATTGTTTTCTTCATTACTACGGCGGAAATCCCGGCTGTCATTCTTCTCGGCGTCTGGTTCGCCTTCGAGGTCTTCAGCGGAATTACCGAACCCATCCGGGGATCGGGTGGCGTCGCCGTTTGGGCGCACATCGGCGGCTTCGCCGCCGGATACCTCTTTGCGAAGAAATGGCTCCTGCAATATCGCCACGTTGTCACCTACCGGCGGCGGCCCTCCTGACAACAAACCACGGGAGGGGGGCGACTGAACGACCTGATGACTCGATAACTCGGGGTGCGCGCAAGATTTGTGAGAATCAGCCCTATCCACCCCAGCCGGAACCAGAGGCGCCTATAATCTAGAACCCGACAGTGATTTTGTAACGCAGTTAGCGGTTCGTCGGTCCTGAGTGAGTTCATGCAACAACCCCCATCCTCGAACCCAAAGGGTTCGCACCTTCCCCCGTTATCGAACCGAAACGGTTCGCACAGGGGAAGGAACCCCAACCTCTCGTTTACGCCTGCCCGGCCCCAAGGGGCTGATTACCACCACGCATCACAAATCTGACTTACACCCCCCCTGGCGTCCGGCCTTTACCAGATCGCTGCTTTGCTGTAAACTTCCCCGTCAGGTAGGAAAGGCAACACCCGTTGGAGTCCAGTCACTCCTGAACGCATTATGAGCAAACCCATCGTCGCTATTGTTGGTCGCCCGAATGTCGGCAAGTCGGCCTTGTTTAACCGACTTGCCCGCCAGCGCGTTTCCATTGTGGAAGACACACCCGGGGTGACTCGAGACCGTGTATACGCCGAGTGCGACATCTATGGTCGGACGTGCACACTGGTGGACACCGGAGGACTCGATCCTTCTGAGAAGCAAGGACTGATCAACCAGGTGGCGGTGCAGGCGCAGGTGGCCATCAGTGAGGCGGCTCTCATCCTGTTTGTTCTCGATGCTCGAGAGCCCCTCACCGCCACGGACCATGAAGTAGCCGACCTGTTGCGGACCACCCAGAAGCCGGTTCTCCTGGTCGCCAACAAACTGGACAAAGCGGAGGCATCCGACGAGAATCTATACGCTCTTCGGCTCGGAGAGGCCGTTGGCATATCCGCCCTTCATGGACTGAAGATGGACCATGTGGTTGACTGGATTTCTTCCCACCTGCTGGCACAAACGGAAGATGAGAGGATTGAGGACGAATCCCTGAAGATCGCAATTGTCGGACGGCCGAATGTGGGCAAGTCCGCTCTGCTAAACGTCCTCACGCAGCAAGAGCGATCCATCGTCAGCAACGAACCAGGCACAACGCGTGATGCCATCGACACGCCCTGGGAGTGGAAGGGCCGCCCGATAACTCTCATCGACACAGCCGGCATGCGGAAACGCGGCAAGGTCAAGCTGGCCTTGGAGTACTACAGCGTGTTGCGCGCCCTGCGGGCCATCGACCGGGCAGATATCGTCCTTCTGTTGCTGGACAACGAAGGGCCGACGGAACAGGACACAAAGATTGGCGGGTACGCTCACGAAGCAGGCAAGGCGATCGTGGTGGTGGGAAACAAATGGGACCTTATCAGCGAAACAGCAAAGCGCCCGGACTCTTCTGGAAAGCTGCCGCGGCAGGAGAAACTCCTGCGGTCCGACTATGAAAGGCTGATTCGAGACTACCTCATCTTCATGCGATATGCGCCGGTAGTGCATACATCGGCCCTGAATGGGTACGGCATCGCGTCGCTGATGGACACAGCTATCAAGTGCCATGAGCAGAATACCCGGCGCGTCCCCACGGGCCAGTTGAACCGTCTGATTCGGGACGCTGTCCACGACAAACCTCCTGCTCTCTACAAAGGCAAACCGGTACGCATCTACTACGCAACGCAAGCGGGAGTGGCGCCACCCACGTTCGTCATCTTCACTGGCGACGCGCGGTCTCTGCACTTCTCGTATCTCCGTTTCCTGGAGAACCAGATACGCAAGAAGTTTGGCTTCGAGGGAACCCCCACTCAGCTCATCGTCCGGGAAAGGAAGCGAGAAGGGGGGTAATGGGGGCGTTGGACGACCAATCTTCCATGGGTGCATCCCGGAATTACGGAGACTGCCGTAGGATAAAGCTGGAGCTTTATCAGATGCACATTGAAATTGCGGGAAAAAGGTCTGCCACTGACAAAGCTGGAGCTTTATCCTACGGCGACAAAGTCGATGTATCCGCTTTTCCGTAATTCCGGGATACACCCTCTTCCATCATTCCATCCCGGTCTCTCATCCTTCAACAGGTTGCCGAGGGGTGAATTGCTGGCTATAATAATGCGACGGAAGCGAACCTGGAACACTCCGAATCTTCCATTCACAAGGAGAATCTGTTGAGCGCATCGGCACTCTGGGTTTTCCCAACCTGCTATGTCATAGGCTCACTACCTTTCGGCGTCCTCTACGGCAAGCTCGTGAAGGGCGTGGATATTCGTCAGCACGGCAGCGGGAACATCGGCGCGAGCAACGTCATGCGTTTGTTCGGCGTGCAAGCCTTTGTCATCGTGTTTGCGCTGGATGCCTTGAAGGGGGTTGCCGCAATTCTCCTTTGCCAACGGCTTTTCGGGCCGGAGCACGCGTGGATGGTTCTGCTGGGTGGGCTGCTGTCGGTGTTGGGGCACACCTTCTCCGTCTTTCTAAAGTTCACCGGTGGGAGAGGGGTTGCAACAGGACTGGGACTGCTGGTCGCCGTTGCTCCCGTCGCGGGTCTATGCACCTTCCTTGTCTGGGCAGTGACGCTGGCGTTGACGCGGTACATCTCCGTCGCGTCAATCGCGGGCAGCATTTCAGCGCCCCTGTGGGTTGTTTTCATCCAGCCTCAGACTGTCCCTTTCCCTTACCGTCTAATGATTGCCATCGCCGCAACGCTGCTGGTTATCCGTCACGCGCCCAACATGAAACGACTCATTGCGGGTCAGGAATTCAAGCTGGGGCAGAAGGTGGAGCTCGACTCGCAGGTCAACAGGAAGTTGCCGGAACGCCGCGAACCTGAAGCGCCCGAAAAGGCTGAGAGCGAGGGGTCGGTTTGAGCCAGATCACTCCTGAAGAACGGAGCGCCCCTGTTGCGGTTCTCGGCGCCGGGAGTTGGGGAACTGCGCTGGCCTACCTACTGGGTCTCAAAGGGTATTCTGTTCGCCTCTGGGGTAGATCCAGCGACTTAATTTCCCGAGTGAAAGTCGCTCGCGAAAACGACATCTATCTACCGGGAGTGGTTCTGCCCGAGAGCATCATGCTGACATCATCTCTCGAGGAAGCCCTGGACGGAGTGTTGTACGTTGTCACCGCCCCTCCCTGTGTTGGAGTCCGGTCTTTGATGGAACAGTCCCGCCCATACCTGCATCCCGACGCGAGGCTGATCTCGGCCACAAAGGGGTTGCTGGAAGAGAATGCGCGGCGACCTTCCGAGGTGATACTGGAACAGATCGGTCGAAGCTACACGCCCAGAACCGCAGTGCTTTCCGGACCGAACCTCGCCCGCGAGGTAGTTCGGGGAACTCCCTCCACGACCGTTGTTGCCTGTGAGAATGTGGAGACCGCTGAGGCGTTCCAGCAACTGCTCACAACCCCCACCTTTCGGGTCTACACAAATCAGGACATCGCGGGGGTTGAGCTTGCCGGGGCGCTCAAGAACATCATCGCCATCGGAGCTGGTGTCAGCGACGGTCTGGGATTTGGGGATAACACGAAGGCGGCCCTCATAACCCGTGGTCTCATCGAGATCACCCGACTCGGGGTTATTCTCGGTGGAAAGGCCGAGACCTTCACCGGTCTGGCCGGGATGGGCGACCTGTTCGCTACCTGCGCCAGCAACCACAGCCGCAACTATCGCCTGGGATTTCGGCTCGCCCAGGGAGAGTCCCTTGAACAGGTGGCTGCAAGTACGCCCATGGTCGCCGAAGGACTCCCCACCACCGCCGCCGCAATCCGGTTTGCCGAAGAGCACGACATTGCCATGCCGATCACACGGGAGGTCCACGCGATGCTCTACGAAAGCAAAGAACCGCGACAAGCCGTCGCTGATCTGATGGGCCGCGCCTCCAAACCGGAACTTGTCGATGTTCCGTGGTTTGACCTGCAGCAAAAAAAACTCTGTGAAAAGGCTTAATTACCTTCCATGCAGTGAGGAATTTTGTTACCATTAGCGGACATTAGTACCATCCCGTAAGACGAGTTTAGGTTTCAACAATGGAAGGAGGTGACTTAGCGAATGACTAAAGGAGAACTGGTAGATGCCATTGCCGCAGGAGCGGACATCCCCAAGGTAAAGGCCGACGCCGCACTGAAGGCGACCTTGGAGGCCATCACCCACGCCCTCAAAAAGGGGAACAACGTGCAACTGACTGGCTTCGGGACCTTCGAAGTTCGGGATCGGGCCGCACGAATGGGACGCAATCCGCAGACCGGAGAGATGAAGAAGATCCCCGCCAAGAAAGTGCCTGCGTTCAAGGCCGGGAAACAGTTGAAGGACGCTGTCAACTAAATCACCTTCTCGTGACGGATATTGGAGTGCCCCGACGACAGAGTCCCCAAGGAACAGGGGCGAGACGTCGGGGCATTTCCATGTGTCCGGATTTTCATCAGTCGATCATCAACGGCTGTCACCTCCCACATGGTTATACTCGATTCCAGTAATGAGCAGGCTCTCTCGGAGACAATTCCTCTGCAAAGCAAGTCGCGGCACGATGGGCGTTGCCGTGTCGGGATCGTTGATTGCAGCATCACCGATCAGCGGCCGGCCCCGCGTGGTGATCGTTCGCTCGATCTCCCCGGTTCGAGTGCCGCTCCTGCTGGACATGCTGGAAGTGGGACTGATGCGCCTGACCAGTGCAGGTGAGTACCGGGCAGCGCTTTCCTGCTTGTTTAGACCCGAAGATCGAATTGGGGTGAAAGTGTCCGTCATGCCTCCCGGAACGCATCTGGAGTTGGCTAACGCTATGGGACACCTGCTGCACACTTGGGGACTTCCAGATGAGCGCCTCCTGTTTTGGGATCGCACTCTCCACGGTTTCGGAGAGCGAGGTATGGAGCGTCTCAAGCCGGGCGCAGGTTTCGACGACGCCGTCAGCAGACCGGTGACACGCTTCGCCACCTCGCTGGTGAACCTGCCCCGTCTCAAGGCCCACTGGCTTTCCGGCATGTCCGGCGCACTCAAAAACTGGGCAGGGGCGGTGGACGGGATTAACATTGATGACAAGGATACACTGTTCCCGATCCACGGCGACCACTGCGCAAGGGTCGGCATACTGCAAGCCCTCCCGCAGATTCGAAGTCGCTGTCGACTAATCGTCATGGACGCTCTCCGGCCTCTCTGCTCCGGCAGCCCACACGTGAATGAACGGTACTTCTGGGACGCGCGATGCCTGATATTTGGCACCGACCCGGTGGCGGTGGACCGCGTCGGGCTTGAGCTGCTGCAAGAGGGGCAAAAGAGAATCAACTGCCAGGATCCCAGTCTGCTGAGCGAATCGAGACATATCTTCATCGCCGACGAAAGATTGGGGCTCGGCGAGAGCAGGCTGTCAGAAATCGATATTTGTGAGGAAGTTGTCTGAGAGCGCCCCCATAACGGATCCCGTTCACGGCTCAGACTATACTCGTTACGGGTGAAAACACCCCCTCACCCTCGAACCCTTTGGGTTCGAGGGTGAGGGGGAAAGGTGGATTTTCATACGTAACGAGTATACAACGGAAGAGCCATCTACCGGGAACGGTCCGAGAGAAGAAATTGCAATGCGTCTTAAAGGAAAGAAAGCGTTGGTCACCGGCGCGAGCCGAGGAATTGGTCGAGCCATCACCGTCGCGTTCGCGCGGGAAGGTGCGGACCTGGCAGTCACTGCCCGGAATGCGGCATCGCTGGATGGAACGATTCAGGAAGTCCGGCAACTGGGACGCGCCGCCCACCCCGTGGCCTGGGATGTACGCGCCGTATCGCAGGTTGAGTCGCGTCTGAACCAGATCAGGGACGCTCTCGGTGGTCTGGATATCGTCGTCAACAACGCGGGCGTTGTGCGTCTGCCAAAAGATCATCCCAATCCTACCGACGAAGCTCTGTGGGATTACATCATGGATATCAATCTGAAAGGTCTCTACTTCATCTGCCGTGGCGCCGCGGAAATCATGAAGGAACAGAGAAGTGGAATCATCATCAACATAGCGTCAGATGCAGGTCTGCGCGCCGCCCCCAGCCCCTATGGGGTCTCGAAATGGGGGGTTGTGGGTTTCACTCGCGGATTGGGCAAGGAACTCGCGCCCCACGGGATTCGCGTCAACGCCATCGGTCCCGGCCCTGTCGCCACGGAGATGATGAACTGGCATCCCGGGGACTCCATGGAATCTCCCACCTTGCCTCTCGGGCGTTACTCTCTTCCCGAAGAAATCGCCGGAGTTGCGGTGTTTCTCGCCTCCGACGACTCCGCCGCGGTGGTTGGGGAGACTATCACGCTCAACACGGCAAACTCTTAGAGCTTACCACTATGCCAAACACGTACAGCGCCCGAGTCCCTGCGCCCCAGTTCCATCAGTTGCCTTCGACCTTCCGCCCACCTGTTCGCGAATTCTGTCGCAGGATTCTGCGCAAGTACCCCAACACCGTAGCCTTCGCTGTCATCGGCAGTGTGGCGGACAGCACGTGGGAAAGTGACAGCGACATTGACCTCGTATGGATCTTGAGCGGGAGACGACGGAAACGATGGCATGCTGAGTTGGAGTATGACTACTCAGGCGTCGTCGAACTGGTTCCCCTCAACCTCAAGGAGTTGAGACGTCACGTTGCCCAGCACAGCTCGCTGGCGCACTCGATTCAGAAAGGGCTGGTACTGTATGACGCGAAAGCCGTACTTGAGAGGCTGAAGCAAACCCCGCTCGGACCTCCAACCAGTGAGTGGAAGCAGGAAGCGTTTGAGTTCTTCTCCCGTCGGCTGGACTGGGGCATCGACAGCTATCAGCGCGAGCTCACGTTCCACAGAAAACACTGTCGCTCGGGACACTGTCACTGCCACGTCAGCGAAATCCTTACCCGTGCGGTCGTCAACCTGGCGCGACTTCTCCTCATTGAACAGGGACTCATACCGAACTCGAAAGCCGAAATGCGGTCGATGGTTCCAGCCGTGCTCCACAGTTCCCGCCAGCGCGCGGCTCTCGAAACCGCGCTGCAGGCGCACCACGAGAAGCGTGACCTGTCGCCGGATGAAGCCGCCGAACTGATCCGTCTGGGAAGAAACCTGCGCGAGCGGTTGACAAGGTCTCTCGCTAATCAGGATTAAGGAAAGTGCATTGCTTCATCTCTGAAGCGCCGCGCGCCACACTCAAAGCTGCTGGGTATTATTTGGAGAAGGATTCCTGCCAATGCGGACACCGCTCATGTTCTTGGCACTACCCGCCCTGATTGGGTCGGTGGGCGGTTTACAGCGCGCCAACGCCGGGGACACCGAGGAGAAGGGAGTACCAGCCGTGCTGAGCTTCCGTATGAAGAGTCTCGCTGGAGAAGATATCGACTTGGCCAGGTACAGCGGCAGAGTTGCGCTGATGGTCAACGTTGCCAGCAAGTGTGGGTACACTCCGCAATATGCCTGGCTTCAGAAGCTGCACGAGAAGTATGCGGACAAGGGACTGGCGATCCTCGGTTTCCCCGCCAATGAGTTTGGAGGTCAGGAGCCGGGGACCGATCACGAGATACAGGCCTTCTGCAAGAAGAACTATGGCGTCACGTTCGACATGTTCTCGAAGGTGGTCGTGAAGGGTGAGGGAATCTGTCCCCTTTACCAACACTTAACATCGACGGAAACTGGTCACCAGTTCGCGGGAGAAGTGATGTGGAACTTCGAGAAGTTCCTTCTTAACCGCAAGGGAGAGATCGTTGGCCGATTCCGGTCAAGGGTCGAACCGACTTCTGCGGAGATGGTCGAAGCCATCGAAGCGGAACTCGAGAGACAGTAGGCATTCGACACCTTGAGGGAGGTCTGAGCATGATGATTTGCTGGGGCGCACATTCCTTTTTGATGTTTGGCGCGGCACTGATCATATTCGGCGCGACAGGGCAGGCAATCGCGGCTGAAGAGACTGCATTGCCTTTGTCGGCAATGGATACCTGCCCCCTGAAGATCGGCATGAAGGTTCCGCAGGTCGTCCTGATTTCAGCCGACGGAAAACCCTTTGAACTGAGCGACGCTATTTCTCAGCAACCCACGGTGCTGATCTTCTATCGCGGCGGTTGGTGCCCGTACTGCAACGCGCAACTGGGGCAGTTGCAGAAGATCGAGCCCGAGTTCCTGGCGCTTGGCTATCAACTCATCGCCGTTAGTCCGGATCGCCCCGAAGAACTCAAGAAATCAGTCGCAAAACAACAATTGAGCTACACTCTCATCTCCGACAGCAAAGCCGACGCGGCGAAGGCTTTCGGTCTCGCGTTCCGGGTCGATGACAATACGTTTGCGCGTCTCAAGGAGTACAACATCGACCTCGAAGCCGCTGCTGGCGAGGGGCACCATCTCCTGCCAGTTCCCGCAGTGTTCCTTGTCGGGAAAGACGGAATTATCGACTTCAGCTACATTAATCCCAATTACCGTGAACGCTTGAGCCCTGAGCTGCTATTGACTGCGGCGAAGATGTACGCGCAGGAGTGAGGTTCGTCTGTCGCCTCTTCGTTCCCACAGCTTCGCGGGCGGGGGCTGTCTTCTCCAAGTACCTCCTCACTTAACCTTTGATGGAAGACGCCCAATGGAATTTTGAGAAGTTTCTGATCAGGCGCAACGGGGAGATTGTCGCCCGGTTCCGTTCCGGCGTCCAGCCGGAGTCGGAGGAGATACTCAAAGCGATTGAGGCGGAATTGCAGAAGCAATAGGCGGCTGGCCAGGCAACGGTCATCCGAGACACGGGAAGGCGAGAGATCGCTTGCCCGTTGTGCATGTATGGTTTATAACAATACGTCATGGCCTGACCGGCTGACAGGATGCAGCGTTACGCAAAGGAGCATTCTACATGGAATGGTTGACGAACCCGCACACCTGGATTGCTTTGGTTACGCTCACAGCCCTGGAGATCGTTTTGGGGATCGACAACATCGTCTTCATATCGATCCTTGCGGGAAAGCTACCGCCCCACCAGCAACCGCGGGCCCGCAGAGTCGGCCTGTCGCTGGCGATGGTCACACGCATCATTCTGCTGTGTTCACTATCGTTCATGGTCAAACTGACCGGCCCCATCTTCACGCTCTTGCACCACGGAGTCTCCGGGAGAGACCTGATACTGATCGGCGGCGGACTCTTTCTCCTGGCGAAAAGCGTTCACGAGATTCACGACAAGCTGGAGGGCGTGGAGGGTCACCGATCCGCTAAAGTCGCGCCCTCTTTTGTGAGTGTCCTCATCACGATTGCCCTGCTGGACATCGTCTTTTCACTCGACTCAGTCATCACCGCGGTAGGGATGGTGGACGAACTTGGGGTCATGATTGCCGCGGTCATTCTCGCTGTGTGTGTGATGCTCCTTTTCTCCGACCCGGTCAGCAACTTCGTGGAAAGTCATCCGACCATCAAGATGCTGGCGCTCAGCTTCCTGTTGCTCATCGGCACGACGCTGATCATGGAAGGAGTGGGCGCCCACGTCCCCAAAGGGTACGTCTACTTCGCGATGGGGTTCTCCTTGTTCGTGGAGATGCTGAACATCAGGATGGGGGCGAGACAGCCGCTACGCTTCCATTATCCGTACACCGCGGACTCACAGAGTCCGAACAGAGACCAATCCTTCAGGTTCCTGAAAGCGCCTATAGGTCGGGATTATCGGCTTCGCAGTTTCTCGGACCGCACATCATCAATCTCCAGTCCCGAGTCTGTTGAGACAAACGCGACGACCAGGGACATCTCGGCACGCGTCGCGTCGGCAAGCCACGTCGACTCAACCTGCTTCCCGTCCTTCGCGTGAACGGTATTGGCGCGGCCAGCAGGGGATGGAACACGTCGCAGCAAGATGTCCCGACCATTCATGGAACGAGTCCTTTCATGCGGAAGCTGGCAGCGATCATGTCCTGGATGTGCGGGCAACAACCACCGGACTGACTGCTGGGATCTGGTATCATGCAATGCCAATCCAATGGAGATGCGCTGAGAACATGGACGTAGTAACTCTCGGTGAAACGCTGTATCTGATCAACAGCCCTGTGCGAACCAGCATCGACCGTGCGTCGCAGGCGAGGCTGTCTTTTGCCGGGGCGGAGTCAAATGTGGCCATCGGTCTGGCGCGGCTGGGGCACTCGGTTCGCTGGCTCAGCGCGGTGGGCGACGATCCGTTTGGGCGCGCCATTGTGAAGACACTGCGGGGCGAAGGCGTGGACGTTTCACATGCGATCATTGATCCCAACGCTTCCACGGCCGTGATGCTACGCAGCCAGCGCGCATACGCTGAACCGGAGGTCTTCTATTACCGAACAGGCTCGGCGTGCAGTCGATTGACCGGCGAGTCGTTCACGACCGAAGCGTTGGATGACGCAGAGGTCCTGTTCATTTCCGGCATCACGCCGGCATTGAGCGAGGGATGTCGTGAGTTAATCGTCAACCTCGCAAAATCCGCGCGACAACACGGCCGGCAGGTCTGGTTCGATCCGAATTACCGGAGCAAGCTATGGAGCCAATATGAATTCCGAGCAACAACAACGGAACTATTGCGAAGCGTCGATGTAGTGCTGACCGGAATGGCAGAAGGACAGATGCTCACAGGGGGTGACACTCCAGCGGACATCGCCAACCGGTTGCGCGATCGCGAGCCGTTGCGAGTTATCATCAAAGCTGGTGCCGAGGGTGGGTTCTGTTTTGACGCCGCCACGGAGAAACACGCGTCGGCCTTCGCCCTGCGTGAGATTGTCGACCCTATCGGCGCGGGAGACGGTTTCGTGGCGGGGTTCATGTCCGCGACTCTCGACGGCATGCTGCCAACCGAGTGTCTCCTGCGTGGCAACGCGGTAGGAGCCATGGTCTGCATGGCGGAAGGAGACTGGGAGGGTTTGCCGACGAGAGCCGAACTGGCGCGATTCTTGTCCGGTCGCACGGAGAGCCAGCGGTAGCGCCTTGGGCCCGAGCCACGAACGTTAGAGACTGGCAAACCAGCCTTCGGGCCGTGCTTGTGTCAGCTGGAACTCCAATGAAAGAGCCAACATGAACCTCGCCGAGAAATGGGAGTTGTCTATTGCGCCGAGGATAGTCCGTGCTCCCACTGGAGACGCCGCGAGTGAAAGTCAGCATCAGGTTTCCAATGAGACAGGCGGCTGCGCTGTGGCTAATAGCCATTGCGCTTGTGATAGGTGTTGTACCGCTGTTGGCGGCGTGGGTGGTTGTCCATCATCCCATCACCATCCATGTCGCCCGTCACCATCCCAGTCGGTCCGGATTGCGCTATGAGGATGTGTCCTTCCCTTCCACCGACGGACTGCGGTTGTCCGGCTGGTACATACCGAAGGAAGACGCCAGAGGCATCGTCATCCTGTGCCACGGCGCGTTTACAGACCGCACCGACCTGATGGACCTCGCGCTCGACCTGAACAGCGCCGGGTTTGCCATTCTCGCCTTCGACTTCCGTCAGCGGGGCTGCAGCGGCAGGAAGATCAACACTATTGGCCGGGAGGAGGTGAACGACCTCCTGGGCGCTGTTGCGTACCTGAAGGCGCGGGAGGAGCTCGCGGAGAAACCCATCGGTGCAATCGGCGCGTCGATGGGAGCGGCGGTAGCAATCATGGCTACCGCGAGGTGCGCGGACATCTGTGCCGTGGTGGCGGACAGTTCCTATGGTCGCTTGGACCGGGCCATCAACCAGCACCTGTGGGTCTTTTTCGGCCCCTTGAAACCGTTGCTGGCGCCACTGACATTGTGGCACGGGAAGCGAATGTTGGGATTCGATCCGAGCATCGTGGCTCCGGAGGAATCCATACCGGGCATCTCCCCGCGTCCTGTTCTGCTTGTTCACAGTCGCAGGGATTTCCTTGTGTGGAAGTCAGAATCCGAACGCCTCTTCGACGCAGCGGGAGAGCCGAAGGAGTTGTGGCTGACCCCTCGGGGACTGCATACCAAGAGCCGGTTTGCGCACCCAGAACAATACCGCGCGAAAGTGGTGGGCTTCCTCCGTCGGGCGCTCACTGCACCTGGTAAAGAAATGGCCCATTGAGCATCGGGGACAGTCCGGGGGGCGAACCAGTCCTGCCTCGGTTTGTGCTCTGTCAACCTACGGCATCACCGTATGCCCGCTCTTCCCGGCGAACGCGTCCATCGCCAGCCATAGCCCCGCTATGCCGAACTCGCCCAGGATCAACCCGTAGAAAAAGTTCCGGGCCACAGTGTATCCCTTCAGCCCACCGTAACGCACGATGGCGACCTTGAAGGTCCAACCCACGAGACAGGCAAACCACACGCGGGTCGTCTCCCAAGAATAGGCCGGGACATAACCGACAGGATGAAACGGCCACCAGATGAATCGCGTCCGCATGAAATGAAGGAAGAGCACACCCATGCCTCCGGCGACCATTGCGACCAGTTTCCCACTCTCAACAGAGGTCGGCATGGCAATAGCAGCAGACGCGTTGTTCCACAGTCCCTGCGACCCGTCAACGAAAAACCATCGACTCATGGTCAGCGCTCCGTGACGGTATGCGAGGACAATAACTGCCACGTAGGAAACCAGCGCGCCCCCTCGTAGAGTTGGCGAACCGCTTCCGGACTGCTGGGAATCAACCACGAGGGAATGTGATGCTGAATCAGGGACGCGTAGTCGTTCTCCGGTGAGGCAAAGTACATGGGGGACGCCACGGCCGGAAGGAGATAACCCACCAAGCCGAACGTGGGAATCCCCGCTGCCACCAGCGTCATGCAAAAGACAAACAGCAGCTCCTGGCGGGATAGTCCAAGTGGAGTTTCCAGCAACTGCAGGGCGCCATTGACGATGACAATAAGAGCTATCAACACCAGCATGGGACCGAGCGGAAGATGGTTGCCGCTCAGCTCCGAGTTCTGGAGAAACAGATCTGTAAACGGGGCAGCAACGCTCAAGAAGACGACAGAAGCAATACCGATCACAGCCGCCCGTAAAGTGAGTGGGTGGCGGGGCTCCGTGGGAGCGGTCTCCTGCACTGGATCCGAAAGGGCATGTCCAGGTTGGCTGAGTGCGTTACCGCTCACTTCTGCGGTCCTGTCACGACGTCGATCTCCGTGAAACGCGTATAGTACAACTTGGCCAGCGGGGCGCCGTCGATAAGGCGAACCGCGTCAAAGTTGGTCACGGCCCCTGACGGGAACGACACAGTCAATACCCGATAACAGTCGGCCTTCGCGCCCTCCCACTGATCCACTTGAAGAAACCCCGTTACATCCCGCCAGTCCTGCGCCTTCGCGTCACGCACAGCAAACTTGATGTTGGCGCGGCTGCGCTGGGAATCTTCCATCGTCCAGCAAAGACGAATCTGCCGAAGTTCCCGCCCTTCGGCAGTAACCTCCCCCAACTCGCATCTCGCCGTAACCTCCATCGGTTGGGAATGGTGGAAGAACAGGGACTCCGCAACGTCGCCGTCGGTCAACCCCACGATCGTGTTGCCCTTGTGAAATATGGTTTTGCCGCCCCAGTTGAAGTAGCTTCCCTCCGTCTCGAGGATAAACTCCCTCCCCTGCGCCGCGTCGTCGCCGGACATTTCTGGTTGTCGGTACATGATTCGCTGCAATTCCACACCGCGATCCGGGAACTCCAGGTGCTCGACTACAACAGTGCGGTAGGGTCCCGTTTTCATATACTCCCAAATCTCTTTCTCAAACAAGGCAAGGCGGCGCTTCTCCGTATCGGTCTTCGCAAGTTCACGCGCCTTTACCACGAGACTCCCCAAGTCCGCCATCCGCTCCGGCGTGCCGAGAAATTTCCAGGCCATCTCCTCGGACTGGTGGCCGAGTATCTTCCCTCCCTCCAGCCGGGGGTAATTGCCGGGGTCGCCATAGATACCTTCCACCGTCAGGTAAAACGACTTCATCGGTTTCGCCGCCGCCCCGTAATAGCGGGCGAAGTACTCATCCAGCAACTGGTCAACGTCGCGAGTGGGGTCATCGAGGAGCTTGAAAGTGACAAACGCCTCCACCTCCTGGCCGAAGCCATTGAAGAACGCGCTGCGAATTCCGTCCCGATGGAACCGTTTGAACCACCGCTCGATCCTGTGAGCAAAGAAACCGGGGAAGACGTTCCATCCCCCTCCATGTCCCACCTCTGCGGGGAAGCAGTAGTAAAGCCACAGGAATATCGGTCGATCTTTCTCCTTTGTCACCCAGGAGTCGTAGAACTTCACATCATTCTGCTGGAGTTCAGTCGCATAGGTATTGCGCATGTGTAGACAGAGCTGAACAGCGATGTTCGACTCCAGACGAACACGCTTCGGGTAATACGCGTAGTCGGCGTAGGCCAATGTCGCCAGACGCTTGCCGGGGTGAGTTTGCTTGACTGCTCTTGCGACCTCGTTGGCAAAACCGAAGACGTAGTCGCTCGCGTAACCGTTGGAGAAGAACGGGCTTTTCGCTTCCTCCGAATCCATCCGCGCCTGACACTTGTCGCACTTGCAGTACGCGCTGTTGTCCATGGGAACGAGAGCAAAATAGTCTCCCGAGGCGACGGCTCCCTGGAGCTTGTCTTTCCCGTCGAAGTAGTCACGGGCATCTTGAGTGACCTGCTGAATGAACTCCGGATTCGTGTAGCACATCTGCGGTGGCTTATTGTCGTAGCCGTGCGCAAACCACTCCGGCTTGCTGCCCACAAACACGGAGGCCGCTTTTGGATCTGCGCTCTTTGCCCAGAAGCGGTCGTAGTATCCATAAAAGGAATGGTTCGCCTGGTACTTGACGCCGCCTGCACGCATGCGATGGAGGAACAGCCGGTTCATCCCGCGTTTTGCATGGACGTACTGCCACCCGCCCGGGTACTTTCTCTTCAGGTCTGCGTATCCCAGCGCGTCCGCTTCATCCAATTGCGGGGACTTCGGCGGCCAGAGGCCGGTAACCATGTTGTACACTTCGCTCATCCCCATTGGCCATCCAATGTCGCGGTACTCAAACGCAGGCGACCGACGGACCTCGGTGCCCTTCACCGTCAGGTTCTTAGTCTGCGGATAGTCTATCCCCAGCTCGGTCGGGTTGAACCAGCGGACGTTGCAGAACCGCTCAAGGAAATCATATACGGCGTAGAGCGTGCCCTGTTCGTCGAACAGATCAGGCCAGGTGCCGAACGCAAACGGGTCGTCCTCACCGTACTTCACTTCAGCAAAGTCTTCCTTGTCGCGCCCCATCAGCACCAGCGTTCCGGGAGCGAACCGAATGATGTACTCCTGCGGTTTGAGGCTGTCGTTCTTCAGTCCCTGCTTTTCTGTCGCCGCGCTTGCACCAACAAGGATGCGCGTCCCGTCAGTCGGCCCTGCTTCTCTGACAACAGGCACGTCTGCTCCAGTGATCAGTTTGAGGTGGCGCTGCAACTCGAACGCGGCAAGCTGCGCCGCGCGAGTGGGGTTGTCGGCGAGAATCATGCTGGAGACAGACGCTCCATCCCGGACGATGGAAAGCTGTAAGTCCCGCGCGGCGACCTGCGCTGAAGACAGGCTCACGAGAATCGCCGCCGCTGCATAGACGCAGAACGGGACTGTTGTAGCTCCGTTGGATGCAGGGTTCATCCTCACTCTCCAGATTCCCAATGCTCTGCTGAGTGCGATCGTCGTTCAGCAGTTATTTGGTGAAATCACCGGTCGTACGACTCCTATGAACGGCAGCAACAAGCACTCTCATCGTCGCGCGTGTGTGCCTGATTCTACCGCGATGGTTCACAAAGGGCAATTCGCGAATAAATCGATAAAAAAATGCTTTCTGTTGCACCGTTGACATTTGTGCCTGCGTCTGAAGCGTGGTATCCTTATCTCCGTGGTTTAAGGGAAAGGCGAGAGTGCCTCCCTGCCAAGGAGGCTCACAAACGAGGTTGAAGAACTATCCGACGATAATTCAAGGAGGCTTGGGAGCTGGCGTATCGAGCCACCTCCTTGCCAAGGCCGTCTCCATGGCGGGGCAACTCGGCGTGGTTTCGGGCACCGCCCTTCCTCTTATCCTTGCAAGACGTCTACAGGAAGGCGACCCTACAGGGTGCCTCCGTCGCGCCCTCGGTCACTTCCCGTCGCCTGAACTTGCGAAAGGCATCGTCAAGAAGTACTTCGTCGATGGTGGCAAGCCGTCCGATAAACCGTACCGTTCCGTCCCGATGTTTAGCGCGGCTCCCGGCAAGGAACTCCTGCGACTGACCGTTGTTTCCAACTTCGTGGAAGTCTTCCTCGCCAAGGAAGGGCACAGCGGGATTGTGGGCATCAACTACCTCGAGAAAATTCAGATGCCGAATCTCTCTTCCTTGTATGGCGCAATGTTGGCCGGCGTCGACTATGTCCTCATGGGAGCGGGAGTACCCCGTAAGATTCCGGGCATTATGGATGAACTGACCGGCCATGGCGATGTCAGCCTGCGTCTGAACGCGGAAGGCGTATCACGAGATCGGGATCACCGGTCTCGTTTCAGTCCGTCGGAGATCCTCGAGAAAGGGCTACCCTCCCTGAAACGGCCGAAATTTCTCCCGATCATTGCTTCTGCCATCCTTGCCATTACTCTGGCCAAGAAGGCGTCCGGGCAGGTGGACGGATTTATAGTGGAAGGTCCCACCGCCGGGGGACACAACGCACCGCCCCGTGGAGCGACGGTTCTGGACGCCAAGGGCGAGCCGGTTTACGGACCCAAGGATGATGTGGACTTGGGGAAGATTCGGGAGCTTGGGCTTCCCTTCTGGCTTGCCGGATCCTATGGCACACCGGAGAAGCTGCGGTCTGCACTCGACGCAGGAGCCCAGGGCGTTCAGGTTGGCACTGCGTTCGCGCTCTGCCAGGAGTCCGCGCTGGCAGACTCCGTCAAGCAGGAGTTGCTGGCCAGGGTCGTCGCGGGAACGACGGAGGTGCGCACAGACACAGTGGCGTCGCCGACGGGCTTCCCCTTCAAGGTGGCCAGCCTTGAGAACTCGCTGTCGAACCCCATGTGCTACGCAGACCGCCCACGAGTCTGCGACCTCGGCTACCTGCGACACCCTTATGAAAAGGACGACGGCTCGTTGGGCTATCGCTGCCCATCGGAACCTGTGGACGACTATGTCCGCAAAGGCGGGAATATCGAGGATACCGTCGGCCGCAAATGTCTCTGCAACGGACTCATGGCCAATATCGGCCACCCTCAACTCCAGAAGACCGGCTACCGTGAACAGCCCCTCGTCACGATCGGCGACGACGTCAAAGATCTCACCCGCCTCATGAATAACGGCAATACCTCCTACACAGCCGCCGACGTCATCCGGCACCTGCTTGGCGAATAGTGCGCTCAAGCGTCTCCCACCTCCGGATCTGTGCGCCTCCGTGGTTGACACGTCCACCCCTTGTCCCTTATCCTGCTGACACTTCATTCGATGTTCGTAACTGCTCGGCCGAGTGATGCGGGTTCGGCGCGGAGGATAGAGGGGACATGAGGCGTTCCGCGAAGCGCGGTGATGAGAGCTTCCAGAGGACGCTGACCGTTCTTGCGGGCCGTGGAGAGGTAACTGCGAATCTGACAGAACACCTTGGGCCCTTCTTCGCTGCGGAAACAGCCCGACACTTTCTGCTTCACCTTGATCGTGCGGATATCTCGCTCCGCCTGGTTGTTGTCGAACGGCACCTTGAAATCACGCATGAAGGCCAGCACGTCGCGTTTGTGCGTCTGCAGGCGATCCAGTAAGTTCTTCGGGGGACTCTGTTTGACTCGCCCCCGCTTCTTGACGGTTGGCGCGGCTGGCGCCGGCGGCGGGTTGG
>Ga0210024_1000998_pt1 | contig 25810 bp, 22 predicted proteins | sample CryGeymeta201525_FD_183988 | JGI IMG/M metagenome (GOLD analysis project Ga0210024, IMG submission 183988) | Groundwater microbial communities from Crystal Geyser aquifers in Utah, USA - Crystal Geyser metaG 2015-25 (SPAdes) (version 2) | ecosystem: Environmental > Aquatic > Deep subsurface >...
ACCTTGGCGAGCCGCCGCCGGAAATCATCCAGCAGCTTCCAGCTGGAGAGTTTCTTTTCGTCGATCTTGTCCTTGGCGCGGCCCACGAGCGAAGGAAACCAGAAATCAACTAACAGTACAAGTGACGTTTTTGTCACATTCAGAAATTCGTTTCAACAAGCAGCGAGCATGCCGAACACTACTGGATCGGAAGTGAATACCAACTGGTATTCGGACAAAACTACAGCGGTGCCTACCGCCCGAACTTCAATGGTGTCTACACGCAACAAGTCCGGCGTTTCACCATGGAGCTCGGGGCATCCGGCCAACCGGTGGTGCCCTCTGAGTCGAAGCTTCCCACCACGCCCGCCGCCGCCTACCGCCGCCGTGACCTCAATGTGGTGCCGATCGTGGAGCGCATCGGCCCCGGGGATTTCGAGGAAAAAGTGGTGGCGCTTTCCGGGGTGTTCACGCCAGAGACTGGAGTATGGACCGTGCCCGTACTGGTGGAGGCGGGAGGCGTGGTCACCATGGATGACCCCATGGCCACGGCGACGCTGCAGCAGGCTTTCCAGATCTATCACTGCGCCAAGGCATCGCTTTTCAACCGTGTCACCGATGAAAGCCATATCCTGCTCTTCGGTGGAATCACCGTGCTTGAGCGCGATCTAACAACAGGCAACTTCATCCGCGATGATCAGGCACCCTTCACCAACCAATGTTCGCTGGTCGTGAGGCGGGCTGACGGGTCCTTTACCCAGCACTGGCTGCCGACGAGGTTTCCGCTGGTCACGAGCAACGGTCTCGAGATCCGCTTTGGAGCGAATGCCGAGTTTTTCCCATCGGAAAATCTGACACAGATCGCCCACAAAGTACTAGACTTATCGGAGTTGGATGGCCCAACGGTGATTGGTCACATCTACGGCGGACTTATCGCCGACGCCGGAAATCGAGGAAACACCGGCTCCTCCGGCAGAGTCTTCGAAGTGACACTCGTGCCGACGGATTCCGATGCTCCTCCGCTACACCTTTCCTCAGATGCCACCGAGTTAAGCTGGGACGCCGGGGCGGGAGGAAGCATGTTCTTACTGGAAGACTCCGATACTTTGGAAGCGTGGGATGAACTCGCCACCGGCCTGACGAGCAGCCCATTCGCTCTCGACCCGCCCGTTTCCAATCACCATTTTTATCGCCTCCGCTCCTCCGTGCCTGTCAGCCCGTGAGGAAAATCCTCTTGCAGCCCACCGCAGAGACTGCGGAAATCTCATGACCTATGCGCGTCCTTGTTGTTGAAGATTCCGCCCGTCTCCGCGCGGCCGTTGCGAAAGCACTGCGCCGCAGCGGATACGTCGTTGACGAAGCCGACAACGGCGAAGACGGGCTGTGGCAGGCGAGGGAGTTCGCCTACGATGCGGTGGTGCTGGACCTGATGCTGCCGAAGATCGATGGACTGGAAGTTTTAGCAACCCTCCGCAACGAAGAGAACCGCACGCCGGTGCTCTTGCTGACGGCGCGCAACACCGTAGAAGACCGCGTGGCGGGCCTGCGGAGCGGGGCGGATGACTACCTTGGAAAACCCTTCGCGCTGGAGGAACTGCTCGCCCGAGTGGACGTGATGTGCCGACGCCAGTTCGACCATCCTTCCACGCTCGTGCGCGTCGGTGATCTTGAGGTGGATACTGTCCGGAAAACAGCGACTCGCGGAGGTGACCCGCTTGATCTAACAGCCCGGGAGTACCGCCTGCTCGAAGTGCTCGCCTTTCAGCCGGGAAAAGTCATGAGCCGCACGGAAATGGAAACCCACCTTTACGATGAACTATCCTCACCGATGAGCAACGTGGTCGATGCCACCGTTTATCAGCTACGCCGAAAACTGGGTGCAGCGGGAAGTGGGACGCCACTGATCCACACCCGCCGCGGGCAGGGCTATCTGTTTGAGGAGTTATCATGAAATCGATCCGAAGACGTTTGACCGGATGGTTCCTCACAGGCCTCGCGGTATTGTGGCTTGGCGCCAGTGCCAGCGTCTACTGGTCGTATCGATCCGGGCTGATGGCCGGAATGGAGTCCGAGCTTCAAACGCTCTGTCGACAGGTGCGCTCGTCCGGAAACGCAGGTGGTGGCGGCGGGCCCGGTCGCGGAGGCCAGGGCTGGGGTGGTCCTCCGGGGGGTTCCGAACAGGAGCTGACGGAAGTGCTTGGCTCGGAGGTTTACTGGCAAATCTGGCAGCTAGCTGGAGATGGGACGACACGCTCTCCCAACCTTTCCGAAGACTTGCCCCAGACCGATGAAGGACGCGCCAAGTTAATCACGCTGAAGGACGGGACCAAGGTGATGACCACAGGCCACCAGTACGGGATGGGACGCGGCGGACAATTCGTCAGTGTCGCAAGGCCAATCGAGGAAGTGAATGCCAAGCTGGCGCAAGTTCTGGGGACCTTGGTTCTAACAGGGTTAGGAATCGCGGTCGTCGCATGGCTGTGGGTGCGCTTCGTGGTGAATGATGGGCTGGCCCCTTTGCGGAGAATCGCCGACGAAATGGAAAAGATCGACATCGCCTCGCTGCACGACCGCTTCGATGATCGGGGGCTACCCGTGGAACTACAGCCGATCGTCAGCCGGCTCAATGAATTGATGGCGCGCATGGAGGGGAGTTTCACGCGCGAGCGGCGCTTCAGTGCAGATCTTGCCCACGAGATGCGCACGCCGATCGCCGAAGCCAAGACAATCGCGGAGACCGCCGTCAAGTGGCCGGATGAAGGAGGTCCGGATGCATGGAAAGATGTCGTCGCCTCGGTGGAGCGGATGGAATCCATAGTCCAATCAATGCTCCAGTTGGCGCGGATCGAGAGAGAAGCTCCGCAGAAAAAAGGCACGCTGTTCCCACTGCGCCGCCTGATTGAAGAACGCTGGGCGGATCATGCCAGCCTCGCGGCGAGTCGGGGTGTGAGCATACGGATCGCCGCGTCCATGGAGCAAAGCCTCGAAGGTGACCGCGCGTGGTGGGGCCACCTGCTCGGGAACCTGTTAGGAAATGCCGCCGAGTACGCCGACGAGGGCAGCGAGGTGATCGTGACTGAAGGAGAGGATCAAGCGATCGTCTCTGTCCTGAATCAGGCGAGCGGACTTGATGAAAACGCTTTGACGCATCTGTTCGAGCGCTTCTGGCGGGCGGATCAGGTGCGAGGAGAGAGCGAGCATTCAGGATTGGGTCTCGCGCTGGCTCAAGCATGCGCAGAGGCGATGGGCCTGCGCATCGAGGCGCTCATCCGGCCGAACTCCATCTTGGAGATGCGTGTGGTGAGGCAGTAAAAAATCGAGCTCAGCTTTCGATTTCCCGCCATCGTCATCCTCACGTCATTTTAGATTGGTAGAGTGTAATTGCCATCAGGGCACTGAACACATCAACCAATAGAAACAAACGATAATGAAAACTCTACTCATCACCATCGGACTAGTCGCACTCGGCATTCCCAGCGCAAGCGCTTCGAGCCAGCCATCGTCCAATCAGCAAAGTATCACTCAAGCAGGCGATCACTTTGCCAAAGGCGGCGGAAAAGGCAACGGCAATGGCCAGGGCCAAGGCAAAGGTGAACGCGTCCGCAAACGCAGCGGCGACGGCACTGGCGACGGGGACTGTGACGAAAATGGTCAGGGTCAAGGACAGGGAAAAGGCAAGGGCCGCGGAAACGGACAAGGCGGCGGTCAGGGCGGTGGCAAAGGTCGCTGAAATGCACCTAACTTCCCCGGCACACCAACGCCCGGGATAAAGATCATCGAATCAGACAAGCCCTCGCGGACTCGCTGCTCAAGCAACAGCGCTCGGTTCTGGCTCGCTCGAGCCAAGCCGAGCGCTTCTTACTTCCGCTAGGCCCCCTCAGCCCTCACCTTACCGAGATGGTGCTAGGCGATCTCATGATCCGGCTGCTTTGCCACAACCATCTCGAAGAGGCACGCTGCTTCGATGAAGCGCCCGGACGCGGCCTCAAGCATTCCAAAAGGCCAAACCATGATCACTCACCCTGAAGATCGGTGACGATCGACTCCAGTTTGAGGGTGGATTTGCCAAACTCCCGCTTGTTCAGATCCACTTTCGATTCGCCTAGCAAGCCACCTTTCGAATCATAGGTGAGGATCGCGCACTCGTGGAGCTCACCGGAAGCGTCGCTGCCATCGGCTCGGCCAAGCTCCAAGAAAAAGCGGCCTTTCCCATCTTGGTCGGGGCCCAGCGCATTGAGGAGTGAAGTGAGATCAATCCCAACCTCGAGCGGGGTGTTGTCACCCGGACCGGCCAAGGGGACGTGGCCGGCATCGACGCCCTTACCAAAAATGGGCCAGCCATTAAAGGCTTCCGGTGAGAATTCATGCTCAGGCGCAGCGGCGTGCTCATCACCTGAGATCCCGATTTTCATGCGCAAGTCCGAACGGTCATCGCAGGCGAGCTTGAGCCGCAATGTCCTACGGGGCAGATATCGGACGACTTCTGCCCGACCCAGATAATTTCCGCGCTTCCAGGTGGGGTCGATCATCGCGCTGTAAAGAAGATAGATCCGGCCGTTACCTGACCACTTTTCGCCCCAAGAATTGACGACGATGTAGGCTCCGCACTCCCAATCGGCGAGGGTCACTTGGCCGTCGTCATTGAGGTCGATGTCGTTGGTGATCTTGCCGTCGCCGTTCAAATCGTATCCGACCTCGTCATCATAACCGACACAAGTAATGCCGTGGCCATAGCCGGTCGGCCCCCAGCGGGTCCAGATGTCTTCGCCAGCGCCATGCTGCCCTTCAGGAATGGTGACCGTGACTTTCTCCAGCTCACCCATGCGCCCGTCCAAGGCAAATAATCCGCCGATGACCTCCTCGTTCGGCTTCGGTTGGTTGCGGTCGAAAAGCCAACCTCGGGCTTCGTTAAGCTGGTCAACGGTGTTGGCTGGAGTATAGCGGTAGCCCGAGACACGATACTCCATCGCTTCACGCCAAATCTGGTAGCCGTTGGGCCACACGCCAATCTTATTCAGGCGGACACCGCCGTAGGACTTGGCAGTCGGGACACCGATGAGCTTGGCCACTTCCCAGCCATGATAAGCTTCCGAGCCCTTATTCTCGGCGTTGTTGATCATGTTCCACGAAAAGTGAGCAGGGAACTGCGTTGCTTCAGTGTCGGCCGTGGTGCCATTCAGCACGTTCATTTCATAAGTGAAGATCGACGCTACCGAAGCAAACTGGCCACAGGCTCCCCATTTCTGCTTGTAGACGGGCGGGAACTGCGGACGGCTGGAGTTATCGACGCGCGACGGCAAACGAGCGGGGTCGACCTTGGTTTCTCCGATGTCAGGCCCGGCCGCATCACGCCAAGTGTCATATCCCTTCCCCTGGGAAGGAGGCCGGGAAAATGAGCCCGGGTAAGCGACGCGTGCACTGAGATTACTGGCAGCATCCTTCGCGACGACCGGAGCCAGTGGGCCAGAAAACATGAGGCAACAAGCGATGGGCAAACGTTTCGAGGAGGTGATCATGGGCATGGCGCTAAAGGAGGACTGCCCTTCGCGGACAGCCCTTCCTCACAAGCTGCAGTATTACAGCGTACGCCGCGCCGTTTTATCACCTTCCTTTGCCAGCTCTCGAGCGACTCGCTTTTTCTGCCTCGGCTCGAATGAGCCGCCCGCCATCAGTAGGGCAGAAGGCTCAACACTGAGCCCTGGTCCTCAACCAATCCCTCGGCGTTTTGAAGACTCTCATCGACCCGGCTTAGGGGGATGAACTTGACGGAATCCGCTCCGATGGCAGGCGGAACCACCACACCGAGGTGAAGGAACGCGGAAGGGCGATCAGATGAGAGCAGCAGCTGAAGGTTTGAACTGGTATTGCTGAGCGTCGTCACCGGACTGCCCACCTCATCTGCCGGGATCCAGCGACTGAGGTCCGTGCTGCCTTCCACGGCAAATTCAAATCCATCCGCCACAGCGGCAGGGTTCTTTGATAAGTTCCAAACGAATCCGCTCGTGCCGCTGGTAGGGGCAGGGATGGCATTGCCGCTCGTCGGAGATGTCCCGCACAAGTATTCGAGTCCGTTGCTGAGCTTGTCACCGTCATCGTCGCCAGCCGCCCCTTCGACGACTTTATTCAGCGATGCCCACTGAGTATAGCCGGATTCGACGGAAAGGGATTGAAGGAAATCATATCCGTCCACCGCAACCGGATCATTTTCGAGAATCGTGCTACGCTGATCGGTGTAGAGCATCGATGCGTACCTAATTCCTGAATACAACAGGTTGTCTTGATCCAAAGGGTAGTGATCAAGCCCGAGATTGTGGCCGATTTCGTGGGCAATAACGGAGGCGGCGGCATCGCGACCACCCTCCCAAGTGACGAGTTCCTCTCCGATGGCAACCGTTGCTCCATTACGGTCAAGGATCGCCGAGCCGGCCGCCCCGTATACGCCCACCCAACCTTGAGTCGGTGTGATCTCAACGAAGAAGAGATTCACAACCGCTCCGTTGGGATTCCGTGGAGGCGATCCGGCAGCAGTGACAATCGTCAGGAGATCGGTTGAAGGCCGCTTCAACCCTGAATCGTAATAGTCAATCGGGTAGCCATCATAGGCGAAGTCGTTCGCGTAGCTGGCGGGTTCGAGCCATTCAATCTCGATCCCAACTTGGGCCCAGACTCGATTGATCTGCTCTTTCATGTAGGCTTCAGACGCGCTGTCTCCCATGAACGTGGCGACATAAAATCCGTCCTCTGATTCAACCACGATGGGCTGGACAACGACCTTGTGCGTGATTTCCTGTGGCGGATCGACAATCAACGCCCCGACTGCACTCTGCATCAGAGCACTGAGGACGACCAAGGTGGAATTTTTAAGAAAAAGGCAATTCGATCTTAGTTGGTGTTTCATTGAGGTATTTCTGAAACCGGGGAGGAAGCAGAAACAAATCGGCTCCCTTAAGATGGCAGAATTCGGGAAGGCCGGAACTCCGTCATCGCGTAGGGTCGCGACGAAAGATCAAGCCCGTGATTTGCCTTCTCGATCGTCAAGACTCCCGGGGAACTGAAGAAGCCGCAACATCCTGCAGGTCGTCGATCCGCGTAAGGCCAAACTCCAGACGCTCGCTTCCACTGTGCACGACATGAGTGACTCCTTGCATGGGGAGTCGATTGATTCAGGCTGCGGCTACCTCGCCAAGATCACCGTCTCATTCACAGGGTTCCCATCAACGTCATGATGGACCACAATCGCTTTCTCACTCGTAACTTCGATCGATAGATAGCCCCCCTTGATCCGCAGAAACGGCTGCCAGGCTTCCTTATTTTTCATCGAGAAGCCACCGGCATGCTCATCCGATGCCGCGCCCGAACCAAACTCATGGAGCTTCGTTTCAGGATCAATCGAGAAATACTGCCAATGACGATCCCCATTGATCACGAAACACCCAGGAATCGAGCTCAGGAAGTTCCGCAGCCGTTCCCCTTCGAAATGGAATCCATCGTTCGCATGATTGTCGTTCTTTCCCTTGCGGTCCGGGCCGACGACAGGCGTGGCCGAGATGTAGAGCTTAAAGGTCGCATCGGATTCCCCCATCGTTTTTTCCAACCACTTCCATTGCCGCTTTCCGAGAATGCTTTTCGCGGGTCCGTCTTTCATCGTGTTTGGTGAGCGGTACTCGCGACCCTCGGGAAGCCAGAGCTGAAGATTTTTGCCCCAACGAATCGTCCGAAAAGGCTCGTCACCCTGTGGCGTTTGTTCCCGCCAGACTTTAAGGCCCTGCGCCCATGTCAGATCGCCATAACTCAGCCCCGGCCAGCAGTCATCCTTAAGCACATCATGATCATCGTGCATCCAGTAGCTGGGAATGCGCTGATGGAAGTTGCGCAGAAAAGGCAAGGCGTAGAGACGGTTCCACTTGTAGCGCGCGGTGCCGATGTCTTTGGCAAAAGGATCTGGTCGATCGTAATAGAGCGTGTCTCCGGTCTGGATGAAGAAATCAGGCTTCTCGGCGAGCATCGACTTGTAGATCTTGTGCCCGTTCGCGATGTCGTCGCGACGTAGAAATTCCTGGCAGGTCGAGACGGTGAAGCGGATCGTCTCGTCAGCCGATGGCAGCGGCGCGGTCGTGAAGGAGGTCATAATCTTGGCTTTTTCCTCTCCTGACTTTCCTTGAATCGTGACCGTGTATTGAGTCGACGACTTCAAATCATGAAATCTGGCCTGATGACAGTAGTCGGTCGCAGCATCAACCTGCACTGGCATCTGCTCAAGCGACATCGATTCGCCCGGTTGACGGAGCGTGATCCGCAGTTCGCCGCCTTGCCCGGGGACTTCCCAATTCTGGTTTTCAGGATCCCATTTGTCCGTCTGTCGGTCAGCGACTTCATTCTTGGTGAGCCTCGCCCAAATGATCACCGAATCATGAGTGAGCTCCCCGATTTTAATGCCATCGGCAAACCCAAGCGCAGAAGCTTCAGACGAAAACAGAAGGACCGAAGCAAGGGATAGGAAAACAGCAGAGCGATTCATGGCAGATGATTGAAGCCCTAGCAGACTGAAGAATGAAGGCACACTCTAAAAGTCGTTGGAAACGTTGCTATCAGGGCTTCGCAGCCAGGAGCCCTCGGGTAGGGATGGCGCAGATCACGGATCACCTCATTGTCGCGGCTGATTAGCTTCAATATCACCACGAGCGGGGGAAATGATCCATCCGCTGATCCCGCATCGGATGGCTTGAGGAGCCGGTTGAAAGGCGCGAAACTCATGATTAGTGATTAGGGTCCTTTCATTTCGCATTTGGATTTCATGGTTCTCTGTGAATTCCCACCCTCTGGTCGGGTTTCCGAGCGATCCATCCTCACGTCTTTGACATCGTGACCTTCGGGTCCAAACACGTCCCGAATTCGGAAACAGCTTCGAACGGAACAATCTTGTTTGATTCCTTCACTGTTCCACGCTCTAACAGGCGATTCACCGCTCTATTGAGACAAGTGTTGAACACCCCTCCATCCACCCGCTAAGTGCCCGTGGAACGCCCATGGCTTGGTGCTATTGAGATCGCTTGGTTGTCACAACGCCCAAATGCCGACTTGCCACATCGGTTAGGATGCGTTCTTGAAATTCACCGCCATCCCTCCACGCAGTCTCATCGCTTTGCTCAATCTACGCGAACTCACACGTGCCGGAGCATGCCCTCACTGCGAGTGTCACGGCACTCTCATTAGCCATGGATTCCTGCGGGGACCTGCTCCGGACGGGCACGAGATCGTGACCCGGGCGATGCGTTTTTTTGCTCCAACCGCTAAGCAAAATTAGGCTGTGGACGCACTTTCCCGGTCTACTGGTACGAGGTGATTCCCAGCGCGACTCTCCGCACCAATCAGCTCCTCGCCCAGATCGAGGCGATGGTGTCCGCCAGATCGGTGCAAGCTGCCTTGAACGGATTGCGATTCCCTATTTCGCTACGCGGTGCCCACCGCTGGCTGGCTTCCTGGAAGCAATCCACAAGCAGCATTCGCAGTCGGCTTGGACTGCTCGCTGATCCACCCGGCAAGGTCGATGGATTCTCTGATCCGCTGAGTCTGCATCATCTTCACGCGGCCTTTCCCGGGGAAGCATGCGGGATCGCCGCGTACCAAAACACCTTTCAGCGGCCGATCATCCCGCCGCCTTCCGGTAATCCTGTCTAAGTCCGGGGCAATCCTCCTGTTAGAGCGGAAAATCGTCCGGCTGCTCCTCCAATTCATCCCGAGGAAATCCTCACTGACACCGTCGACACTTTCTTAGCGTGGAGATTTTCTGCCGACAACAGCAGATGCCTCTCCGTGCGAACGACGCAAGTCATCATCGTCCGCAGCGCTATGAAACGCGTCAGCAACTACCTGAAAATGAGGGTTCTCGGAGCCCTAGAACACGCCCCCGGAAACTCCAATCATGCCCGCTACAAGGCGGTCAGCGCCATGACCTTCACCGACGAAGACGGGGCACACGTCCGCTTCACGTGGCGGACCATCCAGACCTGGTGGTACTACTACCGCCGCTACGACCTGCTCAAGCCAGCCAGCGACAGCACCCCCAAGGTTCGACTCGCCTTTGCCAAAGCCCACGCCAACGACCTCTGGCAGGGCGACACCCTCCACGGCCCATACCTCGAGTTAGGTATCCGCCAGTCAGCGCTGAAAACCTTCCTCATCTGCTTCATCGACGACGCCTCCCGTGTCATCCCACACGGCGCTTTCTACGCCGCCGACGACACCGCCAACCTCATCGACTGCTTCCAGAACGCCCTCAACACCACCCTCCAGCTTCGTCATCACCTCGACATCAAGAGCCGCGTCACCTACTCCGCCCGGCTCGATCTCCTCGCCCCCGCCACCATCGAATCCTACCTCCACAACCAGCTCGACGAAGCCGGCCTCCCCCACAGCACCTTCAGCGACGAAGCCATCGCCCTGATCATCCGCATCTCTGAAGGCATCCTTCGAACCGTCCGCAACCTCTGCATCGGAGCCCTCATTGAAGCCGTCCGCGACCAGACCAAAACCGTCGGCAGCAAGCAAATCAACGCCGTCCTCATGCAGCCCCACTGGCGCCAAAACTCCCCGGATGAACCTGCCCAACCCCTCATCCAAACCAACCAGAAGCCACGAGTCTGAAGAACCATCTGGAGAGATTCTTCATACGACAACAGCGTGGAAATCAGCCCTTAAACTGCCGACATCAATTCGGCATTCCCGTACGACATCAATTCGGCGCGTAACAAATAGATCCCAGATATCTCTTCGTGTATCCTGCCGCAAGGTAACCCGCATGTACTGGTCGGCCGCCGTCTTGGTGGAATTCAGATTGAATCCAGCCGCCGTCTGCAACCATTCCTCGGGGTCATTCGCCGGGTCCTGCGAACCATCATTCCCGTCGTAGACCCAAACCTCACCCGTCAGCCCGTCCGGTGACTTCTGAAAGGCGAACTGCGCTCCATTTGCATAGAAGCCCGCGTCACTGCCAACCGGGTTCGTCGAAGGCTTCGTGCGGAAATCGATGAACGCGATCTCCTCTGTGGGACTCCAAGGAATCTCCCTCCTCAGGTGAGCCGGGTCCTCAGCGCTTGCCGGAATTTCCAGCGCCTTGCCCCCGTTGTAGCCATCGCCCGAAGCGGAGACCTGCGCGGTCCCATCGACAAGCTCCCACCCCGCATACTGACCGCCCGATTCGTGATGGACGAGCGTGAGGGAAACGTATTCCGAACCATCGAAATTGATCGGTGGCAGATAGGCCAGCACCGAGGTGCTCAACATCGATGAGATTGCCAGCACCGTTCCAACGAACTTGAAGCGACTTCCTAACATGCCACGATCTTCACCCCCCCACCCGCATCTTGTTAATCCCCAACAGATGACAAATTGAAACTTCTTTGATCTTCAAGAATCCGCCTTGCCCATTCATCCATCGAAATGAGTCAGTTAACTCGCCCCCCAAAAAGCGCATCCAACAGCGTCGTGCTCCGCCTCCCCGGCATCACATTGAGCTCCATCTGATTCATCGTATAAGCAAAGCTCAGCCCCAACTCAGGGTCCCCAAAGGCATGGCTCCCGCCCGCTCCCGGATGGCCGAAAGCCGCCGCATCCGGCCCGTAAAGTTCCCGCTCTTTCGTCCCATCCTCATCCACCGGATCCAACTGACAACCCGCTGAAAAAGCCGTCGGCTGAATCAGCACCTGATCATCCCCTTGCACCCGACGCTCCGCCAGCGCCTTTCTAACAGACTTACTTAGCGGACTCTCCATTGCCCCGATCGCCGCCTGATAGAACTTCGCCAGCGCTGACGCCGTGCCCACCCCACCCGACGCCGGAAACCCCGCTGCCCACGCCTTCGGATCATTCATCTCCTGCACCGACCGCAAGCCACGCGGCGAACCAAAGGTCCGACGCGTCATGCTCCCCTCGCGATTGAACTCATGATAGAAACCACTCGCAAACTCCCCCGCCGACGCCTTTCCCGGATACAACATCGCCACTCGTGACCACTCGCTCTCCGGCAAGCCGATCCAAAATTCCAGGCCCATCGGCTGCGCTAGCTCGTCCCACCAAAGCTGACCCAAGGTCTTTCCCGTCAGCCGCCTAACAGGCTCATCCACCAGCGCACCAAAAGTCCGAGCATGATACCCATGACCACGCCCCGGTCGCCATGCCGGTTCCTGCGCCTCAATCGCCGCCACCACCTCATCGTGCTCCCAAATGCTCGCCGCCTGATCCAACGCCGCCAGCCCGCATTGATGCGAAAGCAAATCCCCGAAACTCGCCTCACCCACCGGAAACTTCGGCCAAACCTCACGCACCTTTGTCTCCACCCCAAGCCCCTTCTTCTCCAAAGCCATCAACAAAGTCGCCGACGCCAGCGGCTTCGTCGCCGAATACACCGGCACCAGCGTCGATGCCGTCCAAGCCCGTTTCTCCCCCCTCTCGCACCAGCCTTTCCCCAGGGAAAGAAGCTCCTCACCCTTCCACCAAATACTCACCGAAGACCCAATCTCCCCCCGCGTCCGAAAGTTTTCCTCAAAAGCCTTCACGACCGCGTCCAATTCCGATGCCCCCATGCCCTTCGCTAAGCCCGACCGCCCTCCGATAAAAGAGAAAATCTTCATTCTCCATCCGTGCCATCCGTGTCATCCGTGGTTCAGCAATCCCGCCCTTCCCGATGACCCCACGCCAATCCGCCACTGAACTCGCCCGCCAATTGCGTGAGGCGGGCTACGTCGCGTATTTCGCCGGCGGCTGCGTGCGCGACAAAATCCTCGGCCTCGAACCCAAGGACTACGACATCGCCACCTCCGCCACCCCGACCCAGGTCCTCGAACTTTTTCCGAAAGGCAACGAGGTCGGCGCCCACTTCGGCGTCATCATCGTCCGCCACGAGGGTCACCACACCGAGATCGCCACCTTCCGCACCGATGGCTCTTACAAAGACGGCCGTCGCCCAGAAGCCGTGACTTTTTCTACCCCGGAAGAAGATGCCCAACGCCGTGATTTTTCGATCAACGGACTCTTCGAAGACCCCGAAAGTGGCGAAGTCATCGACTTCGTCGGCGGCCTCGCCGATCTGAAAGCCGGTGTCCTCCGCTCCATTGGTGACCCCTCCGCCCGCTTCACCGAAGACTCCCTGCGCCTCCTCCGCGCCATCCGCTTCGCCACCCGCTTCGGCTTCACCATCGATCCCGCCACTTGGCAGGCGATCAAGGATCACGCCCAGCTGTTAGGCCTCATCTCGCCCGAGCGTATCCGCGACGAATTTTCCCGGATCATTACCTGCCCGAACCGCGCCAAAGGCCTCGACCAACTCGTCGACTCCGGCCTCATTGCACGGTTCATGCCCGAAATCCTCGCTCTCATCGGCTGCGAGCAACCGCCCCAATGGCACCCCGAGGGCGACGTCTACATTCACACCCGCATCATGCTCGAAATGATCGGTCCCGACGCTCCCCTCGAACTCTGTCTCGCTGTCCTGCTGCACGACATCGCCAAGCCCCCGACCCAGACCTTCGACGAAGAAGATCAGCGCATCCGCTTCAACGGCCACGACGCCCTCGGCGCCACCATGGCGGAGGAAATCCTGCGCCGCCTCAAGTATCCGAATCAAATCATCGAAGAAGTCGCCTTCATGGTCTCGCGTCACATGCAGTTCATGAACGTCCAGATCATGCGCACCGCAAAAGTGAAGCGCTTCATGTCCGCGCCCACTTTCCCGCTGGAACTCGAGCTTCACCGTGTCGACTGCGCCTCATCAAACGGCTTCACCGACAACCTCGAATTCCTCATCCAGAAGCGCGAAGAGTTCGCCAGCGAGCCACTCATTCCCAAGCCGCTGATCACCGGCCACGACCTCATCCAGCAAGGCCTCAAGCCTGGCCCCCACTTCAAGGAAATCCTCGAAGCCGCCCAGACCGAGCAACTCGAAGGCCATCTCAAAGACCGTGAGCAAGCCTTGGAATGGCTTAAATCTCAGCTCTAGCCCCACCCATCGCCGAAAACGGACCGCGCGACGCTGTCGCGCCTCGCTGTGACTTCCACTGCCGCCCGTAGCAATCCCGGAGCCAAGCCGACTGCTCCCCTTTGGGCCAGCGGCATCTCGGAACTTAGCCGGTCGGCGTCAGTTACCGGACCCAACCATCCTCCCCCCCCGCGCCCCGGAGGGCCGCCCGACGAAGCTCCTTCTGACTCCCTCTCTCTCTCAATTTCCGCGACGTGATCCCCATGCAAAAAAAACGCCCCACCCCATCAACCCGACTCCGCCACGTCACCGGTGATCCGATCCGCCTCAATCGCGATCCGGCTATAAATCCGGTCCACATCCTGCCGAGTCAGCCCGAATTGATCCATCTCCTCTTTCAAGACCTTCAACAGGCACCCCACAAAAGTCCGCAGATTCTCCCGGCTGATTCCTTTCCCCGCATGCACCTGACGCAGCGAGTGACCGGAATAAAACAAGGGACCACCCAGAGCCTCACTGAAGAACTCCTTCTGCATCATTTTGAGGCGATCCATCGAAGCGTGCTCAAAAAAGGGCGCCAACTCCGGCTCGGCTAGGACTCTGTCATAGAACACCGTCACCAAACGCTCAATTCCAGCTTCGCCACCAATCCGCTCGTAGAGATTATGTTTTTCTTCTTCCATGCTCCCGATCTTGACCAGATTCCCCCTTTTGTCACTCGCCAAGAATTGCGCGAATTGCCGCACGAATTCGTATATCACCCGACGAATTCCACCTATTGCCTAAGCACCCGTACTTCACGATTTGAATCCAACGAAATTTCCCTCCTGATCATAGACGAGGGTTTGGATCGCTCCGCCTTCATCGAGACTCTTACGCCCAGCGTGAAGAACGGCAGTTGTTAGCAAGGTGCTGTCGATGGTTGCAAGCAGGCCATTGAAGTCAGCCGGCACCGACTCTCCCGCCACGATTTTTTCGACCGCTTTGGCAAAGACCTCGATCGATTTGAATCCGTAGCCTCCTTGGCCGGCAAAGCGTCCATTCCCATCGGGCGCATATTTCATGAACAAGGGATTTGGCGACGCAAAGCCCGCCTCATCCGTGGCCGTCGTGAACCCACGGTGCGCCTGATCGACCGTCACTTCCCCGCCGTGCCCCATGTAGAAAAACCGCTGCTGTGAATGCACATCCGACTTCGGTGCGATCCATGACGACGTGTAGATGCCAGTCCCCTTGTTACCGCTCAGCATATTCTCCCAGGTCACGGAAAGCGTGATCGTATCCTCCGTAGGAATATCCTGACCTAGCGCCACCCCGGTCGCCGCCATGGCATGCACCGTCACCGGACGTGCGAACGCGCTCGCCGCCCAGACGTTGAAATCGACGTGGTGCGCATTGAGGTAGTAGCTGATGTCGCTCGACTTGCCGGCCCATGCTGCAAAGGTCTTCAACTGCGACTTTGGCTGGCTCATGTAAGCATTGAAATAGCTGAAATCACCGAGCTGGCTGATACGGTCACGAGCATCGGCATAAATCGGATCCCAGCGCTTATGAACCTCCATCGCCACAAGCACCTGGTGCTCCCTTGCCGCATACCCCAGCGCGATGTGCTCCTCAACCGTTTTGACCATCGGCTTGGCGATCAGCACGTGGCAACCGCGCTTCACCGCCTCCATCGCAATCGTGAAATGTGTATCGTCCGGCGTAAAGATAAACACCATGTCCCCCGGCTTCGCCGCATCCAGCGCGACACGATAGGCCTCCGCATCGCACGCCGTTTCATCATTTGGGTAAGTCACGAGTGTCGTATCAAAGCCCTCGTACTTGTTGCCGATGCAATTTGCCAAGTGCTCCCGAATCCCCGGAAACTTGGTGCCGTTGGTCCCCACCATCGAAATCACATCGACCAGCCCTTGCCTCCTCAGCTCAAACAACGAAAGCCCGATGACGCCCGCTCCCTTGTCAGACGACGACGCCGATCCGTGCACATAGCCAGTGGTGTATTCGCCGGTTCCGACGATGAGAGCATTCAGTGTGGACATGACCTAAAATTAAAAACTATTTGGGCAGACCAAACCAACCGGGCACGAGCAAGGTCAATGCCGGCCAGTAGGTGATCAGCAGAAGCGCCGCAATCATCGCGATGAAAAACGGAATCAGCTGAGGTGTCACTTTCGCGATCGTCGTTCGACCCACCCCACACCCGATGAACAGGCATGAACCCACTGGAGGCGTGCACAGACCGATACAAAGGTTCGCGATGATGATGATGCCGAAGTGGATCGAAACCTCGGACTCCGTCAGCCCCCAGATCAATCCAATCTTCTGCATCACTGGCAGAAAGATCGGCGTGAAGATCAGAACCGCCGGCGTCATGTCCATGAAAGTTCCAACCACCAGCAACAGCAGATTGATCGCCAGCAACAGTACGATCGGATTTTCCGAAAGCCCGAGAAGCGCGGCCGATACCGCCTGAGGGATGTTCTGGCTCGCGAGGATCCACGACATTCCCGAACTCGCCCCGATCAGAAGCATCACCACCGAAGTGGTGATGCCCGCCTGCAAAAGAATCCCCGGCATTTCCTTCAGCTTCACTTCCTTGTAGTGAATCACCGCGAGATAGAATGAGTAAGCCACCGCAATTGCCGCCGCTTCCGTTGCCGTGAAAATCCCGCTGAGAATCCCGCCGATCACGATCACGACCAGCAACAAACTGAGCGCAGCCTGCGAGAAACCAGTCCAGAGAAGCGCCATCACCGACCGAAGACGTTCACCCCGGGTATTGCCCACCACCTGAAGACGTTCACCTTTGCCCGTCATCCCCTGCATCGTCCGCAGCAGGCATACCCCCATGATCGCCAGCCCCATCACGATCCCCGGCAGGATGCCTGCGAGGAACAGCGCGGCGACCGAAACACTCCCGGCCGCCATCGAATAGACGATCATGATGTTGCTCGGTGGAATGATCAGCCCGGTCGTTGCAGCGGTCGTCGTTAGAGCCACATTGAACTCTTTCGGATAACCCTTCCGGTTCATCTCCGGAATCATAAAGCTCCCGACCGATGACACCGCCGCCGAAGCGGAACCGGAGATCGAGCCGAACAGCATGCAGGTCACCGCATTCACATAGGCCAACCCGCCAGGCAGCCAGCCAACCAACACGGCGGCAAAGTTGATCAATCGGTGGGCAATCCCCCCCTGCCCCATCAAAAGTCCTGATAGCACGAAAAACGGAATCGCGAGCAGCGTGAAACTATCGATGCCATTCGCCATCTTGTTCGCCACGATGAAAGACGCGTCACCACCCGTCGCCACCACACAAAGGAATGTCGCACCCGCAATGGTCACCGCGATCGGCACATCGAGTGCCATCAGGATCACGAAGCTCACCAACATGATGACAATGATCTCAATCACTCTGGCACCTCCTCATCCAAAAAGCTCCGTCGAAGATCCGCGAGCATGTTTTCGATCGTGAAAATAATCACAAACAAGCCCGACATCGGAACCACCAGATAGACGACCCACTTTCGCAACCCGAGTGCCGGGGTCATCTGACCGCTCGACCTCGCATGCTCGACCAAAGTGACTCCCCCCTTGATCAGAATCAGCACCGCAAAAGCCATCACCAGAAGATGGGCGATCGACTGGGCGAGCTTCCTTGTGCTTGGATGGAACTTCGAGGCAAAGAAATCCACCCCAAGGTGAGCCCTCCGTTCGAAAGCCAAGGCCGCGCCTAACAACGACGCCCAAACCATCAGGAAACGCGCCAGCTCCTCACTCCACTTGATTTGTCCATCCGGCAGGAAACCGAGAGAGATCGACCACTGTTCCATCATCCAGAACTTCAGCATCCCGAGCTGGCGCGTTCCCACGCCAAGCAGGACATCGATGACCAGCGCACTCATCGCCAGGATCACAAGGATCTCAAGCAGTTTCACGAGGGGGCGTGTCCTGATTGTTTGAATCTCACTCATTCGCTGCTATTTCACCTCACGAATGCGTTCCACCAGCTCTCCCACTACTCCCGTTGCGAACTCATCGTAAACAGGCTGCACCGTATCCATGAATGCCTGCTTATCTGGCTCATAAACTTCTGCGCCAAAGCGCTCCACGGCTTCCTTTAGCGCAGACTCACTCTTCTCCGCCCACAACTCACGCTGAAATTCGCTCGAAACCATCGCGGCATCCCGTAACCAGCCTTTCTCAACTTCCTCCAAGCCGTCCCACACATCCGCATTGATCAAAAGAATGTCGGGCACCCGGGTGTGCCCGTCCTTGGAAAAAAACGGAGCCACCTCACAATGCTTTTCTGTGAGATAGCTCGGCTCGTTGTTTTCCGCACCATCCACCGTGCCCTGCGCGAGCGCGGAATAGAGCTCACCCCAGGCAATCGGAGTCGGCGAGCCACCCATCGACTCGATCATCTTGATCGCCACCGGACTCTGCTGCACGCGGATCTTCATCCCCTTCAGATCGGCCGGAGTCTTGATCATCTTCTTCGTCGCGTAGAAATTCCGACTACCAGAATCATAGTAGCACAAGCCCAGCAAACCGACCGAGCGACCCTTTTCCAGCAACTCACGCCCAATCTCACCATCCAGCACTTTCCAATACTGGTCGTGATCCGGGAACAAATACGGCAATCCAAAAACCTTCATCTCCTCGACAAATCCCTCAAGGGGAGCCGTCGATGATTTCGTCATCGCCAGCGCGCCGCTCTGAACTTGCTCCAGGCACTCCGTTTCACCACCCAGCTGACCGCTCGGATAGACATCCAGACTCATCCGCCCGCCCGACACCTCATCGAGCCGGTGCTTCATCTCCATGATCGCCAAATGAACCGGATGCTCCGGAGGCAAGGCGTGCGCCAGTTTCAACACCCTCACTTGCGATTTCTCACCGTCCGGATGCCCCAAAAACACCGCAAACCCCGCCGTGGCCGCAAACACGCCGACCAATAGACCAATGACGAAAATTGATACCGCTCGATTCATCGCCAAAACCACCTTCGTATCTTCATGGGAAAATCGAACCCTACCCGCCTCAGGAAGCGAGCAAAAACGCATCTTCAGCTGGGATTGGAAAAAAGTGACAAGGCGGCACGCCATTCGCCTCTGGCATGCACGCCGCCCCCCTTGGTTCGATGCGGGTTGCCAAGCCTCGCCACTTCTTGCTTTCATCCGCCATGTTCATCGTCCTTGAAGGCATCGACGGCACCGGCAAGTCCACTCAATGCCAACTCCTCGCAGATTGGTTCCGCACGCAAGGGCGTGAGGTCGTGACCAGCCGCGAACCGACCGACGGCCCTTGGGGGACGAAACTCCGCCAGTCCGCCGCTACCGGACGACTCTCACCCGAGGACGAGCTCGACTACTTTCTCAAAGACCGCAGCCAGCACGTGGAGGAACGGATCAAGCCCTCGCTGGCTGCGGGAAAAATCGTGATCCTCGACCGCTACTACTTTTCAACGATGGCCTATCAGGGGTCACGCGGATTCAATCCCGCAGAAATCCGCCAAAAGAACGAAGCCTTCGCACCCGTCCCCGATCATCTCTTCATCCTCGATATCGACGTCGACACCGCCCTCTCCCGCATCGGAAGCCGTGGCGATACGGCAAATGAGTTCGAGCAGCGTGAGTCACTCCAGAAATGCCGAGACATATTCCTCTCCCTAACAGGCGAGCCCTTCGTTCACCTGATTGATAGCCACGGCTCCCTCGATGAGGTCCAGCAAGCGATCCGCACGGCGCTTGCTTAAGGAGCAACTCCTCACTTCACATAGACCTCACGCGCCTTCGCTCCGTCTCCGGGGCCGACGACGCCGCGCTGTTCGAGGATGTCGACCATCCGTGCGGCACGCGTGTAGCCGAGGCGCAGACGACGCTGCAGAAGCGAGGTGCTGCACTTCTGCTCCTGACGAGCGACGTCGATGCACTTGATGATGAGCTCTTCGTCGGCATCGGAGACCTCGTCCTCATTATCGTCAAAAGCACCGCTTTCGATCGACTTCTGAATGTCCTGCTCGAACTTCGGATCGGCTTGTCCCGAGCAGTGAATCACCAGGCGCTCCACTTCTTCATCGGAAACAAACGCACCCTGGGCCCGCTCAAGCTTCGCCGATCCGGGCGGCAGGTAGAGCATGTCGCCCTTGCCCACAAGCTTCTCCGCCCCCTTCGAATCGAGAATCACGCGTGAGTCCAGCTGCGAGGAAACTTGGAAGGCCACGCGGCATGGAATGTTCGCCTTGATGATGCCGGTGACCACATCCGCACGCGGCGTCTGGGTGGCAATAATCAAGTGAATGCCCGCCGCCCGTGCTTTCTGAGCGATGCGCGCGATGTTCATTTCCACATCCGCCGGCGCGGTCTGCATGAGGTCGGCGAGTTCGTCGACGATTACCACGATGTAAGGGAAACGATCCGGCATCTCATCTTCATCAGGAATGAGATCTTCTTCATCAGCTTCAGGACCGAGGTCGCCAGATTCGAGGGCGGCGGCGATTGCATCGATCTCTTCCTGATTGACTTCCTCTTCCTCCACCTCAGGCACCACTTCGACCTCTTCCTTTTCAGGTCGGACGCGGTTGTTGAAACCATCGAAGTTCCGCACCCCACACTTCGCGAAAATGCGGTAGCGCTTCTCCATCTCGTTGACGACCCACTTCAGGGCGGCCACCACTTTCCGTGGATCCGTCACCACCGGCACCACGAGGTGCGGCAGTTTGTTGTACATCTGCATTTCGACCACCTTCGGGTCGATCATGATAAAGCGCAGTTCGTCAGGGCCGAACTTGAAGAGGATCGATGCGATGATCGAGTTGATACAAACCGACTTACCCGAGCCCGTGGCACCCGCGACGAGCAAGTGAGGCATCGCCGCGAGGTCGCCGATGACCGTCTTGCCGTAAACGTCCTTACCAAGCGCGAGCGGGATTTTCTTCTTCGCCGAGCTGAAATCGGGGTCCTGTAAAAGTTCACGCAGCGGCACCGCCACTTTCTCAGAGTTCGCCAGCTCGATGCCGACCGTGTCCTTGCCGGGAATCGGCGCGAGGATGTTGATCCGCTCTGCCCGGGTCGCCCGCGCGATGTCCGCCTCAAGCTGGGAAATCCGCGAAACCCGTAGACCTGAAGTTGGATAGATCTCGTAGCGGGTAATCGTCGGCCCGCGAGTGATGTCACCCGGCGTGGTCTCGATGCCGAAGGATCGCAGTGTTTCGACGATGGTTCTCTGGGTCCCAAGCAAGATCTCGCGGTTCGCTTCGGGCGAATCCTCGGTCTCCTCGACTTCATCGAGCATGTCGAAACCGGGAAGCTCGTAGTCCTCAAATCCGTGAATCGAAAGCGAGAGATGCTCCTGGCTTCTTCGTTCGAAAGGCTTGGCACCAGGCTTCGGCGTATCAATGCGGCGCTGCGAAGCATCGATGATCTGAGGCGTTGGGATTTCTCGCAGCGGCAATTCCGCTTGCGGGCTCTCTGCCTCCTTCTCCGCTTGCTTAGCTGCGAGTTTCTCTTCGCGCTCCTTGCGCCGCGCCTCTTTCTCCTTCTCGCGCTCACGGGCGCGCATGTCGTCCTTCTCTCCGGCAGCGAGCTTTGCTTCGCGATGTTCTTTGTATTTCTCAACGCCACTTCCCACTAATGAAAAAGTTTCCCTCAAGAACTGAATCGGCCGTTGCCCCATCAGCAAGATGAGCGAAACCAAATAGAAGCAAGCGCTTAGAATGACCGTCCCCCACTTTCCAATCAATGGAATAAGTAAGCCACTCGGCGGTGTCGTGACCCCATCATTGGCGACGCTAGCCGGAGATCCTGCAAGCAATCTTCCGACCACTCCACCAGGACTGAGGATTTCACCCGTCTGACCAAAGACCGCCTGCATGAAGGCCGCGCCGCTGATGGTTAGGATAACAAAACCGATCATCGTCTTCGACCAAAGCCGACCATCGAACACCAACTTCACCACTCCGAACCAAACCAACGAGATCGGCACTAGAAAACCCGCTTTCCCAAACAAAGCGACCTGCGTCAAACCAAGCAAGGCCCCAATGCTGCCGATGAAATTCTGGCGCGGCAAAGTCGCCTCGTCCGCATCCGCAAAGGTCGATCCGATCTTCCACACTGGCAGGTCACTGCGCGTGAATGAAATAACCGCCAAAAACAGCAAAAGCCCCACCGCGATCAATATGATCCCGATGATCTCATTCGACCATTCCGACGGCTCGTCCTTCTGGCCTCGCTTGCGATTATCACCCTTCCCCATCGTTTTCTGTCGCGAAAGCATCCCCCGCTCCCCTCAAGGGAGCAAGATTGTTTTCCAGTTGTGGATAATTAGGAAACCCTTAACACTCAAGCCTTAGGGCCCGTATCCCTTTTCCCAAGAGTGAAAATCGAAGGGTCAACTTCTTTCAAATGGATATCCTGCTGTGGGAAGGCGATTTCGATTCCCGCTTCCTTGAACCTCTCATCAATGGCCTCACAGAGTTCCGTTCTCGCCTTCAGACGGTTGTCCATGTTGGGCAAATAGCAGCGCAGCGCTAGGTTCAGCGTGCTGTCGGCGAAGTCCTCGAACGACGCGATTGGCTTGGGATCCTCAAGGATCAAGGCATTGGACTCGGCGATTTCGATCAAGATCTCCCGAGCCCGTTTGGTGTCGCTGCCGTAGGCCACGCCGACCGGAATCACCAATCGATTGATCGGGGAACTCAGTGTCCAGTTCATCAGCGAGCCAGTAATGAACTCCTTGTTCGGCACGATGAAATCCTTGCGATCCCAGTCGGTAATCGTCGTCGCGCGCATCCGGATTCTGGAAACCGTGCCGGTCACCTCACCGAGGCTCACCACATCGCCGATCCGAATCGGACGTTCAAAGAGAATGATGATGCCGCAGACGAAGTTCGCGACGACTTCCTGAAGCCCGAATCCGAGCCCCACACTGAGAGCTGCCGCAATCCACCCGAACTGGGACCAATCCAAATCGAGAATCCTGAAGACCGCCGCAAGCGCGATGGCCGTGACGACATACTGACAAAGCGTCGTCAGAGCATAGCGCGTGCCCGCCTCCAGACCACTGGACCGAAGTCCCGCGAGATCCATCAAACCGGGCAGATTTTTAATCACCGTAATAACGAGTGGAATCAGCACCCCGAGCTGAACCAAGGAAAGCCAGCTTAAGCCTTTCTCACTGAGCGCCACCTCCGCCTCACGATCGATTGGCAAGGTTTTCGTCCACCAAAACCAAATCAGAACAACCGCCGCAATGCCGACCGCGACTCGCAACAAGCGCCTTGTTTGCTCCACCACATCGTCGAGTTGAAGTTCCTCCTCACTCACTTCGAGAAAGTCAGGTGCCTCGGCTTCTTCTTCGGCTTTCACCGCCTGTTCGCGTCTCGCCTTGCGCTCCTCGAGCGCCTCATTGAGCGCAATGCGCCTCTGACGGATGGTAAACCAGCGGACCAACAATCCATAGATGATCACTCCAGCCAACAAGATCCGGAGAGTCACTTGAAACTGGATGCTCAGAATCAAGGCGGTCCAAAGGTAGCCGATCCACGCGAGCACCATCAGCGCAAGCGGGCAACCAACAAGAAGCGGATACCACAGCCACCGGAGTTTCCACATCAAACTGTGACGGGATCCATCGAGTTCGCTGGAAAAGAGACCTTTCCTCGGATTGAAGAGAAACGCGAAAACGATCACCAACGACAAATGGGAAAGCACGATGAAGAGCCGGCCCGCACTATCGAAGTGCTTTGCGCTCTCCTCATACACCATCGTGCTCGCAAGCAGCGAAAGCGGCACATAGGACCAGATCAACCACCACACGGCCCGGCGCAGAACCCCGCACGACCTTTCACTCCAACTCAGGTGGGCTTCCCCCAGTCCACCCGGGCGGCTGAACTCGCGGATGATCAGAGCCCAAAGCAGGGAAAAGCTCACCCACATCAATCCCTGCCCAAACCCACGAATCCAATCCGAGTCCACGGGATAACTCAGAATCCCCATGCCGATGAACCCCATGATCGCGGGCGCAGGCAGAGCAAGAAGCGCGCTGTAAAGAAGCGCCCGAAGCGTATGGGAATAACGATCTGTCGAAATCTTTTTGATACGCTTGCCGCTGTGCTCCACCGATCGAATCAAGCGCGGTCGGAATAACAAAAGAACGACCACCAACATGGACACGATCCATGTCAGAATCGGCAACCTGGACGGGATGGACTTAAGCGCTGACGTAAAGTCCCCCAAGTTCTCAGCACTAAAGGCCCAGCTGATCGCCAGCGGGATACCCTTCATCACATTCGATCCAATCAGTGGCGAACTCTTCTGCCAAAAAAGCTTTGCCGACAGGTACTTCTGGAACTCAAGAATCAGGTCGCGATAGGCCCGTTCATCGGTCTCGAAGCGTGCCGACTCACGCACCAGCTCCCCATAGTTCTTGCGTAACTTACTCAGGAGCTCACTTCGAATTCCAATCAGTTGCTCCCATGCCGTGTCCCCCTCGTGTTCACTTCTCAGCTCCGATTGTTCGCGCTGTTTTTCATCCACCTGATAACTGGCCAGCATCTGTTGCCGAACCGTATTCTCGTGAGACTCGATCTGCTTCGAAAGAGGCCGTGGATTCGGCAAGCGGCGCATTTGCTGCATCAGCACCTGGGAAAAACTCCCATCGATCGCACCCAAGTTTACCTGGTCCTGAATATCCTGGTAATTCTGCCGAACTCGATCCCGACGTTTCTCGAGATCGCGATGCTCGGTGCTGACCTTATCCAGATCTTGTCCCGAAGTCTTGAGTTCATCGGCTAGCAAGCTCAACTCCTTCAATCTGGAGTTCCACTCTTCACTCCTCTTCCCGGGCTGCTTCGCCAACTCGGCGATCCGTGTCTCCAGCTCTTTGGTATCGACCACCATCTGCTGCTGCAAGCGGTCACCCAATGCGAGCGAGTAGGCCTTCAGATTCTCTAGCTTGCGCTGCAATAAATCACGCTGAGCAAGCCTCAGCGTTTCGCGCACCGACTGACTCAACTGCTCCTGAGTGAGCATCTCCACCTCGCTCGCCAGCACCTCCTTCGAGGCTCTTGCCAACATCCGATCAGCGGTCTTTGCCAAGGAATCATCCGCAGCCGCCGCCATTCCTTTCAGCCGGGCATCCGCATCCGCGAGTTCGACCCGCACCTCAGGCAATCTCGCCCCGATCTCCACTGGCCGACCTCGCACCCGAATCAGCTCGTCTCCTGCTCGATCAAGCTGAGTGCCGAGCTCAGACAGCTCGGCCCGCGTCGCATCCCCCGCCTTTCTCAAGCCCTCAACCCCTAGTGACCGATCAACTTTCGAAGCTTTCTCTGGAGACGGCAACCGCTCAATCTCCTTCTGAATCTGGATCACCTCATTCGGAGCAACAACCAGAGAGTCACGAAAATAGGCCGCGGACTCACGATTCGTCTCCGCAGCTTTCAGGCGGGTCAGCACTTCGGAAAACTTTCCCTTCAGCACGTCCTGAGCCGCAGTATCGAGCCCCGAAGACTCAAGCTTTGCGAGCTGGCTCTCCACATCCGTGATCGACAGCTTCCACTCCGACCCCACCGCCGGTTCCGGCGCAGACACCTCCGCCGTTTGGCCGATTGCCGAACCGATCGGCTGACCGGATACGATCAGCCCGAGCAAGCTCACCCGCAGCAGCATCTTTCTGAAACTCATCACTCCGGGGCTCTATATTCGACCAAACCAAAGAGCGCCACTGAAACCAGTCAATTCTCCCACCGTCGGCAAATCACCAAACGCTTGGGATGGACTCCCGCGACCAATTCCTTCAAGCTCCCACCCATGGAACCGCTCACCTTTTCCCCAATCTACATGCAACGCGTCT
>Ga0210024_1001018_pt1 | contig 25470 bp, 27 predicted proteins | sample CryGeymeta201525_FD_183988 | JGI IMG/M metagenome (GOLD analysis project Ga0210024, IMG submission 183988) | Groundwater microbial communities from Crystal Geyser aquifers in Utah, USA - Crystal Geyser metaG 2015-25 (SPAdes) (version 2) | ecosystem: Environmental > Aquatic > Deep subsurface >...
TTTTAGGTTTTTGGCCGCATGACAAACCGGTACCCAAAGATTTTAGAACCTCTTTATTCGTTGAGGAGATAATCGAAAAAGAATTAAAGGCAAAGAATTTTTTAGCAAGAATATAGCGATTGTTAAATTGCCTGCCCGACGAAACTTTTGTGAAGGCGGGTTGAATTGCTAATTGATTATTAATTTTTGTTTTGCTAAGGTTTGTTTATGTTGACAAAAGACGATCTGAATAAAATTCAGCTTTTAATTGTGGCAGGCTCGAGCCAGGTATTGAAGGAGATTGATGAGGTAAAAGATCAAATTAGAGAAGTAAAGGACAGTATCAATTTAATTCCTACTAAGGAAGAACATTTTAACTCGATGGATGAATTAATGGGGGAGGTTAAAAAAGTTAGAGAAGAGCAGGAAGTAATAGGGGATACCTTGTTTCAACATAATAATCGATTAGAAAAGTTAGAGACAAAAATTGGTATTACTTCACCATATTAACTGATTGTCTCCGTTTATTATTCTTGATATACTACAAGCATGGATTTAATGGAGAAAGTTGTTTCACTTTGTAAAAGGAGAGGATTTGTTTATCCTAACTCGGAAATATATGGTGGAAATCAGGGGTTTTATGACTTTGGGCCTCTCGGGGTTGAAATGAAGAATAATCTTAAACGGCTTTGGTGGAAGTGGATGACGGTTGACCATGAGAATATCGTCGGAATTGACGGGGCGATTATTACTCATCCTAAAGTTTGGGAAGCTTCCGGCCACGTTAAAAATTTCTCCGATCCCTTATCTGAATGTAAAAAATGTCATCACCGTTTCAAACAAGATGATTTAGCTGAAAATAGATGTCCAGACTGCGGAGGAGAGCTTACAGAGCCCAGAAACTACAATATTTTAATGCAAACCCAACTGGGAGTTATCGAAGGAGAGAAAATAAATGCATATTTACGCGGCGAAGCTTGCCAAACAATCTATTTGAATTTTAAAAATGTTCTTCAAACAAACAGGCTTAAAATTCCTTTTGGTATTTGCCAGATTGGAAAGGCCTTTAGAAACGAAGTGACTCCGGGAAATTTTCTGTTCCGGCAGAGAGAGTTTGAACAATGGGATTTGCAGTGGTTTTGTCATCCTTCAGAGATGGAAAAATGGTTTGACTATTGGAAAAACGAAAGAATGCTGTGGTACCAAGGCTTGTTTACCCATCCGGATAATTTGGTTTTTTATCGGCACGAAAAGCTGGCTCATTATGCCGAAAAAGCTTTTGATATCCAGTATTCGGCTTCTCCTTTTGACGGAAGTGAAATTGAAGGGATTCATTGGCGGGGGGATTGGGATTTGTCAAGGCATAGCGAATATTCGGGTCAGGATTTGGGTTATACCGACCAGGGAACAGGTGAAAAATACACCCCAAACATTGTTGAAACTTCGGGTGGAGTTGACAGAACTTTTTTGTTTTTACTTCTTGATGCATACTGCGAAGAAAATGACCGGGTATTTTTAAAATTAAATCCCAAAGTTGCCCCTTATAAAGCGGCGGTTTTTCCTCTTTTAGCCAATAAAGAGGAGTTGGTAAAAAAGGCAAGGGAGGTTTTCTTAAGTTTAAAATCAGAAATTACGGTTAGTTTTGACGACAGGGGAAATATCGGCAAGAGATATTATTCTCAAGACGAGATTGGAACACCTTGGTGTGTGACGATTGATTACCAAACGCTTGAGGATAATACCGTAACCGTCCGTGATCGTGATACCGCCAAACAACAACGATTGCCAATTGACAATCTTTTAAAACACTTGCTTAATTTACTTAAGTAAAAATGAAAAAAATATTATTACTGGCCGCAATTTTTTCCGGTGCAGTTTTTCTTTCCGGCTGTGCCAAGAAAGAACCGGCAGAAACACTTCCCGGCCAGACCGCTCCGACTTCAATTCCCACCAAACCGGTAGAAGAAACAATAAAAGAAAGGCCTTACGTTTCTCTGAATGTTTCCAGCGACAACCATTGGTTAACCATAGATATTAAAAATATTAGAAAAGAAATGACTGCTCTCGAGTATGAGTTGACTTATTTTGCCGATTTTGAAGGAAACAGGATTGAAAGAGGGATTAGCTCCGGGGGCAAACCGGTAGAATTAAGCAATCAAACCGAATTTTCCAAAAAACTGCTTTTGGGAAGCGCCAGCTGCACCACCGGGGCATGCAAGTATAAATATGATGAGAATGTCAATGAGGGTATGTTGATTTTAACCCTAATAGGGAGCGGCGGCAAAGAAAAGTACGAATCTGCTTTTAGGATTCAAAAAGGAAAAGAAGCTAAAGAAGGCTTGTCCGCCGGAGACGGTGTTTTTTCTCTTATTTCAACCGCTCTTCCCCAAAACTCATTATATCTGACAATCTCTTCAGTGGGAATTCCTGTTCAATTGCCGGAAGGAGTGACGGCTAAATCTATTCCCTATGGCGTTTTCCCCAATTTAGCCGGTAAGGGCACGGTAAGTTTTAAGACTTCACTGATTCAGGCCAGCATTTATGCTCTTTCGGGTAAGTCTTGGCAAAAACTGGAAACTACTTTCGAGCCCGGCAAAGCCGCCGCCGGCTTCTCCAACACCTCTCTTTTCATTTTGGGAGAGTAGAAATAATGTGTATAATGGGGTAATGGTGCAAAAGAAGAACCTAACACAATTTTTGCTTTCCAGATATAGAAGAATGTCCGGAAGTAAAAAAATTCGTTTGGGAATGGAATTATCCGAAACAGTTAGAAAAGTAAGAAAAGCGGGAATGGTTGCTACTGGCAATTAAATAAGATGGAAACCAGCCAAGAGAAACTTCTTAAACAAATTTCGTCTTTTTTGGAAAAATCAGAGATTCCCTACATGATTACCGGTGCTTGGAGCGTGATTTATTACGGTCGTCCTCGTGCTTCTCACGATATTGATTTTGTGGTGGAAATAAACCAAAAAGACATAAAAAAAACACTAAATGCAGTAAAAAATCTTTCTGAGGATTTTTTAATCCAAGCCGATGTAATAAAAGAGGCGGTAAGAAATAAAGATATGTTTAATATCCTTCATCTGCCAACAACGTTAAAACTGGATTTTTGGCTTTTAACAGAAGATTTGTTTGACAAATCACGGTTTTCCCGGAAGCGGAGAGTAAAAATCCTGGATCAATTTATGGAAATATCCAGTCCCGAGGATACAATTTTACAAAAATTAAGATGGTATAAAGAAGCAAAAATAGAAAAGCACTTAGTTGATGCGGCTTTTGTCTATCAAATACAGAAAAAAAACCTGAACATGGACTATTTAAAAAAATGGGTTGAGGATTTAAAGCTGGTAGATTATTTTAAAGGATTGAAAAAAATAACACTCGATGATTATATTTAAAAAAAGTGGACAGTAATTTTTTTAGCTCTTCTTGACCACGTCTATTTTTAGTACTCAGCTTTTCAGTACTATCCATACACGCTTCGTGATTCAAATTCACCCCTTGACAACTGCTATTTTCTGTCACAAAATGGTGTAAGTTGGAGGAAAATGGTGAATTGTGGTGAAATAAAAAGATGCTGATTGGACAATACCGCACTAAAGTTAGCCCAAAGGGCCGTTTGGCCTTTCCTAAGCGGTTTAGAGAGGTCCTGGGGGATAATTTAGTGGTTACTGTCGGATATGAAAACTCGTTGATGGTTGTTTCCGCCAAAAACTACAAGTCGCTGGTTGAATCAACCGAAGGCAAGCCGGTTATTTTAAATTCGGCTAGGGATACGGCTCGGTTTTTGCTTGGAGAGGCAACCGAGATTGACTTGGACGAACAAGGAAGGTGTGTTTTACCAAGCTATTTACGGGCTCATGCAAGAATCGGAGAGGAAGCGATTTTTTTGGGATTAAATAAATATGTTGAGATTTGGGACAAACAAGTTTGGGATGAATACCAAAAATATTTAAAAGAAAATATCAATAAAATAGCGGAAAAATTAAGCAATGTCGGCCAGTAAATTGGAAAAAATCGGTACATATCATGTCCCGGCACTTTTAAATGAGACGGTCGATTTATTAAATATCCGACCGGGTAAAAAATATCTTGATGCGACATTGGGGGGTGGAGGCCACAGCGAGGAGATTGTCAAACGCGGGGGTATCCTTTTGGGAATAGACCAAGACCCCGAGGCTCTCTCCTATGCCAGCATAAGACTGAAACAAGCCTGCCCAGGCTTGACACCTCCCAAGTTCGCAAAAGGTAATTTTGTTAATCTTGCCAAATTGGCTGAAGAAAATGGATTCGAAAAGGTTGATGGGGTATTGTTTGATTTGGGGGTTTCCAGCCATCAATTCGAGTCAGCCTCAAGAGGATTCTCTTTTAGTCAAGAAGTCAGTTTGGATATGAGAATGGACCCGGCTCTGTCGGTAACGGCAAAAGATTTAGTTAACGGTTTAACCGAAAAAGAACTGGCGGAATTGTTCACAAAACTGGGTGAAGAAAAATTTTCCGGAAGGTATGCGAAAGCTATTGTTCGATACCGACAGAATAAGCAAATTGAAAAATGCAGTGAACTGGCCCAAATAATTGTGAGCCAGGCTCCACCAAGCGAAAAATTCAGGAAGATACATCCGGCAACCAGGGTTTTTCAAGCCTTAAGAATTGCCGTAAATGATGAACTTAACTCTCTTAAAGAGAGCCTGCCGCAATCGGTTGATCTTTTAAATCAAGGTGGAAGGCTGGTGGTTATAAGTTTTCATTCTTTAGAAGACGGGGTTGTAAAAAGATTTTTTTTGGAAAAACAAAAACAAAATATATTAAAAATTATTAATTCTAAGCCGATTATTCCGTCCGGTAACGAAATTAAATTAAATCCGCGCTCCAGGAGCGCTAAATTAAGAGGAGCCGAAAAGCTATGAAAAAACCAATTTTTTTATTAACAACAATTCTTTTTTTAGTTATTCTTCCGGCGGTTTTTGTTTGCCGGGGAATTTCCTTTTCTGAAGACTTTTTGGAAGTTGAAACCAAAATAGAAAATTTGCAAGAAGAAAATAAATTATTGGAAAAGGAACTGGTGCAAAAAAGTTCAAGCGCCGTGATCTATTCGGAAGTGGTCGCTCACGACTACGCGGTTGCTTTAAAAAGATGAAATTCGAAACCAAAACCAGGTTGGTTTTAATTCTTCTTATTGGTGGTTTTGCGGCTGTTTTGGGTAAACTCTTGTATTGGCAGATATTTCAACAAAAAAAGATTAAATTATTAGCCACCGAACAATATCAACATTTCCAAAAAACCAATACCGAAAGGGGTAAGATTTTAGCCAGCGATAATTACCCGCTGGTAATGAACCAAAACTCATACTTGCTTTTTGCTGACCCGAGCCGGCTTCAAATTTCACCCGATCAATTATTAACCAGTCTAGAAAAATATTTAGGAAAGAATGATATCAATAAAGATTTATTGTCGGATAAAAAAAACTTTTGGGTTCCCTTAAAAGAAAATGTTTCGGAAGAAGAAAGAGGAAAAATTCAAAACTTGGGAATTGTGGGTCTGAATTTCGAGATCAAAGAGTCACGTTATTACCCGGAAGCTTCAATGTCGGCTCAGTTTTTAGGTTTTGTCGGTAAAGATGAGAGTGGACAGGCAAAAGGGTATTTTGGCCTGGAGGGTTACTATGACAAAGAATTAACAGGGAAAGAAGGCAGTTTTTTTTATGAAAAAGATGCCTTGGGGAAGCCGTTGCCTATAGGAAATATTAAAGTGGAAAAATTAATCGCCGGCCGGGACCTTATTCTTAATATCGATAGAGGAATGCAGTTTTTAATCGAAAAAAAACTAAAAGAGGGTATTGAAAAATACGGGGCGGTTTCAGGAACTGTTTTAGTTCTTGATCCTAAAAACGGCGCCGTTTTATCAATGGCTTCATTTCCCAGTTATGACCCTTCCGTCTATTATTCTTTTGATCAGGAAATATTCCGCAATCCGGTGATTTCCAGTATTTTTGAACCGGGATCAATTTTTAAAGTCTTGGTAATGGCCGCCGCTATCGACAGCCGATCGGTGGCGGAAAATGAACAATGCGGTTTTTGTGACGGCCCAAAAACTATTGCCGACTATACGATAAAGACCTGGAACGAGAAATATTATCCCGATTCGACAATGACTGATATTCTTGTCCACTCCGACAATGTCGGCATGGTTTATGTTTCCGAAAAAATCGGAATAGAATGTTTGCTTAATTATTTGGGAAAATTCGGTCTTACCGATAAAACCAATATAGACCTGCAAGGAGAAGTCTCTTCTAAAGTCAAGCCGGTAAACCTGTGGCTGCCGATTGATTTGGCAACCGCTTCTTTTGGCCAAGGAATTGCCTTTACTCCGGTTCAGATTTTGACGGCGGTATCGGCGATTGCCAATAACGGAGAAACTTATGAACCGCAAATGGTTCAAAAAATCCAAGAGAATGGTAAGACAATTGAGATCAAACCGGTGAAAAAGGGCAGGCCGATATCAGAAAAAACCGCCAATATCATAAAAAAAATGATGGTTGAGGCGGTTGAAAAAGGGGAGGCAAAGTGGGCAAAACCGCCGGGTTACACTATTGCCGGGAAGACGGGGACGGCGCAGATCCCGATAGAGGGCCATTATGATCCCGAAAAAACAATTGCTTCATTCATCGGATTCGGCCCGGTGGATAATCCAAGTTTTGCAATGTTGGTAACCTTAAATGAGCCTAAAACTTCGCCTTGGGGATCGGAAACTGCCGCCCCTCTTTGGTTTTCCATCGCCAAAGACATCTTTAGGATAAAAAAGATCGCCCCGGACGATAATTAAGTCTGGGGTGTTATAATATACACACCCAAAAATGATCGAGAAACAATTAAAAAATCAACTTCAAGAATTACTTGACAGGGTTCGCACTTGGATTCCTCAAAAAAAAATAAACAAATTTAAACATTTACCCTTTTCCGTCCTGGCTAATATTTACTTCGGTTTTCCGTCAAAAAAACTAAAAATTATCGGTATTACCGGGACTGACGGTAAAACCACGACGGTAAATTTAATTTACCACATTTTATTGTTTGCCGGTCTTAAGGCCGGTATGGTTTCAACCGTTTCGGCTAAAATAGACAATGAAGAAATTGATACCGGTTTCCATGTAACTGCTCCTGATCCTTGGCAGCTGCAAAAACTTCTTCGTAAGATGGTCAAAAAAAAACTTGAATATGCCGTTTTGGAAATCACTTCCCACGGGCTTGACCAGTACCGGCTTTGGGGAATTAATTTTGATATTGGGGTTTTAACCAATATCACCCATGAACATTTGGATTACCATAAAACATTTAAAGACTACCAGCTGGCAAAGCTGTCACTTTTTTTAAATTCAAAAATATCGATTTTAAACAGGGATGATCCTTCCTTTAAATTGCTTTCCGCTAAAATTAAACAAAACCAAGATAAAAAAGTAATTACTTATGCCCTAAAAAGCAATGCTGATTTTACGCTTAAAAAGTTCCCGTTTAAAACTCCTCTTCAGGGTGAATATAATCGGTATAATTGTTTGGCGGCGATTGCGGCGGCTTTTTCTTTACAAATCCAACCGGAAGTAATAAGGACCGCCTTAACCACCTTTTACGGCGTAAAAGGAAGGTTGGAAGAAATTACTGAAGGGCAAAATTATAAAGTTTATGTTGATTTTGCCCATACCCCGAACGCCTTAAAACAAGTTCTGGGCTTGCTGAGAAAGTTAAAACCGACCGGATCAAAACTAATTGTGGTTTTTGGTGCGGCCGGACTTCGTGATATGGAAAAAAGGCCGATGATGGGTGAGATTGCCGGTAAGTTGGCCGATTTTTCCGTCATTACCGCCGAGGACCCCCGGACGGAGGATGTCAATACAATTTGCCAGCAGATTGCCGATGGCTGCCAAAAAGCAGGAGGAGATTTCAAAATTATCACCGATCGTCAAGAAGCTTTCAATTATGCCATCGGCAAATTGGCTAAAAAAAACGATATTGTGGTCGTTTGCGGTAAGGGCCATGAACAATCAATGTGTTTTGGCCAAACCGAATATCCCTGGTCGGAAAATGCAGCGGTTAGAAAAGCGATTGAAGAAAGGATAAAAAAATGAAGCTGTTTTTCAGTGAATTTAAGGATGATTATGACAAATATCATTTTCCTTATCAGGTCTGGTTATTGAAAGAAGTGGAAGACTTAGAAGAAACAATATACCAAAGCGGCTTTTTGCCGATGAGACACTTACCTCATGTTTATTATCTTTCCCGCAGTCTGAGGGTAAATCTTGAACGTTTTGATCTTACCAGTGAAAACAGAAGAATTTTAAACAAAACGGTTGATTTTGAAGCGGACTTAATTCCTTTATCTGATTTTGATTACACCCCGGCGGTGCAAAAAATGTGTAAAGATTATGCGGGCAAAAAAATCGGCAGGGGAGTTTTTTCTTCACAAAGCATAAAAAATATTTTTAAAAACGGTGTCTTTAATTATGTTTTTGTTTTTAAAAAGACGGTTGATCAGAGCGAGGTTGGATATGCGGTTTGTTTTATCGGCGGTAACTTGATTCAATATGCCCACAGTTTTTATAAATCCGACTACATCAGTCAAAATCTGGGAGCAAGGATGATGCTTCAAGCCGTCATTTGGGCTAAACAAAATCAGAAAAAATATGCCTATTTAGGCACTTGTTACCAGAAAGAGTCATTGTATAAAACTGAATTTAAAGGAGTTGAATTTTTTAATGGCTTTAGGTGGAACGACAACCTGCCGGAACTAAAAAAGTTAATTTTGGGATTGGACGAAGAAGAATATCTGCTGAAAAACCAGAAATTTATTACAGAGTTTTATCCAGACGGGCTTGAAAACCTCTTGAGTAAATACGGTGTTCGGGTAAATTTTTACATATGAAAAAGGCATATTTTATTGGAATAGCAGGAAAGACAATGGCGCCGCTGGCAAAAGCTTTTAAAGATATGGATTGGGCTGTTTCGGGTTCTGATCAAAAAGAAGTTTATCCCCCGATTACTGATTTCTTATCTCAGAACAATATTGCTTATTTCAAAGAGTACAAAGAAGAAAATTTACCAAACGATCCTGATTTGGTGGTAGTCGGGAGAAGTCCGCTTTTAATAAACAAAGATAACCCTGAATATAAAAAAGCGGTTTTTCTTAAACTGAATGTTTTATCTTATCCGGAGGTAATTGGGAAATATTTGATTAAGGAAAATTCAATTGTCGTTGCGGGAACTTACGCTAAATCAACAACTACGGCGCTTATTTCTTGGATTTTAATCAATGCCGGGTTGAATCCTTCTTATATGTTTGGGGGGGTTCCCGTAAATTTTTCCGATGGAATTAAAATATCGGATTCAAATTTTTCGGTTGTCGAAGGGGACGAGACGCCGGCGCTTAAAGAGTCGGATCCACCGAAGTTTATGTTTTATAAGCCTAAATTTTTACTGCTGACAGCAACCGAGTATGATCATCCTGAGATTTTTAAAACAAGAGACTCTTATGTAAAGGCATTTATTAATTTGGTAAAACTTCTTCCGGATAATGGAGTATTATTTTACGATCAAAGATTAGTCGATAAAGCGGTGGTTAATGCCTGTAAATGTCCGAAAATCCCCTTTCAAACTTCAAATGTTAAACTTCCCCCGAGTGTTTTATATAAGGAAAGCGCCATAAGAGCCGATATTTTATGCACAAAACTTAATATTGAACGAAAGATAATTGAAGATTCAATAATTTCATTTAAAGGGTTAAGGGAAAGAAATGAATTTTTAGGAGTATTTGGGGGAAGATATTTGTTTAAAGACTTATCCCAACAGTCTTCCAAAATAAAGAGTGTTCTTTCTTTATTAAGAAAACAATATCCAAAAAATAAAATTTTTGTCGTTTTTAACCCTTCGGCAACTAGTTTAAAGTTTAGAGAAAATTTAGACCAGTATTCAGATTCTTTTAATTTGGCTGATCAAGTAATAATTGGCAGGGTTGAGTTTTTAAAAAATGTCGGAAGAGGGGAGAGGGTAACCGGTTCTTGTTTGGTTAAGGCGTTCGGGGGAAGCAAAAAAGTTTTTTATGAACCGGTTGATGAAAAAATAATTGAGTTTTTGAAGGAAAAAACCGGGGATGGTGATCTGGTTGTCTTTATGTCATCGGGAGGATTGAGATTTACGGATTTGACTAAAAATATAATTAAAAGATTAACGGATTTATCTTGAGCTTGCCGAAGGATTAAAAAGATTATGAACAATAAATATAAAGAGTTAATTAAAAAATTAGGCAAAGAAAAAGTAGGCTTGAATGAACCTTTATCGGTGCACACAACTTTTATAATCGGCGGACCGGCAGATTTGTTTTATGAAGCTCAAAGTGAAGAAGAATTGATTAAAGCGGTTGAGCTTGCTGGAGAAATGGGAATCGCAATTTTTATTTTGGGAGCGGGGTCAAACATTTTAGTCGGCGACAAAGGGTTTCGGGGAATAATTATCAAATTATCGAATTGCGAATTACGGATTGAAAATGGCACGGTAACAACCGGTGCGGGTTTGCCGATGTCAACTTTAATAAACAAGTGCCTGGAAAACTCCCTGACCGGTTTGGAGTTTATGGCGGGGATTCCGGGGACGGTGGGAGGGGCGGTTCGGGGAAATGCCGGCGCTTGGCAAGAAAATATTGGTGATTATGTCAATCGGGTAAAGATTTTATCCTCAAACGGAGAAGTAATTTGGATTGATAAAGATAATTGTTCGTTTGAATATCGTGACAGTCGTTTTAAGCATAACGCGGAAATTATATTGGCAGTTGAATTTAATTTAGAGAAAAAAGACAACCAAAAGATTAAAGAAAAAATAATGTTTTATACGAGTAAGAGATTAGGACAACCCAAAGAACCGTCCGCGGGGTGTATTTTTGTTAATCCCAAACCGCAATCGGCCGGGGAATTAATTGAAAAATGCGGATTAAAAAACAGCCAATGCGGCGGTGCCAAAATATCGGAGAAACATGCCAATTTTATAATTAATCTTGGGGGAGCAAAGGCGGCCGCGGTTGTTGAGTTAATTGATTTGGCAAAAAGTAAAGTAAAAGAAAAATTTAATATTAATTTATATGAGGAAATTGTCAGAGTAGGAGAGTTTTGATGGACGAATTTTTAATCACCGGCGGAAATACCTTAAGAGGAAAAGTTGATCTTTGCGGAGCCAAAAACTCCGGTTTTAAACTGATAATTGCTTCTCTCTACGCCGATCAGCCAAGTAAAATACAAAATTTTTCTAAAATTGGCGATATTTATTCAACGGCAGAAATTATCAGGGAACTCGGAGGCAGTGTTGAGTTTGGGGAAAATCATTCTCTATGGGTTTCCGGTTCCGGCCTGTTAAAGCAGGAGTTTTCTCAGACTACCGGTAAACTTTCACGCGCTTCGACTTACTTTATCGGTCCGTTGCTTTACCGTTTTGGCAAGGCAATCCTCCCTGTTCCCGGCGGTTGTAAAATTGGCCGCCGGCCCTTAGACCGACACATTGAGGGGATTAAGGTTTTAGGCGGGGAAGTTAAAGAATCCGGCAGCCATTATGAAATTTATGGAAAGCTTAAGGGAGGCAGGTACCGTTTTCATAAAAATACCCACGGCGGTACCGACATCATGATTATTGCGGCTGCCAGTGCTAAAGGAAAGACAATTTTGGAAAATGCCGCCCTTGAGCCTGAAATTGATGACCTGATTGCTTTCTTGAATAAAATGGGGGCAAAAATTAAAAGAACCAAAAACAGAACGATTGAAATTGAAGGAGTAAGTAATTTTGTCCCCGCTGACCATTTTGTTATGCCGGACCGTAATGAAGCGGTGACTTTTGCCTGTTGTGCCTTAGCCACTAAGGGGGATGTTTTTATAAAACAAGCCAATCCTGAGATGCTGCGAGCTTTTTTAAAATCAGTAAAAGAAATCGGCGGGGGATATGAAACAACAAACGATGGAATCCGCTTCTTTTATAAAGGTAATTTAAAAGCTTTAAATATCGTGACCAGTCCCTATCCTGGTTTTATGTCTGATTGGATGGCAATGTGGATGATTTTAATGACACAGACAAAAGGAACTTCCATTGTTCATGAGACTATTTTTGAGAATCGGTTTGCTTTCGTTTCAGGCTTGCAAAAAATGGGGGCAAAAATTGAACTTTTTAATCCGGTTGTTCCAAACCCTGATGAAATATACAATTTTAACCTTAAAGACGACAAACCAGGAAATTTTCATGCGGCCCGGGTTATTGGCCCGACAAAGTTAACTCCAATTACGATGGAAATTACTGATTTGCGCGCCGGTGCTTCTTTGATTTTGGCCTCTTTGATTGCCGGCGGAACAAGCAGGCTGACCGGTGTCGAACATGTCGATCGGGGATACGAGAATTTAGACGGGAGACTTAAAACCTTAGGGGCAGACATTAAAAGAATTAAAAATGGGTAGAAATATAAAGAATTTATTCCATCAAGTGAGAAGAAAATTGGCCAAAATATGGCTGGAAATCAATTTGCAGTTAACGGTGGTGGGTGTAACCGGCAGTTACGGTAAGACCACGGCCGTTACCGCGATTGCGTCTGTTTTATCGGGAAAGTACTCCGTTAATAAAACAGATATAAATCTTGATACGGTATTTAATCTGCCGGTTACGATTTTAAAAACTAAGATTTGGAATGAAGTACTGGTTTTGGAATATGGCATTGACCACTTGGGCGAGATGGACCGCCACCTTTCGTTGGTAAAACCGAAAATTGCCGTTTTAACCGGTATAACTCCCGTGCATACCGACAAAGACCTTTTAAGATCGCTTTCAAACGTGGTTTCGGAAAAAAGTAAATTAATCGAGGCTGTTCCCCCGCTTGGTTTGGCCGTTTTAAATTATGATGATGAAGAGGTCAGGAAGGTCGGATTAAAACTTAAAGGAAGAAAAGTTTTTTACGGTCTTTCAGAAAAAGCGGATGTTTGGGCTGATAAAATTATTTTATCTCTTTTAAGAACGAGCTTTCAACTACATGACGGGGAAGAAAAAATTTTAATAAATTCGGGGCTTTTGGGATACCAGGCTGTTTATGCTTGTTTGGTTGCCTATATCGTAGGAAAAGAGCAGAAAGTTGACATTGGAACAATAGTGCAAAAATTAGCGCAGTTAAAACCGCTTGAAGGTCGATTTAGCGTCGGTCCCGGGCCCCAGCAGACAGTTTTGATTAATGACGCCAAAAGGTCCAATCCAGCTTCGGTAATTGCCGGCTTAAAATCCCTTTCTCAATTTTCCGGCCGGAAAATTGCGGTTCTTGGTGAAATGGGCGAACTGGGTGAATCTTCCGTTTCTATGCACCAGCAAATCGGCAAAGAAGCGGCAAGTTGTCAAATCGATATGCTTGTCGGAGTCGGTTCGCTGGCAAAATACACGGTTGAAGCAGCTCAAAATTTTGGTTTAAAAAAGGCTTTTTTTGCTAAAGACATAAACTCGGCGGCCGATTTTTTGAAAAAAAATTTACAAAAAGGGGATTTGATTTATTTGAAGGCCTCATTGCATAAACACCTGGAAAGAATTATCCCTCTTCTGTTACAATGAAGTTTAGCCAAGATGATTGCTTTATATTTAGGCTTACTTATTTTCTCTTTTCTCTTTACCAGTATTTTGGTTGTTCCTTTTATTAATCTTCTTTATAAACTCAAATTTTTCCGCCGGGTACAAAAAACGACCGATATTGAAGGTAACCGAACTAAAATTTTTGACAAACTCAACAACCTTAAAGCCGGAACTCCGGTTGGCGGAGGACTGCTGATAATTGCCACTACCGTTTTGCTTTATTTAATCCTTTATCCTATCCTTTGCTATGCGGGAATTAGAGTAACAACCGCTTTCTCTCAGATAAAAGAAGAATTAAATATTCTTTTTTTTACCTTTATTTCTTTCGGATTGCTTGGGTTATATGACGATATTTTAAAATTTTTTGGGTTTAAGAGAACGGGTTTTTTTGGCTTGAGATTAAGGCATAAGTTTGCCATTCAATGGCTGCTGGCTTTTTTTATTGCTTCAATGATGTTTTTTAATTTAAAAATCAGTTTTATTTATGTGCCGTTTTTTGGGGTTTTTGACATCGGTGTTTTCTTTATCCCCCTGGCCGCCTTTATTATCGTTTCTTTTGTTAATGCCTTTAATATTACTGACGGACTTGACGGTTTGGCTTGCGGACTTTTAATGATTGCTTTGTTTGCCTTCTGGATTCTTTCCCACACAACCCTTGACACCCCGCTCTCAATTTTTCTGGCGATCTGGATAGGCTCGCTAATTGCTTTTCTTTACTTTAATGTCTATCCCGCCAGAATCTTTTTGGGGGATGTCGGCGCCTTGTCTTTTGGCGCCACCTTCGCCGTGGTCGGCCTTTTAATTGGGCGGACTTTTGCCTTGGTTGTCATCGGCGGACTTTTTATCGTGGAAGTATCTTCAAGCCTGATTCAAATTTTATCCAAAAAATTATTAAAGAAGAAGGCTTTTGCAGTCGCCCCTTTTCATCTTTGGCTGAGAAATATCGGCTGGGAGGAACCCAAAATTGTCATGAGGGGTTGGCTGGCCGGCATAATTTTGGCGCTTTTCGGCTTATGGATTGCGTATATTTGACCATGCAAGACATTTTTTATCTATATACTCACCTTCTCCTTGGCGGTAAAGAAATCGTTTGTCCTTATTGGATGGATAGTTCCAAAAAATTGAAACATGGTCCCGGGGGAGGTAAGGCCAGTCCGCAAGAATTGGTTAATCTTACCGAATTAAAAGCCCGGGAGAAAAAAATTGATTTGAGTACATTAAACGAGCGGGAAATTGTTCTGTTTATGAAAAAAAATCGCCTTGGGGTTGATTGTTCCGGTTTTGCTTTTTGGATGCTTAACGCGCTTGATTTAGAAAGAGGAGGAAACGGGATTGCGGACGATATTCCAAACTCTGAAGGCAGGTATATAAAAATAAGAGCGAGCACTAAAATGCTGACTGACGGGGGTGTTTCCTTTTTTGTAAAAAAAATTAAGTGGATTAAGCCGGGGGATATGATCAGATTAGGAGGCGGACATCATTTGGCGGTGGTGATGGAAATTGGAAAAGATAAGGGCGGAAATATCAAAAAGATCATTTACGCTCATTCGTCCTCTCCTTTTTATACCGTCATTTCCGGTGTTCATAAAGAATCAATTATTATTAAAGACGTGGAAAAAAGCCTTCAGGAGCAAGAATGGCAAGAAAAAACCTCGAATGGTGCAAATTACGCTCTCCAACTTTACCTTCAAGAAGGTGATGGAGTAAAAAGACTAAAAATTTGGGATTAACCTACTTCTTTACCAACAATACAGATTTTTGTAGTACGTACTATAATTATTTATATGGTGTTGACGATAAGAAAGATTCGTAAATTTAGAGACGGTATTGCCGAAAGAGTGGTTGATATGATTTTGATAGGAATTTATTTTAACCTGGAAGCTCCAAGTTTAATTCAAAAAAAAAGATATTTAATAGAGAGTAGCGTAGAAGAAGATTTAGAGAAATTAAACTATCATAGAATTAAAAGGGCCTGTTCTTTTTTGAAACGAAAAGGACTTATTGATTTTGTAAAAGAAAAAGAAATTCTGCCCATAATTACCAAGGCAGGAGAGCTAAAGTTGAGAAAGATAATTCCCTTTTATGATGAAAAAAGAGTTTGGGATGGGCAGATTTATTTGGTTTCTTACGATTTTCCAAAAGATAAAAATAAAGAGAGAGATTACTTTAGAAAATTCTTAAGAGATATTGGTTGTGGAATGCTTCAACAAAGTAATTGGTTGACTCCATATAACCCAACAAATCTTATTAAAAAATTTATTGAAAAACATGAATTATCCGGCGATTTAATACTAATCTCTTCGATTGGTAAAAATGGCATGATAGGGACAAAGACTTTGAAAGAATTAATGGAAAAGGTTTTCTTGCTGTCACATTTAAATTTAAGATATAGAGAATTTGTTTACAAGGCAAAAAGCGGAAAAGAGAAAAGAGGGGAATTAATTTATTTGTTTCTTTCGATATTAAATGAAGACCCACAGATTCCCTTCTCTTTCCTTCCCGATGATTGGTTGGGAGAAGAGGCTTACGTCTTGTTTAAAAAATTAAGACTAATGTAATTTGACAGTTATTTATCGTACGTGCGATAAAAAAGTAATATATTGGTGAAAGCTACTTTTCTTCGACGATTAAAGATACCTGGGGGGGGTTGAGGCAGATGATTTCCAGTTCTGCCCCGCAGTTTTGGCATTCGATAATTTCTCCGGTCTCGTTATCATCCGGTATAATTACCGGCTCCTGGCAGTCCGGACAACTAACAATTTTGGTCATTTTTTAAGCGATTAGTTAATTAGCGTCTAGCGTCTGGTAATGTATAATGGATAATAAAATGTTGAAAGAAAAAAAGCAAGAGCGAAGAGGAATTTGGCGGTTTTCTGGGTATTTGGCTGATGTTCCGGAAAAATTCAGACTGAGTCTTAATGAAGGGAACACTAAAGAAGAATATTTTCCCCCCCTAGATGTAATTTTAAAAAGAGAAGATCAAAATCCGACCGGTTCTTTAAAAGACCGAGGGTTGGCTTTTTTGGTCAGTAAGGCCTGGTCGGAGGGTTTTGGCAGTTTTGTTTTATCATCCTCAGGGAATGCGGCGATTTCCGCCGCCAATTATTGCAATTTGGCCAAGTTGAAATTGAAAATTTTTGTCTCTCCAAAAATCGACAAAAATAAACTGCTCGTCTTAAAGCAGATGAAAGCGGATATTTCTATTGATAATAGACCTCTGTCTATGGCCGGACGTTTTGCCAAAGAAAACAATCTTTATAATCTGCGGCCTTCTTTAAATCAATTCGGCAGTGAAGGTTACCAGACAATTTCTTTTGAACTGGCTGGCAATAAGGGGGAAATCAGCGATATTTTTATTCCCTGTTCCAGCGGAGTAAACCTGATCGGCCTTTTTCGAGGCTTTAAGAAAGCAGGAAAACTTCCCCGTATTCACCTCTGCCAGCCTGCCTCTGTTTGTCCTCTTGCCGGTTTGTTTGATCATGATTATCAGTCTGAGGCCGTCAGTTTGGCAACTTCTTTGGTCGCCAAACACTCTCCCCTTAAAGATCAGATTCTTAAAGCGGTTGAGGAATCCAGGGGGGCAGGTTGGGTGATTGGAAACGATCAGATAAAACAGGCCGATAAGATTTTACTAAAAAACAAAATTGAGACTTCCGCCGAAGGAGCACTTGCTTTAGCAGCGGTTGAAAAAGCCAGAAATAAAGGTTGGAAAATTAAACGGGGGGTCTGTTTATTAACCGGAAAGAAATATTAATTTTATGGGACTTGATGTTTTAAAAAAAATAAAGAAGCCGATTTTTTATGTCACTAATGATCCAAGCCGGGGTGTTGGTCTGGAAAGCATTGTTTCTAATTATCATGTTGTTTGTTTAGACGACCACCCGCTGGTTGAGTTAATGCAAAAAAGAGGTGTTTCTGTTTTTTGTTTGGAAAAGGAGATGGGAAGAAAAAACCTCATGTTCCGCAGTTCAGCGGAAATTTTAGGCCATCCACAGGTTTTATCTTTTATAAAGGAAAAATCAAAGGGTCAGATTCCCAATATTATTTTTTTTAAACCGCAAAAGAAACTTGAAATTATTGCCCAAAAAAATAATTTTAAACTTATCGGAAATTCGTCATTGTTAAATAAGGTTTTTGAAGATAAAATAAATTTCCATAAGATCGCCAGTCGGGAAAATTTACCCATTCTTCCTGCTGAAATTGACTTTTTAAGAAATCTGGATTTTAATACTTGTTTGGGAAAATTCGGATTGCCGTTTGTAATTCAGTTTGGTTTTGGCTGGGCAGGAAATTCCACCTTTTTTATTAGTGACGAAAAACATTTTTCTGAAATTCAAAAAAAATTCGGGAGGATAAAAGTAAAAGTAAACCGGTTTATTAAAGGTATAACGGTTTTAAACAATGCGCTGGTTTTGCCGGAGGAAATTTTGCAAAGCCCCCCGGCGGTGCAGATAGAATCAAACCCCTTTTTGACGAGCATGCCCGGCGGTACCGGCGGACGGCAGTGGCCGGCAGGGCTGCCGGACGATCAGAGATATCAGATTAAACAGATAACCGAACATGTTGGAGAGTTAATGAGAAAGAGTGGTTATTTGGGCTATTTCGGTCTTGATTTTTTAATAGACGGCCAGTCAAACGATGTCTTTCTTTCGGAAAATAATGCCCGGCTAACGGCTTCGGCCTCTTTTTATACCCTACTGGAGTTAAAAAACGGTCAAATTCCTTTGCTGGCATATCATCTGATAGTGTTTTTAGACCAAAATTTGCTTAAAAATTTTAATCCCAAAGAGAAAACGAGTAAAGTTTCCGGAAGTGAGATTGTCGGCCGGAATATTTTTTCAAATCCGATTAAAATTGCCCAATCTCTTCCGGCGGGAGTGTACGACAAAGACATGCGTTATAAAAGAGAAAGTTATTTTTTAGATGGGGTTAAAAAGGGTGAATTTTGGCTTAACGCGGCGGGAGAGGGGAGAATCGTTAATCCGGAAATCGAAATGTTTAAAATCAATACATTGGAAAAGGTTTGTGATTCAAAAGGAGAATTAAGTGATTGTTTTGCAAACACGGTTAAAAAGGTTCGCTCAAAGATAAAGATAAAAAATGCTTAAAAGAAGAAACTTAAGTTTTAACGGTGATAAGCTTCTTTTTTTTCTTCCTCTTTGTTTAAGTTTTTTTGGACTGCTGATGGTTTTTAACGCATCTTCAGCCTCCGCTTTGGCCAATTTCAATGATAAATTTTATTTTTTTAACAAACAGGCGCTGTTTCTGATCTTAGGCATAATTTTATTTTTGTTTTTTTGTTTTTTTGACTACAGGAAATTAAAAAAAATTGCCTTTCCTTTTTTTATGTTTAATTTATTACTTTTGATAATTGTTTTAATTCCAGGATTCGGCCGGGAAGTTTATGGCGGCAGGCGTTGGCTGCCAATCGGTTCTTTTGGTTTTCAGCCGGCGGAAACAATCAAATTGGCAATGGTTATTTATTTGTCTTCACTGCTGGAGAAGAAAAAGAGCATGAAATCGTTTCTGGCAGTAGTCGGGCTGGTTTTGCTCTTAGTTATGCTCGAACCGGACTTGGGAACAGCAGGAATTATTACGACAACTGCGTTTTTTTTATTTTTCTTAGCGGAAACACCGCTTAAAGATATTTTTGCGATAATTTTAATGGGCCTGGCAACCGTCCCGGTGTTAATATTTTCATCTCCATACCGGAGAAAAAGATTAATAGAATTTTTATCGGCTTCCCTTGAAAAAGAAAAAACCTCGTACCATCTTAAACAGGTTTTGATTGCCCTCGGTTCCGGTGGTTTTTGGGGTCGGGGATTTGGCCAATCAAGACAAAAATTTCTTTTTTTGCCGGAAGCGGCCACTGATTCGATTTTTGCCGTTATTGCGGAAGAATTTGGTTTTTTAGGAGCTTCTTTTTTAATTTTTATATATATTGTTATGGTTGTCCGCGGATTTAATGTTTCTTTATCGGTTGGAGATTTTTTTGGGAAGATGCTTTCTTTTGGAATAATTTTTTTTATTGGAATTCAAGCGGTAATCAATTTCTCCTCGATGGTATCGCTTATTCCCCTGACCGGGGTTCCTCTCCCTTTTATTTCTTATGGCGGTTCATCCCTTTTGGTCTCGCTTACGGGGCTTGGTATCTTATATAATGTTTCCAGTCAATCTAATAAAAAGACGAGATGAAAATTATTTTTTGCGGCGGTCATCATAACAGTGCCTTGCTTGTTGCCCGGGTACTGAAACAAAAAGGGTATTCTATTTTTTGGTTTGGCCATAAATATACCATGATCGGAGACAAAAACCCCGGGGCTGAATACATAGAAGTAAGAGCGGAAAAAATTCCTTTTATTGAAATCAAGGCTGGTAAATGGCAGAAGAAGTTTAATTTTCTTATTAACATTTCAAGAATTCCATGTGGTTTTTTACAGAGTTTATTTTGGTTGATAAAAATACGTCCCCGGCTGATTGTTTCTTTTGGCGGTTATTTAGCTTTACCGGTGTCGATAGCAGGATGGCTTTTAAGAATTCCGGTGGTAACGCATGAACAAACAACGGTTTGTGGCGTTGCCAATAGTTTAATTTCCAAAATTGCGGTGAAGGTTTTGGTTTCTTTTCCTTCTTCGGTTAATTATTTTCCCAAAGAAAAAGTGGTTTTAACCGGGCTGCCGATAAGAACGGAACTTTTTGATAAGGGTAAAAAATTATTCGAAAATTCAAAAAAAACTATTTACATAACCGGAGGTAAACAAGGTGCTCATTTGATCAATGAAGAAGTTTTTAAAATTTTACCCAAGTTGTTGAAGAATTTTAACGTTATTCATCAGTGCGGTTCAACTTCGCTGTTTAATGATATTGAAACCGGCCAGCGTCTGGGGGAAAAACTGGATAAAGATCTTAACTATTGGGTCAAGGAATATTTTTTTGAAGATGAAATCGGGTCGGTATTTAAAAGTGCTGATTTTGTTATCTCTCGTGCCGGTGCCCATACTGTCTATGAACTTTTGTATCTTGGCAAACCGGCGATATTAATACCGATTCCTTGGTCAAATAAAAATGAGCAAATGCTCAACGCGCAAACACTAAAGAAAATGGGTTTGGCGGCAATACTGCCGCAGGAAGATTTAGAAAAAGGCCTGCTCTTATCAACGATTAAAAAATTTTCAGAAAATTTAGAAAATTACAAAAAATCAACCAGTGCCAAAATTATGCAAAATGCAACTCAAAATATAGTTAATGAAATAGAAAAGATTTTAAAGAAAGGATATAATCCAAAGTTGAATGTTTAAAAAAGAATTTAATCGAAGGGATTTTCTTCAATTGTCCGGCCGGTATCTTTTGGGATCCTTGACGGCAAATATAGGCATTTCCCAATTTGAAATCCTAAGAGGGGAAATTCCCTGGAATCCGGTAGTTATCAGGCAAGGCGATACTTTTTTTTCCATTTGTGATTTTTATGGAGTTGCTAACCCAAGAATTGTTGCTTTAAAAAACAACCTAACAAACTGGGACTTGATTGTTGCCGGTCAAGAATTGTTACTTCCGGTATCAGGACAAGACTTGATTCTCCCTTATAAATGTCTGTCCATTCCGGCCATGGAAATAGGTTATTCCCAAATCGTAACCGGTGATGGATGGGAGGCCGGTGGATATTTGTCGGATTTTGCCTACTGCGACAATTGTGAACAGCCTTACATTATTAAGGGACATTCAAGTTTTAAAGATCCCAATTTAGGGTTCTTCGGCGGATTAAGAAAATTAAAAATAGGAGACGCCGTGGCCTTCTCAAGAGTTTATGGCGGAGATGACGGAAGATGGGCGGTGGGAAAGGTTGAACAAATATTAATAAATGTTTTTGAAGAGGAAATAGTGAAAAAAGTAAACAGCAGAAGAGTAGGTTTGGTTACCTGTATGACGGAAGTTAGTGACTTAAGGGCCAGGATTGCCGCCTTGGTCAAAATTGAAAATTATTATGCGACGTTTTGATTAAGTTGCTTATCGCGATCGCCACTTTACATTTTTTTAAGATGTAGTTTACAATTATTTAAAATACAGGATACAATGGAATAAATGATGAAAATGAAGGTAGTCGCGGCGATCGACGTCGGCAGTTCGAAAGTATGTACCCTGATCGGCCAGGCCGATGATTCAAAAGAGACGATTAATATTATCGGGGCCTCTTCTGTTCCTTCGCTTGGAGTCAGAAAAGGACAAATCGTTGACATTGAAGAAGCGGCGGAATCAATCATAAAAAGCGTTGAAGCAGCGGAAAGAATGGCCGGTTATTCACTTAACCGGGTATCGATTACGGTTGGGGGCGGTCATATTTCATCTCAAAATTCTCATGGTGTGGTAGCGGTGGCTGAACCGGAGAAAGAAGTCACGCCGGAGGATATTGATCGGGTTATTGATGCGGCCAAGGCAATTTCCATTCCCTCTTCCCGGGAGATTTTGCATGTAATTCCGATTAGTTATACCGTTGATTCCCAGGACGGAGTTGCTAATCCCGTCGGAATGAGCGGAATAAGGTTAGAGGTCAAAACACATATTATTTCCGGCTCTTCAACGGCGATCAAAAACCTGACTAAGTGCGTTTCACAGACAGGGGCGGAAATAGGCGGGATCGTTTTTTCCGGAGTAACTTCTGCGCAAGCGGTTTTGAACGTGACCGAAAAGGAACTCGGGGTAATCTTAGTTGATATCGGCGGCGGAACCACCAGTGTTATCGTCCTTATTGAGGGTTCTCCCTGTTATACTACTGTTTTGCCGATTGGGGCCAAAAATATAACCAACGATTTGGCGATTGGACTTCGTTTATCCCTTGAAGGGGCGGAAAAATTAAAAATTTCATTGTCTAAAACGGAAAAAAAGGAAAGTGAACAGGATAATATTGAGTTGGTAAATCTGGGAATATACGAGGAGACCAAAACTGTTTCCCGAAAAACGATTATCGAAGGAATAATAAAACCCAGATTAAACGAAATTTTTACTATGGTTAGTGAAGAAATTGCCAAAAACGGTTTTGCCGGCCTAACTCCATCAGGGGTTGTTCTTACTGGAGGGGGAGCACTAACCGTGGGAACGGTTGAAATCTGCCGCCGGTGTTTGTCGCTACCGGTAAGAATAGGTATTCCTGAAAATGTAACCGGATTGGTAGACGATATTTTAGATCCGGCCTACTCTTCAGCCATTGGACTACTTTTTTATTCATTAAAAGAGAAGCTTTATTCGAAAACAGTCAATGTTTCTAGTTTTAGTAAAGTTGCCGGTAAAATTCCCATGAAAGGGGCCATCGAGAAAATATCGTCTTTTATTAAGTCATTTCTGCCCTGAAAGTGTGATATAATTTCTCCACTTAATAATCTCCTGCCTAAAGTTTATGGCATTAGTAAAATCGGAATTAGGTCGTTTTGCAAAAATCAAAGTTGTTGGCATCGGCGGCGGCGGCGGTAACTGTATTAATACCATGGTTGAATCAAGCCAGATTGTGGGAGTTGATTTCATTGCCTTAAATACCGATGCGCAGGCGCTTCTTGCCAATAAAGCTAAAATTAAACTGCAAATAGGGGATGATCTTACCAAGGGGTTGGGTGTTGGCGGCGATCCGAAACTTGGCTGTCAAGCCGCGGAAGAATCAAGAGATAAAATCAGAGAGCTTCTTGCCGATACCGATATGGTATTTATAACCGCCGGGATGGGCGGAGGGACCGGTACCGGAGCTTCTCCAATAGTGGCGGAAATAGCCAAAGAAATCGGGGCTTTAACGGTAGCCGTGGTGACGAAACCATTTGTTTTTGAAGGTACACGGCGGATGGTTAATGCCGAGGAGGGAATTATGAATTTAAAAGAAAAGGTTGATGCCTTGATTGTTATCCCAAATCAACGGTTAATGGAAAGGATTGATGCCAAAGTTACTTTAATTGAAGCGTTTAAAACCGTAGATTCCGTTTTAAGTCAGGGTGTTCAGGGGATTTCCGATATAATCACCGTTCCCGGGTTGATCAATCGGGATTTTGCCGATGTCCGTTCGATTATTAAAGACGCTGGAAGCGCTTTTATGGGTATCGGCATTGGCGTCGGCGAAGGCCGGGCCCAGACGGCGGCTAAAGAAGCAATAACTTCTCCTTTATTGGAGATTTCTCTTGAAGGGGCACAGGGTATTTTGTTTACCATTACTGGCGGAAAAGATTTAACGATCACCGAGGTTGAAGAAATTGCCCAAATAATCACCGCGCAGGCCGACGCAAACGCCAATATCATTTTTGGGGCGAACATTTCCGAAACAATGGTTGACCAAATTAAGCTGACAATTATTGCCACCGGTTTTGACGAATCAAAAATCAGAATGCAGAAAATGGTGCAACGGGGGTTGGAAGATTCTTTGAATGAGCCGGTTATTAAAGAAAACGAAGAGGAACCGATTGACGAAATGGGGGAAGAATATGAAGTGCCTTCCTTTTTGAGATTAGGCAAGCAACAATAGTGAATTGAATATAAGAATATAAATAGCTAGTTAGATTTCGATAAATCCCTTTCAAACTTAATCTCTATTTCTAGTGGCAGTTCAGATACGAGTTTGAATTCACCAGAATCTTTTTCTTTTAACCTAATTTGGAATATATAATCGCCGTTTATTGTAAGAGGCAATCCTGAAATTTTCATCCTGCTTCTAAATCTCCGTGATGTTTTGGGAATTTCCATGATTTGTGTATTAATAAATAATTCTTTTCCTTTTGGGTCGATGAAAATGTATTCAATTTCCCCCATAGCAACTTGTGACTTTTCGTTTTTTTGCCACAAACTTACAATTTCATAGTTAAGAGGAATCCCAATTTTATTGAACTTTTTTGCCGGGTCTTTTGGAACCAAACTAACTGTCAATTGTTCAAGAATTCCGTGTAAAGAAATATTATTATCGTCTTGATCAATCACGCTCGCTTTACATAATACTGACCAAAGATGCTTTATCTTCATAATTTTTTTATTACATTATTATTGGTAATGAAAATGAAACTTTTCCGTATTTTCTTTACTTTTCTTCGTTTCAGTTTCAAAATCTAAATTTTTATAAAGACAATTATCAATCCCCGTTTCAACAATTGATGCATAAACGTTATTGACTGCAAAAGACGCGTCGAAATTAACGTTAGCTTCAATTACAACAGAGCGTATGTCGTTTGGCACGAGGGTCAGGAGAGCCTTTGTGCCGCCATCTGGGTTGACAAATTCAACTTCGTAAGCTTCGCCATTTTTATAAATTCCGACAATTGTGCCCCTTTCTCCTACTTTAAGGTTCTTTTTGTTGAAATTATGAGTAAGTTCTACTACTTCTAATTCTTTAAGCATATTTTTATTCTCCATGACCATATTATACACGATAAGCGGTCGACAAGCTTGGTATATTATGACCTTTCTCAATTGACCATACAGTTCTTATGTTATGATTTTTTTTGTTTCTAGGGGAAACTATTATACCGTCGATAATATATTTTATCACAAAACTGGACCTACTTTTGTCAACCTTTGTGACATTATTTCCTCTGCCAATCTTTAGCAATACTTCTTCAAACTCTCTTATCTTGCTTTCGTCGTAGCCGATTTTTCTAAAAAACTTAGCTTTTGGTCCGCCCTCTGGGTGATGTATGTTAAGTAGATAATTAGTTATTTTTTCTCTTTTTATTGAAGCTTTTTTCCTGTTAGGTAGTTTCATAATGAAATTATAACACTGAAAAGATAATAAGAGGTTAAGTGCAAAGCTGTTCTCGAGTTTTATTTCTTCACAGCTTCGGATATAATAACCATATGACTTTTAAACCGGTAGACCAAAAAGTTGATTTTGTAGAGCTTGAGAGAAAGTGGCTGG
>Ga0210024_1001021_pt1 | contig 25443 bp, 19 predicted proteins | sample CryGeymeta201525_FD_183988 | JGI IMG/M metagenome (GOLD analysis project Ga0210024, IMG submission 183988) | Groundwater microbial communities from Crystal Geyser aquifers in Utah, USA - Crystal Geyser metaG 2015-25 (SPAdes) (version 2) | ecosystem: Environmental > Aquatic > Deep subsurface >...
GCGGCGATGAAGCTGGGACCGGCAACGGTGGCGCTGCTCGGGCTGTCTGTTGCCTTCACCTACCACGCGACTGACTTCGGCGCGCGCTTCGGGGTGGTGCCAGGCGGAGTACCGGTCATCGGCGGAGCCGCCATCCTGAGCGCCGGGTGGCTCATCCGCAACGGCAAAGATGGGTGGGCCTTCACGATGACTGGTCTCACCATCGCGTCGGCGGCTGTTACGCTCTTCACCACGCTGTTCCCCCGAGTGATGGTCTCCAGCCTCAACCCCGCGTGGAGCCTGACCATCTACAACGCCTCCTCGTCGCACTACACTTTGACCGTCATGTCCTTCGTCGCCCTGCTCTTCGTGCCGGTGATGCTTGCATACCAGCTCTGGACGTACTGGGTCTTCAGGCAACGGGTCAGCCGGCCGGTCAGCGAGTGACCGCGGTGGTCCGCAGGAAGGCGGCGCCCGACGGCAAAACAACTGCCTGCAGCAGCTTCGCCGTCCCTTGAGGCTGCCTCGAAAGCGAGAACAGCCATGCGAAACGCAAGCCGACGTGGTGGTCTTCTTGTAGCTTGGGCCGCCGTCCTGTCAGTGCTGCTCACCCTCGGAACAGCCGCCGCCCAGGGAGGCGGGCAGCAGCAGAACGTCACCCTCAACGGAGCGCTCGTGCTGCCGGAAGGCGAGAAGCCCGGCGACTGGCAGGTGGCCGTCGGCCCGCGACTGCTGGCCGAGCTGACTCCCGACACGCAGACTCGTGCCTCCACGGCGAAGCCGCATGCCGACGGGACGTTCTCGTTGCAGGTCACCGGCTCCGGGCAGCAGTATGTCTGCGCGTATGCCGGCGGCAAGCTCGACGTTGACAGCGTCGTCCCGATCCGCCTGGCGCCGGGCGGCGAAGCGCCCACCGACCTCAAGCTCAGCCCCAAGGCGCCCCGCGCCCAGGTGGCGTTCGTCCTGCAGCGCGAAGACGGGACGCCTTTGGGGCGCAAGGTGAAGGTCCATCTCTACAACGTCCACGGAGAACTCGCCGCGCCTGCGCTGGAGTCCGATGAGAGCGGCGTTGTCAAGCTGGAACGGCTCCCTTCGACCCGGTATGACCTGTGGCTGGAGGGCGCGGCCGAGCCGGGCGCGGCCGAACGCCAGCGACTGGCCGCCGCCCTGTTCAGCGGGATGGACGTCACGCCGGGTAGCGAAGTGCAGACCTTCGAGCTGAAAGTGCCGCCGGCTGCCGCCGCCAAGGGCCGCCTCCTCCTGCCGGACGGGAAGACCCCGGCCAAGGGGTACGTTGTAGCAGTTCGCAGCGGAACAGTGCCTGTTGAGGGTGAGCGCCTCGAGAAGTGGCCGGCAGCGTACGCTCGCGGCGCCCGGGGCGACTACGCAGAGACGACGGTCGCACCCGATGGCTCGTTCACACTTACCGGACTGACGCCGGGCGAGCACGCCTTCGACCTCCGACCGCAGGGCGAGCGGGAACCATGGAGCACCCTCACCGCCGTTGCAGTCCGCGCCGGCAAGACCACAGACCTCGGAACTGTGACCGTGGCCCGGAACGGGTGGCAGCGGCTGTTCGACCGCCGCTCGCTCGACGGCTGGAAGGAAGCCGACTTCTGGGGCAAGAAGGAAGTGCGGATCGAGAATGACCGCGTCGTCCTGAGCAGGGGCAACGACATGACCGGCATCACGTGGACCAAGGAGCTGCCGCGGGTCGATTACGAGGTCACACTGCAGGCCATGCGCGTCGCCGACACCGACTTCTTCTGCGCGCTGACGTTTCCGGTGGCGAAGGACCCGTGCTCAATGATCCTGGGCGGCTGGGGAGGCGGGGTCGTCGGTCTGTCCAGCCTCAACGGCTTCGACGCCTCGGAGAATGAGACCTCGAAGTTCGTCCAGTTCGAGAACCAACGGTGGTACCGCGTTCGATTGAGGGTCCGACAGGAGAAGATCCAGGGGTGGGTCGACACCGACAAGCTCATCGACGTGGACCTGGAAGGGAAGACCCTCTCGATCCGGCTCGAGTGCGAGCCCTCCATGCCCTTCGGCTTCGCAACCTGGGAGACCACCGGCGCCCTGCGGGACATCCGGCTCCGGCGGCTGGATCCGGGCGAGAGGTGAAAGCGGGCGGCGCAGGCGGGGCAGGGCGTGGTTTGGCGCTCGCGCACGGCCGCCGGCAAAGCCTGACAGATCGGATCGATCAGACGGATCAGACGCCTGCGCCCTCCGCTACGAACCCGCGTGGGGCACCAGCAGCCGCTTGACCACCTTCCCCGAAGGGTTCCGCGGCAGGGCGTCGCGGAACTCGAACGTCTGCGGCACTTTGTAACTGGCGAGGCGCTCGACGCAATGCCGCTTCAGCGCCCACTCGTCAGCGTCGGCGTCGGGTCGCAGCACGACAAAGCCTTGACGACCTCACCCAGAATGGCGTGGGGCCTCCCAATGACGGCGACCTCGGCGACGGCCGGGTGCCGGGTGAGCACGTTCTCGACCTCAACTGGGTACACGTTCTCCCCCGCGACGATGACCCTCTCCTTCTTGCGGCCTTGCAGGAAGAGGTAGCCTTCCTCGTCGAGAGACGCCGTATCGCCGGTGTGGAGCCAACCGTCGACAATCACCTCCGCGCTGGCTTCAGGGCGGTTGTGGTAGCTCTTCACCACGCTGGGTCCCTTGACCAGTAGTTCGCCGATGGCATTGGCGGGGAGTGGGTCGCCGTGGTCATCGACGATCTTCAGCTCGATTCCGGGCGGCGGGAGACCCACCGACTCCGGCCGAACAAGCGCCTGTTCGTCCGGCAGCACCGTGGTAACCGACGTCGTCTCCGTCAGGCCGAAGAAGTTGTGCAGCCGCACTCCGGGGAACAACTCCCGCAACCGCTGAATCGCTCGCAGCGGCATCGGCGCACCCGAGTAGGCGATGAGGCGCAGGCTGGACACGTCGTGCTGCTCGACGCCCGGCGTCTGCGCCAGCAGGATCATCGTCGTCGGCACGGCAAAGAACGTGGTGGCGCGGTGGCGCTCGATCAGGGCGAGGATGTCGCGCGGCGACTGCTGCGCGGTGACCACCAGTGTCGCGCCTTGGTGGAACGCTGTCGGCATGATCGTGTTCAGCCCGGTCACGTGGAATAGCGGCACTATTAGCGTATGGACGTCGCCCGGCCGGAAGCCGCGTCCGCTGAGGGTGGACTGCACATGGACAGCACGTTCGCGTGGGTGATCAGCGCTCCCTTCGGCAGCCCGGTCGTGCCCGAGGTGTAGATGATCGCAGCAACCTCGTCTGGTTGCGCCGGGAACGGTTCCGTCCGCTCAGCGGGCACGAGCAACTCAGCCACCGGCACAACGCCAGACTCGTCGAACTCGACGCCCACCACGCGCTTCGCCAACTCGGTACCGCCGATCGCCTCCCGCACCGTCGGCCAGACGGTCTGGTGCACCACCACCACCACAGTCGCGCCCGTCGCGCCCGCATCCCCAAGGATGAACCGCATCTCCTCTGCCTTCAGCCGCACATTGACCGGCAACGCAACGGCGCCAGCACGAATCGCACCCAGGTAGCAGACAATCGAGTGCAGGCAATTGGGCATCACCAGCGCGACGCGGTCGCCAGGCTGGACACCAAACCGCGCCCGCAGCCCGGCGGCGAACGCATTCACCAGCGCCCCCAACTCGGCGTAGGTGTAGCTGCGGTCCTGGTAGACCACCGCCGTTCGCTCGGGGAACTCGGAGACGGCTTGGGTCCAGAGGTCACTGAGGTTGCGCATTGTCCGACGACTGCTCCTTTGGCCCGGCAACAGCGTTGCGCCGCGTGTCGGCAGATCGGCTGTGAGGATACGCGGCCCCGACGGACAATGCAAGGAGGGAATCGATGCCGTTCCGAATCGCTTGCCAGACCATCACCTTTGGCCCCAGCCAGTATGAGTGCTTCCCAGACGTCTTCAGTGCTGTGAAGGCGGCAGGCTACGCCGGCGTCGAAGTCGGCTACCGACACCTGGCGAACCACCCCGCCAACGTCCTCGGAGACATGCTGGCCGATCAAGGACTGGAGCTTGCCGCGTCGCACCTCGGTGGCAACCTGGAGGACGCCGGTCAGGCCGAGGGCGAACGAGGGATGCTCGATAGCATCCTCGACTACCTGAACGAGCTGGGCACCGCGCTGCTGATGTACTCTGGTCCTCAGTACGAGACCGACGACCAGTACGCCCGCTTCGTCGAATCGCTCGGCCGTGCCGCAGAGAAGTGCGACGCGCGCGGTGTGGCGCTGCTCTACCACAACCACTGGTGGGAGTTCGCCAACGAGTGGCGCGCGATGAACGCCCTCTTCGAAGGCACACCCGCAACGCTCGGCTTCTGCCCCGATGTAGGTTGGGTGTGCAAAGGCGGCGCCGACGTGGTCGAGTTCCTCGACCGCGTCAACGGCCGCCTAGGCGCCGTGCACTACAAGGACTTCCTCACGCCCGCCCTCGAGCCCAAGGACTTCTGCTGCCTCGGCGACGGCGTAACGCCCTTCGCGGCGACAACCGCCTGGCTGCGGAACCACGCCCCCGCCCTCTGGGTCATCGCCGAGCAGGACGCCGCGGATGTGCCTGCTGAGGAAGCGGTTGCGAGGAACGCCGACTACCTTAGGCGCGTGGTTCTCGGCGGCTGAGCGGAAGACCGACCCGTTGCCGGTCGCGAAGTAACCCCGATGCTCAACCCGCTTTCCATTGCCGGTCTGATCTGCTTCTGGAGCTTCCAGGAGCCTGCCGACCAACCACGATTGGCGCAGGGACCGTTCTCGTATGCGCTGGCCGAACAGAACGGCCCGCTCGAGCGGGTGGCGGACGGCGTGTTCGGCGACTACGCCACGGTCAGTGGCTCAAGCTCGCCCGAAAGGAGTGCCCGGCGCTCAACCCCCATGGTCCCACGGCCCAGGTGACAACGGCAAGCGCCAATACTGCCTGTTCCTGAACCTGGGCATCTGGAACAGCGCCGAGCAGGTCTGCGCACACGTCTCTTCCATCGGCGGCGCGACTCCTGGCTACAGGTACTGCATGGACGCAGCGATCGGCAAGACGCCGGTACCGTTCGACCAGTGGGAGTGCGTGGGTACGACCTTCGACGGCACGTTCGCTCGCGCCCATCTGAACGGGAAGCCGGACGAGCGCGGCGACCGGAACCCCTACCGATACGAAGGCGGTCTCTTCGACGGCGGTCCCGACGGCGCCGACTTCACAGTCGGCGCGGTAGCGCGACCCGAGCGCGTCGACGAGAACCGAGTACCCCACGGCCACGCCATCGCCAACAACTTCGCCGGCTTGCTCGGCGGGCTGGCGGTGTTCGGACGGGCACTGACCGAGGACGAACTGGCCGGGCTGGCGGCATGGACCACGCCGCTTCCCGCCTCGGCCGGCAACCAGTGAGCCGGTCTTGACACCCCGCACCGGGAGCCGGCCGCGACGCGGTTGGGGATGGGCTACGGCACACTCACCTCCGCCAGGTAGATCGACGCCCGCGCCTCACCGGTGCCGCTGCCTTCGTGGCTGGAGTAGTACGAGAGAAGTCCGTGCCGGTCGTCGAGCTCGATGAAGCCGGGGTACGAGTTGTCGCCGCCGCTGGGGAGTTCTGTGAGTTCGTGGAGTTGGTCGTCGATCAGCCAGTAGAGCGTGGTGACGGGGGCGTTGGGTCCGAGGGTCTTTCGGCCGCCGACGAGGTAGCGGTCTCCCCACTTCGCCAGCAGCGGCCCGCCGACGTTGCGGTCCAAGTTGGTGAGGGTCCATTCGCGGTAGGGCGGGCGCGAGCGGCACACCTGCGCGGGACGCGACCCAGCGCCGCGGTGGAGGGCGAGGAGTGCGCCGTTTGGCTCGAAGAGGAAGGCCGTTTCGTCGCCGTGGTCCTCCGTGAACAGCCCGACGTGCCGCCAGAGGAGGCCGTCTTCGCTCTCCAGGAGGGCGGCCTGGGTGAGCGCCGTCCCGTCGCCGGGGTCCGCACTCAGCGCGAACGCCTGCTTCCGGCGGCCACACAGGTATGCCTTGCCGCCGTGTGCGGCGGCCCGCCAGACGTAGTGGCCGTACGTTCCCTCAAGGACCTGCGGTCCGTGCCATGACTGCCCGTCGGCGGTCCAAGCGCCGTAACCGAGGTGGTCGTTCAGGTCGCGCTGCCTCGGCCGTTCGGGGTCGCACAACCAAGTGCCTGAGTAGACGAACAGCTTGCCGCCGAAGGTCAGGAAGTGCGGGTCGCGCACGTCGCGGCTGGGGGCGTTGAAGCGGAAGACTTCACGCCAAGCTCCCCCGTCGTCGCTGGTCATCACCAGGATCCACGACGTGGGGAACACCATGTGCCCGTCGGGGCAACTGCGGAACGTCAGGTAGAGCTTGCCCCCGAATCGGCAGAGGTCGGTGAAGGCGTCGTGGTTGCCGTCGTCGAAGAGCTGGCGAACGGAGTCTACGCGGAGTTGAGGGAACGCGGCCATGGTCACCCCTCGTTTCGTTTGTCGAAGAGCTGGCGAACGGAGTCTACGCGGAGTTGAGGGAACGCGGCCATGGTCACCCCTCGTTTCGTTTGCGGGCAGTCTCGAATGGTTGTACGCACAAGGGGCGAATCCCTTCGTCTGAGATCAGCGAATGCTCTCTGGTCACACGAGCCGGCGAGCCCCGGGGGCTTGGCCTGCTGGCGTTCGTGGAGTACCATCGGAGCGTCGCCAACAGCCCACACCCGCGAGAGGAGTTACCAACCGATGTGCAGGCAACCCACGCTCACCTTGTGCTGCTGTCTGCTGCTTACAGCAGCCTCGTGCCGCGCTCGCGCGATCACCCTCACGCGCGACGGCAAGCCGACGGCAACCGTCGTCACGGCCGCCGACCCAACCGAGAAGACGAGGGCTGCCGTGGCCGAACTGCGCCACTACGTCCAGGCGCTCTCCGGCGCAGAACTGCCGGTCGCCACGGAGGCCGACGGGGCTCAGGGCGCACTCGTCCTGGTCGGCAGAAGCAAGCTCACCGACGCAATGGGCGTGCGCGTGCCGTCGGGCCTCACGAACAACCGCCGCGAGGAAGGCCTGGTCGTCGTCTGCAAAGGCGACCAGTTGGTGCTGGCCGGCAACAACGACGGTCCGTACCATGGCACCGAGTACGCCGTCTACGAGTTCCTCGGGCGTTTGGGTGTTCGCTGGTATATGCCGGGCGAGTTCGGCGAGGTCGTCCCGGAGCAGCAGACGATCGCGTTTGCCGACGCAGAGGTTCGCCAGCAGCCGGCCTTCGTCATGCGCAACTGGTGGCTGCACACCACGCCCGAGATGGCTGCGCTGGAGCGGCAGTGGAAGCTGCGCAACAAGCTGAACCCGGAGCAGGGCGGCATGTTCGCCACCCCGGGGGACTCCTCGGCTCGGAACATCGTCGACGCCAAACTGTTCGCGGAGCACCCCGAGTACTTCGCCCTGAACGCCGACGGCACCCGCAATCAGCACCTGCCGTGCCTGAGCCACCCCAAGGCCGTCGAGATCGCAGCGAACGTCATCAAGGCGCACTTCCGCCAGAACCCCGACGCCAACTCCTACGGCTTCGCCCCCGACGATGGCTTGCCGCGCGACTATGATCCGGAGACCCTGAAGCTCCACCAGGGATTCACCGACGTGCTGGGCCGTCCCGGCGTGGCGGCCGAGGCGAGCACCAGCGAGGAATGGTTCACCTTCGTCAACAACGTCACCGCCGAGGTGCGCAAGGAGTTCCCCGACAAGTACCTCGCGACCAACGGCTACGCCAACCGCAACCTGCCCCCGCAAGGCATGAAGCTGGACGACCATCTGGTCGTCATGTTCGCTGCCATCTGGAGCGACACGCTGCATGCCTACGACGACGCGAAGAGCTGGCAAGCCGTGCGCCAAGGGCAGTTGCTGAAGCAGTGGTGCGCGCGATGCCCCAACGTGTGGATCTACGGCTACAACTACGTGAACCTCGTGTCTGGGCTCACCCCCGTGCCGCGCGTCCGCAAGCTCGCCCGCGACTTCCCGCTGATGAAGCAGTGGGGTGTCATGGGCTTCCTCGACGAGACACGCAACGTCTGGGCGGAGTGCGGGAGCATGACGCGCTACGTCCGCGCGAAGCTGGAGTGGGACGCCGACACAGACGTGGGCGCGATTCTGGACGAGTTCTACCCCGCTTGGTACGGCGCGGCCGCCAAACCCGCGCGCGCCTTCTGGGAGGCTCTGGACGAATGCCTTGAGCAGACACCGAGGCTCGGCCACGAAGACCGGATCATGCCGTACGTCTACACGCCCGCTCTCCTCAAGCAGCTCGAAACGCTCGTCTCGGAGGCGGAGCGGCTGGCTGACACGCCGCGAGCGAAGCTACACGTCAAGGCGGACCGGCTCATCTACGACCACCTCCTCGCCTACATGGCTATGCACGCCGCCGAGTTCCGTGGCGACTTCGCCGAAGCTGCCAAGCAAGCGCAGCGCATGCTCGACCTGCGCCCGCAGTTACACGCGATCAACTCGTTCTTCATCCTGCCGGACGAAGAGGGCTACAAGTCGGGCGTGTGGTACTGGAAAGTGAGCGACCGCCGGGACTTCTACCAGTCGCTCGCCGACAAGACCACCGGGAAGACCGGGGACTTGGTGGCGGTGCTTCCCGAGCGCGCCCAATTCCGCACCGACCCGCACGACGAAGGCCGCTTCGCCGGCTGGTTCGCGCCCGACTGGGTCGATGAAAGCTGGGGCTCCGCACTCACCACCAAGCCCTTCTACTGCCAGGGCTACCAGGATGCCCAGGGGCACCCCTACGTCGGTGACCTGTGGTACCGAGCCAAGGTGGCCGTTCCCCAGCAATTCGCGGGACGGAAAGTGACCCTCTGCGTCCCCGCCCTGGAGACCGAAGCCTGGTGCTGGGTCAACGGCCACTACGTCGGTCACCGTCCCTACCGCGAAGCCTACATCCGGCCCGCCGAGATGGAGGTGGACGCAACCAGCGCCATTCGGCCAGGCAAGACCAATGTGGTCGCCCTTCGCGTCAACACCGGGCTGTGCGAATCGCAGGCGGCGGCGGGGCTGACTTCGCGGGCGTTTCTGTATGCGCCAAGATGAACTGCGGACGGCAGCGCTACGCGACCCAGTCCAGCCCAGTCATCCGCGCCAGCCGACGAAACAGCTCTCTGTGGTGCCCCCGGAACACCGCCACATGGTGCGGCACGCCTTCGTGGCACAGCGTGTCGAACCACTCGCGAGGGTCCCGGTCTGTGAGGCGCACCAGACCGTTCGTGCCCATGAGGTGACGGCGCGGGGCCAGGCTCTCCGCTTCGCAGGCTGTCAGTCTGTATGCGCCGCCCAAATGCCAGAGCCGACAGAGGGTGACGGGCATTCCGGGCTTGAGCGTTGACTCGATCACCGCCGGCTTCCGGTTGTTGAAGTGCAGCGCGAGCTGCGGGGAACCGGGCTGGCCCGGTTCCGGCGACAGCGACAGGGGCAGCATGCCGCCGTGCCACAGCGAGATCGTCTCGGCGTCATGCTTCAGCCAGTCGGACAGGTAGCACGGACCGCTCCCGAGGCATTCGCCCAGCAGCGCCGTCAGCGCGCCGTCGACATCGCCCTCGCAGGCGGCCGAGCTGCCTTCGTCCGCTAACCGAGACAGCCCGAGGTACGGCCATTGCCCGGAGAGGTTGGGCAGCTCCGGCCAGTCGCGGACGGCGAGGGCGTCGCAGCCGTCGCCAGCGGGTCCGGCGGGTCCGCTGAAGTAGTGCTTCATCGCCAGATAGAGGCGCGAAGCCATTGGCAGGATGTCGTCCGTCGTGTCTTTGTGGGGCAGACTTAGCGCCTTCACCTCGGCTACGTCCGCCGCGACGGCGTCGTCGGTAAGCCCGTTCACCACGTCGGCGAACTCGACCAGACTGACAAAATCTACTTGCGCGCCCAACGCCTGCGAAACGGTCAGCGGATCGGCGCCCATCGCGAAGAAGCCCGGTGCCTGCCCGCCGATGAGCCCTACCCGAGCAGAACGCAACCGCCGGGTCGCATACGCCAACCGGACGGCTTGGCTCAGTTGGATCAGCATGCTCTCGTCGGCCGGGTCGCCATACACAACCTCGAACGGGTGGTTCCTCTGCCGCAGAATCGACGCCCAGCAGTGCGCGCCCACCAGTGAGCAGGAGCTGATCATGTCGCCTTCCTGCTTCTCGGGCGTTGCCCAAAGCACGATTGGGTGCGGCCAGAGCTGCGCGAAGGGTTGCGTCAGCCGGGCGTCGGCCATGGTGGTCTGGAGTGCGACGATTGTGTCTACACCAGCCTGCCCGCACGCTGCCAATGCTGCGCAGAGCGAGGGGGCGTCGACCACCTTGTCCGGCGGCTCGAAGACTGCGAACTCCGTCTTCCGCACCGCCGCGCCGACGCGGTCCGCCATGGCCGCGCCCCATTCCGGGTCGAAGCCAGGGCGCTTGCGGCCAAGGAAGACAAGGCCGAGTTTGGGGGGATGGGGGCGGTTCCTGTCGCTCATGGTCTGCTGGGTCCCTTCGGTCCAGGGGGTCGCACGCGAACAGGATAGCACAGGATGCCGCGGACCGTCGCCGCTGGCAGTCGGCGTTCCATTCTCTGCCGGAGAACCCCGTGACCTCGCGCTCCTGTCCGCACCAGGAGTGTACCCACCCAGTTCTTGCGCTCAGAGGGCGTCTTGGCGGGAGAACGGGCCGTATCAGCGGCCAACGGCATCCTGCGTTGGCCCAGCCAGCACCACGTCCTGCGCAGGCGGACTTGCGGAGCAGTTGGGTCGCTGGCAGGAATCTACCGGCGATCCGCCAATAGCTACCCCGTGAGCACCCGGAACACGCCCGGGAGAGGGTGCCAGCTTGAGCCGTCCCGGGAGTCGTACCGACGCCAGCGGCGGCGGAGAACCCGATCTGGGAGGCAGTTCGATGTCCACGCAAGGGATAGTCCGGCTTGGTGTGATCGGTTGCGGCAGCATGTGCAGGAACCACCTGAATTCGGTGGGCGGGGCCTCGGCCGCAATCGCACAGGAGTACCGCCCCTACGCCGAGAGGGTCGAGGTGCGCGGCCTGGCAGACGTGGATCTCGCGAAGGCGGAGGCATTCAAGGAGCAGTACGGTGGCGCGTACGCGACGACCGATCCAGACCGGCTCTTCGCCGATCCGGACCTCGACGCCGTCATCATCGCCACCTGGCACGACACCCATGCGCCCTACTCGCTGAAGGCGACCGCAGCCGGCAAGCACGTGCTCATCGAGAAGCCGATGGCGATGACGGAGCCGGAGTGCGACGCCATTGTCGAGGCGGTTGACCGGGCCGGCACCAAGTACATGGTCGCTTTCCGCTGCCGGTTCGGAAAGGGCGCTCAAGACGTGAAGCGGGAGATCCCCAACCCGGACAATGTCATCGCTCATGCCCGCTACACCAGCATCTGGCCGGAGACAAGCTGGGCGCAGGACCCACTCAAAGGCGGCGGTCAGATCCTGTCACAGGGGTGCCACATCGTGGACCTGATGTTCTGGCTGGCGGGTTCGGACCCCGAGTCGGTCTATGCGACTGGCGGTGTGTTCCACCACGACAGCCCCGAGGTCATCGACACGATCAATGCCTCGCTCCGCTTCAAGAACGGCAGCGTCGGCGCGTTCCTGGGAGGCGATGGCGGCACCGGCCGGCTGATGATGCACCATCCGCTGCCCTGCGGTTGTCCCTTCTGGGTGCTGGCCGTTGACAAGGGACGAAGCGGTCTCGCTATTGACCACGGTCACGACGCCCGCTTCGAGTCGTGCGTGCCCGCGGCGACCTGGACGCCGCCCTACGACGCCAAGGTGTACTCGCAGGAGGAAGGCGCCGACGTGTCCAGCGGCGTCCCCAACATCCTGCCCGCGTTCGCAAAGTCGATCCTCAACGACGAGGAATCGCCGGCGCCAGCGGCAGACGGCGCCCGCACAACGCGGTTCATCCTGAAGTGCTTCGAGTCGGCCCGGACCGGCAAGGTGATCCAGTTCGGCTGATCCCCCGCGGAGGACAGGAATGGCAGACACAATCCACATCGGCCTTATCGGCGCAGGCGCGAACACCCGCGAGCGGCACCTCCCGGGACTGCAGGCGATCAAGGGAGTCGAAGTCGTTAGCGTCTGCAATCGCAGCCGCAAGTCCGGAAAGGCAGTCGCCAAGGCGTTTGGCATCCCCAAGGTGTGCAACACCTGGGAAGAGGTCACCAGCGACTACGACCTCGACGCCGTGGTGATTGGCACCTGGCCTAACATGCATTGCCTGCTGACCTGCGCCGCCTTAGCGGCGGGCAAGCACGTCCTGTGCGAAGCACGCATGGCTCGAAACGCCGACGAGGCCCACGAGATGCTGGAGGCGTCGCAGCAGGACCCGTCGCTCGTCGCGCAACTCGTCCCCTCGCCGTTCACGCTCAAGTTCGACCGGACGATACAGGAGTTGATTGCCAGCGGGTACCTGGGCGATCTGCTATCCATCGACGTTCGCGGGCTCGGCACTGCGTTTCTCAACAAGGCGAGCCCCCTCACCTGGCGCCAGGACTTCGACCTGAGCGGCTACAACACGCTGGCCCTGGGCATCTGGTATGAGGCGCTCATGCGCTGGGTCGGCGAGGCGCGGAGCGTGATGGCGATGACAAAGGTGTTCGCGACGCAACGCCAGGACCTGGAGGCTCAGCGCCTCGCCGCAGTTCGCGTGCCGGAACACGTGGAGGTGCTCGCCGACATGGTCTGCGGCGCTCAAGCGCACCTGCAGTTCAGCGCAGTCACTGGGCTGGCTCAGCACACGCAGGACGTCTGGCTGTTCGGCAGCGAGGGCACACTGCACCTCGACGCCAATGGAGGCAAGCTCTTCGGCGGAAAGCGCGGCGACAACGGACTCCAAGAGATCCCGGTCACGCCAGCAAAGGAAGGTACGTGGCACGTGGAGAGCCAGTTCATCGGAGCAATTCGCGGGCAAGAGGAGATCAAGCTCACGACGCTTGCCGACGGCGTCAAGTACATGGAGTTCACCGAGGCGGTGGCACTCAGTGCCGCCAAGGGACAGGCGGTGGCGTTGCCACTGCTGTGAGGGAGGCAGGGCGCTGAGTTCCCTTGCCACCTGAGTACGTCCACCTGCACCACAAGCAAGCAAGGAGTCCTATTCCATGGACCGCAAACCTCGCGTGCTGATCGTTGACGATGAAGAGCCGAATCGCTTCGTCCTCTCCGAGATGGTCCGTAATCTTGGCTACGAACCGGAGGTCGCGAATCTTGGCTACGAACCGGAGGTCGCGCAGGATGGCGTGGGCGCGCTGGCCATGGCGAAGCTGGACATCGACCTGGTCCTGCTGGACGTGAACATGCCGGGCATGGACGGGTTCGAGGTGGCTCGCCGGCTCCGCGAGGACCCGCAGACGGCGGACCTCCCGATCATCCAGATCACCGCGCTGGCGGGCAGGGAGGACCGCCTGCGGGCGGTCGAGGCGGGCGCTAATGACTTCATTGCCAAGCCGGTCGAGATGACGGAGTTGCGGGTGCGGACGGCTTCCCTGCTCAGGATCAAAGAGCAGCAGGACGCCATCCGGCGGCACAAAGCGGAACTCGAAGCTACTGTCGAGAAGCGCACCACCGCGCTGAGGAACGCCCTCGACGCCATGGCGGAGGCGCAACGCCGCACCCATCAGGCCCACCTCGACACGATCCAGAAGCTGGCGCTGGCAGCGGAGTACAAAGACGAGGACACCGCCGCCCACATCCACCGAATGAGCCGCTACAGTGAGCTGCTGGCCCGCACGGCAAAGCTCCCCCCCGGCGAGGTCGAGACCATTCTGTATGCCAGCCCGATGCACGATGTGGGGAAGATGGGGATCCCCGACGGGATCCTGCTGAAGCCGGGCAAGCTGGACCCGGAGGAATGGCAGCTCATGCAGCAACACACCACCATTGGCGCGCGCATCCTCCACGGCTCCGCCTCCGAGTTGCTGCAACTCGGCGAGGTCATCGCGGTTACGCACCACGAGAAGTGGAACGGCAGCGGCTATCCGGAGGGACTCGTCGGCGAGGACATCCCCATCGCAGGTCGAATCTGCGCCGTTGCCGACGTGTTCGACGCGCTGACGACCAAGCGCCCGTACAAACTGGCCATGCCCAACGAGAAGGCGTACGAGATCTTGCACGAGGGGCGAGGCACCCACTTCGATCCCCGCATGCACGATCTCTTCTTCGAGAACCTCGACGAGGCCGTGGCGATCCAGCAACAGTTCCAGGAGGGCGCGTCGGAGGAACCCTACGCGGAAGAGCTTCGGTGCGTGCGTCAGACGGGTTGGGTCGCTCAGCCTCGAACGGCGCTACCGCTACCTGGTCACTGAGCTACGCTCGCGAGGACGCCGCCTTCACCAGTGCCGCGAAGTCAGCCGCCTTGAGGCTGGCGCCCCCAACGAGGCCGCCGTCGATGTTCTCCTTGGCGATCAGCCCCGCGATGTTGTCCGGCTTGACGCTGCCGCCGTACTGGATGATCGTGGCTTGGGCCACGCAGTCGCCGTACAGCTCGACAACGGTGCTCCGCACCACGCCGCAGACGCGGTCCGCCTCGTCGGCTTCGCAGACCTCGCCGGTCCCGATTGCCCATACCGGTTCGTAGGCCAGCGTCACGTCGGCCATCTGCTCCGCGGTGATTCCCTGAAGGGCCGCCTTGATCTGGCTGACGACGACCGCGTCGGTATTGCCAGCCTGTCGCTCGGACAGCAGCTCGCCGCAGCAGACGATTGGCTTGAGGCCCTGGTCGAGGGCAAACAGCGCCTTCTTGTTGACCGTCGCGTCGTTGTCGCCGAAGACGGTGATCAGCTCCTCGGTCACGTCCTTGTCCGGCACCCCGAACCGCCCGCGTCGCTCGGAGTGCCCGAGGATGACGTAGGTGCAGCCGACGTCCTTGAGCATGCCGGGCGACACCTCGCCGGTGTACGCCCCTTCGGTTTTCCAGAACATCCCTTGGGCGCCCAGGGCGATGTTGGTGTTCCGGAGCGCCTGCCCGATAGGCTGCAGGGCGGTGAACGGCGGGCAGACGGCGATGGTCACGTCCTCGACGCCCCACACCATGTCAGCCAACGCCTTGACCAACTCGGCTCCTTCGCCTACGGTCTTGTTCATCTTCCAGTTGCCGGTCATGAATGGTTTGCGCATTGTTGTGCTCCAGGGCCTTTGCGAGGTTTGGTCTGATCGGTCGGGCGACTCCTACTGGTCCAACGCCACCACGCCTGGCAGGTCCCGGCCTTCCAGGAATTCCAGCGAAGCGCCGCCGCCGGTCGAGATGTGAGTTATCTTCTCGGCGAAGCCCATCTGGGCGACGGCCGCTGCGGAGTCGCCGCCGCCGATAACGGTCTGACCGGGGCACTTCGCCACGGCTTCCGCCACGGCGCGCGTTCCGGCGGCGAACAGTGACACCTCGAACCGCCCCATCGGGCCGTTCCAGAACAACGTGGCTGCGGACTCGGCGACCGCGGCGAATGCCTTCGCGGACTCCGGCCCGATGTCCATCCCCATCATGTCCGCGGGGATTCCGTCGGCGGAGACAATCTTAGTCTGCGCGTCCTCCCCGTCCTTGTCCGCCGCGAGAATGTCCGTGGGAAGCAGCAGGTTCAGCCCCTTGGCCGCGGCGTCGGCCATGACCTGCCCAACCTCGTCGACGCTCTCGGCATCCAGCAACGAATTGCCGATCTCGTAGCCCTTGGCCTTGAGGAAGGTGTAGCTCATGCCGCCGCCGATCAGAATCGTGTCGGCCTTGCCCAACAGGTTCTCCACCACGCCGATCTTGTCCGCGACCTTCGCGCCGCCGAGGATCACGACGAATGGCCGCCTGGGGTCGCCCAGGAGGTCGCCCAGGATCTCCAGCTCCTTGGCCATCAGCAGACCCGCGGCCGCCGGCCGGACGTAGGCGGCGATGCCGGCAGTAGAGGCGTGCGCGCGGTGGGCGGCGCCGAAGGCGTCGTTCACGTACACCTCGGCAAGGGAAGCCAACTGCTGCGCGAACTCCGGGGCATTCCTCTCTTCCGCAGCGTGGAACCGCAGGTTCTCCAGCAGCAGCACGTCGCCGGGCTGCAGGGCGTCGCACAGCGCCTTCACTTCGTCGCCGACGCAGTCGGGCGCGAGCCGCACGTCTTTGCCCAGCAACTCACCCAGCCGCTTCGCCGCGGGTGCAAGGCTCATCTCGGGCACCACCTTGCCCTTCGGGCGGCCGAGGTGCGCGGCCAGGATGACCTTGGCGTTCCGCTCGACCAAGTACTTGATGGTCGGCAACGTCTCGACGATGCGCGAATCGTCAGTGATGTTCAGGTCGACGTCCAGCGGGACATTGAAGTCCACTCGGACGAATACCCGTTTGCCGGCCACGTCGAGGTCCCTTACTGTCATGCGCGTACTCATCTCATCCACTCCTTCGGCACTCTCGGGAGCCCATAGCCACCGCAGCCGGGCAGTTCGGCGGCCGGATCGGTCGGATCAGTCGGATAGGTCCGATAGGTCCTATACCGGCTACCCTCGTCCGGGCTTGCACTGAATTCGCCCACGCCGGTCGCCCTCCTCCCGGCAGGACAACCACCGGCCGCGTCGAACTCCCATTCCGAAGTCCGCACTTGAGAAGGAATCGCCCATGTTCGCCCGTTGGTTGAACACCACGTCGAATGAGAGCGCCAAGGGAGGGCGAGGGTGGGCCAATACGTCAGCCCTTCTCTGCGCCTTTGCCCCTTGGCGTCTCTGCGCTAGATGCCGTTCCCATGGGAGTCCCTGCACATGAACGCTTCTCCTGCCGCCGTCATCGACCCTCAGACCCACTACCGTCGTTGGCAGAACCGGATCCTGTGGACCGTCTGGGTCACGTACGGATCGTTCTACTTCTGCCGAGCCAACATCTCGGCGGCGGTGCCCGGAATGCAGGAGGAGTTGGACCTTGATCCGCTGCAGGTAGGCATGATCTTGGGTTGGATGAAGATCTGCTATGCTGCGGGGCAGTTCATCAACGGCCAGTTGGGTGACCGCTTGGGCGCCAAGCGGATGCTCCTGCTTGGGATGCTTGCCTCGGTGGCCCTCAACTTCCTCTTCGGGCTCGGCACTGCCGTGTGGTTCCTTGTCTTCGTGTGGGCCGCCAACGGCTACTTCCAGGCGATGGGCTGGCCGGCGTGCGTGAAAGTGATGTCCGCGTGGTTCCCCGCAGCCGGACGCGGTAAGGCCATGGGGTTCATCGGCGTGGGCTATCAGCTCGGAGCTGCCCTCGTGTTGGTGTTGAGCGGAAGGCTCATTGGGGCGACGGGCAACTGGCGCATGGCGTTCTACGTGCCAGCCGCGATCTTCCTGCTCTCCGCCATACACACCCAACTGCGCCTGCGGAACACGCCCGAAGACGCCGGGCTCCCGCCGCTGGAAACGGTAGTGGAGTCCCCCCGCGAGCACCTGCCCCTGCGCGAGACGCTCCGCTTCGTGCTCACGAGCCCGCGCCTCTGGGTGGTAGCGCTGGGGCTCTTCGGTCTGGACCTCGCTCGCTATGGGTTCCTGGACTGGGCGCCGGCCCACCTCAAGGAAGTCCAGCATACGGGCATCGAGAGCGCCGTCCTGAAGGCTGCCATCCTGCCGCTGGGCGGAGCCTTGGGCGCCTACGTGTCCGGCTGGCTGACCGACCGGTACTTCCAGTCCCGGCGCGCTCCGGTGACTTGCGTCATGCTGGCACTGCTGGGCGTGGTGACGCTGGCGTACGACGCCGTGGTGCAGACCAGCTTCCTCGCCACGGTTGTCCTCTTGGGGCTCATCGGCTTCATGATCTACGGTCCCCAGGTGATCCTGGTGGGCACGATGGCGGCGGACTTCTCGACGCGGCGCACGGCTGCTTCCGCTGCCGGATTCATCGACTTCGTGGGCTACCTCGGAGCGTTCGCGAGCAACTGGCTGACCGGGTACCTGCTCAAACACTACGACTGGCATGCCGCCGTGACTGCCTGGGCTGTCGTGTCCTTCGCGACCGCCGCCCTGATCGCGACCCTCTGGAACGCGAAGCCCGTGAGCGAAGAGACAGCGAAAGCGGCAGGGGCCGCGGGAAGCGACACCCCACACACCGGACAGGAGAGTGCATGATGGCAGCGAGACAAGCTCGGCGGTCGAAGAGAGTGTTCCTCTCGGTCGACCTGGAAGGCATCAGCGGCGGCGTGGACGAGGAGCAGACTTCGTCCACGGGCAAGGACTACGCGCTCGCCCGGGAGTGGATGGTGGGCGACGCCAACGCCGCCATCGAGGGAGCAATCGAAGGCGGCGCCGCCGAGGTCGTCGTCAACGACTCGCACGGCTCGATGCGGAACATGATCTACGGCCGACTGCACCCCGAGGCCGTGTTGCTCTCAGGCGGCGGCAAACCGCTGAGCATGATGCAGGGCGTCGACGAGTCGTTTGACCTCGCAATGTTCGTCGGCTACCACGCCAAGCGGGGCACGCAGAACGCTATCCTCGACCACACCTACACCGGCAAGCCCTTCGACGTGCGGATCAACGGCAAGTCATACGGTGAGACCGGCCTCAACGCCACCGTCTGCGGCCACTTCGGTGTTCCCGTCGGCCTCGTGACCGGCTGCGTGAACCTGTGCGTCGAGGCGGCCGACGCCCTGCCCGGCGTGCTCACCGTGGCGGTCAAGGAAGCGGTCTGCCGAACGGCGGCGAAGTGTTTCCCGCCGGATCAAGTCCACGACGCGATCCGCGAAGCGGCCAAGAAGGCCGTCAGCCGCTCGCAGTCGTTCAAGCCGCTCGTCCACACCGCGCCCTGCGAGATTGAGCTGGACTTCATGTCTTCTGCCGACGCCGACGCCGCCGAACGCGTCCCCGGTGTGGACCGCCTCGCCGCCCGGACCGTCCGCCTCACCGGCGACGACTGCCTGGACCTCTACCAGAAGCTGCGGCTCTGCGTGTAGCAGTCCAGTCCCGCTGCTCCGCCGCCTCCGCCAGCCGCCGCACCGGACACGTGGGATCGTCGTGATCCCTGCACAACTGCACAACTGGGCAGTGAGGCACAGCAACTCGTGGACGAGTCCTGGCGAATTGAGCTGTTCGGCGGCCTGCGCGCCCGTTGCGGCGAGCGGGTCGTCGAGCGCTTTCGCACCCGGAAGACGGCTGCTCTGCTGGGCTACTTGGCGCTCGATACCGGCCGGGCACATGCGCGCGAGGTGCTGCTTGAGCTCCTGTGGCCGGAGGCGCCGAGACGCTCGGCGGGCGTGAGTCTGAGCACGGCGCTGTGGGCACTCCGCAGTGAGTTGGAGGGGCCCGGTCGAGCGGGCACCGTGCTTCTGGCGGACCGCCATACCATCGGGTTGAACCCCCGCACGGTGCGTAGCGATGTCGGCGACTTCGAGGCGGCACTGGCGAAGGCGCAGCGCAGCGACGCCGCCGTGGAGCGCCTGGGGTTGCTGACCGTGGCAGTTGAGCAGTACCAGGGCGAGCTGATGGCGGGCTTTGCCGAGGATTGGCTCATGGCTGAACAGCGCCGTCTGGCAGACCGGTTCCACGCCGCGCTGCAGGAGCTCACTACGGGACTGGAGAAGACGGGCCGAGTCGCCGAGGCCATCGACCACGCGTGGCGCGGCGTGAGGCTCGATCCGCTCCGCGAAGAGACGCGGCGCGAGCTGATGCGACTGCAGATCGTGGCCGGGCACCCCGAGCTTGCCGTCGAGCAATACGCGCGGCTGAAGCGACTGCTGCGCGACCAGTTGGGCGCGGAACCGATGGCCGAGACCAAGGTTCTGATCGCGCGACTGCGGGCGAAACCGTCGGTGCCCTCCACCGGGGCAGACGCGAGATCCTTGATGCCCTCGACCGTGCCGGCGCCGCTGACTCGGTTCTTCGGTCGAGACGACGAGCGGCGGAGCCTGCGCAGACTACTGGCCGGAGGCGACGCGCGCTTGGTCACGTTGACGGGCCCTCCGGGTATCGGCAAGACCCGATTGGCGCAGGAGGTCGCCCGGGGACTGGGGCGCACCTATTCGGGGGCGGTCTGGTTTGTGCCGCTGGCCGAGCTGACGGAGCCGAGCCGGCTGCCGGAGACGGTGCTGCGCGCGGTCCAGCCCGGAGGCGAGTCGTCGGGCGATGCCCGGTCGCGTCTGCTTGCGGCGCTCTCCTTCCAGCGCAGCCTGTTGGTCCTCGACAACATGGAGCACCTGCTGCCGGCCGGGGGGAAGGTCGCCGACGAGCTGCTCCAGCAGGTTCCCGAGCTGTGCTGCCTGGTGACTTCGCGGCGTCGGCTCGGCGTGCCCGGCGAACGGGAGGTTCCCGTGGAGCCGCTTCTGCTTCCTGGTGAGACCGACCGAGAGACTCTCACCGAGTGCCCCAGCATCCAGCTCTTCGTCGACCGGGTGCAGAGCGTGCTGCCGGGCTTCGCGCTGACCGACTCCAACGCCGCGACCGTGGCAGAACTGTGCTCCGGACTGGAGGGCATCCCGCTCTCGCTCGAGCTGGCCGCAGCCTGGAGCGGCACGCTGGCCCCAGGGGAGATGCTGACCGCACTGCGGGATCGCTTCTGGCTGCTGACAACCGGCGACAGCCACCGCCCGCTGCGACACCGCTCTCTCCGGGCAGCCGTCGAGGGCACGGTGGCGCTTCTGCCCAGTCGGTGGCAGCGTCTGTTCGCTGAGCTGTCGGTGTTCTGCGGCGGCTGGACCGCTGAGGCTGCGGGAGCCGTCTGTCGCGAGCGGAAAGTGATCGACGGCCTGGCGGCACTGAGAGACGTGTCGATCATCTCCACGGCGCCGGGCGACGGTCCCCGTCGGTTCCAGATGCTGGAGACCTTGCGCCGGTACGCCGAGGGACTGCTTGCGCCGGAGGATCGGGCCGCGGTGGGCACGCGCCATGCGAGCTACTACCTGCGCCTGGCCGAAGAGGGCGAGTCGGCGCTGTACGGCTCCGAGCCCGGCGACTGGATGGACCGACTGGCGGCGGACCACGCCAACCTCCAGGCCGCGTTCGCCCAGTCCTTGGGCGACCTGCCCGAGACAGCGCTCAGGATCGCCATCGCCTTGACGCCCTACTGGGACCGAGGCGGGTACTGGTCGGAAGGGCTGGAGACGCTGGAACGGGCACTCGCTGCCGAGACCGAAGGACGGTCCATCGTCAACGCCCGGGCGTGGGTATGCGCGGGCTGGCACGCGTATCTGCTTGGCGACTACGAGAAGGCGAAGAGTCACCTGCAGGCCGGGCTGGCCGTCGAGCGCGAGCTGTCGGCGTGGAGTGACGTGGTGACGGCTCTGCACAATCTCGCCCAGGTGGCCTGGGCGCAGGACAGCCTTGACGAGGCACGCGAACTGCACACCGAGGGGTTGACGACCGCGCGCCGAATCGGCGCGGAGCGGTTCGCTGCTCGTGAGCTGAGAGGATTGGGCGATGTCGCCCTGGCACTGAACCAGGTCCCGGAGGCGCGCAGCCTGTACGCCGAGTCGCTGGCGCTCGTGCGCGAGCTGGGGAGGGAGGAGGAGGCTGCGACCGTGTTGTGCGCCCTGGGCTCGGCGGAGGTCGCCGAGGGCAACCTCGACTCGGCGGAGCGCGTCTACCGTGAGGGTCTGGCGGTTGCGCAGGCGTTCCAGGTCAGACGCCTCGAGCTGATGAGCAACCTGGGTCTTGGCGAGGTGGCATTGCGGCGAGGAGATTCCGCCGCCGCTCGGGAGCAGTTCGAGCTGTGCCTGGCAACGGCTCGCGAGTTGGGTGGACGGGAGCACATCGGAACGGCGCTGTTCGGCCTGGGGCGGGCCGCGCGCAGCGAGGGCGATCTCGATGAGGCACGTCGGTGCCTCGAGGAATCCCTGTGCCTGCGAGGCACGGTCGGGAAGGGCCGGGCCCTCGTGCCGGTGCTTGAGGAGCTGGCGCTGGCGACTGCAGGAGAGCAGGCTGTTGCCGTGCGACACTGGGCGGCGGCGGCGGCCGTCAGAGAAGGGCTCGAGCCCTCTCGACGCCCCGCCGAGGTGGCCGACAGAGACTCCCGTCTCGCCGCCCTCCGAGCTGCTCTGGGCGAGGCCGCGTTCGAGCAGGCCTGGGGCGAGGGCTCCGCGGCCGAGACGGGCACGGGATAGCGTGCGACGGCTCTCACCATCCGGGCACTCGCTGGGTCGAGAGTGTATGAGATCGTGTAATCGAAGAGATTTCCACACTTTTTCGTGTTCGCGCCCCCCCTGTGAACCTGCTGTGAACACCGACGGGTACACTGCGGCTTAGTTGGAATCCAAACAGGAGGGAAAGCGATGAGGAAGCACGGAACAGTTCTACTGATAGTCGCCGCTCTGGTGCTCGTTGTGGGCGGCGCCGCGACGGCGTACGACTGGCAGGATGTCGGTCCTGACACCCCAAACAGCATCAGCGGCACAGTGAGGGAGGGCACGGTCGGTCTACCAGGCGTTGAGGTCTCCTGCAGCGGCGGGAATCCCAGGTACTACGAGGATAGCCATCCGGACAGCTTCCACACCTCGCAGTGGGAAAAACGATGCTCCGACGTCACGGTCTATGGCACCCTGCAGATGCTCTCGGTGACGCTGAAGATCGTGTGGCCCACGGGCGCCGAAGACTGGTGGAACCTGTACATCGAGCTTCAGGCTCCAGACGGCTCGACAAAGGTCCTGTTTAATGGCGGGTCGAAGCCGTACTGGGACTACCTCAACTACCCCTACGACCAATATGCGGATCACAACTTCTGCTGGTACACCTGGACCGACGTCAGCGATCCCAACGACAACTGGAACAACAGACCGGCGGGTGGCAATTTCCGCCCCGGCTGGACAAACAAGCAGGTCCATGGGACTTGGTGCGTGAAGTGGCGGGTATTCGACAAGAACGCCTGGAAGCCCGGCATCAACCAGTCGGTTCTTGGCCTGCTCTATGAGCCACAGGTGGGGACAGCCACAACGGGCGCAGATGGCAAGTACACGATGACGGGGGATTACACCCCGTTAGACTCCTACCTGGTGGTGCCACAGAAGGCCGGCTACACGTTTGACCCGAAGAACCAGAGCGTGGTGTACCCCAGTTATCTCTTCCCCCTCCCGCGGGTCCCCGAGAACCAGAGCGTGGTGTACCCCAGTTATCTCTTCCCCCTCCCGCGGGTCCCCGGCCGAGTCGTTGTCAACTGCGACTTCGCCGCGACCGGCACAGCCGTTCCAGACACCACTCCGCCACAGATCACGGCACCCTCTAACGTGACCGCGGAGCAGGCGAGCCGGGATGGCACGGCCGTGAACCTCGGTCAACCGACGGTAACCGACAATGAGGATCCCGACCCGACCGTGAGCAGCAACGCTCCCAGCGTGTTTCCCTTGGGCACGAAAACAGTGATCTGGACCGCCACCGATGCTTCGGCCAACTCGGCGACAGCTACGCAGAAGGTGACCATCGTGGACACCACACCGCCCGTGCTGACCGTTCCCGCCGACATCACTCAGGAGCAGACGAGCTTGACCGGAACGGAGCAGGTGGACCTCGGGCAGGCAACGGCCACGGACATCTGCGACGCGGACGTGACCATCACCAACGACGCCCCGGCCGTCTTCCCGTTGGGTGAGACCGTAGTGACTTGGACGGCGACAGACGCCTCCGGCAACGTGGTCACGGACACGCAGAAGGTGACCATCGTAGACACGACCAAGCCCACGCTGACCGTCCCCGCCGATGTGACGGCGGAACAGACGAACCGCGACGGTACACCGGTCGCTCTCGGCCAAGCCACAGCGACTGACATCTGCGATGCCGACGTGGCGATCACCAACGACGCGCCGCCGGTCTTCCCGCTGGGCGAGACGACGGTGACCTGGACGGCGACGGACGATGCCGGCAACGTGACGACCGCCACGCAGAAGGTCACCATCGTCGACACCACCAAGCCCGAGCTGAACGTGCCCGGCAACTTCACTGGTGTCGAGCAGACCTGTGCCGGCGGGACGTACGTGGACTTCGAGGCAACGGCGACGGACGTCTGCGACACCGCCCCGACCGTTGTGTGCGTGCCGCCGTCGCACACCGAGTTCCCGCTGGGGACGACGACGGTGACGGTAACGGCGACGGACGCCTCGGGGAACATCGCCACGGGGACGTTCACTGTCACCGTGGTGGACACCACTGCGCCGCAGCTCACCGCTCCGGCGGACGTGACCGCCGAGCAGACCAGTCGCGACGGCACGCCGGTAGCACTGGGAACGCCCACTGCCTCCGACATCTGCGACACCGATGTGGCGGTCACCAACGACGCGCCCGCGGTCTTCCCGTTGGGAACGACGACAGTGACGTGGACCGCAACTGACGACTCCGGCAACTCCGTGACGGCCACGCAGACGGTGACCATCGTGGACACGACCAAGCCCGACCTGACCGTCCCCGTCGGCGTGACGACCGAGCAGACCGCCTTGGCCGGCACGCCGGTCGCCCTCGGCCAGGCGGCAGCGACCGACATCTGCGATGCCGACGTGGCGATCACAAACAACGCGCCGGCGGTGTTCCCGCTGGGTGTGACCACGGTCACCTGGACCGCTACCGATGACTCCGGCAACAGCGTCAGCGCGACGCAGACGGTCACCATCGTGGACACGACCAAGCCCGACTTGGCGGTGCCCGCCGCCGTGACGGCGGAGCAGACCAGTGCTGCGGGCACGCCGGTTGCCATCGGCGAGGCCACGGCGACCGACATCTGCGACTCCGACGTGACCATCACCAACGACGCGCCCGCGGTGTTCCCGCTGGGAACGACCACGGTGACGTGGACGGCGACAGACGACTCCGGCAACGTGACGACCGCCACGCAGAAGGTCACCATCGTCGACACCACCAAGCCCGAGTTGACCGTGCCCGGCGACGTGGGCGCGGAGCAGACCAGCGCCGATGGCACACCGGTGGATACCGGCCAAGCCACGGCGACGGACATCTGCGATGCCAACCCGGCGGTGACCAACGACGCGCCGGCGGTCTTCCCGTTGGGAACGACGACAGTGACGTGGACCGCAACCGACGACTCCGGCAACTCCGTGACGGCCACGCAGACGGTGACCATCGTGGACACGACCAAGCCCGACCTGACCGTCCTCGCCGACGTGACTGCCGAGCAAACGAGCGCTGATGGCACGCCGGCAGCCATCGGCCAAGCCACGGCGACCGACATCTGCGACTCCGACGTGACCATCACCAACGACGCGCCCGCGGTGTTCCCGCTGGGAACGACCACGGTGACGTGGACGGCGACAGACGACTCCGGCAACGTGGTGACGGCGGCGCAAACGGTGACCATCGTCGATACGACGGCGCCCGTAATTGCCAACGTCGCCGCCAACCCGAGCACCCTCTGGCCGGCGAACCACAAGCTGGTCAGCGTAGTCGTGAGCGCGCAGCTCACGGATATCTGCGACGCGGCGCCGACCTGGCGGATCACCGGCGTGACCTGCAACCAGCCGGTGAACGGTCCCGGCGACGGCAACACCCAGCCGGACTGGCAGATCACCGGCGATCACACGGTGAAGCTCCGCGCCGAGCGCTCCGGCAAGACGGGCGA
>Ga0210024_1001022_pt1 | contig 25439 bp, 14 predicted proteins | sample CryGeymeta201525_FD_183988 | JGI IMG/M metagenome (GOLD analysis project Ga0210024, IMG submission 183988) | Groundwater microbial communities from Crystal Geyser aquifers in Utah, USA - Crystal Geyser metaG 2015-25 (SPAdes) (version 2) | ecosystem: Environmental > Aquatic > Deep subsurface >...
TCGTGTTTTCATCGTACAACAACATATCGGTTTTCCAGGCCAGTTCTTCGTAAAAATCGCTCCAGATTCCACTGTTTGCCCGGTCTGCAAAATAGTCCATATACGAACCATTAACATTGAAACCCTGAATTATCGAATTGCTGTTGAAATCTTTTACACGATTGTATCCCACGCCTAAGTTAATGCTCACAATTCCAGCTTCATTTCTTGCAGCTACCGGAATCGAATATACATAACTCATATTACTTAACGAAAATTTGTAGTCACTGTCTTCCCTTCCCGATCCGTAATATATGCTTTCAATCCTTGTACTTCCTGAAAGAGGTGTAATGGTTAACTCGCTCGAACGGTAAACTCCAATACCTGCCGGATTTATACTGGCCGAGGTAAAATCGCCCCCAAGAGCGCCAAACGCATTACCCATCGCACCGGCACGGGCAGTTCCTGACACGGTTAAATTTGAATATCTTAAAGCATCGGACAAATCCTGAGCTTGTATCAGAAAAGGCATAAATAAAGCTATTGTTATCAGTGAAAAATATCTTTTCATGGCAATTGTTTTTTAGTTGAACATCATTATCAATATATCAGAATTTACCGGCGCCCCGAAGAAGATGAACCACCTCCTGAAGAACGTGAGCCGCCACCACTTGAACTGCCTCCGGAATATGACCCTCCGCCTGAACTTCCGGAAGAGCCAGAAGAGTAAGAACCGCTGCTTCTGCCGCTGCTACTGCTATTGTAACTACCGCTGCTACTGCTGCTAGCCGGTGCGCTGCTCCTGTTATAATTGCCCGAGCTTGATGCAGGTGAACTGTAGCTTCTTGAGGATGTTCCAGTGCTGGTACTTCTGTTATATGTTGAGCTCGACCTGTAAGTCTGATTATATGTTGAAGTTGACTTAGGCTGGGAATAACCCGATGACGAACTTCTGTTTACTGAACTTTGATTAACTACCCGTGGCTGCGTGGTAACCGATGAAGAACTGCTGCTTGGCCTCGTGTATGTCCTGCTTTGAGTACTTGCACCGGGACGGGTGTAATTTTGTGTTTGTGTTTGCTGCCTGTTGGTATTTGCGCTGTTTTCAACACCCGTTGAACGCATATAACTGCTGCTTTCAGTACTTCTTCTTCTTTCAGTCAGTATGTTTGTATTTGGCGTGCTCGATTTGGTTGTAACATTACCTTCAGATGCTTCACGCCGACCAGAGCTTGAAGATGTGTTTCTACCAGTTCCGTTAGTTCCAGATGCAACTTCTGTTCCTCCGCTTTTAATCCTGCCCGATGATGTTTGTGCAACATTTGATGAGCCGCCACCGCCACGTGCTACATTGGTTCCTGAAGAACGTCTTTGTCCGTACTGATAATTGTCAGAGTCTGTATAAATTGGTTGATAGTATCCTCCGCCCCAGTAAGGTGAGTAATATCCACTCCCGTAGGAATAGTATCCACCCCAGCCATAGCCAGGATATCCCCATCCGTAATAAGAACTGCCCCATCCGTAATATGGGCTACCCCATCCGTAATATGGACTCCCCCAGCCTCTGTTAAATGCAAACGACCAACCTGGATAGTAGCCATAACCATACGAGTAGAAAGGATCGTAATACCAGCTATCCCAGTAAAATGGGTCGTAAAAATATGGATTGTGAAAACGGTTTATCCGATATGCAAAATCAACATTTCCGTTATCATCATAGTAATTGTTAATTACATATTTTACTTCATCATCATTGTAATAAATGGTGGTGTCGCTACCTTCCAGTCCTTGTTCAACATTGTACTGAAGGGCATTTGCATCTCTTTCTGTGCCGTCGAAAATATAATTGTTCATTACATTTTCACCTTCCTCATTTTCACCGATTGCACTTACAATTATGGTGCTTGCTGATTTTTCCCTTGCTGGTTTTTGTTCTGGCTTAGTTGTAACACCAATTGGTGGTGGAACGTCGCCCGGATTAAAATAGATATCATCAGTATAGGAGCTTGTCACATAACTTCCGGTAGAACAGGCACTCAGCAGAATCGCCATCAATCCTAAATTTGTAAATTTTGATTTCATAACTCCTTCTCCTTTTATTTATGTCAATAATAATTACTTTATTTGTAAACTCAAAATCATAAATATTTTATCAAAATCTGTACCAAATAAAGAAAATGGCTAAAGAATTAACTACAAGAAGTGAAAATTACTCTCAATGGTATCAGGATCTGGTGATTAAAGCCGATCTCGCAGAAAATTCAGCAGTGAGGGGATGCATGGTAATAAAACCTTACGGTTATGCGATTTGGGAGAAAATGCAGGCGCAACTGGATAAAATGTTCAAGGAAACAGGTCATGTTAATGCTTACTTTCCGCTCTTCATACCAAAATCGTTTTTCAGCAAAGAGGCAAGTCATGTCGAGGGTTTTGCAAAAGAGTGTGCGGTTGTCACCCATTATCGTTTAAAAACCGATGAGGAATCGGGTGAAATTATTGTTGATCCCGATGCCAAACTGGAAGAAGAATTGATTATCCGGCCAACTTCAGAAACAATCATCTGGAATACATACCGGAACTGGATACATTCATACCGCGATTTGCCGTTATTAATTAACCAGTGGGCTAATGTGGTGCGTTGGGAAATGCGCACCCGACTGTTCCTTCGTACGGCAGAATTTCTTTGGCAGGAAGGCCACACTGCCCACGCAACCATGCGGGAAGCCATTGAGGAAACTGAAAAAATAATCAACGTTTATGCTTCGTTCGTTGAGAATTTTATGGCGCTTCCGGTAATAAAAGGCATTAAATCGGCCAACGAGCGTTTTGCAGGGGCAATTGAAACATATTCTATTGAAGCCCTGATGCAGGATGGTAAAGCCTTACAATCAGGCACTTCTCACTTTTTGGGACAAAATTTTGCGAAAGCTTTCGATGTTAAATTTTCGAATAAAGAGGGAAAAGAGGAATACGTTTGGGCAACTTCGTGGGGTGTTTCTACCCGTTTGATGGGCGCACTTGTAATGGCGCATTCCGATGACAACGGATTGGTTCTTCCTCCGAAACTCGCTCCAATTCAGGTGGTTATAATTCCCATTTATCAAAAAAATGAACAACTTGAAGTTATTTCAGCAAAAGTTGACGAAATTATTGCCAAACTGAAAGCGAAAGGAATTACCGTTAAATACGATGATGGCGATAACAAAAAACCGGGTTGGAAATTTGCCGAGTACGAACTCAAAGGAGTTCCCGTTCGGCTGGCATTGGGACCGCGCGATTTGGAAAACGGAACGGTTGAAATTGCACGCCGCGACACACTTCAAAAAAGTGTTGTACCGTTGGAAGGTGTCGAAAACTATATCGAAAATCTGCTGGAAGATATTCAAAACAACATTTTTGATAAAGCTTTCGAATTCAGAAGGCAAAACTCAATTAAAGTTGATACGTGGGATGAATTTAAGGAAGCGTTGAAAAAAGGTGGTTTTATATTGGCACATTGGGATGGAACTCCGGAAACCGAGGAAATGATTAAAACCGAGACGAAAGCCACAATTCGCTGTTTACCATTGGAATACGAAGAGGAAGAGGGAGTTTGCATCTACTCGGGGAAACCTTCGAAACGCAGGGTAATTTTTGCATTGGCCTATTAAATTCAAATCGAGATGACAGAAAAAGAAGTTCGTGAATCGCTGCTTGAAGCCTTTATTATAAAATCAACGGTAAAACAAAAAGTGTATGAAAACACGGCCCAAACTTTTTACATTCTAAAAAAGGTACTAAAACAGTTGGAAAGCGACTACCTGAAAAAGGTAAAAAACAAGGTGCCTCCTTCTGTTATGCCGGTTTATACCGAGCGCGGGCCATTCGAGGCCGAATTTAAAATAGGCGGCGATTTGCTTATTTTTAGTATGCACTCCAATGTTTTTGAGTTCGACGATAAACACCCGGTTTGGAATACACCTTACATCAAAGACGATCCGCTTCGGTCGTACTGCGGAACAATCAACATTTACAACTTCCTGGCCGATTCGTTCAAGTACAATCGTGTAAACGATTTGGGGTACCTGGTGGCCCGTATTTTTATCAATAACGAAAAACACTTTTTTGTTGAAGGTAAACGTCAGGCTGACGAAGTTGTAAAAGATTTTGCCGTGGATACCATTTCGCCCGGAATATTGCGGCAGATTATCGAAACAGCTATTCAGTATTGTATCGAGTTTGATTTATTAGTTCCCCTATACGAACAGGTTAAAATAGCTACTGTTGATCAAATGAACCAGAAAATGACCTTATCAAAAATGGTTACTGCCAAGCGTTTGGGTTTCGGCTTTAAAACTGATGATGTTTAAACGACCATTAAAGTCCATTTAAAATACTGTCAATTAATGTTTTAATTTCTTCAAGGTCTTTTTCAAATGTGGCCTTAAAATTCTCCCAATCCTCCTGCTTAACATTTTTAATCTCTTTCATCCGCTTATTAATTGAAGTCTGCATCAGTACCAGATCATCCAGTGACTTATTTTGCGCATCGGTTAACTTTTCTTTTCTTACACGAATTTTATCATTCAAATCTCTTACTTTTTGATTAATGTTGGCAAGGTCTTCATTTGCCTTAGCAAGCAAATCGCAATGCGCCTGATGCAGTTCTTCACTAATAACATTTTCTTTTGCAACTTCATTTTTAGCTCCGCTCTTTTGGGTATTTGAACCACAACCCGAAAAAATGAACACGCAAAATCCGATAAGGATTATCCACAACAACTTAATTTTTACCATGACTATTTTGATTTTTAAAGTTTAATATTCGCCTTTTATTACGTTAAATGATATGAATGGTTTTATTTCAGTATATATTTCAGTGTTAAGTTTTTAATAGACTGACAAATCTCATTTTTTCATTATTTCAGTACATCTTTCGTCATTCATTTTGAATGTTGTTTAAAAGAAAACCTGCCGAAAAACTTACTGCCTGTTTAAATCTAAAAATCTGCCTGTGGAATTTTAAATTGTATATTTGGGCTTCTTAATTTTCAAGAAAAGTATCAATAAATGGAAAAAGTAACAGAAAGATTTATGCGGTATGTCAAAGAATATACCACCTCCGATCCTGAAAGTGAAACCTATCCCAGCACAGTTAGACAAACAGTTTTTATGCAAAAACTGGCTGATGAATTGCGCGAAATTGGTTGCAGCGAGGTGGAATTGGACAAATTTGGATATGTAATGGCCACGGTTCCGGCCAATGGTTTTGAGAAAGCGCCGGTTGTCGGTTTTGTGTCGCACGTTGATACCAGCCCCGATTTTTCAGGCGAAAATGTGAATCCTCAAATCATTGAAAAATACGACGGGAAACCGTTTCAACTTAAAAACGGAGTGACCATCGACCCAAAAGATTTTCCTGAGGTTTTAAATTACATCGGGCAATCAATAATTACTGCCGATGGAACCACTTTGCTTGGAGCCGATGACAAAGCCGGTGTGTCCGAAATTGTTACCGCTGCCGAAACTTTAATTAAATCGAAAAATATTAAACACGGGAAAATAAGGTTGGGATTTACCCCCGATGAGGAAATTGGTAAAGGTACCGACCATTTTGACGTAAAAAAGTTCGGAGCCGATTTCGCTTTCACACTCGATGGTGGTGAAATTGGTGAACTCGAGTTTGAAAATTTCAATGCTTCCGGGGCAAAAATTAAAATTCAGGGCCGCAGTGTACATCCCGGTGCTGCAAAAAATAAAATGATTAATGCAATGCTGGTTGCGCATCAGATTATTGGCATGTTACCGCCAACACAGCGCCCCGAACATACCGAGAAATACGAAGGATTTTTTCACCTGACACAGTTAAACGGGAACGTGGAAAGCGCAGAAATGCAGTTTATTATCCGCGACCATGATTTTACTAAATTCGAGGCAAAGAAAAAGCTACTGAATGAAATTGTTCAGCACATAAATTTTCAATATGGTAAAAATCTGGTTGAACTCGAAATCAAAGATCAGTACTACAATATGCTGCAAAAAATAGAACCAGTAATGCATGTTATCGAAATTGCCAAACAAGCGATGTTGCAGGCTGGAGTTGAACCAAAAATAAAGGCAATTCGTGGTGGGACCGACGGAGCGCGGCTTTCATACGACGGTTTGCCGTGTCCCAATATATTTGCCGGCGGCCATAATTTTCACGGGCCTTACGAATTTGTGCCGATTCCTTCGATGGTAAAAGCAGTTGAAGTGATTGTAAATATTGCCCAGTTGGTTGGGAAAATGAAAAAATAATGCTTAATCACTTTATAGAAAACATCACAATAAAAAAATTTTTTGAACCAAATCAGAAAGTTTTACTGGCTGTCAGCGGCGGTATCGACAGCATGGTGATGTTGTATCTTTTCGAAAAGTCGGGGTTCGATTACGGTATTGTGCACTGCAATTTTCAGCTTCGTGGCGATGAATCGGATCAGGACGAGGAATTCGTAAAAAAGCAGGTTTTGATTCATGGAGTTCCTTCATTTTTTAAGCGGTTCGATACCGGGGAATATGCTCAAATTAATGGGATTTCGATTGAAATGGCTGCCCGAGATTTACGTTATGATTATTTTGAAACAATCAGGGTTGAACATCATTTCGATTTTATAGCAACGGCGCATCATTCCGATGATTTGATTGAAACATTCTTCCTCAATCTTTCACGCAAAACCGGAATAAAGGGATTGACCGGAATCAAAGACAAATCGGGCAAAATCATTCGTCCGTTATTGTTTGCCAGTCGCTGGGAAATTGAAAAGTTTGCCTCCGGAAATTATATCGAATTCCGCGAAGATTCCACCAACAGCGAAGTTGTTTATCAACGCAACTTTTTGCGGCACCGCATTCTTCCCCTCTTTTCAGAATTAAATCCCTCGTTTAAGAAAAACATACTGGCAAGCATTGAAAACCTGAAAGATGCAGAAGCAGTTTATTCCCGGTTTTTTGAAACCGAAAAACAAAAAGTGATTGAGAATGCCACAGATTCAAAGATTATTGATATTGAAAAACTCAGAAAATCGGAACATCCAAAATTATTGCTGCTTGAAATTCTTACCGAATTTAATTTTAACCCGGCAGTAGTAGAGGAAGCTTTTCAAAGTCTGGAAAGCGAACCGGGGAAACAGTTTTTTTCAAAAACCCACCGTATGGTTAAAGACCGCGAGAAGCTTTTTGTTTCACTCATTCAGGAGAAGGAAATTAAAATTTATTATATCGAACACGATGATTTAAAACTAATTGAGCCGTTTGTCATCAAAATTGAAAAGCTTGCGGGTAAAGATTTTAAAATCAGGAAAGAACAAAATATTGCCTGTCTCGATTTCGAAAAACTTGAATTTCCGTTGCTGATCAGGAAATGGCAACAGGGCGACTATTTTCAACCCCTCGGAATGATTGGATTTAAAAAAGTTAGCGATTTTTTTATCGATGAGAAAATTCCTCTTCACCAAAAAGAAAATACATGGGTGCTGTGCAGCGGTAATAAAATTGCCTGGATCATGGGATTCCGCATTGACAACAGGTTTAAAATTGGAAATAAAACTAAAAAGGTTATGAAAATTGAAATCAAAAATTTGAATTCACCGAAATAGGATTTTTTCAGTTTATATCAATTAAACAAACTGAGTTCTGTAATAGTTTTACTAATATGCAGTGTAATTGAAATCGTTAAAAAGAGAATGAAACTGGGTTAAAAAAATGAACGGACTTATAATTAAACAAATTACAACCCTGTATCTCATTATAATTTTCTTTGGTACAGCAGCTCAGCAGCGCAGTTTTGAAAAAATTCCTACACAGGATGGTGAAATAAATCTAAGTGTCAGACAGATAATTCAGGATCACAATGGTTTTTTGTGGATTGCTACGTTCAGTGGATTGTATAAATATGAAGGCGAGGAATATATCAACAAGCACAATTTCAATAACGATGAATTAATTAATAATGATGTTACTGCACTTATTCTCGATTCTGAAAACAACATTTGGATTGGCACTAACAATGGCTTGTCAAAATACAATCCGGTTACCGAAAAATTAATTACTTACTATTACAACGAAAAAGACTCCAATTCGTTGGGAAGCAATAAAATAAGAAGTCTTGGTTTGGACCAATCAGGCCGTTTACTGATTGGAACATTTAATGCCGGATTGTATATTTTTGATAGCGAAAATGAAATTTTTTCGAAAATCCTATTTAGTAACTCAAAGGTTCAGCCACCCGTACATATTCGCTCAATTTTAACTGAAGACAATGGAAAAGTATGGATTGGAACTTTAAACGACGGATTATATTCTTTTACTATTTCCGGTCTGCAACCCGATTCGGTTTATAATTTCAGGAGCGAAAATTTAAACCACATTTTGTCAAACAACAATGTATATTGTATATTTAAAGACGTTGACGGAACTATTGCGGCATGTACAAAGGACGGGTTAAATATCTACGATTCAATAACTAACAAATTTACAAAAGTTGTATTATCAGAATTTAATAACTTCAGTATGACAAATTTCTTTCGTACAATTCTGAGGGATAACAGCGGTAAATTATGGATAGGTACCTGGGGTGGTTTATTTATTTGCGACACATTTACTGATTTGCAGGAAAATAAATATGAATTGATAACTCATATTGGCAACATCACAAATTCTCTTTCAAGCGAACAGATAATGGATGTTTTTCAGGACAATTCAGGAACAGTTTGGATTGCAACCGAAGATGGATTAAATAAGTTCGATCCGTATCAAAACCAATTTCAACCACTCAGCGGTGAATTAATTAATGATTTGAAAGAACAAACCGCAACTGCTTTTACCAAATGGAACGACGGTATTTTAATTTTGACTTTAACCGATGGTATTCTTTTCAATAAAGAAAAAAGTATAACCCGGATGTATGAAAAACAGTTGTCGGGTTTGCAAAACAAAAAATTATATTCGATTTTGGTTGATTCGAAAAAAAATATCTGGGTTGGCAGTTTCAGCGGTCATTTAATTAGAATAAACAGTATCGATCAATCGGTACAAATATTTAAACATTCAGGCGATAATATTCCGGTGTATTCTATTTCTGAATCGGACAACGGGGTATTAATAATTGGTACAGGAGGCGATGGACTTAATTATTTTAACACGAAAACGGAAAAATTTTACGATGAAAATGCTGTTCCCGGTGATGGTACAATTAATGATATTCACATTGATAAAGAAAAAAACCGGTGGATTGCAACACCTGCCGGGATTTTTAGAAAGGCTGCCGGAAAAACCGAATTTGAATATTATCTGCCCGACAATCCGGAAATAGAGTTAAGTCCCAATGTATTTTTAGATATTGAAGAAACGGAAAAGGGCGAAATATTTATTGGTGGCCGCAACGGACTTTATATTTACGACCCTGTTTCAAATGCATTTAATAAAAAAATATTTAAAAATTCTGCCCCACTCTGGGTTACAAATATTCAAACCGATTCAAGACAGAATTTGTGGTTTAACCTTAATTTCAGCCGCATTGCAAAGTGGGATACTGAAACAAATGATTTGAGGATTTTCGCTGTTAACAATGGCATTCGAACAAGCCCATATAACCGAAGGGGCTTTTTTATGGATCATAACGATGAACTTTATATCAGCGGAATGGATCGCATTTACAAATTCAATACTAACTATCCGATTATAAACAAATATTCCCCTAAACCGGTATTTACAAAGCTTGTAATAAATAATTCAGAAGTACATGCCGGTATGGAAATCAATAAACAGGTCATTCTTGAATCGAATATTGAATTCCAGAAAAAAATTGTATTAAGTAATCGCAACACCGATTTTACACTCTCTTTTACTTCAACCTCGTTTTTGAATAATAAGGAAAATAAATACAGGTACATACTTCATGGTTATGATAAGGAATGGTTCGAAGGGAACGCAAAATCGTCTCATTATACCAACCTGGATCCGGGGAAATACACATTTGAAGTTACAAGCTCTAATAGCGATGGATATTGGAGCGAATCGTCAGCAAAACTGGAAATAAGAATTAAACCTTCGCCATTTCTAAGTTTTTGGGCCATTTTAATTTATGTTTTTCTCCTTATTATTGTTGTTTATCAAATCAGGAAAATTGTTAATGCCCGTATGCAATTAAAGCGTGAACTGCTTATCGAAAGGGTAAAGCGCGAAAAGGAAGAGAAATTTGTTCAGGAGAGGCTTCGGTTTTATACCAATATTTCGCACGAACTGCGCACACCGCTCACCTTAATACTGGGGCCGGTAAAACAATTAATCGGCTCCGAAAAAGAAGGATCTGTTCAAGCCAGGCTGCACCAGTTAATTTTGAATAATTCGCAACGGTTGCTGGCGCTAGTGAATCAACTGCTTGATTTCAGAAAATCAATCCACGAGGGAATGAAACTGAAAGCAATTTTTACAAACATCGTTGAATTGATAGAAGCAAATGTTGATGCATTTACTTTTATGGCGAATGAAAAATCCGTTTTAGTTCGTTTCACACACGAAAACAAAAAGGTAAACGGCTGGTTCGATCAGGAAAAACTGGATATTATTCTTTTCAATATTTTATCGAATGCCTTTAAATATACTCCTGAAAATGGTTTTGTTGAAATAGTTTTGAGCGTTGAAAAACCGGGTACGGGTTTTCCGATGAAACATCTAAAACTGATTGTTTCAAACAGTGGAAAAGGTATTCCAAAGAATTTGCAGGAACGGGTTTTTGAGCGGTTTTACCAGAATGTGAATGACAAAACCAATTCAACAAATTCCGGAACCGGGATTGGACTCTCATTGGTGAAAACGCTGGTGGAACTCCATCATGGCAAAATTACACTTGAAAGCGAACCCAATAAATTAACAAGTTTTACTATTTATTTGCCAACCGAAAGAGAAGCTTACACCGATGAAGAGGTTTTCGATTTTAAACGCGATGCCGACCGCCGTACAAAAGAACTCGTAAATAACCTGAAATTAAAAAACAAACTTCCCGCTGTTAAAACAGGAGATTTGGAAGTGCAAAAAATATTAATAATCGAAGATAACATCGAATTAAGAAACTATTTAACAGATTTTCTTTCTGAAAACTATATTGTGCAAAATGCAGATAACGGTTCTGATGGTCTTAAATTATGCGAATCGGAAAACCCCGATTTGGTAATTTCGGATGTAATGATGAAAAACATGGATGGAATTGAATTTTGCAAAATATTAAAATCAACTCCCGAAATTAGCCACATACCGGTAATATTGATGACAGCGCTGGCCTCTGTCGAAAACAAAATGACAGGTTACAAAGTTGGCGCCGACGATTACATAACAAAACCATTTGAACCTGAATTGCTTAAAATCAGGGTGTCAGGTATTCTTGAAAACATAAAAAAGGCAAAAAAGGATTTCACCAGCAATATTCACATATCAGCAAAAGAATTAACCATTTCAAAAATCGATGAGAATTTCATGCAACACGTTGTTGATTTGATTGAAAATAACATCGACAATACAGGTTTTGATATTGAAAGTTTTAGTAAAAATATCGGGATGAGCGCTTCTCAGCTTTACCGAAAAATAAAAAGTATAACCGGGCTTTCTCCCAACGAATTTATAAGAACTTACCGTTTGAAAAAAGCTGCCCTTTTAATTAAGGAATCAAATCTTAATATCTCAGAAATAGCCTACCAGGTTGGATTTAACGATGCTTTGTATTTTAGTAAATGTTTTAAAAAGCAATTTGGTACATCACCCAGTTTGTATCAGCTAAATTAACTAACGTTTTGTTTTTAACGACTTCTAAATCATTTTGACTGATATTTCCATATCTCAGACTGATATTTCCATATCGGAAATTTTTTATCGCTCTACATTTACACCAACACAACTAATAACTATTTAACACTTTGCTTATGAACGATTCAAAAATTGCTGAGAAACACTTTTTAATTCAAAAAAGAAGTCTGATTAAATCAATTTTTTTTAAAACTTATTTTATGAAACATTTTTTCAAATTAACACTATGTTTTGCAGTGCTGCTGTCTTCCGTTGGATACAGTTGGGCGCAGCAAAGAACCATAACTGGTTCTGTAACCGATCCCGGAAGAGTTACACTTCCCGGAGTAACGGTAATTGAAAAGGGAACTGTAAACGGAACGGTTACTGATATTGATGGAAATTATTCCATTAATGTATCGGCAGGAGCAAATACGCTTGTGTTCTCTTTTGTAGGTATGTTAAATCAGGAAGTTGCGTTAGGCAGTTCATCCGTTTATAACGTACAGCTCGAACAGGAAACAATTGGTTTGGAAGAAGTTGTTGCAATTGGTTATGGTACTGCCAAAAAAAGGGACATTACCGGTTCGGTTGGTTCTGTTAAGGCAGATTTAATCGTACGGACCAATCCGGTTCAACCAGCCAGTGCTTTGCAGGGACAAGTTGCCGGGGTTAATGTCAAAAAAATTAATTCAAGGCCTGGTTCAGATTACACCATTGATATTCGCGGTGTTCATTCCATTAGTTTTAGCAGCGAACCTTTGGTTGTTATCGATGGAGTAATGGGAGGAAAGTTAAACACCCTGAACCCCAGCGATATTGAAACCATGGACGTTTTAAAAGATGCTTCTGCCACAGCCATTTATGGTGCGCGTGGCGCAAATGGGGTTATCCTTGTTACAACCAAGAAAGGGAAAGAAGGGAAAACCAAAGTAACTTATGACGGTTATACCGGAGTTAAAACACCACAAATTCCTGATCTGATGACAGCACAGGAATTTTACCATGCTTATAATGATGTGGTACTGGCTGAAAATCCGAACGCAAAAATAGTGTGGACACAGCAGCAACAGGCAAATGTTGATGCGGGAACATCGGTAAACTGGGTTGATGAAGTTACTGATCCAGCGCTTCAAACCAGCCACGTTATCGCCTTATCGGGAGGAAATGAAAATTCGACACATTATTTTTCTACCGGATATCTGAATGAAAAAGGTAACCTGCTCAATACAGGATATGAGCGGTATAGTTTAAAAGGAAGCATTGACAGTAAATTAAATAAGATCGTAAACGTTGGTTTTACTTCATATTATACTTTTAGTGTCCGGAATACAGGATCGCTTGAAACCCTACGTTCTGCCTATCGTGCCCGCCCAACAGGAACGATTTTGTATAAAGATCTTATAAATCCTACTGAATCAAATGATAAGGATGTTGATGGATACGCTATGTGGATGGGGATAAAAGATACCCAGGTGCCAAACCCGGTTATGGAAACCAATGCCGATAACTATTTGGATGAGACCCGCGTCTCAAGTTTTTTAGGGAATGGCTATGTTGAACTAACCCCGCTTGAAGGATTGTCAATCAAATCTTCTTTGTCGGCATCGGTTTTTGGCAGCAGACGAGGAGATTATCGGGGAACAAATACAAAAAGCAGGCTTAGTAAATTGCCATCGGCAGTTATACAAAACGAACTAAATACCTCATATACCTGGGATAATATCCTTAATTATAAAATAATAACCGGTTTACATAATGTTAATGTTACGGCGGCCCAGAGTGCCTTGCAGGAGAGATTTGAATCTTCAGGAATTCAGGTTGAAAATTTACCTTATAATTCCGGTTTTTATGCTGTGAATACTGCGGCAACAATTAATGGTGTCGAAAGCAGGCTGGTTGAGCGGTCGATCCTCTCTTTTATGGGTAGGTTTAACTACAGCTATAACGACAAGTACTTACTGACAGTTACGGGACGTTACGATGGATCTTCTGTTTTGGCAGAAGGAAATAAATGGGCATTTTTCCCTTCAGTGGCAGTTGCCTGGCGTGCGGGAGAAGAAGATTTTATAAAAAACATGAATCTTTTTTCCGACCTTAAAGTCCGTTTAAGTTATGGACAGGTAGGAAATGATGTTGTATCGCCATACAGTACTCAGGCATTTTTAAGTCAAACAGCTTACGACTTCGACGGCAATGCAGCATACGGCTATGCCCCAAGTAACATTGGAAATGCAGATTTAAAATGGGAGAAAAGTTCAGAAATAAATGTTGGGCTGGATTTGGGATTTGTAAAAAACAGGATCATGGCATCCATAGAATATTACGATAAAACCACTGAAGACCTGATTCAGAATGTTGCAATACCTTCCTCTTTGGGATTTAGCGCTGTTACAGCTAACGTTGGTAAAATTATGAACCGCGGACTGGAAGTTTCATTAAATACGGTAAACATCCAAAACAAGGATCTTCGATGGACTACAAATATAAATTTCTCAACAAACCACAATGAGATTTTAGAACTTTACGGAGGTACTGTAACCCGGGATATTGCCAACAGTCTTTTTGTAGGTGAGTCATTAAAGACACATTACTATTATGAGTTCGATGGCATCTGGCAGTTGGATGAAAAGGAAGAAGCAGCTAAATACGGACAGATCTCCGGTTCTGTTAAAGTTGTGGACCAAAACAACGATGGCAAAATTTCAAGTAGCACAGATATTGATGACAGGGTTGTACTTGGAAACGAATTACCCAAATGGATGGCAGGTATTAACAATACTGTTAATTATAAAAACTGGGATTTCTCTGTATTTGTTTACACACGCCAGGGAGTTATGTACCGTAACAGCTTGTTGTCGGGAACTATGGGTGATTTGGCCAGTAACCGATACAACCGTTTAAATCTGAATTATTGGACTGAAACAAATCCAACCAACGATTATTATGGTGTTTGGCAACCCGAACCTTACCGCCAGGCTATTCAGTATATGGAAGCTAATTTCTTTCGTATTTCCAACTTAACCCTGGGATATTCACTTCCCAAAAATGTGCTTGATCGCGCGAAAATCAGTAATGTTAGGTTCTACGTACAGGCAAACAATCCGTTTGTGTTTGTAAAAGACAGAATCATGTGGATGGATCCGGAGTATAACTCAGGTACTTACCAGGATGATGTTCCTTATTCAACCTATATTTTTGGATTAAACCTGACATTCTAGTAGAAAACAATAAAAATTAATGCAATGAAAAAATTTAAAATATATAGTTTTATCCTGGCCTTTGTGCTTGTGTTCATGGGTGTAGGGTGTGAAGATTTCTTAAAAGAGACACCAATCTCAGATATAACTGCTGAATCATATATAGTTAATGAATCAGGTTATGAGGACCTGGTAAAGGCATGTTATCCGGCTTTACGTGATATCATTCTTCAATTTCCTTTGGTTTTGCATGGAACAGACATTTTTCAAGGCAGTGGATGGAACGAGAAAGTAGTTGGCGAAGGGCCGGCTCTTGACCTGTATGATGTACGTTACAACTCCTCAATGGGTGATTTAGCCACTTTCTGGGACATCCTTTACAAGGAAATTGGCCGCACCAATTCGGCAATTGAAAGATCTGAGTTTATTGAATATACCGATCCTGCTAAAAAAGCAGCGCGCGTATCCGAAGCTAAATTTCTAAGAGCATTGAGTTATTTCTATCTTGTTCAGGAATGGGGCGATGTTCCAATGCCTCTTACTGAAACAGTAACTCCTGATCAAAATGTAATCAGGGTGCCGTCCGCCGAAGTTTACACACAAATATTGAAAGACCTCACAGAAGCCGAAGCTGCTTTACCTGCAACTGCAACGGATTATGGACGCGTTACCAAAGGCGCTGCACAGTTTTTACTGGCACGTGTTTATCTCACAAGGGGATGGAATTTTAATAACTCACTGGGGGGAAGTGCTGCTGACTTTAAAAGCGCTCTCACATGGGCTGATAAAGTAATTGCTGCTTATCCGCTTGTACCGCAATACAACACCCTTTTCCCAAAACGGAATACGAATCCTTTAAATCAATATACAGGTTCTCAGAATGCCAAAAACAGTGAAGTAGTTTTTGCTATTCAATACAGTACTGATGTACTTACATACGGTAATGAATCAACACCCTCCGGAAATCCCGGAAACTGGTACCATTCAATATTTGGTGGACAAGAGAACCTTGTTGGGAATCCGGGCAGAACAAATGATTATAACAGGTTTCAGCCCAGAAATGTCCCTTCACCTGCTGCTTACCGTTTATGGGACCCTCAAAAGGATAGCCGGTATAAACATAATTTTCTGGATGTAATTTATGCATTGAAAAAGGTAACTGACTATGCTTACAGTTACACCGATCCGAATGCTAAAGTAAGTTATGCTGTTGGAGATACTGTTGCATACTGGACACCATGGAACATGCCGGCATCAGGAGCAGAGAAAGGAATTGATGAAGGTGGAACTAAAAATTATGCCGTAATGAACCTGATTGATGAAATTTCCGGTGTTCCCTCATCGCGTCTTACAGCATTTCCAATAACTACCTTTAAATTTTGGGAACCGAATATCGAATATGGTGACGGCTTCGGAACTTTCGATTTTGCGCTGTTTCGTTCTGCCGAGGCATACCTGATTGCTGCAGAAGCTATTGTGAAGGGTGCAACGGGAGGCACACTCGGCGGAGCAGAAGTTTATTATAACAAGGTGCTCGATCGTGCTGTTGGCGTTGGCGTTGATCCAATGCGTGCAAAAGTTCCTGAAGATCTTACTTCCATGGAAACAGTATCATACAGGGCAACTCCTTCCACCATTTCTATCGATATGATTTTGGATGAAAGTGCAAGGGAGCTGTTTGGTGAATTTAACCGTTGGTTTGATTTGAAACGTACTGGGAAATTAATCGAACGTACTGAAAGAATGAATTTCTGGACAAAAAATAAAGGGACACTGGATGAACACCACCTGTTACGTCCTATTCCTCAGTCTGAAATTGACCGGTCACAACCTGCTATTTCTCAAAACGAAGGGTATTAGTTCTCTTTTAGTTTAGTTAATTTGATACCACAGGGAGAAGAAGTTTAATCTTCTTCTCCCTTTTTTCTGAAAATTTATCGATTTTTAATTGTTTTAGAATGTTTGGAAATATGAAATTTAAAAACATCCTGTTTATCGTATTGATTTTACTGGTTACTTCAGTTTGTGCAAAAAACAATAAAACTGACCAGCCAGGTGAGATAAGTAAAGAAGGGAAATCTGAATTAAATATTGTTTCGTATGGAGCCGTTGGCGATGGAAAAACATTGAATACTGAAACAATTCAAAAAGCCATCGACGAAATCTCATCAAAAGGTGGGGGAACAATACTATTCCCAAAGGGAAGGTTTCTTACAGGTTCTTTTAGCCTAAAAACCGGAGTAACGCTTCACCTCGATTTCAACGCCGTTATTATCGGCAGCATCGATCCTTTTGAATATATCGTGGACAATATATTCATGCAATTCATAAATGCTAGTAACGCAAGCAATATCGGAATTACGGGCGAAGGCACAATTGATGGCCGCGGACGAAAACTGGCACTCGTTATCGATAGCATGTATCATGCCGGCTCATGGGACGATCCCGGGTACAACCACCGAAGGCATCGTCCTGGGAAACGGCCCAAATTACTTCATTTTACCCAGTCTGAACATATTTTAATCGAAGGCATTACAGCGAAGAATTCGGCAAGCTGGGTGCTTGATTTCGACAGGTGCAATCACCTTACAATAAATAAAGTAACTGTGGACAGCGATGATTACTGGAACAACGATGGAATGGATATTGGCGATTGCCGAAATGTGAAAATTACCAACTGCTATGTGAATGCTGCTGACGATGGAATTTGCCTTAAATCACATCATGCCGGTTATTTAAACGACAGCATTTACATTGCCAACTGTACAGTGCGTTCCAGCGCCAGTGCCATTAAATTTGGAACCGCTTCTGTTGGTGGTTTCAGAAATGTGAAAATTGAAAATATTTACATTTTTGACACATTTCGTTCCGCAATCGCCCTGGAATCGGTTGATGGTGGAATCCTGGAAAATATCGAAATTTCTGACATTACCGCAAACAATACCGGTAATGCCATATTTATTAAACTCGGTCACCGAAATTCTGAAGGTAAAGTTGGAACGCTCAAAAATGTGAGTATCAAAAATGTGCTTGTTCAGGTACCTTTTGGTGCGCCCGATTTGAATTACGAAATCCGCGGTCCCGAATTGCCTTTCTTCCACAATACTTTTCCGGCATCCATAACCGGGCTGCCTGGACATTATGTCGAAAATGTTAGCCTCGAAAATATCCGCGTTATTTATCCCGGACGTGCCAATAACGGTTATGCCAACCTTCCGGTACACCGGTTAAAAGATGTTCCTGAAAATGAATCGGGATACCCTGAGTTCAGCATGTTTGGTGAACTTCCGTCGTGGGGTTTTTATGTCCGCCAAGTAAAAGGGCTGTCCATGAAAAACATTAACCTGAAAGTTTTGGAATACGATTTTCGTCCCGCTTTTGTTTTTGATGATGTTAAAGATTTGTTTTTAAACAGAATAAAAATAGAGGATGAAAAGAAGAGTGAGTCAGTGATTATACGTAATGTGCTGAATATTCAAACTGATATTGAACAAGGAAACATAAAAACAGTTAATTAATTTTGTTTAATTATCTATAAATCAGTAAAAATGAAACTACAAATATATCTAACCGAAATAAAAAATCTAAAGAAGTGGGCACTTGTTTGCCTGTCTGTAACTTTTTTATTTAGTATATCGAAAGCTGGGGGAATAGATTCACCTTACACAAAGAAGGAACTGCTTCAGGAACTTACAAGGTTTAATGATAAGAATATTCCCGGTGCGTTGACCCGGCAGTGGATTGCAAAGGAAAACCAGTATTTTGGGGCTGTGTTTGATGGCGACAGTGTGGTTTCTCCCAACGGAACAGCACATTTTATTCAAACTTTAATGTGCAGTTATGTTTCGCCCGGTTCCAAATTATACAAGTCAGACGAGTTGCTCCGTAGAATGACACTTGCGGGAAGTGGGCTTCTAAACCTGCAGCACGAAGATGGGACGATAGATTTATTGTCAACAAATTTTCATTCAACACCCGATTTGGGATTTACCATTTATCCTGTGGCTTTGGCCTATTCAATTATGCTGCAAAATAGTAAATTGGATTTTGGCGAATTGCCCCGGCTTTTAAAAAAGTACATGTTGAATGCAGGCGAAGCGCTTTCTGTTGGGGGCATCCACACACCCAATCACCGTTGGGTGGTTTCGGGTGCGTTAGCCTGGATCAATTCTTTTTTCCCCAACGCTAAATACAAAACAAGGGTTGAGCAGTGGCTGGCCGAAAAAATTGATATCGATCCCGATGGTCAGTACCACGAACGGAGTACTTCAGTTTACACACCGGTTACCAACAGGAGCTTAATCGATATGGCCCAAAAAATGGGTTACGATTCTATTTATAATATTATTCGCAAAAATCTTGATATGACATTTTATTATGTCCGCTCAACGGGCGAAATAGCCACCGAATCATCGAACCGGCAGGACAAATACCGGCAGGGCAACATGTCGAATTACTACCTGGCATATAATTATATGGCTATTTTGGACAACAATAGCCGTTATGCCGGGATGGTAAATTATATCGAAAATACAGTTCCGGTAGAGCAGCTCGGCTACATGCTGCCCCTTTTTCTTGAGAATGCTAAATTATTGCAGGAGTTGCCAGCGGGGGAGCCATTGCCAACGAGCTATCATAAGTATTTTAAATATTCTGATATCGTGCGTATTAGAGAAGGTGAAGTTGATATGTCGGTAATCACCAATAACACTACATTTTTTACCTATTTCAAAGGAGAAGCAGCACTCGAAGCTGTACGGCTTTCATCTGCCTTTTTTGGGAAAGGGCAGTTTTTGAGTCAAAACCTTGAAAAAGTTGGCAATACTTACATTTTATCGTCAACCATTTACGGCCCTTACTACCAGCCGCTTTCCAAAGAAAAAATACCGGAAACCGGTGAAGCATGGGGTCAGGTTTCAAGAGGTGAACGGGAACAATCAGAAATTCAAACGCTTCACACAAAAATATACCTGACCGAAAACAATGGGAAAGCAACAGTTAAAGTAGTAGTCGATGGTCCTAAAAATTTGCCGGTTGCCCTTGAATTGGCTTTTCGTTCGGGTGGCAAATTAACAAATGTAACTCCCCGGCAGGGCATCGAAAATGCTTTTCTGGCTAAAAACGGAGAATTTGCAACTTTTACAAAGGGCAACGACACCATTAAAATCGGGCCGGGCGTGGTTACACATAAATGGACGCAGTTAAGGGGGGCGCTCCCGAAATTACAGGCCGATTGTTTATATTTCACCGGTTATGGCCCCTGCGAATTTGAATTTACTATTGAATAACCAGAAAATAATACAAAATTACGATGGACGATCCACACTGCACCAGATGGTACCGCACCACTAAAAGCCAGAACGGGATTTTGATTAACGGCGAAGGCCAAACATACAGCAGCGACGCCTTTGGATGGATACAAAAGGAAAAATGGGGAATCGAAAGTTCTTGAAACGGTGGACGAACTTCCATGGGCAATGAGAAATGCAATCCATTACATTAAATAGATTGGATGGATTTAGTAAGGTTTTAAAATTAAAGGAATGAAGATAAAGTTAGGTTTTTACCTTGTTTTGCTTATATCGATATTATTTACGGCACATTCATGTAAACATGTAAATTCGGTTTCCATCGTTATTGGAGAAAAAGCCTGCACTACCGAAAAGTTGATGGCGAAGCAATTAAAGAAAGATTTGGAACAGGTTTCCGGAAAATCGGTGACCATTTTAAAAACAGGAGATAATATTCCATCCAAAGGAGTTTTGTATGTATTGGGAACCTCAACATCAAATTCAATAATTGGCAGTTTAACAGAAAAAAAAGCCATTATATCAAGCCATACTTTCCCCGGAAAACGAGGTGGAATAAGGGTAAAGACCAATTTGCCCGAAGGGCGGGAAGTTATTGTGCTTGCAGGATCCGATGTTCAGGGAACTCAATATGCAATTTATGATTATTGTCAGAAAGTATTGGGAATTGATCCATTGGAATACTGGACAGGAAAATTACCCGATCCCAACAAGCCTTTTGATCCGTATAATTTCTCCAATAAAATTATCGCCCCACCCGAAATACCCATTCTTTGTTACTTTGAAAACGATGTTGACGAACTGGCCAACCTGAAAACTCCTTTACTCGAATACGATTGGGAATCTTATACCGAAATTATCAATTCTCTGGTAAGAATTAAATACAATGCCATTCACCTGTTTGATATGCTTGGAAGACCAGAGTTTTTCCTTCGACCGGTTTACGAAAAAATTCGTCCTGATTATGATATCCGGCTAACATATATCGATAGTTTGATTGATTATGCGCACGATATGGGAATGAAAGTTCAGATCGACCTTTCTCTGGGGTATAAAATAAAACCCATGTCGCAAACAAAAGCCGATTGCTGGTCGCAACACAAGGAAGAATGGCTAAATACCTGGACATACTATTTTGAACAAACCCCAATTAAAAAAGCCGATATTTTTTCCCTTCGTCCGCGAAACCAGGTGTGGGATTGGGAATATAAAAGTGCCTGTGGTGAAAATAAAATTGAAGTTTTTAACGAAGTATATGCCGAACTTGATAAACTCATTAACCGGTACAATCCTTCAGCCATTAAACTGGCAACCTGTTATGCTGATGCAATGGTGATGTTTAACGAAGGATTTAATCCGCCAAAAGACTGGATTGTTGAATGGTCGGATGATGGTTGGGGTGGATTTTTGGTTTTACCCGAAAGTTTAAAAGGTTATGATTTTGGAACTTACATGCATGCCGGATTTTGGAAAAACCATACGGTGCACGATCCCTATCCTGAGAAAATAGATTCAGTAATGAAAATGATGGTCAATAAGTATCAGGCCAACCGGTTCTGGGAAATTAACGGTCAACAATTCAGGCCATTTTTGTTAAATATTGAGGCTTTTGCTGCTCTTGCAAATAATCCAAATGAATTTGACGGCGAATTATTTTATAAGGAATGGACCGAAAGATATTTTGATGAGAAAGCAGCCGTTTTCGCTGTAAATTCGATGAAAAAACTTCATGAAGCTCAATTTGATAATGTTGGTTACGTGCAGCATTTGTCCGAAATAAATCAGGTTATAAAATATTTGAACAATGAACTTACCGGGCTTCCGGGAGAACCTCAGGTACTTTTTGATTATAACCGGGTCTCAGATTATCCTGAAAAGGTAAAAAAACGTATATCGCTTGCAGAACAGTCTCTGATATTTGCAGAACAAGGATTGGAATTTGCAGGTGTTGAAGACACTTTTTATCATGATTATATACTTCTGCCTGTAAGGCTATATCTGGATTTACTCACCTTCGAAAACAAGTTAACCCAAATGGCATTGCTAAAGAAATCGTTTGAGGAATCCGGAGATAAGGAAAATCTGAAAGAAGCGTTACTGTTGTTGAAGGATGCAAAAAAAGATTTGGATACAGTTTATAACAGAAGCCTTGAAGGTGATAAAAACAAAAAATGGGCTTCCTGGTACGATCCTGCAAAAAGAAGACCCAACAATGGTTTTCCGCAACAGGAAATGCTGGTGATAATTGAAAATAATTTAATTTCTTTATTAAATTAGAACGGATAAAATTGAATTGCAGGATTGGTTTGCATTTTGAATAGTTTACTACACTGGAAAAACAAAAATGAATAGAATAAAAACAATATTACTGCTTGTTATTTTTGTGCAGTTTATTTCATGCAACAGAACTGAAGTTAGCGGGCAGCCCAATGTGCTTTTTGTCGTTTTCGATGATTTAAACGATTGGGAAGGTTGCCTGTTTGGACATCCGCAAACCATAACACCAAATATAAACAGGTTAGCCGAAAAAGGTGTTTTGTTTACCAATGCGCATTGTGCCGGAACCATGTGTTGTCCGTCAAGAGTATCGGTGATTACAGGGCTGAGGCCAACAACAACAGGAATTTACAAAAACACCGATACACCTCTCGAAATCTATAAAAACAAACAAACGCTTAACAAACATTTTAAGAAAAACGGATATTATGTAGCCGGAGCCGGTAAAATTCTGCACAAATTCTATTACGAAAAAAACGATTGGGATGAATTTGAAGCAAGGCATCAGAACGAAAATGGTATTGGCAACCGTGAGAATCCCGAACCTGAAAATATTTCCGGTATCGAGGGAGGCTTCACATGGGGGCCTTTTTCAGCGCCCGATTCATTGACCTTCGACGCAAAAACTGTCGATTGGGTTGCCCGGCGAATCAACCAAAAACACGACAAACCTTTTTTTCTGGCCTGCGGAATCTTCAGACCTCATATTCCCTGGTTTGTACCTCAAAAATATTTCGATAAACACCCGGTTGCAACGGTTGAATTGCCAAAAGTACAGGAGAATGACCTATGCGATATTCCACTTTCAGGGAAAAATATTGCTTTTTCAACAACCAACTTTACAGGACACAACGATTTGCACAATTCGGATGGAAACAAAGAACATGAAACCATTTTAAAAGAGGGATTGTGGGATGATGCTGTTCAGGCTTACCTCGCTTCGGTTTCCTATGCCGATGCACAGTTTGGCCGTTTGCTCGATGCACTTGAAAAAAGTCCTTATGCCGATAATACGATAATTGTACTCTGGAGCGACCATGGCTGGCATTTGGGAGAAAAGGAACACTGGCGTAAAGCCACATTGTGGGAGGAAGTCACCCGGGTTCCGCTAATTATTTATGCTCCCGGATTTCAGTCGAATGTACGAAGTAATCAACCTGTAAGTCTTATTGATATTTACCCTACATTAACCGAATTGTGCGGTTTGGCAAATCCTGAAGGTCTGGAGGGCGAAAGTCTTGTGCCACTTCTAAAAAATCCGGAAACCAAAAGAATTACTCCCGCCATTTCCAGTTTAACACCTGAATTTCACTCCGTGAGAGATAAACAGTTTCGGTATATTTCGTACGGAAACGGCCAGGAAGAATTGTACGACCACAAATCAGATTCTGAAGAATGGACAAACCTGGCGGGAGATCCTGCTTTCAGCGGGATAAAAGAGAGACTGAAAGTTTTTTTACCTCAGAATGCAAAACCGCACGTTAAGGGAATTTATGATAAACAAAATGAAGATTAACCTTGTATAAAAGGTAATTCACATTATTAAACGAAAAAAAGATAGATACAAAAATGATAAAAGAGATGAAACACATTGTATTAGCCGGATTACTGATCATTCTCGGATTTACGAATACCATTGGAAAAGAAAAGACAAAACCTGTCGATTTGGTTTACCCGTTACTTGACGCGGCTAATTCCCGTTGGTTCTTTTTCTCCTCGGCATGCCGCCCATTTGGTTTGGTGAACCTTAGTCCCGACACAAAAACATCCGGCGCCTGGGGTAGCGGCTATTTGTATAACACCGATACAATCCGTGGTTTTAGCCATATTCACGCCTGGCAACTTTCGGGTCTTTTAGTAATGCCGGTGGCTGCTTCCGAGGAAAGTAAAACTAAAATTTTCAACGATTATTCCTCGAAATTTAGTCATGAAAAGGAAAAAGTAGCGCCCGGTTATCATTATGTAGAATTGGAAAAATATGGAATTGTTGCTGAACTAACCAGCACTAAAAGAGTTGGATTTCACCGCTACCAATTTCCTGAAAAGGGGCAGGCTGCCATCGTTATTAATGTAAACGGTGAATTGGGGCCTTCGAATATTGTTGACGGTACATTAAAACAAACAGGTGAGAAGCAATTGCAGGGACAATTGGTAAATGCACCAACCATAAGAAGGCCAAAACCAGCTTCCGTATTTTTTTCTGTCGAATTTAATACAAAAATAAAATCGGTACAAAAAGATGAAGCCAGCGGAAATTATCTTGTTGAACTGGAGAATCCGGTTAAAAATCCGGTTTTGATGAAAGCTGGAATTTCCTACACTTCTATAAAAAATGCGGCCAATAATTTATCAACTGAACTGGGGGGCTGGAATTTTGATAAAACAGTAAAAGAATCGCAGGAAGAATGGAACAACATGCTTAGCCGGATTATTATTGAAGGGGGCACAGAAAAAGATCAGCGAAGATTTTATACCGATTTGTGGCACGCCTTGCAGGGACGAAGAATTATCAGCGATGTAAACGGAGCTTATCCAGATAATACAGGAGAAACTTTCCGAATTGGACAGATTCCTTTGGATAAAAATGGAAAACCGCAGTTCAATCAGTATAATTCCGATTCTTTCTGGGGAGCACAGTGGACTTTAAACACACTCTGGCAATTGGTTTATCCTGAGATTGCGGAAGATTTTATTCATTCATTTATACAGTATTACAAAGACGGTGGTTTAATTCCCCGCGGTCCGTCCGGCGGAAACTACACTTACGTAATGACTGGCGCTTCTTCCACTCCGTTTTTTGTTGCTGCTTTTCAAAAAGGAATTATTAAAAAGGAAAACGCAGAAGAAATTTATCAGGCGCTGAAAAAAAATCACATGCCCG
>Ga0210024_1001023_pt1 | contig 25421 bp, 26 predicted proteins | sample CryGeymeta201525_FD_183988 | JGI IMG/M metagenome (GOLD analysis project Ga0210024, IMG submission 183988) | Groundwater microbial communities from Crystal Geyser aquifers in Utah, USA - Crystal Geyser metaG 2015-25 (SPAdes) (version 2) | ecosystem: Environmental > Aquatic > Deep subsurface >...
CATAGAATGTAGTGGCAGAGTTTACTCTGCTATTATAAATAGTGCGATGAATCGCACCGCTACCTTGTCGAGTCCCAAAGGGATCCCTTCGGGACAAGCTCGACCACTACTACTTAATTCTTATTCCTGTTTCCTGATTTTATCCTTCCGCCAGAGAACTTTGGCGGATGCGTCCGATTAATTTCTTAGTAGTTCTCTGTGTCTTTGTGACTCGGTGGCGAGAGAGTTGTTTTTTTAATTCGTATAATTCGAGTAATTCGTGGTTATTATTTGTGTTTATTCGTGGTTGCTGTTTTAGTCTTTTCTTGGTTATTGCTCTGTGGTGAATTAGTGATTTGCCTCTCTTCCTAAATCCGGGGGTTTTTGTTTTGTTTCAATATGACCATCAAGATAAAGAATGTTATATCCGTCTGGATGGGGTGGAGGAATCTTTTCGGAGGTAGCGGTCATTTCTGTCATTAGCCAGATTTTATCTCGATTGGGGATTCCGTCCGGGTTCTTATTATTGAATTGGTCATTCCAGATATAGGTAATTTCCTTTTTCTGTAACTCTTTCGGAAGGGAAGGGCAGAGAAAGACATTTTTATTTTTGAGATAGGGATGAAGAATATTGACAATGCTGTTTTCGGCAGAAGAATTTTCGGGATAGAAACAAGCGGAGGGGAGCCGGTCATTATTTTCCATCATAAACATAGTTAGAGCTTGATAGATTTGATTTAAATTATTTTTGCAAAAAGATTGCTTTGCTTTTCCCACTGCTTTATAAGCTCCTAAAGGAACCGAGCTGACCAGGGTAACCACCGTCATTAACTCTACCAGAGTAAAGCCGGCTCTATTCAAAAATTTTATTTTCATTTTTTTCTTTTTTGAAGAGATTTTTTGTTTTTTTCTGCCACCATTGCGGAAGTTTATTCCATTCCAGAATAATCATGGTCGTTCCAAACTTTTCTCCTTTTTTAGCTTTCACTCTTTCCATCCTTAAACCGCCGATATCATGCATAAAGAAAGAGAAAATAACGATGACTAAAAGGAGAAAAATAAATATTTTTTTCATCGCCTTATCATACCACAAAAATTGACAACTTTCAAAAATTGCATTACGCTTTATATCAATGAAAATGAAGGCAGCCTTTTATCTGGAACCGGAAAAAATTGAGGTAAGAGAGGCAAAGAAACCAATCTGCCATCAGGGGGAAATCTTGCTTAAGGTTTCCTACTGCGCTATCTGTGGAACGGACGTAAGAACTTATCTTCATGGCCATAAAAAGGTTCATCCCCCGCATATCATCGGACATGAAATTGCGGGAGAAATTGCCGAGATTGGAAAAGGAGTTAAAGGTTGCCGGGTTGGAGAGCGGGTCACAGTGGTAACATCTGTCGGCTGCGGTAGATGTCGCTGGTGTCGAAAAGGGCTCTATAATCTTTGCCCGGAGGGAAAAGCAATAGGCTATTTCTATCCCGGAGGATTTGCCGAATACCTCCTGATGCCAAAAAAAGGAGTTCTTCAGAATCTTATTTTGAAAATTCCAAAAAATGTTGAGTTATTAGAGGCCTCAATAATTGAACCGCTTTCCTGTTGTTTGCATGGGCAAAGTTATCTTAATATCAAAAAAAACGATTCCGTGGCAATCTTTGGCGCAGGACCAATCGGAATGATGCATCTGGAATTGGCAAAAGAAAAGGGAGCATCAAAAACTTTTCTTATTGATATTTCTGAAGAAAAACTCAAATTTGCCCGAAAATATTTCTCTGCTGACCGCTTCATCAATGGAGATAAAGAAAATCCCGCAGAGAAGATATTATCCTTTACCAAGAATAACGGAGTAGACGTTGTTATTGTGGCGGCACCGGCAAAGGTTGCTCAACAACAAGCACTAAAAATTGCCGGGAAAAAAGCAAGAGTAAGTTTTTTTGGAGGTCTTCCCGGAAATGATTCAATAATCGCTTTTGATAGCAATTTCCTTCATTATAATGAAATTTCCGTTTTTGGCTCTTTTGCTTCAAACCGCGTTGAATACGTACAGGCTCTTAACCTTATTGCTTCAGGAAAGATAAAAGCAAAAAACTTTATTACCCACCAACTTCCTTTAGAAAGAATTGAGGAGGGGTTTGGTTTGCTCAGAAAAGGCAAGGCGCTAAAGGTTGTTCTAAAAATATGAAATTAAAGAATAAGGTGGCGGTGATTACCGGGGCGGCTCAGGGATTAGGCGAGGCAATAGCCAGGCGCTTTGCCCGGGAGGGTTCTTTCCTTTCTTTGTTAGACGTTGACGAAGAAAAAGTTAAAGCGGTAGGGAAAAATCTTGAAAAAGTTTATCATTGCTCTCCGCTTACCGCATTCGTTGACGTAACCAAGGCTGAAACAGTAAGGAGGGCAATAGAGAGAACAATAGAGAAATTTGGACGGCTGGATATCCTCATCTCTAATGCCGGAATATTAATTGCCGAGGAAATTACAGAGTTTCCCGAAGAACTATGGCGGAGAGTTATTGAAGTTAATCTTATTGGTTATTTTATCTGCGCTAAAGAAGCCGCAAAAATAATGAAAAAACAGGGTTCAGGAGTTATTATCCAGATAAATTCCAAATCCGGAAAAAAAGGGAGTTTTAAAAATAGCGCTTATGCGGCTTCAAAATTTGGCGGGATTGGATTAACGCAAAGCATTGCTCTGGAACTCGCCCCTTATAACGTCCGGGTAAATTCGGTCTGCCCGGGAAATCTTTTGGATTCTCCTCTTTGGGTGAATAGCCTTTATGACCAATATGCTAAAAAATGGGGGATTTCCAAAGAAGAAGTGAGAAAAAAATACGAATCTCAAATTCCCCTGGGGCGGGGTTGTAAATATGAGGACGTTTGCAACCTTGTGGTTTTTCTGGCAACCGAGGAGTCAAGTTACATTACCGGCCAGGCCATTAACGTCACCGGTGGGCAGGAGATGGGATAGTATCATAGTATAATTGACAAAGATTTTATTTTATAGTTTAATATAAGAACCTTTTCGGGGTCGGGTGCAATTCCCAACCGGTGGTAAAGCCCACCAGCCCCCTCTTCTTGCTTTCGCAAGAAAGCAGAGGGGGTAGATCTGGTGTAATTCCAGAGCCGACAGTAAAAGTCTGGATGAAAGAAAAGGAAGAATAGAGTATAATCCCGGGAAGGAACCGGGATTTTTTTAGAATATTTACCACGGAGTCACAAAGACACAGAGAAAAGATTAAAATAGCAACCACGAATTTCACAAATTAAGAACAACAAAGAAAAATAATATTTTAATTATAAATCTTTTAAATTCGACTAATTCGCGTAATTCGTGGTTAAAACATGGAAGAAAAATATCTGAAGTTAGTACTAAAATTAGCGAAGAAAGGGTCAGGTTATACCAATCCTAATCCTTTGGTGGGCGCAGTAATTGTCAAAGATGAAAAAGTGATTGGGAAAGGTTATCATCAGGGATATGGTCTTCCTCATGCAGAAATAAATGCTTTAAGAGAAGCAGGAAAAAAAGCAAATGGAGCGACACTTCACGTAAATTTGGAGCCCTGTTGTTTCTTTGGTAAAACTCCTCCCTGCACCGATGCCATTATTAAAGCAGGCATCAAAAAAATCGTTATTTCTATGAAGGACCCGAACCCCAAAGTTTCCGGAAGAGGGATTAACCAATTGAAAAGAGCGGGCATCAAAATAAAAACAGGGATTTTGGAGGAAGAAGCGAAAAAACTTAATGAATCTTATGTTAAATATATTACCCAAAAAATTCCTTTTGTTACTTTGAAAGCGGCGATGAGCCTTGATGGAAAGATTGCTACCAGGAACGGGAAATCAAAATGGATAACTTCAAAAACTGCCCGAGACTTTAGTCATCGGTCAAGATTCCAATATGATGGGATTCTGGCAGGGATAGGGACAGTGCTGAAGGATAATCCGTCTTTAGACTATTTTCCACCTGGCAACTTTAAAAAAGGAATAAAAAAGTTTACTAAGATTATTGTTGATGGTTCGGCAAAAATTCCTCTTTCCGCTAATCTTTTCCGTAAATCAAAGGTAATTCTGGCCACGACAAAAATGGCCCCCATAAATAAATTAGAGAAATTAAAGAAGAAAGGTGCGGAGATTTTAGTTTTGGGAAAAGATGGAAAGGTCAACCTTCTTTGGTTAATGAAAGAACTGGGAAAACGGGGAATTTCAAATCTCCTTATTGAAGGAGGGGGGCAGGTTAATGAATCCGCTTTAAGATGCAAAATTGTGGATAAAATTTGTTTCTTCATTGCCCCTAAGATTATCGGGGGGGAATCTGCCAAAACACCGGTGGAGGGAGAAGGAATTAAAAATTTGAAGGAAGCAATTTTAATAAAAGGGCTTGAGTATCAACGGATTGGCGAGGATATTTTAGTGGAGGGGTATATAAAGAAGAGTTTAGAGTTAAAAGTATAAAGTTAAAAGTTGCAAAAATAAAGGATGTTTACAGGATTGATTGAAGAAATAGGAAAAGTAGAATTTCGCGAGCAAAAGGGCAATATCTTGATCCTGGGAATCCAGGGAGAAAAGATTATAACCAGGGCAAAGGCTGGGGATAGTGTCTGCGTAGACGGGGCCTGCCTGACCATAAAAGCTCTTAAAAATAAACTTCTTTATTTTGATTTAATGGTGGAAACAGTAAAAGTTAGCACCCTGGGAGAATTGAAAATAGGAAGTAATGTAAATTTAGAATGCGCTTTAAAAGTAGAAGAGAGGTTCGGCGGTCATTTTGTAACCGGTCATATTGACGGAAGGGGGAAGATTATTGAAATAATTTTTACTGGCGATTCTAAAGGGATTAGAATTGCGGTGCCTTTAGATTTTACCGATTATATTGTTTCCAAAGGTTCAATTGCGGTTGATGGCATCAGCCTTACCGTAATAAAGGTGGGGAGCGATTATTTTACTGTTTCCCTGATTCCCTATACGATCAAATATACTACCCTGGGGACAAAAAAGGAGGGAGACCGGGTCAACATTGAACTTGATATCCTTGCCAAATACGTAGCCAAGTCAAATATAAAAAAAGAACAGAAAGAAAATTATCTTAAAAACCTTTTGAATGAGAATAAATAAAATGTAACCACGAATGAACACTAATGAACACGAAAGAATAGTCATTGCGAGGCATAGCCGAAGCAATCCGACGAAGTCGTTGCGAGGAGTCCGCCCAGCAATATTGGCGGACGACGTGGCAATCTCATCTTTTCTATAGAAGTGAGGGATTGCCACGGGACTTCGTCCCTCGCAATGACAGAAAGTGCTCAGTTCTTATTCGTGTGTATTCGTGGATAATAATGAGGGAAATGAAATTTAATTCTATCAAAGAAATTATTACTGACTTAAAAAAGGGGAAATTCATTATTGTTATTGATGACGAGAGCAGAGAGAATGAAGGGGACTTGATTCTTGCGGCTGAGAAAGTTGCTCCAAAAGCAATCAACTTTATGGCTAAGGAGGGGAGAGGGCTTATCTGCTTGGCTATCGTTGGCAGCCGCCTTAAAGAATTAGAGATTAACCCGATGGTCTCTGAGAATACCGCGCATCAGCGCACGTCATTTAGCGTCTCAGTTGACGCTAAAGATGGCGTTTCTACCGGAATTTCTGCCGCAGACCGGGCGAAAACGATTAAAACCATTCTTGGCGAAAAAACAAAACCCACTGACCTTGTCCAACCGGGACATATCTTTCCCATTCGCGCCCGGGAAGGCGGAGTATTGGTGCGGGCAGGCCATACCGAGGCAGCCGTTGATTTGGCAAAATTATCCGGACTTTATCCGGCCGGGGTAATTTGTGAAATTATGAATGATGACGGAACAATGGCAAGAACCCCTGATCTTTTAAAATTTGCCAAACTTCATCAAATTAAGATTTGCACTATTGCCCAACTCATTCGTTACCGGCAAAAAAAGGAAAAACTGGTAAAAAGAATTTTAAAGACTTTTTTCCCCACCGCATACGGAGATTTTGAACTTATTCTTTACGAAAGTTTCGTTGATAAAAACCATCATCTTGCTTTAAAAATGGGGGACCTTAAACTCAAAAATAAAACCGATAGCATTTTAATAAGGGTTCACTCCCAGTGTCTTACCGGCGACATCTTCTCCTCTTTGCGTTGTGACTGTGGAGAGCAACTTCGCCAGAGTATGAAATTAATCAACAAAGAGAAAAGAGGAGTCTTTCTTTATATGCGGCAGGAGGGCAGGGGAATTGGCTTGGTAAACAAATTAAAGGCATATTGCCTTCAGGAGAGAGGATTGGATACGGTGGAAGCGAATAGAAAATTAGGGTTTAAGGATGACCTCCGGGATTATGGAATCGGAGCCCAGATTTTGGTTGATCTGGGTCTCTCCCGTATCCGGATCCTGACCAATAACCCTAAAAAGATTGTAGGGCTGCAAGGTTATGGGTTAAAGATAGTAGAGCGAGTCTCCATTCAAGTTAAACCAACCCAATATAATAAATACTATTTAAAAACCAAGAAGGAAAAATTGCACCATTTGCTGCAAGATTAATCTGAAAGACTATATTCTCGCATATTCCTACTGAAGTAAGTGTATAGTAGAGCGTTCTTCAAATAATGTTGTTATGGTTTGTCATTGCGAGCGACAGCGAAGCAATCTCATATCGTTATCCACAAAGGGATTGCTTCGTCGTTTTCACTCCTCGCAATGACAGCATGGACTGCAATATTAATTTGGAAACCTTCTAATAGTATAGTGGCGGAAGTTGCTGTCAGTAGTTTCAAAGAAGTTAATCCTCTCGCATATTGCTACTGAAGTAAGTATAGAATATAGTGGCGCAATTTATTGAAAGAAGTATAAACCACGAAATAGAGAATCAAAAATATATAATCGGACGCAGATAACATCAGGATAAAATCAGGAAACAGGATTAGTAAGAAATAAGTAACTAAATCCTGAGTACTAAATTTCTATTTCCTAATTCTATACTTTTAATCTGCGAGTATCTGCGTTAATCTGCGTCCCAAAAAACCAGGAGGAGGTTATGTTTGAGAGAAATAGATCTATGATTGAAAAAAGTTTTGGGTTCTTTGGACTTTTTCTTACATTAGCTATTTCTGCTTATGCTGGAGGGACATATGGAGGTAATCTTGTCAATTCAAATGAAGGATATTCAAAGATTGATGTAACTGGAGATAAAAGACCAGAGAATATCTTCTTAAGGAAAGGCAAAGTTAAAGGCACAGTAGTTAAGTTGGTAATTACAAATAGGGCTTCACGAAATTAGTTATTTAAAGAATTTCCCTCAGAGGGTCGAAGGGTGAGGGGGGCTTAAAGAGAGATTATAAAGTGAAAAGAAGGAATATTGGTAAATATTCACCAAACACCGTTCATTTAAATGTAGTGCGAGGCTTTAGCCTCGCTAATATTAGCGACCCTGAAAGGGTCGCACTACACAAGCCAACAAGTGAACCTAAAGGTTACGACTACCTTTTGACACGGTGTTCACTGAGGATTTACCAAGAAACAGCAAAACAAAAAGATGTAATAAGGACAAGCGCACTATTACCGTTAGGAATAAAAATAAAGACCCCCTCACCTCATTCCTCTCCCCTTTGGGTAGAGGAAGAAAAAAGAAAAAAATGCCCTCCTCCCCCTTAAAAACAGGGGTAAAAAGGAGAAAAATTAGAGATGAGCATTCAGAAACATAGACAGGATAAGGGTTCCGGGACAGGAGGGCAAATCAAAAAGATAGGTCTTCGGAAACGCAATAGTGACGCGGGTTTCCGAATTTCGTGAAGGGCACTAATTACAAATAGAAGGGGTAAACTGCTCTTTTATCCCAGTGAGGAAGGAGAGCTTTACCCAACAATACCACCACAAGGACCATATTTTAGAAGCAAGGATTCTTCAAATGATGCTTTCTTTAAACCTGCCAATAATCTTCTTAGTATTGGCCGTATTAAAACATTGACTTTTAAAGGTCCTTATTGTCCTTACTTTCCACTAAGGATAATAAATCCATCGGTAGATGTGAAGTTAGAGTAAAAGTTGTCTGAAAAAAGGGAGATTAACATGCTAATTGGGAGAATAATAAGGAGAAAGGGAGTTACATTAAGTTCTTTTTTGGGAGTCTGTTTTATTCTGTTTGCAAATTTACTATTTTGTGCAGAGATAAAACAGGATACTGTAATAGCTGAAGTAGACGGACAAAAAATAATTTACAAGCAGATTATGCAGAATCCAGAACAAATAATTTTTTCTTATCAACTTGAGCATAAAAGAGAACCAAGTAAGGAGGAGATTTCCAATATAATTCTCAAGAAAGAAAAGGAACAATTGGCTGCTGAAATACATCATATAATCAAACAGAAAAAAATAAAGGAATTTGGTATTAAAGTTTCAAATAGAGAAATGCAATTGAAAATGAAGTCTTTCTATGTAGAACATAACTTAGATCCAAAGGAGATTGCTGATGAAATTAATAGGTGTGGCTTTGCATTAGCTAAAGCATTACGAGAAGCATTAGAAAATCCTGCTGAGGAGAAAAAAATATATGAACAAGAACTTTCATCACTTATGACCTACGAAGAATGGACAGGACATAGGCGCTGTTATAACACTATTGAAAAAATAGGATGGATAGAGAAATCCTTACCACAGACGGCAGAGGATCTATATAAACCAAACCCAGCGATAGAGGCCTGGTTATTGGGTGAGAAATTCAGAGATAGAATAACAAAAGATGTTTCAGTAACTGCTGAAGAACTCAGGGATTACTATAATATAGTATACGAAGGAGTGGAAAGCAAACCGACATTTGCTGAGGTAAAAAAACAACTTGAGAAAGAACTTTTGAAGGGGAAAAAGCAACGGAGAGAAAAAGAATGGTGGCAGGAGCAATATAAGAAAGCCAAGATTGAAATTAAAGACGAACGGTTTAAAGATGTAATAGATATGTTGCTACCTTTCGAAGAAAGAGAGTTGGAGTAAATTTGATAAGAGAAAATGTTTTCAAAAATCCAAGTTGGGCTATTAGTTTTTATATTCTCTGCTTGCTGGATACAGGGCGCTAATGCTATTTCAATGTATCCATCCCTTCATCGGAAGGTTGAGAAATCAACTATAATTGCTATTGGCGCTGTTACAAAAGAACAGTCTTTGTATAGAAAGGATGCTATCAAGTTAAGTGATGACGGCAAGAGCTACATAGTTCCTCTGCCAAAGCATGAAGGCACAGTATTTACAATTGCCTTCAAAGAAGTGTTGTTGGGGGATAAAAGCTTTAAAAAGATTTCAATTTTTCAAAAAGGGCGTCATGCAGAAGATATGGCTTTTTACAAAAAAGGTGCAACTTACCTGCTATTCTTGAAAGAGACAAAAATAGATCCAAAGATAGCTACTGAACATAATCTATCAAATCAAAAATATTATGAGTCTGTTTCCGGGAACCAAGGAGTATTTATTCTTTCATCTAAAGGCAAGAGAATCCTTACAGATGAGGAAAAAAGGAATCTTGAATATGTAAAAACTGTAAAGACCTTTTGTGAAGTAAAAAAGATAGAAGATGATTCTCAAAGAGTTAGACGCTGGCGAGAATTGATGCAGAGTAGCAACAAGATTTTGAGAGAAAATGCCAAAGCTGAACTTGAAAAAATGGGAATAAAAATACCTGAATAACACTGATAAATCATGAATTTAAGTTAGATAATGGTCCTTTAAAATTTTCCCAATGCCTAAAAAACAAACCAAACTAAACCTTGATTCCTCAGGAAAGCAAATTCCTCCCAAGAAGAACAAGCCAGCCCCACTCTATGTTATGGAGAGTGTTGGCCGACAAATAATTAATAGACCAGTAAGGATAGGCTTTATCTTTCCCTGGAGAGGTCTAACCATCCTCTTCGGGATTATTTTTTTAGCTGAGGTTATATTTTTTTCCATTTCTCTTCATCAGTCTTCAGGAACTATTGTGACCGACAATGCAATGAAAGAGGAAGAGAAAGCGGTTACTATCTATGCCGAAAAAGAGATTACCCCAATTACAATTACTTCTTCCTTGGAGAACGAAAGAGACCCCTTTTCTTCCTATAGCTTTAAAGAATTAGAGAAAAGGGCAAAACTGCTCTCTGAGAAAACTGCTGGTAAACAGTTCTCTATCCTGAAAGAAGGAGATTCCCTCAATCTGATTGCCTCTATCCTTAAGACTCCAGGAGAACTACCAGAGCTAAACCTGGAAGATGTTAAACTGGAAGGGAAACCAGAGAGACCAGGACAATAGAGTTAACCTGTCCTTTTTCCTTTAAAGGGAAAATCACCAAAGGAGGGGAGGAGATTTTCTTTCTCTCCAAGGATGAAAGGAGCTACTCTGTAAGAATAGGGGAGGTAATAGAAGGGTATGAAGTTCTTTCCAGGGAAGGGGATACTCTCGTCATCTCTAAAGGAAGCAATTTGTTTAGCTTGTCTTTGTCTTACAGGAAGAAGAAAACTTAAGAAATGGTCGGATGAATCCGACCGCTACAAAGTGCACTAATGACCAAATCCCAAAAAAGATACAAAATCCTGTTTTACATCTTTACCCTTCTGTTGATAAATACTCCTTCGTTCTCTGCTGATAACACTTCTCCTCAGGAACCTCTGGAATTAGAAATTACCGAAAGCATGCCGGTGGAATTACTTCTTCACTCTTTAGCCAGGACCTTCAATCAGAATATCACTATTTCCCCGGAGGTAAAAGGGGATTGCCCGGTTCTCTCCTTAAAGAAACTTTCCTTTGAGGAGGCATTAAATCTTATCTGTGAGACGATGCAGTTACAATGGAAAAAGATAAAAGATGCCTATATTGTCAGTAAACCTTCTTTAGCTCCGATAGTAATTCCCGAGCAAACTAAACTCTTTGTGGTTAAGTATATCAGTCCAGAGGCCGCTTTGCTTCTTGTTCAATCTCTGATTAAGAATAAGGAAAAGGTCTCTCTCATTCCAGAGCTAAAGACAATAAAAGCTACCTCTACCCCAGATATTTTAAAACAGATAGAGGAGGCATTAAAGGAGGCAGATTCTATAAGAGCAAAGGAAACCGAGGAGGAAATTATCACCGAAAGTATCACTACCAGATATCTTACCCTTGCGGCAGTGGTAGAACTTGTGGCTCCTGTTCTTAAAGAGGCGGAGGGTAAGTATTCTTTATCCCCAAAAACAAAAACAATCACCATTACCGCTCCCAGGAAGACCGTTGCCAAATTAGTCCGAGAGATTAAGGAAAAGGATAAGGAGACAGCTCCGGAAAGAGCCAAAGTTCCCGCTATTCCCCAGGTAATGATTGAGTCAAAGTTGGTAGAGTTTATCGGAGGTAGTAGTCGTTTCTTTAATATTGACTGGTCATATTTTAAGATTAAGGGAGAAAGATTTCCTGCCTATACCCCGGGAGAGCAAACCTCAACAGAGGTAACCACTGGTAGTCTTGCATTAGGCTTTATTAAGGCCAAAGAGAATTACCTTTTTGATTCCCTCTTAGAGACCTATATTACAGAGGAAAAGGCCGAGATTCTTACCGCTCCCAAAGCTGCCGCCATGGATGGAGAAACCGCTTTATTTAATTACAGCAAGACCTATAAGTGGTGGGAGGCTACCCCCTACTTTGATTCTGAAGGTAAGCTTACTCATACTACCTATAGTTTAGGAGAGCCGGTTGAGGTTAAGATTTCCCTGGAGGTTACCCCACAGATAGATCCAGAGGAAAAGGAGGTGGTGGTTACTCTGCATCCCATAGTAGAGGATATCATTGATTGGGTAGAACAGCCGGATTACCCTCAGGTAAAGGTTCCCAATGTCAGCAAGGAGGAATTAACCACCAAACTAAGAATCAAGGATGGGGATACGATTGCGATTGGTGGTTTAATGAAGAAAAAGGAGGAAAGTAGGATTACCAAGATTCCTCTTTTAGGAAGCATTCCTTTGTTGGGTTATCTCTTCCGCAAAACTGATATCAGCAAGAGAAGAACAGAGTTAATCATCTTCCTGACGGTCCGAATTATCTCTCCTGAATAAGATGAAGGGACGAATAATCACTCTTTTTTTACTCTTTTTCCTTCCCAAAATTTGTTTTTCTGCTACTGAGGAATTTGTTGAGGTCCGAGCATCTGAAACTGAAATCTCCTTCTTTTCTGCCGAAGGTGTTTTCCCTTTTTTAATTGCCAGACTCTATCTTGATAGCAAAGGAAAAAGAAACTTTAATCTTTTACCGCAATCCCTTTCCCTGAAGGATATTGAAGAGGGAAATCATCTATTAAAGTTAGAGGTTCTGGATAAAGAGAAAGAGGTCCATACCTCTCTTTATGAGGTCATTCTCCAAGACAAGAAAATAGCCTCTTTCCAGCTCCTTGTTTCTCAAGGAAATAGATTAGTCCCGATTACCAAGGATAAGAAAGGAGAAAAATTGCTTCTTGGACTGATAAAGCAAGAGAAAGATTTCTTACCCCTCATCTCTCTTTCTCAGAAATTCTTAGTTCTCTTTCCAGAAAGTGATTCTTCAGAAGAACTCCTTTTTAATTTAGCTAACATCTACGAAGAAAGTGAAGAATACCCTAAAGCATTCTTTTTCTATAAGAAATTCATCAAGGATTATCCTGAGAGCGAGAAATTGGGAAGAGCAAGATTAAGGATAGGAAGAATCCTTTTTGGCTATGGCAAGTATGAGGAGGCAAGGGATGTCTACGAGAAGACCCTGGCTTTTTTTTCAGCAGAGGAGGAATCGGCCAAAGGGCTGTTCCAATTAGCCTACAGCTATGAGATAGCAGAGGATTACGAGAAGGCCTCTGCTGCTTATGAAACCTATCTCTTGAATTATTTGGAGGATTCTGACTATCCTCTTGGTATCTATCGCTTAGCCAATACTTATACCACTCTTGGTAAAATTCTTCAGGGGAAAATAGTTATCATCAAGGAAGAAGAAATAGAAGAGGAGCAAACAGAAGGAAAAGAGGCTAAAGAAACTGAAGAGAAAAAACAGGAAAAGAAATCCGAACTTTCTCCGGAAGAAAAAGAGAAAAAGGCTAAAGTCTATTATATTCAAGCCTATCGACTCTATAAAGCCTTCCTTTTACTTTATTCTTCTCATCGGCTTTATTTTGATAGCCAGTTAGAGTTGGCTATTCTCTGCCAGGAATTAGAATATTATCAGGAGTCCTTAAATTATTTAGTTTCTTTAGAGAAGAAAAATGAGAATAAAGAGCTCATTCCCAAGATTCTTTACTATCAAGGTTTAGCCAAACAAAGCATAAACGAATACAAGGAATCAATTACCCTTTTCTCAAAAACAATGGATTACCAGAATAAAGAGTTCGCCCCTTTAGCCAAATACCAGAAAGGGTTAAGTTATTTTTTCCTTGAAGATTACTCCAGAGGTTATGGAGAACTAAATAGATTTACCAGTCTCTATCCAGAGCACCATCTCCTTTCTTTAGCCAGATATTATTCTCTTGCCTGCCTTTTCTATGAAGCAGTCAGAAAATATTCTTCTGAAGAAATATTTGAATTATTACAGGAGAAAATGACCCCGATTGTGGAAGAATTAAAGGGACTGGTAATGAACTATGAGGGAACAGAGGCAGGGGCTCTTGCCCAAGCTTTATCCGAAGAAGGTTATGAAATTCTGGCTCCCGAAGAGGAAATAATCGCGGTTAAGGGAATTATTGTTGACCTTTCTTCCTATATGGAAGAGGCATTAACTAAATATCCTTATGGTCCAGATAAAACCTTGCTTAAAGAAGGGATGGATTTAGTAAAGGAGAAAAAATGCAAAGAAGCTGGTGGTTATTTCTTAGCTCTTCTAAATAAATTTCCCGAGAGTAAACTGATTATTTCTGCCCATTATCAACTTGCCCTTGTCTATGGGAATCTTACCGCATATAAACAGGGAATAAGAGAGTTTAAAGAATTAATTAAAATAAATCCCAAGGATGAACTTGCTGATGATAGTCAGTATCTAATTGGCTATTATTACCTTTGCCTGGAAAGTTACAAGAATGCCCAGAGAAATTTTGAGAAGGTGATTAAGAATTATTCGGATAGCCCCAGAGCTCTTTGGGCAAGAAAGGATATTCAGATTATGGAGCAGAAAGGATTGCTGGAGAAAAAGGAGGAGGGAGTATGAAAGTGATAGAAGGGAAATTGGATGCAGAGGGTAAAAGATTTGCGCTCGTGGTCAGCCGATTTAACGAGTTTATCAGCAAAAAATTGCTGGAAGGAGCTTTGGACTGTCTAAGGCGGCATGGAGCAAAAGAGGAAGATTTGAGCGTGGCCTGGGTACCGGGTTCCTTTGAAATTCCTTATCTCGCTGACCTTTTGGCAAAAAAGAAAAAGTATGATAGTATAATCTGTCTAGGGGTAATCATCAGGGGAGAAACGTCTCATTTTAATTATATCGCCAGTCAGGTTTCAAGGGCTATTGGTCAAATTTCCTTAAGTAGTGGTATTCCGGTCATCTTTGGAGTTGTTAACGCTGAAACTATAGAACAGGCAATTGAACGCGCCGGGGCTAAGAGGGGAAACAGGGGTTACGATAGCGCTTTGTCGGCTATTGAAATGGCCAACCTGTCTGAACAGATGAAGTAGTATGGGAAAGCGGAGAAGGGCAAGAGAGCTTGCTCTTCAGGTTCTTTATCAATTAGACATAAGGGGAGAAAAAGCGGAGGAGATTCTTTGCCAATTCTGGAAACAGAATAATACTGAAAAAACGGTGGAAGAGTTTGCCAATATCCTGGTAAAAGGGGTTGAGGAAAAAAGAGGAGATATTGACCAACTGCTGGCTAAATGCGCATTGAACTGGGAATTAGACCGGATGTCAGTGGTTGACCGAAACATTCTAAGATTGGGGAGTTTTGAAATTCTTTTTTTAAAGAATATTCCTTATCCCGTCTCAATCAATGAGGCGATAGAATTAGCCAAAATATTCGGAGCTGAAGATTCTCCAAAGTTTATTAACGGAATTTTAAATAAAGTTAAGGACTTTTCACCGGCAGGATAAAATGAAAAAAGGTTTTTTTTTCCTTTTAAGAATATTTATTAGTTTTTCCCTTTTCTTTATCCTCTTAAAATTTGTAAATTTAAATCAATTTATACAGGTTTTAAAAGAAGCAAATAGGGGTATTCTCCTTCTTATTATTTTACTTAATCTAATTATTGTCCCTTTCATTTCTTATCGCTGGCAGATTATTCTTTCCTCCCAGAAACTTTTTGTCAGACTTCTCTCACTTATTCGATTAACTTTTATTGGGATGTTTTTTAATAATTTTCTTCCCACTGCCGCCGGCGGCGACTTAATAAAGGGCTGCTATCTTGTTAAGGGAAGCGATTCCCGGAAGATTGATTTAGGCGCTTCCGTTCTATTTGACCGTATTGTGGGAACAATTTCCATAATTATTATGGGACTAATCGCCACTCTTTTATATTATAAGAAATTGTCTCTTCAGGCGATTCTTTTTATTTTTTTGTTATCCATCTTTACTTTATTTTTAATTCTTTTTCTCAGAAACGAGAAGATAGCAAAAACTTTTTCCAGGCTCTTGCGTTTTCACAAATATAAAACTCTGGATACACAGAGCAGAAGAATCTACGAAAGGTTCCACCGTTATGCCCATTCGCAAGGCATGCTGGCAAAATCCATAGGAATTTCCTTCATTACCCAAATTTTCTCAATTCTGATGAATTATCTTATTATTATCAGTTTAGGCGGCAAAGTTTCTCCTTTTATCCTCTTTGTTTATATTCCTCTTATCTGGGTGTTCTCTCTTTTCCCTTCTATCAATGGTTTAGGCATTCGGGAAGGCGCCTACGTCTATTTCTTTAAAGGAATTATCGGCAAGGAAACTGCTTTTGCTCTTTCCATCCTCGTTTTAGCCCTTATTTTTCTTAATGGTATTATTGGAGGTATTATCCATTTGACAATGGGAGGAAAGGTAAAAATAAACCAGGAGAGTTGAAATGGAAAAGGTAAGATTTGGTATTATTGGAGTCGGCGGGATGGGTCAGGCTCACGCCAAAAATATTCAGGAAATTGAGGAGACCCAACTAACTGCGGTATCGGATACGGACAAGAAGACGGCAGAGAAGGTCTCTAAAGAATATAAGGTGACCGGTTTTACCGACTATAAAGAACTTTTAACAAGCGGTTTGATTGATGCGGTTATTGTTGCCACCCCGCATTACTTCCACCCTGAAATTGGGATAGCGGCAATGGAGGCCGACGTTCATGTCCTTACAGAAAAGCCAATAGCAGTGAGCGTAAAAGCTGCTGACTCTCTTTTAGAAGCGGCAAAACGAACAGGAAAAGTTTTTGGAGTGATGTATCAGAGCAGAAGTCTGCCCGCAATCAGAGTGGCAAGGGAAATTATCGAGAGCGGCCGCCTGGGAGAAATCAGGCGAACCTTGATGGTTAACCCTGACTATCGATGCCAGGCCTACTATGATAGCAGCACCTGGCGCGCCACCTGGGCTGGAGAAGGCGGAGGAGTTTTGATTAACCAGGCTCCGCACGGGATTGACCTTTTTATGTTTTTAGGCGGAATGCCATCCCGGGTAACGGCAAGAATCAGAACCAGACTTCACAATATTGAGGTAGAAGATGAAGCAGATGCTCTACTGGAATATTCTAACGGAGCCTGGGGCTATTATCTTGCCTCTACCGATGAAGCACCTTCCGAAAAACGGATTGAGATTGTGGGAGATAAAGGAAAACTTGTCCTGGAGAATGAAACGCTTAAATTTTATTCTCTAAAAACCTCTATCCCTGAATTTACGCTTAAGAATAAGGCAATGTGGGGAGGACCGGAGGTTGTTGAGGAAAAATTGGAATTTCCTGAATGCGAAACCGGCCACAGCGCCATTACCCGAAATTTTGCCCGTTGTATCCTTCAGGGAGAAAAACTTCTTTCTCCCGGAGAGGATGGAATAAAGAGCGTAGAATTTATCAACGCTCTTATTCTCTCGGGAAAGAAGAATAAACCGGTTGCTCTTCCGGTAGACCGGGAGGAATATAAGGAATTACTGGAAAGTTTAAAAAAGAGTTCCCAAGCAAAGAAAACAGTTAAGGTTCAGCGGGTTACCGACCCCCATTTCAACAAATAAATTTCAACAAATAAGGAGATTTTATGGAAAAAAAGAATCCTTTAGAAAAAAAATTATGCTATGAAAGAAAATTGGCCTGGGATGAATTTAGTCCGGAATCGAGGAAAAAAACATTAGAGTTTGCCGAAGGTTATAAAGAATTTCTAACCCGGGGAAAGACCGAATGGGAAGTTATAACCGAAGGCACAAAGATGGCCGAAAAAGCAGGCTTTATCCCTTTGGAGAAAATAAAGAAAGGAAGTTTTAAGGGAAAGAGAGTTTACGCCGATAACCGGGGGAAAAATCTGTTCTTATCAGTTTTAGGAAAAAAACCAATTTCAGAAGGAGTAAGAATCATTATTGCCCATATTGATTCTCCCCGGCTTGATTTGAAAGCGCATCCTGTTTACGAAGAGGAAAATCTTGCTTTTTTTAAAACTCATTATTACGGAGGAATAAAGAAATACCAATGGGTTACTATTCCTTTAGCCCTTCACGGTGTCGTTGTTTTGAAAAACGGCAAAAAAATAAACCTGGTTATCGGAGAAAAAAAAGAAGAGCCGGTTTTTACCATCACCGACCTTTTACCCCATCTTGCGAGTGACCAGATGAAAAAAAGTCTGGAGAAAGGCATTGAGGGGGAAGCGTTAAATATCTTAGCCGGCAGCATTCCCCATCAGAATAAAGATGTAAAGGAAAGAATAAAATTGGCAATTTTGGAAAAATTAAACCAAAAGTATAATTTTACCGAGGAGGATTTGGTTAGCAGTAATATTGAAGCAGTCCCGGCCGGAGAGGCCAGGGACGCAGGTCTTGATAAAAGTTTGATTGCAGCTTATGGCCAGGATGACCGGGTCTGCGTTTACAGTTCTCTTAAAGCAATCTGTGAATTAAAAAACCCTGAAACTACCTGTTTCTGTATGCTTGTGGATAAGGAGGAAATTGGCAGTGAGGGGGTAAACAGCGCTCAATCAACTTCTCTGCTTTCTTTCCTTTCCGAGATATTAAATCTCTCTTCGCCGAAAGCCACCGAACTTCAACTGCGCAGGATTCTTTCTTCTTCCCAGGCTATCTCTGCCGATGTTAATGCCGGAGTTGACCCTGCCTACAAGGATGTTAACGAACTTAGGAATAGCCCCAGGATTGGCTGCGGAGTTGTGCTTACTAAATTTACGGGAAAAGGAGGAAAAGGAGGAAGCAGTGAAGCAAGTTCCGAATTTGTAGCCTATTTACGAAACTTATTTGAAAAACGAAAAGTTATCTGGCAGACCGGAGAATTGGGGAAGATTGACCAGGGAGGCGGAGGAACGGTAGCAAAATATTTGGCGAGATATAATTGCGAAGTAATCGATTGCGGGACCGCGCTTCTTTCTATGCATGCGCCATTGGAGATTGCCCATAAAGCCGATATCTACTCCACTTATCAAGCCTATTCTGCTTTTTATAAATGAAAAAACGAATTTTAAGCGGAATGAGACCCTCAGGAAAACTGCATCTGGGACATTGCGAGGGGGTTTTGAAATATTGGGCTAAATTACAGGATGAGTACGAGTGCTATTATGAAATTGCCGATTTGCATGCTCTTACCACTGATTATCAGGATACCTCAAAAATCAAAGAAAATATCAAAGAAATGCTGGTTGATTGGCTCTGCTTTGGTTTAGACCCGGAGAAAAGCGCACTCTTTGTCCAGTCTGAAGTTCCCGAGCATAGCCAACTGCATCTGCTGCTCTCAATGATTGTCCCTTTGTCCTGGTTGGAGCGCTGTCCTACCTATAAGGAGCAGTTAACCCAATTGAAAGATAAGGATATCTCCACCTACGGGTTTTTAGGTTATCCGGTATTGCAAGCCGCAGATATCCTTCTCTATAAAGCAACGGCGGTGCCGGTAGGCGAGGACCAATTACCGCACTTAGAATTAACCCGGGAGATTGCCCGGCGTTTTAATTATTTCTATAAAGAAATTTTCCCCGAACCAAAAGCCCTCTTAACAAAAACCCCTAAATTACCCGGCATCGACGGCAGAAAGATGAGTAAATCATACCATAACTGCATCTATCTTTCTGATTCAGGAAAGATTATTGAAAAAAAGGTGATGGAGATGTTTACCGACCCTGCCAGGGTTTACAAGAAAGATAAAGGTCATCCTGCCGGCTGCGTAGTTTTTGCTTTTCATCAGATCTATAATAAAGAGGAAAAATCACAAATTGAAAAAGACTGCCTTTCGGCAAAAATTGGCTGCACCGACTGCAAGAAAATTTTATCCGAGCGACTCGTTAAATCTTTACAACCTCTCTCCGAGAAGAGGAAAGAATTTGTTGCCCGGCCAAAATTGATTGATGATATCTTAAAACAAGGGAAAGAAAACGCGGGCAAAATTGCCAAAACAACTCTAAGGGAAGCAAGGGAAGCGCTAAAGATATAACCGGATGATAGTTAAGAAATTAACCAGAAAAGTTGTCCTTGGTTTAAAACCATACCAGGCCGGCAAACCCATTTCTCAACTGAAAAGAGAAAGAAAAATTTCCCGGGTTATCAAACTTGCCTCTAACGAAAATCCTTTCTCTCCGTCAAAAAAAGTAATCAAGGCTCTGGGGAATTCCCTGAAAAAAATTAACCTTTACCCTGACAGCAACGGTTATTGTTTAAAAGAGACAATTGCCAAAAAATTAAAATTAAAAAGAGGAAATATTATCTTAGGCAATGGCTCCAGTGAAATCATTGCGATGGTTCTGGAGACGTTTGTTAACCCGGCTGAAGAAGTAATTATCCCCGACCCTTCCTTTATTATCTATAAAAGCCTCATTAAATTAAGAGATGCTGTTCCGGTTTCAATCCCTTTAAAGGATTACGCTCTTGACCTTTCGGCGATGCTTAAAGCAATTAATAAAAAAACAAAAATGCTGATTCTCTGCAATCCCAACAATCCTACCGGGACCATCATTAAAAAAGAAGAATTAAAAAAATTTATGGAGAAAATTCCCGAAAACCTTATTATTTTCTCTGATGAAGCCTATCTGGAATACGTGGAAGATAGAAAGTTCGGCTCGCTCCTTCCTTATTTGAAAAGCACGAAACCTCTCGTTGTTGCCCGCACTTTTGCCAAATCTTCCAGTTTAGCCGGGTTGCGCATTGGCTATGGAATAGCAAAAGAGGAAATTATCGAACTAATGAATAGGATTCGCCCGCCATTTAATACCTCTTCTTTAGCTCAGGTAGCCGCGACCACTGCGCTCAACGAGAATGAACATCTTAAAAAGACCAGGGAAAATAACCGGGAGGGAAAAAGATATCTCTATGAGAATTTAAAGAAATTAGGTCTTTCTTATATTCCTACCCAGGCTAATTTTATTTGTGTTGACCTAAAAAGAGATGCTTCCTCTGTCTGCCGAAAGTTAGAAAAAGAAGGAGTAATTATCCGGGATATGTCTAATTTTAATCTGCCGGGTTCTTTTGCCCGGGTTACCATCGGTATGCATCAAGAAAATACCCTCTTTATCAAGAAATTAAAGAAGGTGCTAAAAAATGAATAGAACCTGTCATTGCGAGTCCGCCTCAGGCGGACGTGGCAATCTCGAGATTGCTTCGTCGCTTCGCTCCTCGCAACGACTTTGTCGATTGGGGGTCAACATTGACCATATTGCCACTCTACGGCAATCCCGAAGAGGTAAAGAGCCGGACCTGGTAAAAGGAGCGCTCATCTGCGAAAAGGCCGGAGCAGACTCTATCGTCTGCCATCTTCGCGAAGACCGCCGCCATATCCAGGATAATGACCTTTTTTTTCTTAAAAAGAGAATAAAAATTCCTCTTAATTTAGAGATGGCGGCTGCCGAGGAAATAGTCAAGATTGCTTTAAAAACGCGGCCATCCCGGGTAACCCTGGTCCCGGAAAAAAGAGCGGAATTAACCACCGAAGGAGGGCTTGATGTCAAAGGAAATTTTAAACATCTTAAAAAAACAATTGCAAGATTTAAAAAAGCCGGTATTTCAGTAAGTCTTTTTGTTGACCCGGAAATTTCTCAGGTAAAAGCTTCCCAGGAGGCGGGGGCGCAATTTGTGGAACTGCATACCGGAATCTATGCTAATCAAAAAGGGAAGGGGAAAGAAGAAGAACTGGAAAAACTAAGAAAAATGACAGAATTCGCCATTTCCTGCGGGCTAAAAGTTGACGCCGGCCACGGACTAAATTACGAAAATGTGGTTCCGGTAAGCCGGGTTTCCGGGATTATAGGATTAAACATCGGCTATAGCATTATTGGTTACGCTCTTTTTATCGGCTTGGAGAAGGCGGTAAAAGAAATGCTAAAACTGGTGAAAGAGGAAAAGGAATAGAAGTACTATGCTTTCGAAAGGATGGATTAAGAAATTATTCAAAGAAATAAGCACCTGGGTTGAAGAAGGAATCATTGAACCCAATCAGGCTGATAAAATCAAGGATAGATATTCCCGGCAATTGGAATATAATAGATTGGTTTCATCAATATTTATCCTCGGTTCTATTTTGATAGGGGCGGGTATTATTCTTTTTATAGCTTCAAACTGGCAACATCTCGGGAAACTTGTTAAAATAGGTTTAGTTTTTTCTTTCGTTTTAGGTTTCAACCTGTTAGGTTACCACTTTCGTTTTGAAAAAAGTAATCATCCGAAACTTGGCGAACCACTGCTTTTCTTGGGAGCAATTTCTTTTGGTGCGGGTATATGGCTAATTGCCCAGATTTTTCAAATTCCATATAATTATGCCAACGGTTTTCTCTTCTGGATTATCGGCATTTTGCCGGTAATATTTTTATTGTATGGAATTTCAAAGTTCCCCCTCACCTTATATCCTCTCCCCGAGGGGAGAGGGAGGGGTGAGGGGGCTAATTTATTGCGTTCTAAATCCGTTTTAGTCCTGACTTCATTGCTCTTGCCGGTCTGGTTAAGTGTTTTTATAGCTAATAATCTTTCCAATCCTGTCTATCCCTTCTTCTTGCTTCTCGCTATTATTATTTATCTTGTTTATCGGGAAAGGCAAAAAGCATCTTTATTCATCAGTATAATCGGCGTAAGCATCTGGCTTACGCATTATCTTTACCTGCAACAACCCGCGATAACGGATTATTTTTCAATAAATATGCAATTGCTCTATGGCAATCTCTTTATCGCCTATGGTTTTATCTTGTATTTCCTGGGGATGCTGCATCGTCGGGGAAAGTTCGGAGGCTTTTCTATTATTTACAAGGCGCTGGCAATGCTTTTTATCTTTATTAATAATTACTCGCTGACATTCGCTCACCACTACGCAGAATTATTCCATCCCGGAAAAGCGCAGGAGGTTGTTTATCTGCCTTTAGCGTTTCTAATCATTTACGCACTCTATCTTTTATCCGGAATAATAATTTCAAAACATCTTTTTAAGTCCCGAAATAGCGAAGAAAAGAAAGAGGCGGGAATTATTTTCCCGTTTTTGATTCTGCAGATTATTTTGATGCATTTTGGGCCATTAGGCGAGAACTTTGTTTCGATATCTTACAATATCCTATTTTTTGCTGAGATTATCGCATTTTTATATTTAGGTTATCTTTTACGGCAAGAATCTATCTTCAGATTGTCGCTCGGCGCTTTTGCCTTAAATACATTAACCAGGTACTTTGATACCTTCTGGAAGATTTTTCCCCGTTCCATTTTCTTTATCATCGGCGGGTTAATCTTAATTTTTGGCGGAATGTATATGGAAAAAAAGAGAAAGAGTGTTGAAAAAAGTATGAAAGAAAAGTTGGCAGAGGAAAGGGGATGAATAAAAAGATTACTTTTGTTTCGATAATCATAATACAGTTAATCTTTCTCGGTGGAATGGCGCTCTTCCATACCTTAGAGTTTAGCAGAGCAACCAAAATCTTGCTTGAGACAGAACCGGTAGACCCTTTTAGCGTATTTAGAGGCAGGTATATTAATCTTAATTACAAGATATCAACAATCCCTGCCACTCTATTTAAAGACTGCATCCCTCGCAGTTTAGAATCTAATGATTACGTTTACGTTGTTCTAAAGAAAAAAGAAAAATTTTGGGAACCGATTGCAGCTTACAAAAATAGACCGGAAAATACAAATTTTACTTTTCTAAGAGGTAAAGTTTACTATTCTTACTCACACAATATAAGAATCAAGTATGGTATAGAATCTTTCTTTTTAAGCGAGGAATCTGCCGACGAAATAGAGCGGGAAAGAATCAATGCCGCTCGGCAAGCCGGAGCAGAAAACCGGAATCCACTTGCCGTAGAAGTAGCGGTAACAAAAGAGGGGAGAGGCTATCCTGTAAAGCTGTTTTGGAGAGATAAAGAATATCGCTAATTTCCGAATATCTTGATGGTGTAAGAATTTTAAAAGGAGAAGAGAAAATGTTGATTGATAGTAAAGTTAGGGTAATTTGCCGAAGAGTGTTTAAGGATGCTTCTGTCCAGATTATTCGCGGTATCGTGGTAGAAGAGACTGATATCTATTTGAAAATAGAAGGAAAACTCTATCAGCAGACCATTAGTGAGAATACCGGAAGGAAGGTTGAAAAACCTGTTGACAAGGAGAATAAAACCATTTTTGTTCCTTTCCATTCCATAAGGTTTGGGGAGATAATTGAGGAAGGAACAGAGTCTGACATTCTTGACCGGGAGGCGAAGAAGGAAAAACCACTCTCTAAAACCGAAATCAAAGAAGAGGACGGAATTCTCTAAAAATATCTATTTCAAATTTTTATCATAGTGAATCTTGTCTGCTGAACTTTTATCTTGTCCTGGTATCTATCCATAAACGGCTGCCTCTTGCAGTGGAAATGTAATTGAATCTATATTCGGTGATACCGGTGATGATACTGTAGCCTTGAATGCTTTAAGCGGGGATATCACCGATATCTCTATTGAAAACGTACAAAGCCGGGTAGTGGATAGTGGTAATAATATTCGGTTATTATGCGGAAATGGATTTAGCCTTAAAAATGTTCGTATTAATGGAGTAATGGGGCTATCGGGTAGGGAGAATAGCGGGAAACGAATCTATCAGAACCTTTATAAAAAGCGGAAAGGAGAATAATTAATGGATGAATGTATTTTCTGTAAGATTGCCAGCCATAGCATACCTGCCTATGTAGTTTCAGAGAATGACGAGGTTATGGCATTCGCGGATATCAACCCGGCAACAAAGGGGCATATCCTGGTAATTCCGAAAAGCCATGCCACCAACTTATTTGATATAGAGGAGGCTTCATTTATTAAGGTGCTTTCTCTGGCTAAGAGAATTGCCAGAGTGATGCCGGAGGTTCTCGGCTGTTCCGGAATAAACCTGTTTCATTCTGCCGGGAAAATTGCCTGGCAGGAGGTAATGCATTTCCACCTCCATATTGTTCCCCGCTACCGCAGAGAGGAATTGCAAAGACCTTTTGTTTCCACTCCCGCCAACAAGACAGAATTAAAAGAGATTGCCTTAAGATTAAGCCGGAAACTCAGTAATAAATAAAGTTGTTTTCGGGTTCGATACCTGTGGTGCGTTATTTCATCAGTAATCCTATTCCGGCTAAGAGGGTAATGCCATAGATAACGTAACTGAATATCTTTCCTGAAATTCTTTTATTCAGCCAGGCTCCTAACAAGGTTCCTCCTATTACCCAGGGTATCAGGCGAATACTTTCTAAAATTGTCTTCCGGGTAATGATATTACCGGCAATGTAAGGAATTAACTTGGCGCTGTTTCCGACAAAGAAGTAGAGAAGAGCGGTGCCCACAAAGACTCGTTTTTCCAATTTCTGAGGAAGAAGAAAGAGTAATATAATCGGTCCAGCCGTATGGGCGAGGGTAGAGGTAACGCCGGCGATTATTCCCACAGTTACCCCATGCCATATTCTGGGTTTATAAGCAACTGGATTGACTTTGCGGCGAACTTTCAACTGAACGTATAGCTGAATCAGCACAATAACAACACAGATAACCCCGATGAATACACGTAACGTTCTTTCTCCATCGGTCAGTAATCCAAACTTCTTTAAGAGCAAAGAACCGATGCCTATGCCCAGAATACAGCCCGGAATAAGCATTGAGAGGTTACGGAAATTCTGCGTCCTGGGATAATGTAAGAGAGAAAAGATATCCCCGGTGATTAATAAAGGAAGCAGCACCCCTAACATCCGGGTTGGAGAGATGGCGATGGTCATCAAAGGGACTGCCAGTATAGCTATGCCGGCTCCAAAACCCGCTTTACAGACGCCCACAAGTATACTTGCAATCCAGCAGAGTAATGTAGAAGTCATATCAGTTTTTGATAGTCTATCACAATAAAACTAATAAAGGAAAATTTTTGGAAATGATTCCTGAATCCGTGGTAAAA
>Ga0210024_1001028_pt1 | contig 25404 bp, 14 predicted proteins | sample CryGeymeta201525_FD_183988 | JGI IMG/M metagenome (GOLD analysis project Ga0210024, IMG submission 183988) | Groundwater microbial communities from Crystal Geyser aquifers in Utah, USA - Crystal Geyser metaG 2015-25 (SPAdes) (version 2) | ecosystem: Environmental > Aquatic > Deep subsurface >...
CCCGCCGTGCAGCTCGGCCGTCTCCATCGCGGTGCTGCACAGCGGCGCCAGGAGCCTGCAGTTGAGTCGAGGTCTGCCTTGCGCTACTTGCCCATCGCCTTCAGTGCCTGGAGGCACCGGTCAACCGCCTCCAGCGGCGGGAAGGCGTCGCTCTCGTATTCGACGATGTACCACTTGGTGTCGTCCGTGGCTTCGCAAAGCCGGAAGATGTCGGCCCAGGGCAGGTCGTCCTCGCCGATGAGCGGGCGGAAGCCCGCGTGTGGATCGTCCTTGCCGGCTTCTTTGGAGTAGGGCTTCAGGTGCACGGTGCCGCCGCGGCCCGGGTATTGCTCCAGAATGGCGACACAGTCGCCGCCGCCGAAGAGCGCGTTGCCGGTGTCGAGCTGCATGACGACTTCCTTCTTCGTGTTGCCGAAGAGGGTGTCCCACGGCTTCTCGCCGTCCAGCGGGGTGAACTCGATGTGGTGGTTGTGGTAGCCGGTGAACAGACCGTGCGGCGCCAGCTTGTCGGCCAGCTCGTTGAAGAAGTCGGCCATCTTTCGCCAGTCGTCGCGGGTCTGGATGAGGTGTCCCGGCAAACCGGGGATGATGACGTACTGGTTGCCCACTGCCTTGTTGAGCTCGATGGTACTGGCGAGCTTGTCGTCCTGCACCATGTCGAAGGGGGTGTGCCAACCGCAGCAGACGAGACCGAACTCGTCCAGCAGCGGCCGCAACTCCTCGCCGGTGTGTTGCGGCGGGCCGGCAAACTCCACGCCTTCATAGCCCATCTTCGCGACGGCTTCCAGCGTGCGGCGCACGTCGTTCGCCAGGTCCTCGCGAACGGAGTACAGCTCCAGCCCAATGGGAATTCGTGCCATGTCGATCTCTCCTCGTCCTGTTCGGAATCGTGTTGGGAATGGTGAGCGGCACCGTATTCTCGGCGGCAGCGCCCGAGTCCTGTCGGTGCGCGAAGATCCACTCAGCCGAGGAACACGGGCTTCACGTGCTGCTCCAGGATGTTCTCCGTCACGTTCGCGGCGATCACGCCCTCGAACTCGGCCAGCGCGTCCAGGTAGCGCACGCCCAGCTCCGCCGCGACCTTGTAGCCGACGTGCAGAAGCTGCCGGAAGCTGGGGTTGTACGCCGCGCACGATTGGTCGTGGCGCAACGCGGCGGCGTACTCCTCGCCGCCCCAACCGGCTACTTCAGCGGGCGAGGGCAGGCCCGCCGGGTCGATATCGATCACCGCTGCGTACGGACCGCACAACTCGTCAAACCGGTCCAGCGCGCTCCGGTACACGTCCCTGGCGATCCGCAACCCATCGCCGCCAGCCAACGCCAGGCCGATCAACTCCTCCAGCCAGGTGGTGCCGGCGGTCTTCAGATGCAGCCCGGCGTCGTGCCGCCGAATCGCCTGGTTCATGGCGCCGTAGATTGAGAACTTGTCGCTACCCGAATGCACGCTGAGCTTCAGGTTCGCCGGCAGCCCAAACTCCCCGATGGCGAACCGAAGGAGGGCGACATCCTCCTCGAACTCCTTCGCGAACTGTGCGACGTCGCCCACATAGTCGACGCCCTTGTTGAACCGCCCCGTGAACTTCGGCGCAATGGTCTGGGCGGGGAGGTCCTCTTCGGCGAGGGCGGAGAGAATGAAGAGCAACTCGACGGGTGTCTGCGGCTGATCGGTCTCGTCCATCGACACCTCGGCCACGAAGCTGCCGGCGCCTTTGGCACTCTCGACGTGCCGGTAGATTCGCCCGGCTTCCTGGACGGCCAGCAAGTACTTCCGCGCCGCCACTTCGACGCACTCAGCCGTGATCGCGAATCCCGTGGCAATCCCAGGAACCGACAACTCGCCAACGTACCTGCGGTGCCTGTCGACGAAGCCACGAATGTCGTGCTCGCTCGCCGACTGCCCGGTGAAGTCGGCCACGTCTAACGTGAAGAAGTCGCTTGCGTCGAGGAAGAGATCGACGTTCTTCAGTCCGATGTGGTCGGCATCAACGTAGTACGCGTCCGTCCACGCCAACGCCGCGACCGCAGCGTCTGCCTCGGCGCGGACGTCGGCCGGCGCGGTGCCGATGATTGTGTGCTCGCGGTGCGACTTGTTCCACACCGGCACCACGTTGGCGCCCAGCGCCTTCGCCTGCAGTAGCGCGCGCAACTGCGCCTTCCCCTGTCGGGCAAAGCGGTCGCCGATTCCCAGGGAGTACTTCTCAAGGGTCATGTCGTGTCCTCATGCAACTCGCGGATTGGCCCGCCCTGGCGGTGCAGGGGTGCGGTCGGCCCCTGCTCAGCTCCTCAACAGCTCGTCTACCCTCCCCTCCGGCACCCGCGCAGCGTACACGTGCGGGAAGCCGCTGCGGTTGGAGTTGAAGACCACCCACTTCAGGTCGGGCGTCAGGTAGGGGTGCGCGTGGGTGTTCTGTGCATTGGTCGGCTGGGTCAGGGACTCGCACACGACGGCTGACTTGCCCGTCTGAGTGGAGCCGATGACCACCTTGAACGTGCCTTGGTAGTCGTCGGCAGAGAACAGCCGGCCGCAGCGCGACACGCCGACGTGATTGAACTTGTACCCCTTGGCCACGACGCGGGCTGCGGCGCCTGGCCGCACGCCCAAGAGGTTGCCCTGCTCCGGCGCGTAGTCGCCGCTGGCGCTGACTGACAGTAGCATTTCGCCCGTCTGGCCGATCCACGCTTCGTGCCCGGTCACCGGGCTCGTGTAGGGCTTACCCACCTGTAGCTCGGTGCGCTTGCCATCCGGCACTGAGACAACGTAGAGGGTCGCGCCCTCGGGGCCGGTGCTGCGGTAGTTCTGCCCCTGGCTGTCGAACCCGCCGCCGCGGTTGTGCTGGACCATCACCTGCCGGCCGCCACCCAAGTCGAACTGCGGGTGAGCATTGAAGGTGTACGGGTCCTGGTCGATGAGCGTCTCCTCCCCGGTCTGGAGGTCGACCAGCAGAATGCCGAACAGCTTCCATTTGTCGTCGAGCCGCTTGCCGCGCACGTAGTAGCGGTGGTCCGGTGACACCGTGCCGAAGCTCCACGTCCACGGCGCCTCGGCGAACTGGTGCACCGGCTCGGGCTTGCCGTCAGGCAGCTTGGCCCGCAGGAGCTGCTGGGTCTCGCCGCTGCGCTCGAGGTAGTAGAACATGCCGTCCGGCGTGATCGCGCAGCCCGCCATCCCCAGGGAGGAGTCGAGCACCCGTTCCTGCCACGTCCCAAGCTCGACCGCCACGAAGTCAGTTCGGTTGTCGCGGTCCTCCCCGCGGCGCTCATACACCAAGTGCCGTGAGTCCTCCGAGCAGTATGGGACCTCGCAGTAGATGTTGGAGTGCGGGCGCTCTTCGGTGGTCACCTGCCAGATCTCCGCGCCGTTTCCTTGGCGCTCGACGAAGACGCCTCCGGTCTTCCCGCCCTTCCCGGCGGCGGCTGGCTGTTCGTCCTGACCGAGGGCGGCCGAACAGGCGCCTGCCGCGCCCACTGCTCCAGCCGCGAGTTGCTGGAGCGCCTGCCGTCGGTTCACTTGGTCGCTGGCGTGAATTGTGGGCATCGCTGTTCGCCTCCGGGGCGTCCTCCGAGACGACTCAATGCCCTCTCATGTTAGCGGGTGACCGCCCCGCTGTCGACCGCCGCCGTCCATCACCCCGCCGCGAGTTGCGCGCTCGTGCCGCTCAGGCTACACTCCCTGCGCCTCGAATGCGCAGACCCACCTGTTGGGGTACTCCACCAATGACAACAAAGACCGACAGCCTGGTTCGTGAGCGCTTCCGCCTGACCCTCGCCCACCAGCCGGTGGACCGCTGCCCGATCGACTTGGGCGGCACGCCGCAGTCCACCGTTGAGAGCCCTGCCACCGTGGCGGCCCTGGCGAAGTACCTGGGCTTCGCCGGCCCGGCGCCCGCTGACTACGACAAGTTCGACCGCAGAATACTCGAGCATTGGGACGTCGACTTCCGCCGCGCCGGGGCGCTGGTGCCGTTCGTGACGGAGCGGTCCCAGCGGGTATCGGAGACGGAGCACGTGGACGCCTACGGCATCCGGCATCGCTTCGGCGGCGTCTACTGGGAGATCGCCGAGGGACCGCTACGCAATGCGACGAAGGACGACGTGGTCGCGTACGAACTCCCCACAATCGCCCAGATCCCCGCTGGCGTGCTCGACGACTGCGAGGCTCGCGCCCGGGCGCTCTTCCACGACACACCCTGCGTCGTGGTCGGTGAGCATCCGGTCTTCGGCGTCTTGGCGCTTGCCTGCTGGCTATGCGGCTACGACCATATTCTGCTCATGCTGGCGATGGACTCGGAGTTCATCCACCGCTTGTTCGCCAAGATTCTGGAGTTCCAGAAGACAGTCATCCGCGTCTACTATGGGCGCCTGGGCCCGTTCCTTCATCTCACCACCAGCGGCGACGACTTCGGCACGCAGCACGGTCCGTTCATGTCACCCCCGAGGTGGCGGGAGTTCGTGAAGCCGTACATGCGGGACCGCATCGACTACACGGCCCGGTTCACCGACGCCGTCTACATGCACCACCCCTGCGGCGCGGTGTCGGCCCTTATCCCCGATCTCATCCAGATCGGGGTGCGGATCCTGAACCCCATCCAGCCAGCCGGCGCAGGAATGGCGCCGGAACGGCTGAAGGCGGCGCACGGAAACGAGATCGTTTTCCACGGCGGGCTGGACACGCAGGAGGGGCTGCCATCGGGCGACCCACTCCTCATCCGGCAGGCGGTCGAGAACTTGCTGGCCGCCATGCACCCGGAGGACGATGGCGGCTTCATCTTCGCCCCCGCGCACAACCTGCAAACCGACGTGTCGCCGGCCTCGATTGCGGCCATGTACGACGCGGTGGCAACGCCGACCGGGCACGCGTAATCCCGCCAGTCCTCAGGGAGTCAGGCGTCAGCCGGTCGGTGACTTCCCCACAACGGCTACGGAAACCCGCAGGCGCGCCCTCGAATGCGGGCGGCGCGACCGGTCACAGCGGCATTACCGCATAGCCCGTTCGGGTCAGCAAGCCCACAACGAAGAACACGCCGGCCATGAGCATGTCGCCCAGGACGAGCCCCAAGAAGAAGGGCCGGGCCCGGTTGTAGGCCGCGAGACCGCCGTAGCGGACGATCGGCAGCTTGATAAGCCAACCCAGGAAGATCGGGAACCAGAACTCGCGCAGGCACATGGCGCGCATCATGATTAGCCCAATGGGGTGAAGCGGCCACCAGGCAAAGGTGAGTCGCCCCGCCTGCAGCGCGCCGAAGAGCGTCGCCCCCAGTCCGACGGCGACGAGGTTCAGCGGCCGCGGCGCCACCCCCACCTGCAGCCACTGCGTGCAGCGCTGCGGCGGCGTCGTAGCATGGCCGGTGAACGTGCCCAGTGGACCGAGACGGATGCCGCCAAAGCGATGACACAGTGTGAGCCAGAAGTACATCGACACAAACGTGGCCACGACCATCCCGGCCAGGCAGGCGACAAGCAATGCCCGGCGTGGCAGGTGCAGCTCGTGGGCGAGCTTCTGCCCGTTCAGCAGCGACGGCATTGAGTTCTCGCGCGGGTCGCGACCCAGGGCCTGCTCGAGGAGCGAGGTGCTGACGGCCTGCCTCGGCGTGAAGATCCCGCCGCCGAACGCCGACAGCACCAAGTCCATCGGCCAGTAGCGAGGCGTCACCAGCAGCATGCCTCCGTTGGTCGCCGCCCAACTGACGCAGATGTACATCACGAACACGCCGACGAGGAACGGGACGGTCGTCCAGCCCGGCATGCCAAGCAGCCAGAACGCCACAGCCAACAGGCCCGCTCCGCCCGTGAATCCCCAGCAGGCCAGTCGGTACGTCAGCGACTCCTCCTCAGCCGCAAGGGCTCGCCCCACCGCACACGCAGCCACCCGTCGCCAGTGCCGTCGCGCCGTCCAGAGGGCGATCCCCACCAGCGCGAGCGACGCCCCATAGCTCTCGTGGGTCATCAACTCGAACAGGGCAACCTGCGAGGGGAGCACCTTGTAGACCTGGAGGAACAGCCGCTGTACGCGGTCGAGCACCCACGCGAACCAGAGCCCCGCGCCGACTTCCGACGAGAGCAGGTAGCTGAGCCCGGTCACTGCCGGGTAGAGATGCACCTGCGTGTCGTCGGCGATGGCGTACCACGGCGGCGCCGCCAGGGCTTGCCGGAAGTCATAGTGCAGCCGGAGGTGCGGCACCGCCGGGAAGAACGTCGCCAGCCCGCCCAAGCCGTGGAGCACGAGCGGGATCGCCGCTCCCCACCAGACCAGCGGCTGCCGGAAGAACGAGGGAAACAGCGCCCCGTCCCCGGGTTCCCGCATGACTTCCAGCGGGAGCTGCACCAAGGGGAACGTGAACCGTTCCGCCTCCACCCACTGCCGACGCAGCAGGGCAACCAGGCAGGCAGTGCAGACGTACATCGCCAAGGCAATCAGCACCCACGTCATCAGCGGCAGCGCCCACAGCCGCCACGGCAGCGACTCGCCCGGCGGCAAGCCCTCGTAGAACCACCGGGCAGCCTCGTCGCTCTGCACAGTCAACCACTTCGACCCGTACGGCACCAGCAACGCGCTCCAGTTGTTCGCCGTGCTGCTGAAATACCGCGCCGCCACCGCCTGCGGGAATACATAGCGCCACAACCCCGCCGCCGGGATACCCGACGCTGCGATGATCATCGCCCAGATCGTCGCCAGCTCCCCCGCACTCAACGCCCGGCGACGCAGCCGCCGGAGCAGCGGGTTGACCAGGCACGCCAGCAGTAGCAGCACCACCATCGACCCGGTTGGCAGCAAGTTGCCCGCCACGAAGGTGGCTTGGACGTAGTAGTCGTTGTACGGCGTGATGGCGGCCAACAGGCCGACGAAGGCCAGCCCGAGCAGGACAGCTCGGCGACTCAGGCAGCGAGGCTTGGGCAGGAGGCGCACAGTGGGCTCGAGGTCTACACGCGATTGCCGACGCCATGCTCCGAGCACGTTGCAGAGGACCTCCGGCGCCTGCGGCACCCCATGCATGGTACATGCCCGCCGGTGCCTTCACAAGGCGGGACCTGGAGGGACAGCACGGGGATACAAGCGTGGTGCGAGCGTCCCACCTCGCCGCCGTCCCCTTTCTCTCGTCCTCGGTTCATGCCATAATTGCAGGCAGACCATCGGCGTCGCGGAGGGCCACCATGACAATGCGAGACATCCTCGAAGACATTCACTTCCTGGCTGGGGACCTGCGCAACTTCGAACGGAAGTAGGGCGTCCTCTCTGAGACGTTCTACCACGTGTACTGCTCGGGTGAGGAGCCTGAGGACGACGCCCGGGTTGCCGACTGGGCCGAGTGGGCGGGCGCCTACGAGACTTTGCTCCACCGACGACAGCAGTATTACGACGCTGTTGGGCAGGCCGAGAGTCGCTCGGAGACGCTCGGGCAGGTAATCGGTAAGGCTGCGCGCCGTGAACCCCTTCCAATCGCTGCGTGACTGCGAGGAGTACGTGTACTCGATCCAGACGCAGTGTCCCCGAGTGAGCGGCTCCCCGTTGGTGCTGGCGCGACGCAGTTCGTCACTTGCAGTCCTGCAGGGCGAACTCCGTTTCTCGGAGGGGCACCGGCTCGTCGTTCGCGAGTACCTCAACGCAGACAGCAACGGCGTCTTCATCCGGCGGTACAGTTACGAGATCTTGCGGGGTCAGGAGAAGGTGACTTGGTTCGACTCCCAGCCCCACCCGGACGCACCCGACCTCGCCAGCACTCACCCTCACCACAGGCACATCCCGCCGGACATCAAGCACAATCGCGTCCCTGCGCCCGAGATCAGTTTCGCGTCGCCGAACCTGGAGCGGATTGTTGCAGAAGTGGACCGACTGACCCACACGCACGGGGCCCGCTGATTTCTGGGGGGGGGGCAGTCCGCGGCTCGCCCTTGCCGCTGACCATTGCCCACCCGCGCGTTGTTTGTTGCGGGTCTATGGTCCACGCCGCCGTGAGCCTGACGACCCAACGTGCGCCAGAGGCAGCGCGAATCGACACCGGCTCGGCGCCAGTGAGCACGGCATGAAAGGAAACCACACATGACAACAGACCCGAGGATGACCGTCTCAGAAGCAGCACGCTCACTGCCTGTGCGCGACGAGGTCGACGTGCTCGTCTGCGGCGGCGGGTTGGGCGGCGTGGCTGCTGCGACGGCTGCCGCCCGCGCCGGCGCGAAGACGCTGCTCCTTGAGCGCAACTGCTTCCTGGGCGGCGTGGCCACTGCGGGCATGTGCTGCTCCATCTTCAACTGCTACTACACCGGCGGCGAAACACGCAAGCTCGGCACGACGGGCATTGCCGTCGAAGTCGCCGACGCGCTTGCTGAGGCGGCGGGCTTTGGCACCAAGTGGCACCGACACAAGGGGCATATCATCTACGACATTGAGCGCGCCAAGCTGGTGCTGCTGGAGCTGGCGGAGGCGGCGGGCGCTGAGGTGCTTGTCAACGTGTTGACCGCCGGCGCGGTGGTGGGCGACGGCACGCTCCGCGGCGTGATCGTCGAAAGCAAGTCCGGCCGCGAGGCGATCCTGGCGAAGGTCGTTGTCGATGCGACGGGCGACGCCGACATTGCCGCATTCGCCGGCGCGCCGACGCGGATCCAGGAGCGCGCGCTCCACACGCTGTGCTTTCGGCTGGGCAATGTGGACGTGGCTGCCTTCGTCCACTACTTCCGCGAGCACCCCGATCAGTTCCCGGAGTACATGGACGTCGATTGGAGCCTCGCCGAAGCGCTGGCGCAGTACGACGACTGCGGCACCCTTCTCTTCCCCCACGGCGGCGGGATGCAGATGACGGCGTTCCAGCAGGCGAAGGCCAACGGCGACCTGCCCGCGCAGATCGGCATTCAGGACACCACCGACGCCTGCCAGATGCACGCCCTCCGCCGGACCGGTGTCGTGCACGTCATCACGGGGTTCACCCACTTCAACGGGCTGGACCTCGACAAGCTCAGTCGCAGTATCCACGACGGCCGGCGGATGGCGTTCACCGTGTCGGAGGTCTACCGCAAGTACCTCCCCGGCTTCGAGAACGCCTTCATCGCCGGCACCGGCGCCAATCTGGGCGTTCGCGCTTCGCGGTGCCTGCAGGGCGATTTCCGCGTCACCGCTGAGATGATGGAGGCCGGCGTTCGCCAACCCGACGCGATTGGGCGCAGCATCGGCTGGGCCAATGTCGTCAAGCACCCCGGCGAAAAAGCCTGGGGCGCGCAAGTCTGCCACAGCGATTCGTTCGACATTCCCTATCGCTGCCTGCTTCCGCGCGACCTCGACGGCTTACTCATGGGCGCCGGCCGCAGCGTGAGCACAGACAACCCGTATCTACTCCGCACAATGGCTCAGACCATGGTTGTCGGGCAGGGGGCGGGGACCGCAGCGGCCGTGGCAGCCCGGACCGGCCAAAGCTCCCGGGCAGTGGACGTCGCCGCCGTGCAGGACGAGCTTCGCCGACAGGGCGTTGCGCTGGGATGACGGTGGCCCGCTGCCGGCAGGGAATGCCTCGCTCGCGGTGAACTCCCTGGGCAGACCGAAAGGAGCCTGCCCAATGCCTCGCGATACCCACTCCCTCCGCAAGCCCTCCCCCCTCAACAGCGCCAGTCGCTGGCTCGGCCTCCTGTGTGGGGCGGCCGCCAATGCTGTCGGCCCGGCGTGTGCCTGGGCCGGTGAAGCACCGGCCCGCGCTGACCTCTACGTTTCGCCTGCCGGCAATGACCAGTGGTCCGGCACGTTGCCCGAGCCCAATGGGCAGAAGACGGACGGTCCGTTCGCCACGGTTCAGCAGGCGCAGCGTGCGGTTCGCGACCTGAAGAAAGGCGCGGGTCCGAAGCCAGTCACAGTGGTACTGCGCGGCGGCACGTACTTCCTCGAAGCGCCGCTTGCGTTCACGCCGGAAGACTCCGGCACCGCCGCGGCGCCAGTCGTCTATGCCGCTTACCCCGGCGAGCGGCCGGTCCTCAGCGGCGGCGCGCGGCTCACGGGCTGGCAACGGGTGGAGGTCGAGGGGCAGGGCCGCTGGCAACTGCGGATTCCCGAGGTGCAACGCGGCGAGTGGCAGTTCTCGCAGCTCTTCGTCAACGACGAACGGCGCTTCCGGCCGCGGCTGCCGAAGGAGGGCTACCACCACATCGTCAAGGAGTTGGCGCCTTCCGAGGCGGCGCAGGGCAAGGGCTACGACCGGTTCGGCTTCCGACCCGGCGACGTGCGCAGCGACTGGTCGAACCTCAACGACGTCGAGCTACTCGCGTTCCACCAATGGAGCATGTCGCGGCTGCGCGTCGGGTCGATTGACGACGCGCGCAATGTCGTGACCGCCACCGGACCGACGTGCAATCCGTCGTACTGGGCCGGACTTCAGCGCGGGAACCGGTTCCTGGTCGAGAACGTGAAGGAGGCATTGGACACGCCGGGGCAGTTCTACCTCGACCGACCGGCGGGCGTGCTGACCTACCTGCCGCTGCCTGGCGAGAGCCCGGAGGCGGTGGAGGTCATCGCGCCGCGCCTGGACCAGTTGGTCCTGCTGAAGGGGCAGCCTGAGGTGGGGCTGCCCGTCGAGTACCTCGAGTTCCGCGGGTTGACCTTCGCCCACACCAACTGGAACGTGCCGGAGACGGGCTACAGCTTTCCGCAGGCCGAGGCGAGCATCGCTGCGGCGGTCAGCGCCGTCGGCGCGCATGACTGCGTGTGGGCGGGGTGCGAGTTGGCGCACCTTGGCGGGTACGGACTGGACCTCGGTCAGGCGTGTCAGCGCAACCGGGTCGAGAACTGCGAGCTCTGGGACTTGGGCGCCGGCGGCATCCGGATCGGCACCCAGGGCTATGAGGCGGACGAGTCGAAGGTCGCCGGCCACAACGTAGTCCGCAACTGCGCCCTCGCGCACGGCGGCCGGATGCACCCGGCCGCCATCGGCGTGTGGATCGGCCACAGCCCGCACAACCGGATCGAGCACAACGACATCCACGACTTCTACTACACCGGCCTCTCCGTCGGCTGGCGGTGGGGCTACGCCGAAAGCAACGCCCACCACAACGCCATCGAGCGCAACCACGTCTACAACATCGGGCAGGCTGTCTTGAGTGACATGGGCGGCATCTACACGCTCGGGCCGTCGCCCGGCTCGGTCATCCGCCTCAACCGGTTCCACGACATCGACGCCTACACCTACGGCGGCTGGGGCATCTACTTCGACGAAGGCACGTCGGACATCCTGGCCGAGAACAACCTGGTGTACCGGACGAAGACGGGCGGGTTCCACCAGCACTACGGAAAGGAGAACCGCTTCGTCAACAACATCCTCGCCTTCGCCCGAGTCGGGCAGATCCAGCGGACGCGCCCGGAGCCGCACCGCTCGTTCGTCTTCGAGCGGAACCTTGTCCTTTGGGGGGAGGGGCCGCTGCTCCACGGCAACTGGTCGGACAACCAGTACCTGCTGGACCGGAACCTGTACTGGCACGTCGGCGAGGGCGAGATCACCTTCGCCGGGATGAGCCTGGACAAGTGGCGGGAGAAGGGGCAGGATGCCAACTCGCTGATTGCCGACCCGCTGTTCGTCGACCCCGCCAAGGACGACTTCCGCTTGAAGGACGGCTCCCCCGCCGCATCCGTCGGATTCGTCCCATTCGACCTATCGGACACCGGCCGCCCCGCCAACCTGGCAACCGGGCGCGTCCCCGCCGACATGCCCCGCGCCTTCCCGCCGCCGGTGCCCGTGCCGCCGCTGCCGATTGAAGAAGGCTTTGAGGAGTCCCAGGTCGGCGCCAAGGCGCCCGCCGCACAGACCTACGAAGGCAACGAGACGCGCACGGCCCGCGTCACCGACGAGACGGCGTTCGAGGGCAAGCACTGCCTCAAGTTCATCGACGGGCCGGACCAGAAGAACGTCTGGGACCCGCACGTCTTCTGGGACCCGAACTTCAGCGAAGGCACCGTCGTCGGCCGGTTCGCCCTGATGCACACGGCGGGCGCCGTCATCTACCACGAGTGGCGCGACGCCAGCCAGCCGTACCGCGTCGGGCCGTCGTTGACGGTCCGCGGCGACGGCTCTCTGGCGGTGAAGGGGCGCGACGACATTCAGGTGCAGTTGCCCGCCGGCCAGTGGGTCCAGTTCGAGATCATCTGCGGATTCGGCGATGGCGCCACCGGCAAGTACTCCCTGACCGTCACGCTCCCCGGCCAGCAACCTCAACGCTTCGCCGACCTCCCCTGCGACCCGGAGTGCCGCTCTCTCCGCTGGCTCGGTTTCTGCGCCCACGGGACGGAAGACGCGGTGTTCTACCTGGATGGGCTTGCTCTGTCCGACAGGGGGGAATAGCGCGCGGCGATGAGCCGAGATAACGTGACGCGCGGGGCGGCGACGAGATGGCGGATCGAGGTCGGAGACGGACATTGACATCGACCCCTCCGAACATGTCGGACTTCCTTGAGCTTGGGCGACCTGATGAAGAGAGGACAGCATTTGGCAGCAGGTATTCTCATAGGCTACTTCGCGAAGCGAGAGGAAGCTCGCGGAGCCTTCCGACAGTTAGCGAGGAGGGGCTTCCACCGCGCAGCATTGCTGCACAGGACCGTGGACGGGGAGGTGCGCGCATGGGACCCCTTTGGTTGGCGCCGTGCTCTCGGGGCGGCCCTGGCTGCCGCCGTGTTTGGGGGTCTCGCCGAGACTGTTTCCCTGGTCTTCCACTGGGCGGAGCCGAATCTGCACGGACTTGTTCCTGCCCTGATTCCGGTCGTGGTGGGTGGGCTTGTCGGCGCCCTGTTCGGTGCAGCGTCGATACAGCGATCGAAGTACGGCGTTGATCGAAAGCTGCTTGAAGATCACGCCCGTTGGCTGGTGTCCGAGGAGACCGTCCTAATTCTTCAAGCGCCGATCAGGACCTTGCGGGTCCCAGTGGCGTTACTCCGGGAAAGTGGCGAGACTCCGCCTGCCGTCTTTGTCCTGCATCCAGAGCGTGAGCGTCTTGTCGAAGACGTGCGGAGCCCGGGAGTGCCGCTCTCCCCGACACAGCTCCAGGAGCATGCCCGGCGCCTGGCCCTGGACCACCGGTTGGACTCGAAGCCGCCGCGGAACACCCAACTGCTGGACCGGCTCGAACGAACCCGCCAATGGGTCCATCAGGCGTCCTCTGATCTCTTCGAGGCGAGTCGGTTGGAGGAGAGTGTGACTCCGGCCGCTGAGTGGATCCTTGACAATGGATACCTGATCGAAGGCAACGCGCGCGACGTCCAGTTGAACCTCACCCGGCGTTTCTGCCAGGAGCTGCCCGTGCTTGCCGGTGGGTCCTACCGGGGTCTGCCGCGCGTCTACGGTATCGCGAAGGAACTCGTCTCCCATGCGGACTTGCGTCTGGCCCGGGGGCACCTCCTCGCGTTCTTTGAGGCGTACCAATCCGCGCGCGCGCTGACCATCGGCGAGCTCTGGGCGGTGCCCCAGATGCTGCGCACCGCCTTGATCGAGAGCGTCCAAGACCTCGCCGCAAGAGCCCTGACCGACCAGCGAGAGGGTGAGATCGCTGACTTCTGGGCGAACAGGCTCCTCACGGCCAACCGGCGCGATCCCAACCATTTCTTCTCGATCCTGGCAGAATTGGCTAAAACCCAACCCAGCCCAAGTCCCCATCTGGCTACTCAACTGATCGACCATCTCTATGATGAGGCAACCGCACTGGTGCCGGTCCAGAGCTGGCTGGAGCGCACGCTCGGGCAGTCTTTGGGCGATCTCAACCTGCGAGAGCAGAGCCGTCAGACGCAGGAACAGATCTCAATCGGGAACGGGTTTACCAGCCTGCGACAGCTCGCGCTGCTGGATTGGCGAGAGGTCTTCGAGCAGCTCAGCCGCGTGGAGCAGATGCTGCGGCTCGATCCGGCCGGCGTCTATCCCGAGCTGGATTTCGACACCCGGAACCGGTGTCGGCGGACGATTGAAGAGTTCTCCCGCAGGTCCGGTCAGGCGGAGGAACAGGTCGCCCAACGCGTCCTCGATCTGGCGACCAAAGCCGGCCGCGAATCGGCGGAGGAGGAGCGGCGAAGCCATGTCGGGACCTGGCTGGTGGGAGAGGGGCGGCGCGAGTTTGCGCGGCTCATGGAGTGCCGTGAGCCGCTGCGCTATCGCGCCGTCCAGTGGGTGTACCGCCACCACTCTGCCGTCTACTTCCTCGCGGTCGGCTTCTTCTCCGCGTTAGCCCTCACCCTGATCGTCGGCTTCGGTCTGGGGGCAGAGTCGTTCGGTGTCCAGCTCGGACTCACGCTCCTTATGCTGATCCCTGTCAGCCAACTCGCCCTCGAGGTGATCAATTACCTGGTTACGCGGCTCCTGCCGCCTCGCGTCCTGCCCAAGATGGATTTCAAGGAGTCGGGCATCCCCGACGCGTTCCGCACGTTGGTGGTCGTGCCGATGATGCTGGTGGACGAGGAGACGATCCGGACTGAAGTGGAGAAGCTGGAGATCCGGTATCTGGCGAACAGGGACGAAAACCTTTTGTTCAGCCTGTTCTCGGACTACACCGATGCGCCCCACCTGCAGCGTGAAGACGACGCCCGCCTAACAGAGATTGCGGTCCAAAGCCTCGAAGGTCTCAATCGCCGCCATGGCGGTGAGCGTTTCTTTCTCTTCCACCGGGAGCGCGCCTGGAGTGAATCCGAGCAGAAATTCATCGGTTGGGAGCGCAAGCGCGGAAAACTCGAAGAACTCAACTGCTTGATCGCGGGAACGCGCCCTGAAGCTGCTGCGCACCTGGTGTACGTCGGCGATCCGAATCAGCTTGCGGACGTGCGGTTCGTCATCACCCTGGACAGTGACACGCAACTGCCTCACGGCACTGCCCGCCGGATGATCGAGACCCTGGCACACCCCCTGAACCGGCCGCGCTTCGATCCCGAAGGGCGAGTTGCCGCCGGCTCCTACACCATCATCCAACCGCGCGTGAGCCCCACGCTGCCGAGCACGAGCGCGTCGACCTTCAGCCGGCTTTTCGCCCACGTGGTGGGCATCGACCCCTACACGCAGGCCGTTTCCGACGTCTATCAGGATCTCAGCGGTGAAGGCTCGTACCATGGCAAGGGGATCTATGATGTGCGCGCTTTCAGTCGCGTGCTGTCGGGAACGCTCCCTGAAGACTGGGTGCTGAGCCACGACTTGCTCGAAGGGGCGCATGTTCGCGTGGGTCTGGCCAGTGATATTGAGCTCTATGATGAGTTTCCGCAGGGGTACCAAAGCTACGCCAGTCGGGCGCACCGCTGGATACGCGGTGATTGGCAAATTGCGGGGTGGGTCTTCCCCCGGGTTCCCTTGCCGGGAGGAGGGCGCGGGCCAAATCCGCTCTCCCTGTTTGACCGCTGGAAGATCCTTGACAACTTGCGCCGGAGCCTGCTGCCCGCCACCAGCTTGGGCTTGCTGATTGCGGCTTGGCTGGTTTCTCCCCGACTCGGCGGGCTCGCCACGCTGGTGGTCGCCGTGCAGTTGCTCTTCCACCCGTTGGCGCAACTCTTCACCATGGCGACCACCCGCAAGGGGCTGAGGAGCTTCTCCTTGGCCAAGCTGATACACGACCTCCTGCGGGCGGCTGCCGATGCGGCACTGCTTCCGCATCAGGCGACGGTAGCCCTGGATGCCATTGCCCGGGTCGGGTACCGCCGCCTCATCTCGCACCGAGGCTTGCTCGAGTGGGCGTCGCAAGCGACCCATCGGAGCGCCTCGCGACGGCAGCCGTTGTTCGTCGCGGCCTTGGCTCTGGGGAGCCTCTTCAGCGGGGTCGTGGCGTGGACGATTCATCGCTTCATGCCGACGAGCCTGGCCATGGCAAGTCCCTGGCTCGTCTTGTGGTTCCTGTCGCCTCTGCTGGGCTGGCTCCTGAACCTGCGACCGGGTGTGCGGCACCGGCAGCGCCCTCTCCCGGCGGAGGATCTCCAGTTCCTCGGGAATGTCGCCCGGCGGACCTGGCGCTATTTCTCGGATCATGTCGGCGACAGCACGTCGTGGCTGCCGCCTGACAACTACCAGGTCTCCCCTCAGAGCCAGCTTGCCCTGCGCACCAGTCCGACCAACATCGGTCTCTGGATGACAAGCGTACTCGGAGCCTACGACTCCGGGTACCTGACGGTGGACCAAGCCGTCGAAACGTTGACCCGTACCATGGAGACTCTCGGCCGCATGGAGCGCTATGAGGGGCATCTCCTGAACTGGTACGACATCCAGACGCTGGCGCCTCTCGAACCTCGCTACGTGTCCGGCGTCGACAGCGGCAACCTGCTGGGCGCCCTTTGGACCTTGGAGCAGGGAGTCAGCGAACTGCTCCAAAGCCCCCTCCTGGACGGGAAAGGCTTTGAGGGCCTGCGGGATACCGGAGAAGTCCTGAAACAGGTCATCGAGCAGGAAGGCATTCCTGGTTCGGAGGCTCGCGCCCTCGACGAACTGATCCGCACCTTGGAGAGACCGCCGGATCGCCTCGTCGACGCGATCCGCCTGCTGCGACGGCTGGAAGGGAGCGTCAAGTCTCTGACCGAGGCAACGCATGAATCTGCTGACACTGAGGCGCGTGCAGTCTACTGGGCCACGCAGTTGGAGACGCAGCTTGCGGCCTATCTGAGAATCGTGAATCGTTATCTCACCTGGAACGAGATCCTCGCTGAGAAGACGGAAGAGGAGCTCGCCGAGTTGGGCCCGGAGGCGCTGCTCGCCATTCGTCAAGACCTGTCGCAAGCTCCTGCGCTGGTCGATCTTGCCAATGGTCGCAGCGACTCGATCCCGGTTCTCGCCTCGGTCCGGAGAGCGCTTCCCGAGCCTTCCAGCCCCCTCGCTGAATGGCTTGATCGCGCTGTGGAGGCCTTCGAGCGGTCGCGATGGCTCGCCGGGGAAACGCTGGCGAGCGGTGAGCGCCTCGTCGCGAACATACGCGAGCTCTCCGAAACGATGAACATGCGCTTCCTCTACGATCCAGAGCGAAAGCTGTTCTCCATCGGCTACAACGTTTCCGCAGGCCGCCTGGATAGCTCTTACTACGATCTCCTCGCGACTGAGGCCCGGCTCGGAAGCTTCGTTGCCATTGCCCGGGGAGATGTCCCCCTTGAGCACTGGTTCTCCATGAGTCGCCCCTTCGGTGCCCTCGGTTGGCGCCGAGTGCTGCTCAGTTGGACCGGAACCATGTTCGAGTACCTGATGCCGCTCATTTTCCAGCGCGTCTATGGGAACTCGCTCTTGGATACAGCGGCGAGGGAAGCCGTGGCAGCCCAGATCGCGTACGGTCGCAAGCGTCGTGTGCCATGGGGAATCTCCGAGTCAGCCTTCGGCGACTTGGACCTCAACAAGACCTACCAGTACAAGGCCTTCGGCGTACCGGCGCTCGGGTTGAAGCGCGGGTTGGGGGAACAGCTTGTCGTCGCTCCCTATGCCACCCTGCTGGCACTCAACGTAGCGCCGAGGGAGGCTGTGCAGAACCTGAGAAGACTGGCCGGTCTGGGGCTCCTGAACGATTGCGGCTTTTACGAGGCGATGGACTTCAGCCGGCAACCGCATCGTGACGGCGAAGGCGGGGTGGTTATAGGAGCGTACATGGCCCATCACCAAGGGATGGGGTTTCTGTCGCTGATCAACTTCCTTCACGGCAACCCCTTCCCGCGCCGGTTCCATGCTGACGCCCGGGTACGTGCCTTTGAGAGCTTGCTCCAAGAGCGTGTCCCGATTCTTCCTCCGCTGCACCGGCTCACCACGCGGGAGAGTCTGCCTGCGGTGATGACCATCGACGCGGTCGCGCCGGCAGCTACCCTATTCGAGACGCCCCATACGTCTGCCCCCTGGACCCAACTGCTCTGCAATGGTCGTTATGGGGTGATGGTCACCAACGCAGGCGGTGGCTACAGCCAGTGGGGCGACCGTGAGCTCACCCGCTGGAGGTCGGATCGGACCTGTGATTCGTGGGGAACCTCTTGCTACCTCCACGAAGCCGATCCGGATCGCGTCTGGTCGGCCACCTATCACCCCGTCGGGGGGGAGGTTGAGGAGTATTCCGTCAGCTTCGCTCTCGACCGTGCCGTGTTTCGCCGCACTGACAACGGTATCCAGACGGAAACCGAGATCATCGTATCGCCGGAAGAGGACGTGGAGATTCGACGGCTCACCCTGATCAATCGGTCCGCTCGCGCGCGCACCCTCAATCTCACCAGCTACGTTGAGCTGTCCATGGCGCCGCACAACGCGGATCGGCAACATCCGGCCTTCAACAAGCTGTTCATCCAGACGGAGGCGGTCCCTGAACAGCGGGCCCTCCTCGCCCACCGTCGGCCTCGCGCCGAGAACGATCCCCCCCTATATGTGGCCCACCGCTTGACCCATGGGCAGGCCGAGGAGGAGAGCTGGCAGTTTGAGACCGACCGGGGGCGGTTCATCGGCCGAGGCCGGACCCTAGCCAATCCGATGGGGGTCTCCCAAACGCTCGGCAACAGCCAAGGCTTCGTGCTGGACCCGATTCTCAGCTTGCGCCAGAGCCTGGCCGTGGAGCCGGGCCAGCGCGTTCAAGTCTCCTTGGTTCTCGCTGCCGGCGAAACGCGCGAGCAGGTCCTGCTGCTGATGGACAAGTACAGCGAGCCCCACGCAATCGAGCGGGCGATGGACTTCGCCTGGGGATCGGCCCAACTTGAGCTGCAGATGCTGCACATCCGGCCTGACGAAGCCCGCCGTTTCCAGCAACTGGCGAGTTACCTGCTGTTCCCCAACTCCCACTTGCGCGCTTCCGCAAAACGCTTGGAGGAGAATCGCAAGGGTCAAGCCGGGCTCTGGCCCTACGGAATCTCGGGCGACTTGCCGATTGCCTTGGTCACCATCAGCGAGACGCAGGATATCAGTCTGGTCCGCCAGATGCTCCAGGCCCACACCTACTGGCGGATGCACGGGATGACTGCAGACCTGGTGCTCCTCAACGAGGAAGCAGGCGGCTACGAGCAGCCGCTCCGCGAACGACTCGAGCGCCTGATCCAAACGCATTCCATGTATGCGGGAGTTGACCGGCCCGGGGGGATCTTCTTGCGCAACGCGGCCGAGATTCCGGAGGAAGACCTGCGGCTGCTCAAGGCAGCGGCGAGGGTGGTGCTGGTCGCGGCGCGAGGCACTCTACCCCAGCAACTGGGCGCGCCAGCGGAGGCCCCCAAGCTGCCCGAACCCCTGGTCAAGAAGCGCGCTCCGCGAGATGCCTCGGCCCCACTGCCTTTCATGGAGTTGTCCTACTTCAACAGCCTGGGGGGCTTCACCCCGGAGGGGCGCGAGTACGCGATCTATCTCGGCCCCAACACCCACACACCCGCGCCCTGGGCGAATGTCATCGCCAACCCCACCTTCGGAACCCTGGTCAGCGAAACGGGGTCTGGATTCACCTGGTATGGCAACAGCCAGCGCAATCGCCTCACGCAGTGGTCGAACGACCCGGTGATGGACCCCCCCTCCGAGGCGGTGTACCTCCGCGACGAGGAGAGCGGCGTCTGCTGGACGCCCACTGCGTCGCCGATCCGCGAGGAGACCGCTTATCGGGCACGGCACGGGGCGGGGTACACGGTCTTCGAGCATAACAGTCATGGGATCGAGCAGGAGTTGACCGTCTTCGTCCCCGTGGATGAGAACGGCGGGGAACCGGTCAAGCTCCAGCGCCTGCGGCTGAAGAATGACTCCTCGCGGCCTCGCAAGCTCTCGGTGACCTACTATGTGGAGTGGACACTGGGCGAGAACCGCGAGGCCTCGCAGAGGCACGTCGTGACCCACTGGGATGAAGAAGTCCGGGCCTTGATCGCCCGGAACCGCTACCACCCTGAGTACGGGGAGCGGGTCGCCTTCGCGACCCTGAACCCGCCGCCGGAGTCCTACAGCGACGACCGCACCTCCTTTCTTGGGCGCAACCGCTCGCCGGCTAACCCCGCGGCGATGGAGCAGACCCGGCTGTCACGTCGAGCGGGGACGGGGTCCGACCCGTGCGCGGCGCTCCAGGTCACGCTTGAGCTGGCTCCCGGCGAGAAGGCTGAGATCACGTGCATGTTGGGTCAGGCTCAGTCGGTGCAGGAAGCCCACGAACTGATTCTCACCTGCCGGCAGGGCTTGGCGGTGGAGACCGCGTTGGGCCAGACGAAGGCATGGTGGGACGACCTGTTGGGCACGCTCGAGGTTCATACCCCCGAGCCGGCAGCGGACTTCCTGATCAACCGCTGGCTTCTGTACCAGAACCTGAGCTGTCGCCTCTGGGGACGCTCCGCCTTCTACCAGTCTGGCGGCGCCTTCGGGTTTCGCGATCAACTGCAGGACGTGATGGCGCTCCTGCACGCGTCTCCCGAACTGGCGAGAAAGCACCTTCTGCTGGCGGCGAGCCGTCAGTTCAAGGAAGGCGATGTCCAGCATTGGTGGCATCCACCCAGCGGCGCAGGTATCCGCTCGCGCATTTCCGATGATCTCCTGTGGCTGCCCTACGTTGTCGCTCACTACGTCCGGACCACCGGCGATGCGAGTGTCTTGCGCGAGGAGATTCCCTTCCTCAACGCCCCCCTGCTGGAAGACGGTCAGCACGAGAGCTTCTCCACCCCGGAGATCGGGAGCGAGAGCGCCACGCTGTTCGACCACTGCCAACGCGCGGTCAAGCGCGGTCTGACCATTGGACCCCAGGGACTGCCACTCATGGGGACGGGGGACTGGAACGATGGGATGAACCTCGTGGGCGCCGGGGGCAAGGGGGAAAGCGTCTGGTTGGCATGGTTCCTGGTGGAGGTGCTTCAGGGCATGGTCGAGTTGTCCGACCTGCTGAAACGCCCCGAGCTGAGCCGGACCTACCAACAGGACAGGGCAGCCCTGGTTCAGCGTGTCGAGCGAGTCGCCTGGGACGGGGACTGGTATCTGCGGGGGACGTTCGACGATGGCACCCTCTTGGGTTCCTCGGCGAACAAGGAAGCGCGGATCGATTCCTTGCCCCAATCGTGGGCGTGCCTGAGCGGAGCCGCCGACGCGGATCGCGCCAAGAGGGCTCTGGAGTCAGCGTGGACGCATCTCGTTCGCGAAGAGGAAGGGCTGGTGCTGCTCTTCACGCCTCCCTTTGACAAGGCGGACCCGTCGCCGGGGTACATCCAGGGGTACCCGCCGGGAGTCCGGGAGAACGGCGGGCAATACACGCACGCCGCCCTCTGGTTCGCCATGGCCCTGGCGCGGCAGGGGGACGGGGAGCGCGCCGCGAAAATGCTACGCCTGCTCAACCCGATTGAGCACGCGCGTGACGCAGAAGCAGCCTGGCGCTACGGAGTCGAGCCGTACGTAGTCGCAGCCGACGTGTACCGGTTGCCGGGGCGGATCGGTCACGGTGGCTGGTCGTGGTACACGGGTTCGGCGGCGTGGATGTACCGGACGTGGGTCGAGGAGGTCCTGGGGCTGAAGGTGCGAGGAGCTCACCTGCGAGTGGACCCGGTCGTCCCCGGCTCGTGGGAGAGCTTCAGTCTGCGCTACCGCCATGGGGAAACCGTCTACGAGATCCAAGTCGAGAATCCGGAGGGACGCCAGCACGGGGTGGCGTGGGTAGAGATGGACGGCCAGCGTCTGCCGGAGGGGATAATCCCGCTGGAGCGGAGCCTAGTCAAGCATCGAGTCCTCGTCCATATGGGCGATCCGGAGCAGACGACGGCGGACAGCAAGTGACGGTGCCGGTTCCCGGACGGGATGGGCAACGGCGCACCGCCGTTGGGCGATTGCCCGGAGAGTTCTACCAGGATGCACTTCCTGTGTCCGAGAAGGGGGACTGACGCGCGGCGCGCTGAGACCAGACTCCACGCGGCGGAATCGACCAACGGAGCACTGACGACCGCCCGGCTGAGGCAGCCGGGCGGTTTCTGTTTGTGGGGTGGGCGGGTCCGCGGCGGTCCGACGGTCCGCGTTGCCTCGGTGACGCCCACAGTGGCCGAAGGCGAACCCGTCTACGTGGCGGTCCGCGCCTACGCTGAAGGGCAAACCGTCGCCACCAGCCTCGGCACCCGCCTGACGGCCACCACCTACGAACCGCCCGACACGCCACCGGACGAGCCGCCTGATGACCCACCCGACGACCCCGACACCCCGCCGCCGATGCCCTTCAACCCGCCCACGCTCCAGACCGTCACCCAAGTCGGCGCCAACAACATCAACGTGGTGTGGTTCTGGGTCGGCCCCGCCGGTTTCCACCGGTTCGAGATCCAGCAGAAGGACTCCACCGGCGACTGGACGATCCTGGCGACGAGCTTCGACCAACAGACGCAGGAGTGGACGGGTCCCGCGCTGAGCCTCGACCCCGCCCAGACCGTCCGCGTCGTCGTCTACAACATGGCCGGAGAGCCGCAAGCCAGCAACGAACTCCCGGTCACTCTCGGAGGCAGCGTCCCCGGCACCCTCCAAGCCCCCGCACTGCAGCACGCCGAGATCTACGAATCCGGCGGCGACCTCTACATTGTCTGGAACTGGCTCGACAACATGCCCGAGCCGCCCTTCGACCACTTCGCCATCCAGCAGATGGACGGCATGGGCACGTGGCAGACGCGCGTCACGATCAACGACTCCACCACCGCCAACTGGACCGGCGCGCCATTGCCCGTCCCGCCGCCGAGGCACTTCCGGGTGGTGGCGGTGGATGCGATGGGCGGGGAGGCGGCAAGTGAGGAGGTGGAGGGGGCGTAGCTGTTGACGGGGCGAAGTAACTGTGATAGGGTTGCCTTGCTCGTCCAGCCGAACCGACATGGACAGGCAGGCGTGACCAGTAGCTCGCCGATTGCCGACTTGGCGGGTACCGTACTGTCAGGCGTCTATTGCGACACATATGAACCGAATATCGCACGAATAGGTAGGAGGCCGACACGATGGAACATCCTTGGGGTATCTTGATGGCACTCGTGGGCTCGTTCCTACTGGTGAGCGCTACGCTGCGAACTGATTTCGTCGTCTACCGGCTTCTAGTTGCCCGATCGCGGCTGCTATGGCGCGACCGGGTCCATCCATTCCACCAGGCCGTCGGTGCAATCCTCGTAGTGCTTGGCCTGCTGCGGGCTTTCGGAGTGATCTGGAGGGGGGCGTGATCTGGAAGAGCCGCTTCTGCTTCGCCAGGCTCACCAAGCGGTGGGAGCATCGCTCTTGGGTCAACGGCAGTCGCCATCGTGTGCGGCGTGCGAAACAGACCAGCATGATCGCCAAATCAAGCACGCCCAACACGTCGCTCCAGCCGACCGCCTTCAGCGGCGGCTGAGCTCTGACGTTAGACGGCTTCAATTGGACAGGCCGAACGTATCGCCTCTAGGCGAAAGGAGTGTAAGAAATGATTACCGACGAGATCAAGCAAGTTGTGAAGACGCGCTATGGAAAATTCGCTGAGACCGGCGGCAAGCCGGAGCCCTGTTGACCCAGCAAGCGACAGCCCAGTTCGGGCTATGCAGTGGATCAGGGACTCTATGGTCAGGCGGAGCTTTCCTTAGTGCCAGAGGTTGCTCTCAACCTCTCGCGGGGTTGTGGCAATCCGACTGGTTTCGCAAACATTCGGCTTGGCGATGTGGTTGTAGATTTCGGCTGTGGGGGCGGGATAGACGTCATCCTGGCTGCTTACAAAGTCGGATCGCAAGGGAGAGTAGTCGGCGTAGATGGCGCGCCTCAAATGATCGAGCGGGCAAAGCAGGCTGTAGTTGAGGCGGTCTTGCAAGACAGGAATATCGCATTCCGCACCGCATACTTGGACAAAACACAGCTCCCAGACGGCTTCGCCGATGTGGTGATCTCCAACTGCGTCATCAATTTGTGCCCCGACAAAGACGCCGTCTATGAAGAAGCCTTTCGTGTCGTGCGACCCAGTGGGCGAATCGCTATCTCGGACATTGTCTTCACCGAGAACATCGCTTCTGAGCTACAAGATCGCTTCCAATCAACTTGGCCGGGATGTTTGGGCGGGGCCATTGCTGAAGAGGACTACTGGCAGACGGTGAGGAAAGCTGGCTTTACTGAGATTCAGATTGTGGCGCGTCACCTGCTCACGCCAGAGGAATTGGAAGGAATGGCCTGCTGCCCTGGCGAAGAATTCACGCCGCCGCCGAGCAAGGAAGATCGTGCTGCTGTGGAAAGTAAGGTAGCTAGCGTCAAATTCACAGCGACGAAGCTGCCCCGTAAGTGAAGAACCAACTGAAACGGCACCAACAGCCGTCTAACAAGCTCTACAACGAGAAGCTCTCCGACTTGCGTCGCGACCTCCACCGGGCGCTTCCCGAGGGAGACCAGAAGAAGGTGCTGAAAGGGAGCCGCTGGCTGTTGCTGAAGAACCCTGAACACCTGGACGAAGAACGGAACGAACGAGCACGCCTCGAAGAAGCGTTGGCGTTGAACCAGCCTCTGGCCCCCGCCTACTACCTGAAGGAAGACCGGCGACGCTTCTGGGACCAACCCGACAAGGCCCGCGCGCAAGCCCTCTTGGAGGACTGGATCGCTCGCGCCCAATGCTCGGGCATCCAGAGGCTCCAGAAGTTCGCCAACACCCTCGCCGGACACCGGACCGGACTCCTGCCCTACTCTGACGTCCCGCTGTCCACCGGACCTCTGGAAGGCCTCAATAACAAGAGCCGAACCGGCCACCGACAAGCCTACGGCTTCCGCGACCACGAATTCCTCAAACTCCGGATCTATGGCCTCCACGAGACCAAGTACGCATTAGTCGGATGAACCCTTTTTTCGGGACCGACGAGGCTATTGTGTTGCATTCTTGGAGGGCCCATCGGGAGGACCCATCACATCAATACCTGAGATCCCGCCGATTCCACCAATTGCTCCAATTCCCCCCATTCCACCGATTCCGCCCATCCCACCGATTGGGGCCTTGAGCTGGAGCGACATGGATTGGGAAGAGTTCTTGACTGACAAGTAGTCGGTCGAACAACTCGCTCCAGCCGATCGCTCGCGCTCACGCGGCTCGCGGCGGCTGAGCTCGGTCGTTCGGCGGACACAACCAGCATCGAAGCACACATTCCATGAGGATTGACTTTCCATGAGGATTGACTTGAATCTCGAACCGGGAACGCGAAACGACCTGTTGATTGTTTTGACTCGATCGGAATTGGAGAAGGCTCACTTGCACATTGCAAATCGAGACGGATTCATGGGCGAAGTTGGCCTGCGCCGTGATCGTGATCCGACATCTGAGCTTGACTTTATCCGCCTCAAGGAGCATAGCACGCCACTTCGGTCAAGCGTTGCAGCAGTTCGTGAATAGCCGGCGGACTTTTGTGGATGTCGTTCTGAAGGGGCGACATGGAGAAATTGGCATAGGGCCAGAGTCGTTGCCGGACGAGTGCCAGAGCATCGGAGAAGGTTGCCTGCTCTTTGACATACCAAGCGGCCTGGCGGAGGAAGAGTTGTCCGCGCGTGCTGAGCCGGTAGGCCATCAGTGTGACCAGAGAGAAGAGAGCCA
>Ga0210024_1001036_pt1 | contig 25323 bp, 21 predicted proteins | sample CryGeymeta201525_FD_183988 | JGI IMG/M metagenome (GOLD analysis project Ga0210024, IMG submission 183988) | Groundwater microbial communities from Crystal Geyser aquifers in Utah, USA - Crystal Geyser metaG 2015-25 (SPAdes) (version 2) | ecosystem: Environmental > Aquatic > Deep subsurface >...
TCCAATCTTCATTGGTAGTATAAGGCCCTTTAAACCAACTGCTTCCGTTCCATGTATATCCACAATAATTGTTTGTCCCTGTTTTATAAAAAATTCCCCGCAAATAATAAACAGTTCCGTCGGCAGTATTGATATTTAGAACAGTATTGACTATTAATTCTTCACCCTTATTAAGTGAGGTTTGACTGCTTTGGTTCTCCAAACTAACCGCTAAAACATCATGACTAAAAATAAATAAAAAAAGAAAAAATATTCCTCCAAGAAGAATTTTTTTAATAATTGATGTGAAGATAGTATGTGTCATAGCCCTCTTCATCGTGATGAACTTTAACATATCTTAAAACACAATTACCAATGTAGCTTCCCCAATATAAAGTCCCGGATTTAACCGCCTTAACCTCCAAAGAATTACTTTGTATATCAATGCCATTATGAAAATTATAAATTCTTCCCACCCAAGTATGCTTAATAGCCCAAGTAGAACCATAGCCTTGATTAAACTTAATTTTGGGATTAAGCGGCCAGTTCCAGTTTCCCGAAGGATTAAAAGGATCACCGTCGGTGCTCCCGCATCTCGAACCGGAGCAATTTTCATAATCAACACTTTTTAGAAAATTAAAGGGGTTAAGGGTCTGGTTATCCCGGTAAACAATAAAATGTAAATGGGTGCCGCTGGAATTACAGGATTCGCCGGGAATTAAAGAAGCAATTCTTTCCCCCTCCGAAACTTTTCTCATTTCTTTTTCCGTCCCGTTGCCGGCCAAAATACCGGAAATGGCTTCCAACTCGGCCCTAGCCTGCGCCAAGAGCTTCTGATAATTAGCTTCTTTTCCTTTAGTTTCCTCCAACAATCTTTTTCTATCGGCAATTTGGGAATTAAGCTGCTGTTTTTGTGTTACTAACTGTTTTTGTAATTTTACTAAATCGGCCTGGGCTTTTACTTTTAACTGCTTTTGATCATCATAACTGGTCCTAGTTGTTTCCATTGATAAAAGCATGGTCCGGTCGTGAAGCTGAACTGTTTGGAGTAAATGCAGATTATTGATAAATTGAGAAAAATTTTTGGATAAGAAAAGCAGGCTTAACGGATCAATCTTGCCTCTTTTATAGGATTCGGTAACGCGGGAAAGTAAAGCTTTGGAAAGAAAATCCAAGGAATCTTCCAGACGGACAATTTTTCCGGAAAGAACCCCGATTTCCTGTTCCAGGATTTTTATTTGGATTTCCGTTTGCGAAATTTTTAAGGTCGCTACCTGAATTTGTTTATCCATCAAGGAAATTTGCTGACTCAAACTATTTTTCTGTTTTTCCAATTCATCAATTTGTTTTTGATATTCAGCGATTTGATTATTTATATCGGTAAGCGGATCGGCAAAAACCGGCTTTGGAAAAACAAACAGAGAAAAAAGAACCAGAAGAACAGTACCAAAAAACAATAATATTTTTTTCTTCATTTAATGGATTTGACGAAGCGTGCAACCGCAAAAAAACTTCCCAAAAAACCAACCACTAAACCAAGTCCTAAAAGACCACCTAAAACTTCCAGCATAAAAAGGATGGGGACAGGAAAAAGCGGAATTCCGGAAAGAAATGAAAGCAAAAAAGGAGTTCCGTATAAAAGAGCCAAATAAGAAAGCCCCCAGGAAAAAAACGCTCCCGAAAGACCGTAAAAAATTCCTTCCAAATAAAACGGCAGGCGGATATAATTTGATGAAGCTCCTAATAATTTAAGTATTTCGATTTCCTCTTTTCTTTGGGAAATTTTCATCCCCAAAATTACTAAAATCGTCAGGGTGGAAACAAAAAGTAAAAATGCCCCAATGGCAATCCCGACTTTTCTTAAGGTAATTGTCCATTTTGAAAGAGCAGTAATGACATCTTCCTGAAAAATGACGTCTTCTACCATTGGTTCTTTTTTAAGATTCTCGGCAATTTCTTTTAAAGCAGAAAGTTCATTGGCGGAAATTTCCAAACTGGCCGGCAAGATTTTTGCCGTAACCATCTCTAAAAGTAACGGCTTGTCTTTATTTTGTTCCTGATAAATCTTTAAAGCTTCTTCCTTGGAAATATAGGTCACCTGACTAACTTTCCCCGTTGCTTCCAGTCTTGACCGGATTAATTCCACGTCCTGGGGCTTGGCTTCATCCTTCAAAAAAGCGCTTACCTGGGGTCTTGACTCAAAATATTTTAAAACCGCTGATGACCCGGCTCCCAAAAGGGCAAAGATGGCGATAACAAAAAACGAAAAACTGACTACCAAAATGGCCGCTAATGATTGATAGGGTGATCGGATAATATGCTGTTTTACAATTTTAAGCATCTTTATTTTCTTTTTGAGATTTGATATTTGATTTTTGATCTTTAGCTTGGTATTCTCCCTCTGCTTCGTCTCTGATTAATTTCCCTTTATCCAGTTCAATCACTCTTCCTTTAAAAGAATCAACCACTCCCCGATTATGGGTCGCCATTAAAATCGTGGTGCCTTTTTTATTAATCTCTTTAAAAAGTTCCATCATCTCTGCGGAAGTCTTCGGATCCAGATTTCCGGTCGGTTCGTCCGCCAATAAAATTTCCGGGCCGGTCACCACCGCTCTGGCCAGAGAAGCCCGCTGCAATTCCCCGCCGGAAAGTTGCGCCGGAAACAACTGTGCTCTTTCGGAAAGTCCCACCAGATTAAGAATTTTGTCAACTTTTTCGTTTAATTCAGCAGAAGGAGTTTTACTGATTTGAAGCGGCAGGGCGACATTTTCCAAGACTGTCTGGTCGGGAAAAAGTTTATAGTCCTGAAAAACCACCCCTATTTTCCGGCGCCAAAGATAAAGCTTATTTTTGGAAACTTTGCTTAATTTTTCGCCGTTGATTTCTATTTCCCCAAAAGTCGGCAAATATTCTACCAAAAGAAGTTTGATCAAAGTGGTTTTTCCCGCTCCCGAAGGACCGGTCAAAAAAACAAACTCTCCTTTTTCAATTTTAAAAGAAATTTCGGAGAGGGCAATGATATCACCGAATTTTTTAGTTATCTTTTCAATCTTAATCACGGGCAGCCCTTCGGCAGGCTCAGGGTAAATCCAAAATAATATTATTCAAGAATTTTTATTTTGCCGACATCCATCAACCAACCGGCCTTTTGTGCTTGCATGGTCTGTCCCCAAACTTGAATTTTTTTGCCCACAAACTGCTCCAGATCCAAAACAGAAGAATTTAGATATACTGTTTGGCTGGGACCGCCTTCTCTAACCAATTTATGTGTTCCTTCGCCGTCAATCCCACCCGACTCAATTACACCCATGGCAGTATCTTTAAAAGTTGAGGCATCCTGAACACCAAATTCGCTTCCTTTTACCATTGCAGATTTGGAAACTACTCCTGTTCCGCCCGAAGTAACTGTTGCTTTGCCAATTTTACCGGAAACAAAATAGCCGGTAACTATTCCCAATCCTAAGACCAAAACAATTAATACTACCGTCAAAAAAACCGGAATTCTTTTTCCCCCTTCAGTCTCAACTGGCGGAAGATTAGTCAAATTTTCTACAGGTTCTCCCATATTGCTCCTTTATGCTCGCTTTTTGGCAAATTAATAATAGCAAGCTGTTAATTTAACAATAACACAATGCTTGGCTTAAGAACAAGCCCTTTAAAATTATTAAGACAACAATTTTAATTCTGCTTCTATAAATCCATCCAGCTCGCCGTCTAAAACTCCGAACGGATTGCTCACTTCATATTCTGTCCGTAAATCTTTGACCATTTTATAAGGATGTAAAACATAAGAACGGATTTGATTCCCCCAACCGGCTATTTTAAATTCACCTCTTAGTTCTTTCTTTTCTTTTTCTTTTCTCTCTTCTTCAATCCGCCAAAGTTTGGCTCTTAATAATTTTAAGGCAATTTCCCGATTTCTTTCCTGATAACGCTCACTTTGAACAGTAGTGAGAATCCCGGTCGGTAAATGTTTAAGTCTTACCGCCGTGGAGACTTTTTGGACATTTTGCCCGCCGTGGGAAGAGGCCCGAAAAAACTCCCATTCTAATTCGTTCTCAGGAATCGGTAATTCTTTTGTTTCCTCAATTTCCGGCAGAACTTCCACCAAAGCAAAAGAGGTTTGTCTTAATTTATCGGCATTAAAAGGCGACTGTCTGACTAAACGGTGAGTTCCGGCTTCTCTTTTTAAATAACCATAAGCAAAATGACCGGCAATGGTCATGGTGACGCTTTTAATTCCCGCTTCATCGCCGGGGATAAAATCAACAATATCGGTTTTCCAGCCTTTTTTTTCGGCGAACATTAAGTACATTCTCTTAAGCATTTGCGCCCAATCCATGGCTTCTGTCCCGCCTTGACCGGCGTGAATTGAAACAATGGCAGTTGAATTGTCATATGGGCCGGAAAGATAGGTTCTTATTTCCATTTTCCCCATCTTTCTCTCTAAATCCTCAATTTCTTTTTTCAAATCCTCGAGTAAAGACTGACTGCCCTCGGATAAAGCAGTTTCCTCCAAAAAAAGTAAACTTTTCTCAAAATCCGAAATTTCTTTTTGTTCTTCCTGATAAGCCGTTAAAAGTTTGGCCTTTTTTTGCGCATTTTCATGGTCATCCCAAAAACCCGGACGAGAAACTTCTTCTTCCAAAGATTTTATTTCCGTTTTTTTTTCTTCCAACCGAAGCTTTCTTTGCAAAAGTATAAGTTTTTCTTTTAAAGATTTAATTTTTTGAATAATTTCTTCCATGAGAGGTTATTTTACTGGATTGAACTTTGGGTCGCAACTTGATCACCCAGCCATTGTCGGCAGACATCATACTGGATCTGCTTAAGCTCTTTAGCGGGAAGCTCTTTAGCGGATTGAATTGTTTCGTCAATTTTTGCTTTGACATCATCCCTGACATTTCTCGCCGGCTGGGTATAAGTAGAGGTTTCAAAAATCTCGCCTCCTTTTCTAATTGTTTTTTGCGCCTCGCCGCCTTTTATTTTCTCTACTGCTGCTCCCAAGGTATCTTCCGTGGCTTTAATCAGACTGCTTTCGTCTTTCGGCACTTTCCCCAAAATCGGGGTAAAGAAATCAAATGCTTTGATTTTCCCATAAAAGAGCAGCCAGCCGATAATCAGAAAAGCAACCACCGAAATTAAAACCAAAAATGATTTCTTGGTTTTTTCAAATTTATTTCTTTTGGTCATATTAATTTATCCCTGCCCCCTCAATCACCATATTTTTTGCTGGTTTGCCGGGCAACGATAAAATCAGTTTCAATTGACTGTTTAGTATGGTCATTTCCGCCGAGCCGGAACCCGTATTAATCTTGGCACTGACTACTTTGTAAATCCGGTAATCTTTGTTACCCAAAATTAAAATTTCTTCTCCGGTTTTTATTTTAGATAAATTTGTTGGCAGATTTTCTCCGGGCTTATTTTTGTAGACCGGTAAATCAATCCCCAATTTAGGAAAAAGAATTCTTTGGGGGACAAAAGAAGGCTCTTCCGGCAGTATTTCCACTATTTTGGTTTTCGGCGGAAAAAAGTGAGGAATAACATAAAAAAATGCGCCGGTGAAAGCCAGAATTAACGAGCCCAAGATTAAACATAAAACGCCAAAAAACTTTCTTCCCAAAAATTTCTTTGGAGTAATGAAAACCAATTTTTCTTTAATCTTAAAAAAGGATTTCCTGTTTTTCCTTCGGGCCATACGCCAATTATATATCTAACTCAACTCGAATGTTCGCACTGACAAACTCTTGACAAATAATACCAACTTAGTTTTTAATATCATACAGGTATCGAGAGGGACGAGGAGGGAACTAGCCCGATGATCCGTCCAGCAACCCTTCGACTCGCCAAGTCAGACTTGGCTTCGCTCAGGGTGCTAAATCTAGATCCAAGAGGAGAAGATACGTTCGGCAAAGCCGAGAAAACATTAATCATAACTCCCCTTTGGGGAGTTTTTTAATGGGATAAAAAAATATTATTTGTAAAAAAAGGGGCTCAAATGAATTACCAATACTTTACCTCAGAATCGGTTGCCGCCGGTCATCCGGATAAAGTCTGTGACCAAATTTCCGATGCGGCTTTAGACGCAGCTTTAATCGCCTCACCAAAGTCCCGGGTGGCAATAGAAACTTTGGTGACTACCAACCGTATTATCATGGCGGGAGAGGTTACTTGTCCTAAAGAAATCGACTTTGAAAAAATCGCCCGAAGAGTAGTTAAAAGATTAGGTTATACCGACCCGATTTATAATTTTACCGATGAAGCTAAGGTTTCCGTTTATATTCACCGGCAGTCACCCGATATTGCCATGGGCGCCGACAAAGACGGTGCCGGGGACCAGGGAATGATGTTTGGTTATGCCTGTAAAGAAACCAAAGAATTAATGCCTTTACCCATCATGCTGGCTCACCGATTAGTGGAAAAAATGGACGAAACAAGAGAAACTAAAAAACTTTCCTATTTAAGACCGGACGGAAAAAGCGAAGTTAAGGTCAAATACGAAAAAGGACTGCCCGTTTCAATAGAAAAAGTCGTTTTGGCGGTTCCCCATAATCCAAAGATTGAAAACGGAGAACTTAAACATGACCTTTTTGAAAAAGTGGTGGTTCCAGTTCTGGAAAAAGCCGGTTTTACCATCAAAGAAGAAGACTTGATTGTGAACGGCACCGGTCAATGGGAAATCGGCGGTCCGGCAACCGATACCGGCGTTACCGGCCGGAAAATTATTATTGATTCCTACGGCGGTATGGCCAGAATCGGCGGAGGCGCTTTTTCCGGCAAAGATCCGACCAAGGTTGACCGCAGCGGTGCTTACGGCGCCAGATATTTGGCCAAAAATATTGTCGGCAATGGCTTGGCTAACCGTTGTGAAGTACAACTGGCATATGTCATTGGTCAACCGGAACCATTAACCAAAGAAATTGATACTTTCGGCACAGCCAAAGTTTCCCCTTTTGTTATTGAAGATCTGGCCAAAAAGCTTTTGGATTTTTCGGTTAGGGGAATCATTGAAGGCTTGGATTTGCGCCGGCCGCTTTACGAAAAAACCGCGGCTTACGGACACTTTGGCCGGGAAGAATTCCCTTGGGAAAAAGTAGTGAAATTCTAGGTGTATTTTTGTTTATATCAAAAAAATTTTCTCGCCTGAGCCGACTATTTCAATTTTTTCATTAACGATCATTACTGCCTGTAAATTATTTAAAGCGGCAATTGGATAATCTACTTTTTTAGACATTTGTAAAAGAAGCTTTCTGTCACTTTCGACAAAATGGGGTGAAACTGCAAAATTAACCAAATTTAATCCTTTAAAATCAGTTAAATTAACAATGTTTTTATCGCCATCTCCCCAACCGGCTACTTCAATATTTGGTCCTGGGATTATACTGCCGGCACTAACTCCGACATAAATTTTTCCTTCATTAATTAATTTTGTTATTACTTGATCAAAACCGCTTTTTCTAACCCAATCCATTAAATAAAAAGTGTTGCCGCCATTTACATAAATAACATCACAATTGGCTAATTTACTATTAAGAGATTCCTTGTTCTCTTTCTTTAAATCAAGCTCTACTATTTTCATCCCAATTTCAAGAATTTCATCTATGGCCGAATTAACAAACCATTTATCTTCTTCAGGATCAGCTGCGGTTGGAATAAAAGCAACTGTGGTAATTTTAGGGTCTTTGTCTAATAACTTAAGGAAATAATTTCTTGTTTCTTTGGGAAGCCCGGTTGAGGTTAAAAATAATTTTTTCATTTGTTTATTCTAAATTAAAATCTTTTTTAATCTTTAATATATTATCTCTTAATTTGGCTGCTCTTTCAAATTCAAAAATCTTGGCATACTCCCGCATTTGTTTATTAAGTTTGGCCACTAATTTTTTGGCGTCTTTAGGGGTCATTCCGGAAATGTCCAGTTCCTCTTCTTCCTCAACTTTCTCCACTAAAGCATCGCGAATCGGTTTGCTGATGGTTTTGGGAGTAATACCGTGATCCTGATTATATTTAATTTGTACTTCCCGTCTTCTGTTAACTTCATTGATCGCTCCATTCATGGCGTCGGTTCTCTCATCTGCATACATAATTACTTTGCCCAAAACATTTCTGGCGGTTCTGCCCATAGTCTGAATCAAGGAAACTTTGGACCGCAAAAATCCCTGCTTATCCGCATCCAAAATTGCTACCAAAGAAACTTCCGGTAAATCCAAGCCCTCACGCAGTAAATTAATGCCGACAATGACATCATAAGTTCCCCTTCTTAAATCCGCCAAAATATCGGTTCTTTGCAAAGTATCCACATCCGCGTGCAAATAATTAACCAGAATTGTTTCGCCGGTATTTTTCGGATCAGAGAGATAAGTACTTAAATCCTCGGCCAGCCTTTTGGTTAAGGTAGTGACCAAAACCCGTTCGCCTCTTTTTTTCCTGATAATAATTTCTTTTATTAAATCATTAACTTGACCTTCGGTTGGCCGGACTTCCACTTCCGGGTCAACAAGCCCGGTCGGCCTAATAAGTTGTTCAACTGTCGATCGCGATCGACTAAGCTCCCAATCACTCGGTGTTGCGGAAACGAAAACCGCCTGCGGCACTCTTTGTAAAAATTCTCTGAAATTAAGCGGCCGGTTATCTAAAGCTGAAGGTAACCTAAAACCAAAATCGACCAAAGTTTTTTTTCTGGAAGAATCTCCGTTATACATTCCCCGAATTTGAGGAATAGTCATATGAGATTCATCAACAACTACTAAAAAATTATTCTTAAACTGATAATTAAAATAATCAAGTAGGGTAAAAGGCGGATCACCGGGAGACCGACCGTCAAAATAGCGGGAATAGTTTTCAATCCCGTTCACATAACCTACTTCTTTAATCATTTCCAAATCATAATTTACTCTTTGGTTTAAGCGGTTAACTTCCAAGTCTTTACCTTCTTTTTTCAATTGATCCAACCTAATTCTCAAATCGGCCTTAATTTGTTTAAAAGCAGAATTAACAATTTCTTTATCGGCTAAATAATGCTTGGCCGGATAAAGAAAATAATTTTCAAGTTCAATTTCTTTACCTTCAATAATCGACCGGGTAGTTATTTTTTCAATCTCATTATCTTTCCAAACAATTTTAATTATTTCGTCGCTATATGAAGGATAAATTTCCACGATTTCTCCCCTGACTCTAAAATTTCCTCTTTCAAACTCGAGCCGGGACCTTTGGTAATACAAAGAAACAAACTGGTAGAGCAAGTCTTCTCTTTTAACTGTTTGATTTTTAAAAATATGGGTGATCCGGTTTTGATAAGACTGGGGCGAACCCAAATTATAGATGCAGGAAACCGAAGCAACGACAATCACATCATTTCGGGAAAAAATGTGACTGGTAGCGAGTAACCTTAATTTATCGATTTCTTCGTTGATATCGGCGTCTTTGGCGATATAGGTATCGGTTTGGGGAATATAAGATTCCGGCTGATAATAATCATAATAAGAAACAAAATAGGAAACGGCATTATCGGGAAAATATTCTTTGAATTCCTGATAAAGCTGGGCCGCCAAGGTTTTATTATGAGAAATAACCAAAGTCGGCTTTTGGGTATTTTGAATCACATTGGCTACTGTGAAGGTGTTATGAACAAAAATTCCTCCATATCCAGCTAAAAAAGTCTCGTTATCTTCAACTGATACATCATAAACATAGTCCGAAGTTGGTTTAATTTGTCTGACCTCTCTAACTTTCGTCCAGAAAATTTTTGAAAAAGTCTCAAAAAAAGATATTTCTTTACAAATTTCCTTGTCCACCACTACTTTTTTAGCTGCATTTATAATTTTTTTAAATATTTTTCTTGAAGGATGCCTTTCGTTATTCTCGATCATTGAAATATAACTTCTTTCGCATCCTATTTTCTTTGCCAAATCCTTTTGAGACCAATTGAGAGAATCCCTTATCATTTTAAGTTTCATACCTTCTATGGGAATAATATCTACGTTGGTATTTAAATTTTTATTAATCACGCTTTCCAGTTTCTTTTGTTTCCTTGTCAAAACAAAACCAATATTTTTGGCAAAATTCCTCAAATCTTCTTGTCCTGAAATAACCGCTTCAAAATATTCTTTTTTATCCATCGGACTATTTGTCGCTCTTTTCATTTTTCTGCGAATTCTGACTTTAATTCCAAATCGAAGAAGCGAATAAGAAAGACCACTAATTAAATCACGACTGGCGCTGGTAGCCGAAACTTCATTAGAAGTAACGTTTCCGTCACCACTGAAATAAACTGAAAGCATTACTGCTAACTGACGCTTGCTCAGTTCCATAAACCAAGGAGGAAAAGCTTTTTCACCAGCTTTGTTGCCGCACCACCCGGAAAAAACTTCAGCCAAAAGTGAATTACTGAGTTGAAAATCTCCAGGGTTAAGGTTTCTTTCTTTATAACCTAAGTGCAAATTTCTTAAACAGTTAGTAAAAATTTTTTGAAATTCTTTCTCGAAAACACTAATTATGAGATAATTTCTCTCCCCATGGCCTTCAGACAAGTAAAAACCGACAAATTTCAAGAAATCGTCGGATATTTTTTGATAAAGGCCTACTTTTTTTCCATTTCTCCGATTGACAGTTAAAAATCTTAACTCTCGCGAATCTTTAATTATTTTTGATAACCATCTTGTGTTTACTTTTTCGTTTTCATTAATCGCCCTCCACCATTTTTCTCTTCCTAAGATTTCCTTAATAGATTCTTTGTCTTTCAAAACATTTATAGGAATATTTTTTACGTCAAAATAAGAAGTTCTATTAATCCAGCTGGTAAGCCATACTCCTTCAAGATCTTTTTCGTCATTAGGCAAGGACAAAATTAGAGGCACCGGAAGATAATCTTCTTTTAATATTTCCGTGGTTTTAACCAGTTGAAACTTTCCCTTCCTTAAAACCCAAAAGTTATGATCACCGGTAACTTCAATTTCTCTACCACAAACAGTTCTAAGGATAAAATCATCATCACTTGCTAAATGACGAATATATTTGTTTATTTTTTTTATTTCATAATTACCTGATATCGTGTCAAGACTTAACACTTTGAGTTTTTGCCTAACTTTATTTGAAAATAAGATTTCAGTGTCACCTTCCTTTTGCGTTTTATGTTTCTTAAAGAGTTCGTCAATTAATTCGCCTATCGAAATAATCTTTGCCCCCGAGTTATCTTTATCCTCTTCGAAAACAAAAATCGGTTCATCAAACGCAAGACTCTTACCACTACCGGTAACCCCCAAAAGCACTTGGTGGAAAAGTCCGGCTTCCACCCCAGCCGTCAATTTCTCAATTGCCTGAGGTTGATCACCAGTTGGTTTGTAGTCCGCTTTTAGTTTGAATTCCATGCGACCATTTTACCATTTTAGCCTCGAAGAAGCCAGAATTACGAAGAATTGGTAATAGTTGACATATCACGTCTTATCTTAATAATATCCTTCTTAACACTCTTCATATCTATTTTTAGATATTAGCATGCATTTACAATAACGCAATAGTTTCATTTTGGCAATACACCAAACAGCCTTAATAATGGTATAATTAAAAGTTACCAAACAAAACACGAACACTACGAATTATAAATTATAAACAAAGTTTGAAAGCTTCGCTTGAAAACTGTTTTCAAACTTGCTTATCAATTTTAAATTTTAAATTCACCGCAAATGCGGGATCCCGCTACGGCGGGACAATATTTAAATTTTTAAATTTTTAAAAATGCCAAATCAGGATTACATAATCATAAAGGGTGCACGAGAACATAACCTGCAAAATGTAACGGTTAAAATTCCTAAAGGGAAATTAGTAGTTTTATCGGGAGTTTCCGGTTCGGGCAAATCTTCTATGGCAATGGATACTTTGTATGCCGAAGGCCAACGGCGCTATGTCGAAAGCCTTTCTTCTTATGCCAGGCAGTTTTTGGGGATGATGAAAAGACCTGATGTTGACAGTATTGAAGGTCTTTCGCCGGCTATTGCCATTGACCAACATGGGCTTTCCCATAATCCCCGTTCAACTGTCGGAACCGTTACCGAGATTTACGATTATCTTAGGGTCCTTTTTGCTAGAATCGGCCACCCTCACTGCCCGAAATGCGGTCGGGAAATCAGTCACCAAACGAGTATAAGTATTACCCAGCAAATTCTTAATTTAATTACTCAGAAATTAGGAAATGAACCGAATGCACGATTCTTTATTCTTTCTCCGGTTATTAGAGACAAGCGTGGAGAATTTTCCCAACTTTTTCAGAATTTACAAAGAAAAGGTTTTGAACAAGTTCGTATTGATGGGCAAATCTTTAATCTTTGGGATATTCCTTTACTCATTAAGACTAATAGGCACAACATTGAAGTAATTATCGACAAAATTAACATTATCAGGAAATACGATAAAGCTGAATATGAGACTCGAATTTTAAATGATGTGGAAATTGCTTTGGATCTTTCTGATGGTCTAACAATTCTCGCTGAAGTAAACGATAAAGCTTTCAATTTCCCGGACAAGCCCAAGCAAATGAAAGATATTTTATTTTCCCGCCGTTTTGTTTGTCCGGTTTGCAATATTAACTTACCGGAAATTGAACCCCGGCTTTTTTCTTTTAATTCACCTCAAGGCGCTTGTCCGGAATGTAACGGCTTAGGAGTTAAAATGAAAGTAGATACTACTCGGGTTTCCGAATGGCGGGCGGAAATGCTGGAACGGCAATATTACTCCACTACCTCCGATACGGTACGTGATGAAATTGAAAAGTTAATGATTAAAGAAACTTGTTCTCTCTGCCATGGCAACCGTTTAAAACCTGAGGCCTTAGGAGTAACCATTGAACAAAAATCAATTGCTTCAATTTCCGCTTTGGCTTTAGAAATTCTACTTAATTGGGTAGAAAAATTACCTGAACAATTTTCTATTGAAAAAGACAAAGAAGTGGCCGAACCTTTATTAAAAGAAATTAAAAGCCGGCTTTCTTTTTTGGTCGCTGTTGGGGTAAATTACTTAACTCTTGACCGGACTGCTTCTACTCTCTCTGTCGGGGAAGCGCAAAGAATCCGCTTGGCCAGTCAAATCGGCACCGGTTTAACCGGCGTGCTTTATGTTTTGGATGAACCAACGGTCGGTCTACACCAAAGAGATACCCAAAAATTAATCGTTACCTTAAAGACGCTGCGTGACTTGGGTAACACGGTAGTTGTCGTTGAACATGACGAAGAAGTTTTAAAAGAAGCGGATTGGATTGTGGACTTCGGTCCCGGGGCAGGCAAACAGGGCGGCAAAGTGGTAGCCGAAGGGACGCCTGCTCAAATTATGAAAGATCCTAATTCTTTAACCGGAAAATATTTAAGCGGCAAAAAAACTGTTTCTATGTTTCCTGTCGAAAACTTAGCTATTCCTTATAAAAACGGCAATTCGTATTTCATAACGATAAGCGGCTGTAAAGAACATAATCTTAAAAATTTAACCGTTAGTTTCCCTTTGAAAAAATATACCTGTATTACCGGTGTTTCCGGCTCGGGTAAGTCAACCTTAATTCACGATACTTTATATCCGGCACTGAGTAAAAGTTTGGGGCAATATTTCCGTGAGCAAGCAGGAGAATACGAAAAAATCACCGGTGTTCAACAAGTTGACCAGGTACTTTTAGTTGATCAGAGTCCGATCGGTAGAAATTCTCGCAGTAATCCGGCCACTTATTCCGGTGTTTTTACCGACATTAGAGATCTTTTTGCTTTAACCGAAGAAGCAAGACTTAGAGGCTTTACCTCCAGCAATTTTTCTTTTAATGTTGACGGCGGACGTTGTGAAGCCTGCCAAGGACAAGGTTTTACCCGAGTGGAAATGCAGTTTTTACCGGATGTTTGGGTGGAGTGTGAGGAATGTCATGGGACTAGATTTAAGGAAGAAATTTTGGAAGTTCAATATAAGGAAAAAAATATTCATCAAGTTTTAAAATTAACCGTCGGCGAGGCTTTGGACTTTTTTGGCGCTTTTTCAAAAATTATAAATAAATTAAAGGTCTTGCAAAAAATTGGGCTTGATTATTTGGAATTAGGCCAACCCTCGCCGACTCTTTCCGGCGGTGAATCACAAAGATTAAAATTGGCCAGAGAATTAGTTAAACCGGCGCATTCGCATACGATTTATTTATTAGACGAACCAACTACCGGACTGCATTTTGCGGATGTTGACAAACTCTTACAAGTAATTAGGGAATTAGTAGAGAGAGACAGTAGCGTCATTGTTATTGAACATAATTTAGACATGATTAAGAATGCTGACTGGATTATTGATTTAGGGCCGGAAGGCGGAGAAAAAGGCGGACAAATTATTGCCGAAGGAACTCCGCAACAAGTTGCCAAAAACGAAAAATCCTGGACGGGGAAATACCTCAAATCGCACTTGAAGTAAATTATGAATCTTATAATCGCTGAAACATTAAAATCAAAACTGAATGAATTGCCTAAAAAGCCCGGGGTTTATATTTTCAGAAACTCGGCGGGGAAAATTATCTATATCGGCAAGGCTTTGGTTTTAAAAAACCGGGTTGGCAGTTATTTTAAACAAAAACATACTGATCCAAAAACCATTGAATTAGTAACTAACATTGCCGACTGGGAATTTATCGTCGTTAATTCGGAATTTGAAGCTTTGCTTTTGGAAGCGCACTTAATTAAACAGCACGCTCCTAAATATAATATTGTTCAAAAAGATAGCAAAAGTTATCTTTATATTGTTATCGGTAAAGAATATCCTAACCGGATTTTTACTGCTCGCTGGACAGAATTAAGCGAACTTTCCGAAAATATTCTGGATTGGTACGGACCTTTCCCTTCTTCAACTGATGCCAGACAAATCCTTAAATTTGTCAGAAGAATTTTTCCCTTCCGGAGCTGTAAAAAATTACCCAAATCCCCCTGCCTTTACAAAGATTTAAAACTTTGTCCGGGAGTTTGCATTTTATCAGACAGCACTTACTCTAAAACTATTCGAAACATTAAACTCGTTCTTTCCGGAAAAATTATTAACTTGGTTTCCTTACTCACTAAAGAAATGAAAGAATTTTCCAAAAACTTTAATTATGAGGAGGCGCAAATGGTTAAAAGACAAATTGAAGCCTTACAATCTCTAACTTCAGGCTGGCGGACTGTTCCCAAAGAAAAACAGGACTTCGCCAAAATAATTTTTACTTTAAGAAAACTTATTGTTAAATATCAGGGTTTTGATCCCACTTTTATTAATAAAATCGAAGGTTATGATGTTTCCAATTTAGGAAAAACAGTAATCGTCGGTTCAATGGTAGCTTTTGTAAACGGAGAACCGGAAAAGGATTCATATCGAAAATTTAATCTGGAATATAATTTAGCCGGACCTGATGACCCGGAAGGAATAAAAAAACTTATAGAAAGAAGATTTAAACATTCAGAATGGGTCTTTCCCCAAGTAATTTTAGTTGACGGCGGAAAAACCCAAATTGGCGCCGCATTTGAAGCAATAAAAAATGCCGGTCAAGTTGGAAAAATTTCTTTGCTTGGTTTAACCAAAGAATTTGAAACAATTATTATTCCAAAAATTAAGCAGGAAAAAATTGTCGGCTGGCAAACAATTAGACTGGCCCGGCGTTCTCCGGAATTACAACTTTTACAGGCCATCCGAGACGAAGCCCACCGTTTTGCTCAAAAATATTACCAAAAACTTCACCAGAAGTTTCTGCTAAAATGAGTTGTGGTAAAAATTCAAAAGAATTCCTTAAAAATATTTCTTGCCGTTTTTATTACTCTCTTAATCGGACTTACAGGCGGATTTTTAATCAGTAAAAAAATAAAATTCCCGGCAAAAAAGACAACAGTTTCTGTTTTTAAGGATAAATATTTAGCTTTTTTGTTTGAAGTTTATGAAACAATTAAAGTAAATTACTGGGAAAAAATAACTGACGAACAATTGACAAATCTTTTTATTCTTGGAACGGAAAAAGTGACCGGAAAGCCACAAGTTAATAAACCAAAAGATAAACCAGAGCTACAAAAGTTACTTACTTCAGTTCTTAAAGACCAAGACTCGGAGCAAAAGAAAAAAGAGTTTACTTCTCAACTCGCCAATATTGTTTTAGCCAATCTCCAACCCTTTGGCCGGAGCCGGCTCTACAGTCAAAAGGAAGAAATTGCCTTAAAAAATAACGTTGAAAATAAAAATCCGGAAGTTGACCAGTATCAAGTTTTAAATGTTAAAAAAGATGCTTCTATGGAAGAAATTAATCAAACTTATAAAACTCAAGCAGAAAAATTGACAAACGATAAATCACCGGAAGCTCAGCAAAAACTTGCCCAAATCAATAATGCTTATCAAACTCTGGCAGACCAAAATACCCGGAAAGTTTATGACCAGTCCGGAATCGAAGCGACAATGGTAAACAAAATTCTAGCCAAAAATATTTTGTATTTCCACATTGATAAATTTTCTCCAACTACCATACAGGAACTTTTAAATATCAGCGAAAAGTACAAGAATATTAAAGATTTAAATTATTTAATTATTGATCTTAGAGGAAATGTTGGAGGAGCCATTGACGGGTTGCCTTATTTTTTGGGCCCGTTTATCGGCAACGACCAATATGCTTATCAATTTTATCAGCAGGGAAATAAAGAAGATTTTAAAACTAAAACCGACTGGTTTCCGGGATTGGTTCAATACAAACAAACCGTAATTTTAATAGACAGTGAGACTCAATCGTCAGCTGAAGTTATGGCCGCAGTTTTAAAAAAATATAATGTCGGCGTTCTAGTCGGAACTCCAACTAAAGGTTGGGGAACTGTTGAAAAGGTTTTTGAGTTAAAACAACAAATTGATCCCCTGGAAAAATATTCGGTTTTCCTGGTACACCACCTTACTTTAAGAGAAGACGGCCAGCCAATCGAAGGAAGAGGAGTTGATCCCTCCGTAAATATTCAAGATCCTGCCTGGAAAAATCAGCTTTTTACCTACTTGCACAACGAACAGCTTATTTCCGAAATAGAAAAGATAGTAAAAACTCCTTAGTAAAAAAATTATTTTGTGGGTTTCGGTGTCGGTATCTCCCTCATTATTGGATTAAGCTGAATACTTTGAGCAGTGACACTACCATCAGAATTAGTAGTCCCAAAAACAGCCACTTTTTGTCCCGTGGTTAAATCGGCTTTAGTTGCCGTTGATGCTTTATTGATCAGGGTCTTATCTGAAAGAATAACAATCTTGCTGCTCCCATCGGCTAACTTGACCGTAATTGACTGAGCATCACTACTGACAATATCCCCGTTTACCGGTTGAAAAGCCGCCCGGTTGCCGATTCCTTGCCTTTGTCCAGCAACTCTTCCTTGTGCTCCATTAAATCCGGCAGATTGAGTTGTTCTTTTACTTTGCTGGTATTTTATTCCGCCGAAAAACGCTCCGGCGCCAACAACAATTATTAAAATGGCCCAGATGATATTTTTTTTCATAATCCTCCTTTAAATAAAATTATAAATTTTAAATTTGACCTTGCCTGCCGGCAGGCAGGAATTTAAAATCAAAAAAACGAATTTTAAATGTTTAAATTATAAAAAACGGTTTGAAAATATATTCATATTCGATTTTACTCATAACGCAAGGCTTCTATTGGCTGTAAATTGGCAGCTTTATTTGCAGGATACCAACCAAATAAAATCCCGATTGCTGCAGAAACAACAAAGGCCAATAAAATTGAACTGGGTGAAATAATAAAAGCCGAATTAATCAGTCTTGAAATAACATACGACGCAATGATGCCGAAAACAGCGCCGATAACTCCGCCGCTGAAAGTCAAAATAATCGATTCTGCCAAAAATTGAGTGGTAATTACTCTTTTCTTCGCCCCCAATGCTTTCCTCAAACCAATCTCTCTGGTTCTTTCAGTAACGGTAACCAACATAATATTCATAATGCCAATACCGCCAACAAGCAGGGAAATTGCCGCAATTCCCGACAATAATGAAGTAAAGGTTCCGGTGGTGGCAGAAACCGTATTGATAATATCCTGCTGAGAAGTGATCGAAAAATCGGCTTGAGTGACATCACTAATTTTATGACGCGCCAATAAAAAATACCCCACTTGATTTTGTGCTTCGGTCATCACGTTTTGACTTTTGGCTTCCAAGGCAATTGAAGATAGATAATCCGCTCCAAAAAGCACTTTTTGAGCCGTTGTAAGTGGTACATAAATAATATCGTCCCGATTTAAAAATCCGCTACCACCCTTGGAAACAGTTACTCCAACAATGTTAAGAGTTTTTCCACTAACTCTGATAGTTTTCCCAATCGGATTTGCTCCTTCCCCAAATAAATCACTGACGACTTGAGGTCCTAAAACCGCAACTTTGGTCATACTGTCAACGTCTCTTTGAGAAATAAAAGTTCCGGAAGAAACAGCGATTTCATGAACAGGGGCATACTCGGAAGTTGCTCCAACTATTTGAGTATTAGTATTACTTCCACCGGTAGTTACCTGCGCCCTTCTGGAAAACTCCGGAGAAACATTTTGGATATCGGTAATTTCCGGAGATAAAGCGATGGCTTTGGCATCCTCCAAGGTTAAAGAAGTTCTTCCTCCGGCAGCACCCCTAACTCCTCCTTCATTGACCGCCCCTGGTTGAATGGTCAATAAATTTGCCCCCAAGGATTGGATTTGCTCTTGAATTGATTTCTGAGTCGCCTGTCCAAGCGACACAAGGGCAATCACGCTCCCAATGCCGATAACAATTCCCAAAATTGCCAAACCGGTCCGGGTTTTGTTTAAAGTCAGGGTTCCCAATCCTTCTGAAATTATTTCTCTAAGTTCCATAATAATTCCTCGTTAGATAACTAATGAATCTTTTGACTTTGCTATCCGCTGTTGATGTTGGCTACTGTCGTCAAAAATTTTACCGTCTTTGAGATGAATAACCCTTTTTGCATGCTCGGCAATATCGGACTCATGGGTAATCATGATGATGGTGTGTCCCTCATCATTTAATTTTTGAAAAATCGCCATAATTTCTTCTGCTTGAGCAGAGGCGATATTCCCGGTCGGTTCATCGGCCAATATTATCGAGGGATTTAAAACTAATGCTCTGGCAATAGCCACCCTTTGCTGTTGTCCGCCTGATATTTGATTTGAGGTATGATTCATTCTGTCTTCCAGCCCAACCATTTTGAGAAATTTTTTTGCTCTCTCCTCCCTCTCTTCTCTGGGAATTCCTGCATAAATCATCGGCAATATCACATTTTTTAAAGTTGTCGTCCTTGGTAAAAGGTTAAAAGCTTGAAAAACAAAACCGATTTTTCTATTCCTGATATCGGCCAATTCATCATCGGTCAATTTTTCAACCTTTTCTTCGTCAAGAATATATTCTCCGCTGGTCGGCTTATCCAAAGCTCCCAAAATATGCATTAAGGTTGATTTACCGGAACCCGATGGTCCCATAATGGCAACAAACTCCCCCTTTTCAACCCGAAAAGAAACATCATCAACTGCCACTGTTTCCAGCGTGTCCGTTTTATAAATTTTTGTCAGGTGTTTTGCTTGAATTATCGGTTTATTATCCATTTTTAGCGAGGCTAGTCTCCAATTCTCCTAACTGCCCCTTCTCCGAAGTTTCTGTTACCCCCTAAACCGCCAAACGGAGACGAAGTTGAACTGCTGTTCGTACTGGTTGAAGTAACGACACTAGTAACCACCACATCCCCTTCATTTATCCCTGAAAGAATTGCTGTCTGTGTATCGTTAGAATCGCCAACTTCTACTGAAACTGGCGTGACTTGACTCCCTTTCATTATACTAACCGTTGATTGCCCATTGGTTGTTCGAACTGCAGAGGAAGGAACCAAAACTACGTCATTGACAACTTTGGTAATAATTGTCGCGCTAACAGACATATTAGGTAAAATTTCCGGCGCTTCCGTATCTAAACCGATAATTGCCGGGTAATTGGTTACCCCGGAACTAATAGAACCAATCGTATCGATGCTAATAACTTTTCCGGTGTAAGTTTTGTCTGGAAAAGCGTCCAAAGTAACCGTGGCTTTATCACCAACCTTAATCTTAACCACATCCATCTCGGTTAAATTAACAGACAATTGAATCGCCGCGTCAGTTTTTATACTGGCAATTTTTTGGGAGGTTGCTCCACCGGATGAATTTGATTGAGCCACTAAAACCGTTCCCTCCTGAAGCGACAAACCGGTTACTGTACCGCTTATGGGAGCATAAATAGTCGGTGAAGACTGTTGATAAGAAAGCCAGCTTGAACTGACATTAATTTGAGCTTGATCAACTGCATTTTTTTGATTTATATATTTGGCTTCCGCCGCTAGCCAGTTATCGTTTTCCTGAATGTAAGTCGGATCATAAACCAGTAACCCCCGAGCGAGCGCGTCATTAACAAAGGTCCTGTTGGCCGCCCACATAGAAGAATCAAGAGTATACATAGTAGACTTGGCCGAATCAAGGCTGTTTTTGGCGCTTAAATAGCTGGACCATGCTTGAGTTGATCTCAACTTTCCGTCAAGATCCAAATCAAGCTCGGCAATTTTATCACCGACTTTGACAACCTGGTCGTTTTTAACAAAAACTTTTGAGACTACACCCGAAGCTTGAGTAGAAACAGAAGTGCTATTAGTAGAGGAAACTTGACCGGAAGCTGTAACGCTCGTAACTAAAGTGCCTTTTTCCGCCTGGGCAATTTGATATTGAGGTTTTTTGGCCTTGCTGGCCGAAATTCTGGAAATAGCCAACCAACCCAACCCAAAAAGAACCAAAACCATAATTATCTTAAGAATTAACGATCTCCCCAAGAACCACTCCCAGGCTGAGAAAAGTTTTTGCTTTATCATTTTAATTTTACTCATAATATCTAAAATATTAAATAATCCTGAGAATAAGCTGAAAAGTTATACCAATTTATGACTTTGTTTTAAAGGAAGAGCAACAGTAAAGACCGATCCTTTATTAACAACACTCTGTGCTTCAATCTTTCCCTTGTGTAAATCAACAATACTCTTGGCAATTGAAAGACCCAAACCATACCCTTTGACTACATTTTTTGTCCGGGACAAATCAGCCCGATAAAATCGATTAAAGATATGCGGAAGATCAGTTTCACTAATTCCAATGCCAAAATCTTCCACCTTTATTTGGACGTTACCTCTTTTTTCTTCAAGACCAATGATTACCTTACCTTCCGGATGACTGTACTTAATGGCGTTATCAAGAAGAATACTAACAAGTTCGGTAATACTGACTTTATTCGCTTCCAATAAAACTGGAGCTAGGTCCTTTTTTATTTCAACTTTCTTTTCCTTGGCTAACCCCTGTAATCGATTACAAACCTCTTCGGCAACCGGTAATAGATTAAACGTTTCCCAGGAAAGATTATTATTAGTATCCTGATATTTACTTAAAGTTAAAAAGTAATCGGTTAAAGATTTTAACTTATCCACTTCTTCTAAATTAGACGAAAGCAAATTTTTAGCCGAAGGAAGACCTAATTTTTTATCACGCAGGGTCACTTCTATTTCGGTTTTCATCGCCGTTAAAGGGGTCCGCAATTCATGGGAAGCATCGGCTATAAAACGTCTTTGGCCTTCCACCATTTCACCAATCGGCTTTAGGGTTTTACCTGCCAAAAAATATCCTGCCCCCGCAGAAACACCTATAATCAAAACGTCTATTCCCGCCAAAATTATTTTAAGACGCATTTTTGTTTCCGCCACTAGATTTGGATCAAGAAATAAAGAATTAGTATTAATTGGTGGAGCTAATCTATTGGGCAAACCGCGCTCAATTCTTGACCGGTGCATCGCCTTTATTCGGTCCAATTCCACCGTCATTTCCTGATACATGGCCACCGTAAATGAAACACAAATTATGGTAATGATTAGGAGATACCAAGCAGTTAATTTTATTCTGGCGGAGTGAAACATTATTCTTTCTCGCTAATTTTATAACCAAAACCCCTAATTGTATGAATCAATGGTTTTTTGTTTTTAAAAGGATTATCGATTTTATTTCTTAAATAACCGATATAAACTTCAATCGTATTGGGTAAAATATCTGCATCATATTCCCAAACATTATTAATAATCTGATCTTTAGTCAAAACCATATCGGGGTGTCTGAGTAAATATTCTAAAAGTGCGAATTCCCGTCGGGAAAGTTTAATTTCCCTTCCATCTCTTTTTACTTTGTATTTAATAGTATCCAGGGTTAAATCGCCCAATCCTAAAATAGTACCCAAACTATTTTTTGGTCGTCTTCCCAAAGCCTTAACCCTCGCCAAAAGTTCGGAAAAAGCAAAGGGTTTAACCAGGTAATCATCGGCACCGGAATTTAATCCTTCGACCTTATCTTCCAGTTGACCTTTAGCGGTAAGAATCAAAATCGGGGTATGGACCGAAGCTGCACGCAAATTTTTACAAATTTCCATTCCGTCCATGTCGGGAAGCATTAAATCCAAAATAATGACATCAAAGTTTTCTGAAGAAGCAAGATCAAATCCATCTTTGCCATTATAAACAACATCTACTGCTAAAGATTCCTGTTCCAGTCCCTTTTTAATGGAGTTGGCAATTTTGTATTCGTCTTCAACAACAAGTATTCTCATTTGAAAAAATATTATACCACTAACCTGAGGATTAACTGAGAAAAGTGGAGATCACTTTTTACCGAGGGTAATCACAATATCAAATTCGCTTTTAGGATCCAGAGTAGGATTTTTCGACGAAAGAGTATATTTTTCACTCAAAGATTTTACAATATCTGCCAAAAACATCTGTTTATCTTCTTTAATGGAAACCTCAGTTGTTTCATAAGTAAAAACTTCGGCATTACCGGTATAAACGACTTGATAGCCCAATCCTTCTAAAAAGGCTTTTGCTTTACTTGCCAATCCGGCAATTCCGCTGCCGTTAAGAACGCTCACTTTCAAATCTTTTTTTGTTATCTCCGGCGTTGGGGTAGTAACGGCCGTATTAACAATTGTCGGAATACTGGTCGGTTTAGTTTCAGACGGCACCGGAGGATTCGTTCCTTCCAAAGCTTTCTGAGAAAAAAGAATGCCTCCAACGGTCAAACCACCTACCAGTAAAATTATCCCGGAAAACAATAAAAACATTTTCCCTTTCTTGGGAGACTTTTCGGAAAACTTTTTTTCTTCTAATATAACCGGAAGTACTTCTTTAACAATCTCCGGATTAGCTTCTTCTACTTTTTCTAAAACCGGAGGAATTTCTTCTTTCTGAACTAAACCAATCATTGATTCGGAATTTCTTTTTTCCGATAATGACATTGGTTCCATAGTTTTAATCTCCAAATTGGCCTCTTTTGCCGCCAGATTAATTTTTTCAAGCAAATCCTTTCTAACGGCATAGACAGTGATTTGTTTTTGAGTTTTAGTTTCTCCGGTCACCTTAAAATCCCAGTCTTCCCGATCTAAAATTCCCGGAATTTTTTCCGCCATTTTCAAGCCGACAAAAGAACGCTCATTGGTCACGTCTTTTGGGATGGAAAATTCCAAAGTCTCACTGACATCCGCGTCATAAACAATCCCGATAGTCCCGGCTTTATAAATACTCTTTATCTTCTTAAAAACCTCCGGCAGAGTACCTTCGGTCCACTCAAAACTTTTTCTTTTGTCAACTTTGGGTTTTTCACCCAAAGAAACCAGCCCACTTTCCAACTTGCCAGCAGTTATGGAAATAACTAATGATGTTTTGTCTTTCATTTATGTTTAGTCTAAGTGAAATGAGAAGTGCTTGTCAATCAAGTTTTTTATTATTCGGTTTGCGGATAGTGGCATTTTTTCCATTTCTTGCCGCTGCCACACCAGCAGGGATCATTGCGGCCGATTTTGGCAACGTGAATTTCAGTTTGTTGGTGGGTAACTCCATTGGTCGGTAAATTTCCCATGGCGTTGGCAAAAGCGGAGAGATCGCCCTTTTTTAAAGGCTGACGTGGAGTATTTTCGGTAGCCGCGGCCGGTTCCGCTATTTTTCCCCTTTCTTCTCTCGCCTTTTGCAGGGTAGAAACTACCGGTGGCTGGGCTAAAACTTGAACCCGGAAAACCTTCCTGACCACTTCATAATCAATTTGATTAATCAGTTTCTCGAACATGTCGAAAGCTTCTTTCTTGTATTCCACCAAGGGATCTTTTTGGGCGTAGCCGCGCAGACCGATGCCGTCTCTTAAATCGTCCACGGCGGTTAAATGGTCAATCCACAAATTATCCATGGTGGAAAGACAAACAAAGCGCTCTAGTTGTCGTGAAGCATCCTCACCATAAGCTTTTTCCCGGCGTTCATACAAATCGGTCACTACTTTCATTAAAAATTCGGTAATTTCTCCAGTAGTTTTGAGTTTTAAGATTTGAGTTTTAAGTTGATATTGTGAAGCATCATTAAAAGGAACAATTTCGTTAAAAGCCAAGGCGATTTTTTCGTATTCCGGCTCAGAGTATCCTTCCGGACTATACATCGCCACCAAATTATTTATTTCACTGCCAATTTTTTCCAGTATTTCATCTTTAAGAGTTTTCCCTTCTTCAGTACCTTTTTCCAAAACTCTTTTTCTCATTTTGTAAATAATTTCCCTTTGCTTATTCATAACGTCGTCGTACTCGACCACTTGCTTTCTCATGTCAAAATTAAAGCCCTCGACTTTAACCTGCGCCTGCTCAATTGCCCGGGAAACCATGGGGTGTTCCAGCGGGATATCTTCCGGCATATTAAAGCGGGTCATTAAGGAAGAAATCTGCTCCCCGCCGAAAATTCTCATCAAATCGTCGTCCAAGGCAACAAAAAAACGTGAAGAACCGGGATCCCCTTGCCGGCCGGAACGACCGCGGAGCTGGTTATCGATTCTTCTTGATTCATGTCTTTCCGTACCGACGACATGCAATCCGCCGAAAGAAACCACTTCGTCGTGTTTCTTTTGCCATTCTTTTAAGGCACTTTGATATTCTTTCTTGTTTTTAAAATCAATTTCCTGGGGCATGGCCCCGCCCAAAACAATATCGACCCCCCGGCCGGCCATATTGGTCGCAATCGTGACCGCGTTTTTTGCCCCGGCTTTGGAAATAATTTCCGCCTCTTTCTGGTGCTGTTTGGCATTTAGAAGTTGATGGGGGATTTTCCGGTGATTTAAGAACTGGTCGATAATTTCGTTTTTGGAAACGGAGGTGGTACCTACCAAGACCGGCTGGCCTCTTTTATAGCAATCTTCAATTTCGTTAACAATCGCCGCGTATTTGGCCCGCTGATTTTTATAAATCACGTCCGAATTATCTTTCCGGACCATCGGCCGGTTGGTAGGAATAA
>Ga0210024_1001040_pt1 | contig 25284 bp, 21 predicted proteins | sample CryGeymeta201525_FD_183988 | JGI IMG/M metagenome (GOLD analysis project Ga0210024, IMG submission 183988) | Groundwater microbial communities from Crystal Geyser aquifers in Utah, USA - Crystal Geyser metaG 2015-25 (SPAdes) (version 2) | ecosystem: Environmental > Aquatic > Deep subsurface >...
TCTCAATTGGGAGACGGGTGCGTCCCGGATTAACGGGTTTTCCGTTAATCCGGGACGCACCCTGGGAGACAAGCATGGGAGTCGCACCTCTAGTGAACACGCGGGAGTCAGTGAGCATATCCCTCAGAAACGACGGAGTCAGAGCGTTGACGTTGCCATTCACGCGAAAATGGAGCACGGGACAAACGGCGGACCCCCCGGCCAGGTCCAGGAAAGCGGGGACATTGCAGCGGGAGTTGCGCGACCCCCGTCTCGTGATGCGCGCCAAGGAGAAATGGATCGAACGCTTCATCTTCCTGAACGCGGCGAGTTCCATCCTGATCATTATTCTGATCTTCGTGTTTATCGGTCGTGAGTCCCTTCCCATCCTGCTCGACGCTGCGACCCGGCAAGAAGCCAATCTGCGACTCTTCTTCCACACAAAGCACGCGACCGTCGATGGTCTGGAATACGTCTGGCAGCCCGTTTCAGAGGTTCCCAAGTACTCGTTCATCCCGCTGTTGTGGGGAACGATGAAGGCAACACTGGTTGCGTTGCTGGTGTCGCTTCCTCTCTCACTTGCCGCTGCTATCTACACGGCGGAGTTCGCCCCCAGGAAGCTGCGGGAAATCGTGAAGCCCGTCATCGAGCTGCTTGCAGGGATCCCATCGGTTGTGCTGGGCTTCTTTGCTCTGATGGTTTTGGCGACGTGGTTCCAGAAGTGTTTTCATTTTGAGACGCGCCTCAATGCCGTGGTCGCCGGGTTTGCCCTGGGTCTGTGCGTCATCCCCGTCGTGTTCACGGTGCTGGAAGATGCGTTAACTTCGGTTCCGGATACGTACCGCCATGCCAGCCTCGCCCTGGGAGCAACTCGCTGGCAGGTGGCCGCGAAGGTGGTGTTCCCCGCCGCGCTACCCGGCGTGTACGCCGCCATTGCCCTGGGTTTCGGGCGCGCCGTGGGGGAAACCATGATTGTGCTGCTGGCCTCAGGAAACGCGGCCATTTCTTCATGGAACCTCACCGATCCCATTCGAACCCTGTCGGCGACGATCGCTGCAGAGCTGGGCGAGGTGGTCTGGGGAAGTCCGCACTGGAACGCGCTGTTCTTCGCCGGAGTATTGCTTTTTGCGATTACCTTCTTTGCCAATCTGCTCGGGGATATTTCGGTACACCGCTTGCGGCGGAAATTGTCGGGAGGTTAAGGAACATCGATGCACGACACTCGAGGGCCGTTCAGCCGGAAGCTGGATGGTGTTTACATTCTGCTGACTTTTGCGGCCTGCTTGATGATCGTTGTGATGCTTGCCATTATTCTGGGGAACATCGGCATCAACGGCATCGGCATTGTGAACTGGGCCTTCATCTCAGGAAAACCTGAGGCAGGCATGACGGAAGGCGGAATCTTCCCTGCCATTTTCGGCACCGTGGCGCTGGTGCTCCTGATGACTATCGCCGTAGTCCCTGTTGGCGCGCTCACTGCGGTTTACCTGCACGAATACGCGCACAAGGATTCCAAGGCTGCCCGGTTAATTCGCGTCGCCGTGAACAATCTGGCCGGTGTCCCCAGCATTGTGTTCGGCTTGTTCGGTCTGGCCTTCTTTGTTGAATTCGTCGGGTCCAGAATTGACAATGCGTTCTATGGCGGTGAGTTGCACTACGGACAACCGGGGATCATCTGGGCGTCTCTGACACTGGCCGTGCTGACGCTGCCGGTTGTGATTGTCTCCACCGAGGAGGCGCTCCGAGCGGTTCCAGATGATGTACGGCATGCGGCTCTGGCGGTGGGGGCCACAGAATGGCAGATGCTTCGGCATGTCGTGATTCCACAGGCCATGCCCGGAGTATTGACAGGGGGAATCCTGGCCGTCAGCCGGGGAGCCGGTGAAGTGGCGCCCATTCTCTTCACAGGCGCGGCATATTTCCTGCCAGACCTGCCATCCAGGCTAAACCACCAGTTCATGGAACTTGGTTACCATGTGTACGTGATGGCGACGCAATCACCCGATGTGGACGCGACCAAACCTCTGCTCTACGGGACCGTCTTCGTACTGCTCGCACTGACTTTTCTGTTGAATGTCACAGCGATTCTCATTCGTTCGCGAATGCGAACTCGCATTGCCCATTCCATGTGAATCCTTAGTGTGACAGGACCTGCGCCGCCCTGCGCGGCACGGCGAACCTGCTGAAATGGAGAGACTTGTGGAAAACCCAGTGAAACTTGAAACGAGAAACTACGCCCTCCGCTACGGTAACAACCTGGCGCTGACCGATGTCAGCCTCCGAATCTTCGCCAACCAGATTACGGCTCTCATCGGTCCTTCGGGGTGCGGGAAGAGCTCCTACCTGCGCGCCTTTAATCGCATGAACGACCTGATCCCTGGCGCTTCTTCCGCTGGCGAGATATTCCTCAATGGAGTTGAGGTGCAGAACGGGAACATTGACGTCGTCATGCTACGGAAACGAGCGGGCATGGTGTTCCAGCGCCCCAACCCCTTCCCCAAGTCCATCTACGACAACATCGCGTTCGGTCCCCGCATGCACGGCGTCAGTTCCCGGTCACGGCTGAACCAGATCGTCGAAGACAGTCTCCAGAGGGCGGTCCTGTGGGACGAAGTCAAGGACATTCTAAAGCAGTCTGCCCTCTCCCTGTCGGGCGGCCAACAGCAACGCCTCTGCATCGCGAGAGTTCTGGCTGTCGCCCCGGAGGTAATCCTCATGGATGAGCCTTGTTCTGCATTGGACCCAATATCGACTCTCAGAATCGAGGAATTGATGCAGTCGTTGAAACAGAACTACACGATCGTGATCGTGACTCACAATATGCAGCAGGCTGCACGCGTTTCGGACTGGACGGCATTCTTCATGTTAAACGGGCAAAGGTCGGGGACGCTGATCGAGTTCGGGAGCAGCAGCGAGATGTTTACGCAGCCGCAAGACAAGCGAACGGAGGATTACATCACGGGGAGATTCGGGTAGAGCGCAAATTGCGGGCCGCCGTTGAGCGGCTGAACTTTACGAGCGGCTGTTGTAGAGATCGATAAATCGCTCAACCAACCGTCGTTCTCCCTCGGATTGTTGGTCCTTGCCGCGGGTCACGGCGCTGTAGAAATCGCCCAGGGCATATCTCGTGAACGTCTCCTCGTCTTCCTTGGGCAATCTCCCAACCGCGTCATGGACAATGATGGATGCAATGTTGGAGACAGGAACACTGAAGAAGGACCGTACAACCAGCGGATCGAAGTGTTTGTTCTGTTCGCTTTCAAGGATCTTCAGTACCCTCTCAATCGGCATGGGATCGCGGTAGTGCCTTTTGTAGGTGAGCGCGTCAAAGACATCCGCGATACCCATAATGCGCCCCATCAGTGGGATTGTGTCACCTGCCGACTGCTTGGGATATCCGCTGCCATCCACCTTTTCATGGTGCGCTCCGGCGATTTCCGGGATGGCGCGCAAGTCCTTGCGGAAATACATCTTCCGCAGAATCTCCTTGCTCAGCACGACGTGGGTCTGGATGTGCTTGTACTCATCGTCCTCCAGGCGGCCATCCTTTGTCAGCACCGCTTCGCGGACCCCGATCTTTCCGTAGTCATGCAGTAATGCGGAATACCGCAGCAGGTCTTTCTGTTTCTGGTCGAAGTTCAGTTGCTCCGCAACCTGCAGGCAGTAAAGGGTGACGCGTTTGGAGTGACCTGCGGTGATCGGGTCCCTCGCGTCGATGGTGGCCGCGAGCGTTTCGACCACACTGTCGAACATCTTTTGGAGTTCATCAACCAACTGGGCTATTTCGAGCTGGTTGGCAGCCATGGTGGACAGAATCTCCAGCAGCTTCTCGTCCTTATCGTCAAAGCGCCCGCCCCATTCCTTCTTGTTGAGAACCTGAACGACACCGATCGTATCCTGCTGGCGATTCCGCATCGGCATACACAGAAGCGCTCGCGTGCGGTATCCTGTTGCCTTGTCCACGTCGCGGTTGAAACGGGGATCGTCATACGCGTCAGGAATGTTAATGCTTTCTCCGGTAGTTGCGACGTGACCAGCGATGCCCATATCCTTCGGGATGCGAATCTCGCTGCGCCCAATCCCCGTCGCCACCCGCGACCAGAGCTCGCCCTTCTCGTCATCGAGCACAAATACGGTGCAACGGTCTGCCTCAAGAAGCTCACGCGCCTCGTCGTTGATAAGGGTCAGCAGTTTGTCGAGGTCGGTTTCAGAGGCAATGGCGTCGCTCTTGCTCAACAGAATGTCGGTGATGCGCTTGTCGTCAATGAGTTCTTCCCGCTCCGCGCGGAGAAGTTTGGTCTCCCGCTGGAGGTCCTCAATCTGCTTCTGAAGCTCAGCCGACGATAAATCACTCATGGGACGCGTCCGTTCCTGGTCTCGTTCACTCTGATCTCGATGTCAGTGAACGTTCAGCCGATGGTTATTGACTTCGCGAATTATAGACAGCATGGCGTCGCGGTGTCAACCGACCCGCACGGAGATCAGTGATCTCCGTATCACATCAGTCTCCGCGACCCCGTCCCATTCTCTACACTTATCCCACTTCTCCACTTTAACGAAGAGGCTCGCGGCGGCTATAATAAGCCGTGATGAATTCTTCACTGACCCAAGTCGCTCTCGTTCATTGTCCGTCCTATGACGAGGATGCTCTGCCGTCTACCATCCGTGACGCGGTGAATCTGGTCGGCGGAATGGAGAAGTATGTGTCCTCCGGCCAGCGAGTGATGCTGAAGCCCAATGCCATCGCTCCGGCTGCGGCGGACCACCCGTCGATTACGCATCCCCATTTCATCATCGCCGTGGCCAAGCTGGTTCAGGAAGCGGGGGGAGTTCCCGTCATTGCCGACAGCCCCGCCTGGGGTAACATGCAGCAGGTGGCTGAGGCGTCCTGTTTGGATCGGGAAGCTGAGAAAATCGGCGTGGAGATACTTCAACTGACGGACGTCGCGACGGTGTCTGCGGAAATCGGTGGCAGAAGCATTTGCCTGAAGCACGGGAAAGAGACTCTGGACGCCGACGTGCTCATCAACCTCCCCAAGCTCAAAACCCATCGACAACTCGGGTTTACCGGCGGGACGAAAAATATGTACGGGGCCGTTCCCGGCCGGCGGAAGGCGCTCTGGCATCTGCTATCCAGCCGGACCGACCTTCACTTTGCGCGCAAACTAATCGACCACTACGTCTGTGCCATCCCACACCTGACCATTGTGGACGCTGTCGTCATCATGGAGGGGAACGGTCCGCGTTTGGGTACCCCTCGAAACCTGGGAGCGGTCCTGGCGGGGACCGATTGCCTGGCCATCGATCACGTCTGCGCAGAGATGCTTTGCCTGCCGGAATCCCATCGACTCATCCTGACTGCCGCGCGGGAAATGGGTGTCGGGTGCACGGGAGTTGAAGAGGTTGAGATTCTCGGCGAATTGCTGCGCCGATTTACTCTGAAGGATGTTCGGCTGCCGGAGCTTCTCGGTGCCGGGTTCAGCCCCTATCGCATTCTTCGTGGAACCATCCGGAACTGGTATCTCACCAGGTCCTCTCGTGACCGAAGCTCCTGAATGTTGGACGGGCGCACAATTGACTTTTGCCTTCCCTTCAGTTACACTTCACCCAAGTGAAACGGGCACGCAGGGCGTGGAGGCGCAGGAACATTTGGATGCGTCAATTCCCGTCCCCGGGCCGGAAGACCAGACGAAGAAGGAGACGCAGATTGCCTTTCATAAGTGAACTCCACGCGCGTGAAATCATGGACTCCCGCGGAAACCCAACCGTGGAAGTTGACGCCATGCTTGAGGACGGCTCCTTGGGACGGGCCAGCGTTCCGTCCGGGGCCTCCACCGGTGAGTATGAAGCCGTCGAACTGCGTGATAAAGACAAAAAACGTTACCTCGGTAAAGGCGTGACCCGCGCCGTCGAGAACGTGAATGAGGAGATTGCTCCCTCGCTCACCGGGATTGACGCAAGAGAGCAGACTCTCATCGATCAGTTGATGATCGAGCTGGATGACACGCCCAACAAGAAGAAGCTGGGCGCAAACGCGATTCTCGGAGTGTCTCTCGCCGTTGCCAAAGCCGCGGCCAACTCCATGGGAATGCCTTTGTACGCATACCTCGGGGGTGTTTCCGCTCATCAACTTCCGGTGCCAATGATGAACATCGTGAACGGCGGAAAACATGCCGACTCCGGAGTCGACTTGCAGGAGTTCATGATCATGCCGGTGGGGGCAGATACATTTTCCGAGGCATTGAGGCAATGCGCGGAAGTCTACCACCAACTGAGGACGGTTCTCCATGATCGCGGACTGTCCACATCCGTTGGGGATGAAGGCGGGTTCGCGCCGAACGTTTCCGGCAGTGATGAAGCGTTGCAGGTCATCGTTGAGGCGATCGAGAAGGCAGGCTACGCGCCCGAAGATGATTTCATGATCGCTCTGGACCCGGCGGCGTCTGAATTTTGGAACAAGGATCAGCGGAAGTATGCGCTTGAGCGGGAGGGGGGCGAGTACTCCTCTGAGCAGATGGTGGAATTCTATGCGCGGCTTTGCGGGAAGTATCCCATCATCTCGATTGAGGACGGACTGGATCAGGACGATTGGGATGGCTGGAGGATTCTGACGGAGACTCTCGGTGGCAAAGTGCAGTTGGTGGGTGACGATTTGTTTGTCACCAACACGGAGAGGCTGAAGCGAGGAATCGATCAGCGCGTCGCCAACTCGATCCTGATCAAAGTCAACCAGATTGGGACGCTGACAGAGACCTTCGCAGCCATCGAGATGGCTAAACGGGCGGGTTATACAGCAGTCATTTCCCACCGATCCGGAGAAACGGAAGACGCTACCATTGCGGATATCGCCGTCGCCACGAGCGCGGGGCAAATCAAGACGGGCGCCCCCTGCAGAACCGACCGGGTCGCCAAGTACAATCAATTGCTGCGCATCGAGGAAGGCTTGGGAGACATCGCAGAGTATTCCGGACGGAACGCCTTTTACAGCATCAGGAAGTCCTAACCAAACCCTCGCCGCAGACGTTGAAGCACGCATCGCAACAGGGAAGACAGCAATGACGCAGAAGCAGTATGGTACCGGTCCGCTCTTCACTGGCGGCCCCCCCATCCGGCAAAAAACCGGATGGAGGCCGGTTGTCCGGCGACTGGCGTTCTATGCCTTTCTTGTTGTGATGTGTGTTCGCATCGGACTTGCTTTCTCTTTATACGATGAGTCATCCGATGAAGTCAGAGCAAAGGAACAAAAGCTGAAGGCTCTAAAGATAGAGCACCGGCGAGTGAGGCAACAGCTCAAATATCTCGACACCGAGGAAGGACGGGAAGTGGAAGCTCAGGCGCAGGGATGGATTCCGCCGGGTTCCCGGCTCATCGTGCTGCCTCCCGAAGAAAGTCCCGCGGCTGGTGCCAATCCGCATAGAAAAGCCGGAACAGCACGTGAGACGCTTCAGCACCTTGCGGAAGAAACCATTGATGTCTTTCTCCAATGCCGGGGACGGATTGTGGCCTGGTGGGCTGGATTCCGGTCCGAGAAGTAGCGCTATTAACGTTGCCGAGGTCTCTGGAACAGCGGCGTCCGGAGTTCTCATGGCGCTCTCCTTTTTCCCTCGATCGCTCTTTCCGCTGGCGTGGATCGGGCTGATCCCTCTCCTTTTGTCTCTCAGAGGAAAGAAACGAGGGCAGTGCGTCTGGCTGATGCTCCTTTTTGGGGTTGTCTATCACGGGATCCTGAATTTCTATATCGCCGGTGCAGTTTTCAGGGCCGGCGCATTTCTTCCCTATGCTCTTTGGCAACAATTGTTGGTGTCGGGAGTTGCCTTCTTGGGCGCGGTGGCCGGGTGCTGCGCCTGGCCGGCACTGTTTGGGCTGTGCTACTGTGGGCGGACGCCGCAATCGGGAACTGGAAGTCCTCCTCCAACTGCAGTTGCGCTGCTGTGGTCTGTCGTGGAGCTGGCCCGGTCGTTGGGGCCCTTCGGTTACACATGGGGCGATGTCGGCTACTCCCAGACATCCTGGCTTCCCATCCTGCAGATCGCATCCGTGGTCGGAGTTTTCGGGATTTCCTTCCTCGTTGTCTGGGTTAACGCGTCGATTGCGGAAGTACTTGCCAGACACGACACGGCAAGCCTGTTCGGCCTGGCGGGAGCTATCGGAGCAATCGCGTTGATGTATGCCGTCGCGGCCCGGATGGACTATCGCCAGCAAGAGCCGTGGAATAGCGAGAAGAAGTTCCGCGTGAGGATTGTTCAACCAGGGCTGTCGTTGACGGACAAGCAGGCCGCTGGCGAGCGACTGGGCGGCGGACTCCGGAACGAGCTGGAGTTATCAGGCAGGGGCGGCGGCGACGTTGACATGATCGTGTGGCCGGAAACCGCCATTCTTGAGCTGCTGCCTTGGAGCTCTGCGACTCGCCGGAGCCTCATGCGTCTGACAAAGGGATTGCGCGCGTGGTTGATTACTGGCGCGCTGGAACGAGACACAATGGGACGGGAGTTCAACTGCGCTGTATCCATCTCTCCAGCGGGAAAAACGAGAGGGGTCTACCGGAAGCAGCATCTGGTTCCGTTTGGGGAATATTTGCCCATGCGCTCCCGGTGGGCTTTTATGGAATTCTTCGCGTTTAGAGAAAGAGATTTCTCGCCGGGGAACCGAATGCAGTTGTTACCCGGCGCGATGGGCCCGACGGCCGCTGCGATCTGTTTTGAGTCAATGTTCTCGGGTCTACTCAGGGAGATGACACGCAACGGCGCGCGCGTCATTGCTGTATTAACCAATGATGAGTGGTTGTCGGGAACTTCCGCTCCCACGCTGCATCTGGCGATGGCACAGATGCGGGCGGTGGAGAACCGGCGGTTTGTGATCCGGTCAGCCAATACGGGCATCTCCGCGATTATCAGCGACACCGGGAGGATCGTTGCTCAACTTGGTGAAGGGCAGTCGGGCACAGTGCAGGGCGATGTAACCAGCCGTAGTGAACTGTCCCTCTATTCCATGTTTGGGGAAGCGTGGCTGGTGATTGGGATTGCCCTTTGGGTTGTACTATCGCTATACCGCGGCACCCATCGCCGCACGCAGGATGGGCGAGACTTATGTTAGACACTCGGACAACAACATCAAACACCGCTGCCTATGCAGAGCGTATGGAAGCGCTCTACCGAATCTCCGTGCAGCTGACCGACAACCTTGACTCGGAGGAGGTCGTGCAGGAGGTTCTGGACTACTCCATTGACCTGCTCAGGGCAAGAAATGGTTCCGTCATGCTCATTGATCCAGACTCGGAGGTCCTGCGGGTTAAAGTGGCTCGCGGACTGGACGAAGATGTCTACAGGTCCATCGGGGTCAAACTGGGAGAGGGCATATCCGGGTACGTTGCTCAAACCGGCCAGGCAAAGAACCTCGCCAAAGGCTTCAAGGATCGCTATTCGCAAACCGACGGCGACGCGTCGGAAGTGGAGGCCGCACTGTGCATTCCATTGAAGGCGCGGAACGAGGTCATCGGAGTCCTGAACCTCAGCGGGAGAGAGAATGGCGATAACTTCTCGGAGGAAGACATCAGCCTTGCCCAAACCCTCGCCTCACAGGCGGCCGCGGCCATTGCCAACGCGACCCTCTACGACACAACGGAGAAGAACCGGCGAGAACTTGAGGCGCTCTATCGGGTGGGGCAGAAGCTGACATCTTCCTTGAACCGCGATGATATATTGCACCTCGTGCTGGACCAGGCCACTGAGTTGCTCAATGCAGAAAATGGTTCGCTCATGCTGATCGCCGAGGACGGAGAGTACCTCGAGATTGTGGCCGCTCACGGCCTTTCGACCGAGGTCATCGCGAAGGCCAGACCCAGGCTGGGGAAGGGAATCGCCGGATTTGTCGCCGTCACCGGTCAGCCGAAGGTGCTCAAGAGCGGATTCAAAGACCGCTATTCACAAACCAGTGAGACGGCGGACGGCGTGAAGTCCTCAATCTGCGTACCGCTCAAAGCCAAGGAACAGATACTGGGCGTTCTGAACGTGAGCGGGAAGAAGTCCAATAGTGATTTCAATGCAGACGACCTGCGTCTGCTCCTGTCGCTGGCCTACATGGCAGCCGCGGCCATCGAGAATGCCACTCTCTATCGCAACATTACAGACATGTTCAACGACTCCATCAAGGCGCTGGCTTCAGCAATCGACGCGCGCGACCCTTACACCGAGCAGCATTCCCAGCGAGTGAGTGAATATTCTGTCATCATCGCGGAGGAGATGGAGCTGCCGGAAGAGGAGATCGAGCAGGTTCGCATCGGCGCCCTGCTGCACGACGTGGGGAAAATTGGCGTCAAGGAAGCGATCCTGCAGAAACCCGGACGACTGACGGACGATGAGCTCACCGAGATGAAAGGGCACCCGGTGACCAGCGGCAACATCATGTCGGCCGTTCGTCGCTTCAAGACCATGCTGCCCATTCTCTACCACCACCACGAAGCCTTTGCAGGAAAGGGATACCCTCATGGACTTACCGGCCAAGCCATCCCTTTCCAGGCACGGATCGTGGCGGTCGCCGACACTTTCGATGCGATGACCTCGGATCGACCATACCGAAAAGGTCTGCCGCTTGAGGTGGCAGAAGAGGAGATACGGAAGAACATTGGGATTCAGTTCGACCCGAAATGCGCCGAAGCATTCCTGCAGGCGGTGCAGAAGGGACGAATCCAGCTCCCAAACAACTAAGAACTCGTCCAACAATAACTCCGCGTTTTAGTAGCAGGCATCGCCGTCGCTCCGAGGTGTTCGGCTGAACTTGACGCGGAATTATTGTTGGACAAATTCTAACTGACTGAGGAAGGTGAAGTCATTGAAGAAGGGAATCTGTATTGGTTGTCTGAGCGGACTCGCTGCGAGTCCGGCGCAAGCCTTAAGCCTGGAGGAGCAGTTCCAGCTTGCGAGGAAGGCCGGTTTTGACGGCATCGAGCCACGGGGAACTGTCGATCCTGACGAGGCCAAGAGGCTGCGAGCCTTGGCCGACCAGTTCGGTCTGGATCTGCCCAGTATTATGGGAGGCATTCAGTGGCAGAAGCCGCTGTCCAGTCCGGACCACGGCGTCCGGCAGGAAAGCATGGATAACGTGAAGGCATCCATCGAGTGCGCTAAAATCATGGGGGCGGACGTGGTGCTGGTGATTCCGGGTGTGGTCAACAACGTGGACACGAACTATCAGCAGTGCTGGGATCGCACCATTGGCGCCCTGCAGGAGCTCGCTCCTTTCGCCGAAGAACACCGGGTTTACATTGGTCTGGAGAACGTCTGGAATAAGTTCCTGCACAGCCCCCGCGAGTTTGCATCCTTCATCGATGCCGTGGGGAGTCCGTACGTTCAGATGTACTTCGATGTCGGCAATCACAGGATCTTTGGTTACCCGGAACAATGGATTCAGATGCTGGGTCAGAGAATTAAGAAGGTTCACTTCAAGGACTTCAACGAAAGCACACGCACCTTCACCAATCTGCTGGAGGGGGATGTGGACTGGAAGAAGGTCATGGAGGCCTTCCGTTCCGTTGGCTACGATGACTATGTCACGGCTGAGCTTGGCATCTACAAATCCTGTCCGGAGCAAGCCATCTACGACCACAGCGCAAGGATGGACAGAATCATTGCTGGTAAGTGGTGAGGAAAGACCGTGCAAACCATCATCGCGCCGTGGCGTATGAAATACATTATGAGCGAGAAGACAGAAGGATGCATCTTCTGTGACAAACCGACGGAGGACCGCGACCGGGACAACTTGATCCTTGTTCGAGGAGAGACCTGCTTCGTCATGTTGAACGCCTACCCGTACAGCAATGGCCATTTGATGGTTGTCCCGTACCGGCATCAGAGGTCGCTTGCCGATCTCTCCAGAGAAGAACTGGCAGAGTGGATGACCCTCTGCGCGTCCTGTGAAGTGGTGTTGCGGGACAAGGTATCCGCGGAGGGATTCAACATTGGGATTAACCTCGGCAAAGTGGCTGGAGCGGGGATCGAAGAACATGTGCACCTGCACATCGTGCCGCGGTGGCATGGCGACACTAATTTCATGCCGGTGCTCGGGGATACGAAAGTGGTTCCCGATTCGCTTGGAAACGTGTATGATTTGTTGTGTGAAACACTTCAGCAGGAAGTGCGCAGGAGACGGGACTGAAGCAAAGGGAGGTCGTGATGCACATACGCACGATGTCACGGTCTATTCAGATGGGATTAATACGGGTTCCCGCCAAGAGGATGGTCGCTATCGTTATAGGCACGGTGGCACTGTCCCTGCCGGCGTTGGGACAGCGCAAAGTGACCATCATCGAGCCGCAACCCGGAGCGGCGGTCAAAGAGGAGTTGACCGTGACCGTCGCCAAGGCGCACCCCGGTGAGGGGTATGTGATCTACAAGGTGGACGGCGTTTTCAGAGAGGCTTCCTCCGAAGTGCAGTACACCCTCGACACGAAGGAACTGACGGACGGAGAGCACACTGTCTTGGTGGAAGACCACGACGGAACCGGCGCTATCGTTGGCACGGCGGAGGTGAAGTTTACCGTTGCCAACAAGATCGCCGCCGCCGACGCCACCACCTCGGCCGTTCCACTGTTCCACTGGGATTATCAGCAGTTCCTTGATAAGGAGATCACAACCTATGTTCTCTGGGCTCAGGGGATCGCCGCGTCGGCCAAGAAGAAGGCCCCCGCGCCCGTGGGCGGGGCGGGGGGAGGCGAACAGGGACAACAGGGACCTGATGTAATTGTCCTCGACCGACAACTCTCCCTGAAGATCCGACAGATAATCCGTGATGTCTCCGTTGATGGCACGGCGAACGTTCGGACGATCGTCGAGGGCGGGCACGAACGTTGGCGTCACTATGAGCAAGCGGCCATGGACCCGGAGGAGCCACCGACCTTTGCTGGCGCCGGCGGCTGGTGTTTCAGCGGTGGCGGCGCAAAAAAGAAGGAGGGAGCCGGAGGCCCGGCAGGTGCCGCTGCCCCCGCTGCAGGAGCGGGTGGCGGCGAGGCAATGGCCATGGCGGAGCCCGTCAAAGTATGGGACGGCGAAGGAAGCTGTGAGTTGTGCGAGGAGCACAAGGAATCCGGTCTGCCGCCGATCTGGTGTCCGTCTGCCGAAGTTGGACGGACTTACACGAAGAAGATCCACAAGTCCGGTAAGGAAGTTAACGCCACGCGCAAGTACGACGTGTGGCCCTATGAGCATGGCGCGCGCTTCGCCATGAGTGAGCTACAACCCATGTTCGACGACCGACCCGTTCGTCCGGGAGACCAGTGGCAGTCTGCGATGACCTTCGTCTGCGAGTTGGCCGAACGCCGTGGCATCAACGCCACCGTTCCTCTCAAGTTCCTTGGGTTCGAGTGGCAGGGAGGTCGGAAGACGGCAAAGTTGCAGACTGAGTTCGACATGCCGGAGACGCAAGCCAAAGAAGTTGCGATGGTGTGCATCGATTTTGTGGGCGCCGGGCAGGCACCGGAGACGGGAGCCGAAGGTGGAGGCGCTGGCGGCGGTCTTCCCTCAGGGGCTTTCCAGGGAACCAATAAGAAGAAGCCTCCCAGGTTCATCTCGCCCCCACGAGTGCATGTCAAGCGCGTCATCTACTTCGACTATGCTCGCAAAAAAATCCTTCGCACGGAAGACAACATCAACAGCCGATTTGCCTTTAAACCCCCGAAGCAGGCCGCAGGTGCGATGGGCGGGGGCATGGCGCAAGGTGGAGGAATGGCCGGGGGGGGCGGCGGAGCCTCTCAACCCGCGGAGCCCGAGAGCTGGTCCTACAATGTCACCATTATCACTCAACTGGATGAGTCCCCCGCAGAACCAACTCCCATCTACAACCAACGTGGCATCAGCGGCCGCGATTATGATCACGTAAAGGAAAAGAACGACCGAACCGTCCCTCCGGACGACCCCAAACGCCCACAGTTCTGAGAAGAGGGTAATTGGGTAATGGGGGCAATGATGAGGGTAATGGCGGTAATCGGGTGCGTGCCGAGCCACGCTTGCGGACTATAGCCGACGCAGGTGTGGGCCGATGAGCGCCACTGTGCCCACCCCATCCCGCATTCACCCGAAGCGATGGGGGTCCTTTGACATGTGCATGGACACAAGGGAATCGCCCACGACCGCTCGGTCACCACGGAAGATAAAAACGGGAGAGAGTTCTTTTTAACCGCGAAGCCGCCAAGGCCGCAAAGAGCCTTTGCGTTCTTTGCGGTTTATTTTCGGAGGAGAGGTTACCCAATGCCACGAATTTCCTTTATTGGTTGCAGCACCGCCTGGATTCCCACGGTGGCAACGGATCTCATGTGTGTTTTCGAGGAACCGATTGAATTCCGATTGATTGACCTCAATCCCGACGCGGCGAAACTGGGTGCCGAGTGGATTGAGGCGGCGACGAAGCATCGCTCTCGCAAGGACACGGCAATTCCGACCACGGATCGTCGCGAGGGGATCACAGACGCAGACGCGGTTATCATTGCGCTGGCCGTCGGCGGCCTCGACGCGATGGAGCAGGACCTTCTGATTCCCGAGAAGTACGGCATCCTGACCACCGTTGGCGACACCACTGGCCCCTCAGGCTGGGCGCGGGCGATTCGTCACATACCTGCTTTCAGAGGCTTCGCGGAGGACATCCGGCAACAGTGCCCCACCGCCTTTGTCGTCAGCTACACCAACCCGATGGCCGCGCTCACGGCGACCCTTCAGCTTTGCTGCGATAACCCGGTGCTCGGCCTCTGCCATTCCTATTTCGAAACACAGGACTGCATTAAGAGGATCTTCGGACTGGAGGACTGGAGCCAAATCTCCATCTCCATCGCCGGGACGAACCATTTCACCTGGGTCGTCGATTTCAATATCGGGCGGGAAGATGGGTACACGATGCTGCGGGAGAAGGTCGGCGACGGATCGCTGAAAGACATCTGGCCGAAGAAGGAGACCACGGACAACAAGGTTAACCTGTATTCCGGCAGTGAGTTGGCCTGTGAACTCTACGACAGGTTCGGCTACTTGCCTTATCCCGGCGACCGGCACATCAGCGAATTCCTATCCTACCCCCTATCCGGGGACCCCGAACGCTACACGCTGGAGCGAGAAGGCGATCTGCCCATCGACATGATCCGGTATTGCACTATCAAACGCACCTCCATCGAGCATCGCCGCGCCGGCATGGGAGACCGGGAAAAGCGCGTCCGCGACATGATGTCCGGCGAGGTCGAGATGCCGAAGAAAAGCCGTGAAACCGGGGCAGAGATGATCCATGCGTACCTGCACAATCATCCCCTCACCGATGCGGTGAACGCTCTGAACATCGGGCAGATTCCCGAGCTGCCTTTCGGCGCATGTGTGGAAACCCTCGGGGTGGTCGATGGTCTGGGAGTCCGCCCTATGATGGTTCCCAATGTTCCCGACCACCTCATCGAGATCATGCGTCCTCAGGCCGTCTGTCAGAAACTGATCACCGAAGGAGCACTCGAAGGCAACAGGGAAAAGCTCCTCCATGCCCTCCACTTCGACCCGCAGTGCGCCATATTGAAGCCGCATGAAGTCGTGGCGATGGGGGATGAGTTACTGGCGGCGAATGAGAGATTCTTCAACTTCTGAATGTGTTCCAAGTTGACAGACCATTTGGGAATTGGTTTCTTCGCTCAGCCCAATGCCAAGGAGTTCGGATGAGTCAGGATTGCTTGAGCAAACTCAACATTGGCATCGTCGGACTTCGGCGTGGCAGGAGCTTCTACGCTGCGGTAGAGGCGCACAAAGGAGCGCGGATTCACGCGCTGTGCGATATGAGCGAGGAAGCGCTCTCCGAGGCCGCGGAGATGGCTCGGCAGGCCGAAAAGTACACCTCGTACGAGGAGATGCTGGACACCTCGGAGCTGGACGCGGTCATCGTTGGCACCCCCATGCACCTCCACGCTCCGCAATCGGTCATGGCGCTGGAACGTGGCATTCATGTACTGAGTGAGGTCACCGCGGCAGTTTTCATCGAGCAGTGCCGAGACCTGGTAATCGCCTGCACACATTCTGGGGCCACGTACATGCTGTCGGAGAACTGCAACTACATGAAGCCCAACGTGCTCGTGAAGGCTCTGGCAAACCGAGGACTGTTTGGCGAACTCTACTACGCCGAAGGCGAGTACCTCCACGAGCTGAAGGAACTCAACGAACGCACTCCCTGGAGACGCCTGTGGCAGACGGGGGTTCGAGGGATAACCTACGGGACGCATTCTCTCGGCCCGATTCTCAGCTGGATGCAGGGAGATCGCATCGTCCGCGTCTGCTGTGAAGGCTCCGGCAGCCACTATGCGGACCCGCGGGGCGATCATTACCACGACGACACCAGCGTCATGCTCGCCAAGACGGCAAAGGGCGCGCTCATCAAGGTTCGCGTCGACATGGTCTCGGAACGTCCGAGCGTCACCTGCACCTACCAACTGCAAGGGACGAAGGGCGCGTATGAATCGACGCGTTGCCGGGATGAAATGGACCGAATCTGGCTAACGGATCTGTGCGTCGAGAAGGACGTCTGGAAGAACCTTCACGAGCTTGAGGAAGAATACCTGCCGGATATATGGCAGCACACTTCAGAAACAGCGACGAAGGCCGGACACGGCGGAAGCGATTACTTTGTCGTCCTCGATTTCTTGCGCGCGATTTCGGGGGAAATCCCCTGCCCCATCGGTATTCACGAGGCGATGGACATGACGTTGCCCGGGCTGGTCAGTCAGCAGTCCATCGAACGTGAAGGCGAGTGGCTGGCGGTGCCGGACTCGCGAGAGTGGTGAAATGAGGGAGGCTCTTGCGGGCGGACAAATACTGGACGCATATAGCCCGTGAGTACCTGGAAGAGCAGCAAGATGATCGGAGTGAAGCTTGGCCCTGCCCCCTCTGACGACCAGGCGGCTGGGAATTTTTTTCGCGCCATATTGATATTTCGCCGTGAGTCTGTTACCATCTATTCCTAATCGTCGGGACAAGCGGCGCACCAGGCATCACAAAGTCGTATCGGACAGCACGAATAGCGGTAGTCATCTAACAGTAGACGTAACGGATATTCTGAACAGGATGGACGGCCTACCTTGGGCAAACGTCAACGGCGTGCAACTGCTATAAACAGAAACGCGGATCGCACTTTGGCGACGCAGCATACCTCACCACTTTCGGGTGGTGTCATCCAGGCGAGGGAGTTGAGCTCTCTCTCTCTGTAAACGCGCCTTCTTTCAGGCTCTTCCTTTTCCCACGGATCAAACATGTCGGGCCCGCGCCTCTTTCGTTGAGGCGTGGGCTTTTTGCGTTCCAGGCGAAAGGAGGCGCGGTGACGAATGAATTTGTCGCCGCGCAGTGATTGTTGACACGAACAAGAAGACGGGGGTTTTACATCCTGACTTTGCAGTCACATGGGCCAATAGGTCTCAAAGACAAAGATGCCACATTGGCTAACTTTGAGGAGGTCATCCAAGTATGAACAGAGGAATGCCATTCTGCACAGAGATGCTTCTTTGCTTGACAACCATCCTGCAAGTCTCAACGTCGCTTGCGCGATCAAAGACCTTCGGGGAATGGATTGGTGAAAAGAAGACCTACCGCGTATTGGTCGTCACGTGTGGCGACAAGGAAACTTACGACCTTCTGGTTGGCTTTGCTCCCAAAGCAACGTCCACTTTCTCACACGTCAGTATTGATGATGTTGACACTATCAGAGCGCATCTCAGCAACAAGAAAGAGAAGGGGATTTCGAGACGCCCTATCGTCTTTCTCATCGACCGGTCATCACCACTCTGGAAAGAGACGATGAAGGAAGAATCCGCGTCGCGAACGGCCAAGCTGCTCAGAGAGGAGGTGAGGCCCAACTTCCTTGCGAAGGGAGAGGATATCCTCCAGTTCCGCGCCAATGATGTCTGCACGATTGGCTGTCCGGCGAGTGTTGGGCCGGAAGTAACGTATATCGCGGCGATATCGGCACCCAATCCAGAGACTCTGCGCAAGGCCGTAGAGGATCTGATGAAGGCGGGTCCTTGCAACACAAAAAGGAACTTGGTGATTCGAGACCGAAGCCCTTATCACTGCATTCGCATCGTCAGTAACGATTTATCTGAAGTCGCTCGCCGCAGCGTGGTTAGCCTCCCCGGCCACGAGGATGTTGAACTGATTCACTGCAAGGATGCAGAGAAGATCGCGAAGATCCCCGACTACGCTCATGAGGTTTACCTGGTGCATCGAGGGATGGAATTCAGAGCGGATGAATCCACCATGAAATGCCTGGAAAACCTCGGGATGAAGGATGCTACCGGAGTTAAGGGGCTTTTCTGTGCAAAGGAAAAGCAACCGGGCGTATATCGGGTATTGGTTTCGGCACCCAATCCCGCCAAATTCCCGGAGATTTTGTCCCAGTACAAAGAGTGGTGTGAAGAAGCGTCGCCTAAGATATACGAGTACATTGACCTCTCCCAGTTCAGGCGTGTTGGTCTGACGTTGCGAGGAGATCCATCCACGGTTGCTGCGTCCGTGATCTCGGAATGCAGGTCACTTGTGCTCAATGCGCTGAATGAGTTCTGGCCAACCGGCGTGCAAAGCGCGGACGATATCAAGGTAATTCGGGACCAGGAGGGATGGATTCTGGCCGGCGATGTGAAGGGGCAGATCGGGAAGGTGACCATGCCTGAGCTGCTCTTTGTCCTGGAAGTCTCCAATCTATCTCAGTCCACACAATTCTCTGCTTCAGCGCCTCGATGCATCACGCCTTCGCCCAAGGAACCATTCTATGACCGACCCCTTGCCTAAGAAATCCAGTCTGGGTGACAGAAAGTATGGACCAGTCGGGCCCAAAAAGTATGAGTGTGGAAAAAGGGATGAAGAAGGGAGAAAGTGCACAACACAACATCAGTGTGACAGGTGTTCCGACAAGTTCCAGAATGATCTGGAGAAATATGAAAGGGAAAATGAAGAAGTCGAAGAGCAGAATGCTGAAAAGAAGCGAGAATGGCAGGAGGAGGTCAGGAACACCCGATTTACATGGACCCGGGAAGTCACCGAGAACCAGGAGTGTCAGATCAGCTACACTGTGACTGCTCTCGATCTCAGACCCCGGGTGAGAGAGCGTGACAACGACAAGTTCGGGCAAAGGATCTACACCTTCCCAAGTAACGTCGAACATATCGCTTCTCGTCGTTATGATACTCAATCCCTTACGACGACAGGTAATTGGTTAGATGCTCCTTCCTTTGATCGTCTTCCCGCGCGCCGCAGAGAGGTGGACCCCAGGACATTGACAGAGACGGGGAAAAAGGTCGCAACGGAGATAAAGGTTGATTTGAACGGGAGTTCCGTTGTGCCAATAGTGCTGGAGAAAGGACCTGGTGAGGAGGAAGGTGACAAGCCTCCGCAAACGAAGGAGATTTTCGGTCGTATCGACAGTGTTGATGGCAGTAAGGGCGAAGTGACAATACTGCTCAACGGTGGCTGTCAATTGAAGCAGGATGATGAACTGGGGGTTCGCAACTCCGAAGGCCAGCAGATTGGGAAGGTCCGTGTTCGCATTGCCGACCCAACCATGGCAAAGGCCACGATTTTTGACGGCGCTGCTGCCGACATGAAAGTGGGCATGGATATTGCTAAACTACTTCCTCCCCCTGTTGTCGGCATCGTGGGCCTCACCGACGAAGCGAATCAGACCGTAACCCTCAAACTGAACATGGAAGTGGAGAAGGGTTGGGTACTCGTTGCCGTCGACGAGAACGGACAGGAGCTTGCGATTCTTACGGTCACCCAATCCGGGCAGCAGACCGCAGACTGCAGTTGTTCCGACGTTAACGCATTGAAAGGCAAGACCGGAATCAAAGCAATTCTCCGGCAGAAACAATAGAGGTTTTCAGAATGGATCGTAGAAAAGCACAGCGATTCCTGATCGCGGCGGTTCTGATGCTATCAGTAGCCGTCAACTTCAACGGCGTCGCGGCGAACCCGATACATGCCCCTTTAGAAAAGGACATCACTGCGGAGGGCGAGGCCGCAATCGGTGTGTCGGGAAAGACCGCGGCGCGGGATGCTGCTCTCGCCCAGGCTCTGTGCAATGCGATCCTTCAGGTGGCTGGAGGGTATGTTGAGTCAAAAACTGAAGTAATAAACATGGCCCTGAAGGAAAGCTATACGAAGCTGATTACCGACGGTTTTGCATCTGTAGACAAAGTGCTCGCAGAAAACGACCGCGGAGATACTTACTGGGTCAAAATCAAGGCCATTGTTACCCCGAAACCACTTGCCGAGAAACTGAAGGCCAAGCGACTCCTGCGGGAATGGAAGATCATGGTGGTCATACCCGAGCAACACCTGTCGCGGCCCAATATCCCCGACCCTGCCGCGGAGACTCAGGTCATAGGTTGCCTGGTAAGAGCCGGATTCTTCGTGGTGGACCAGTCCCAATACGAGAGGATTCGGTATGATCGCCAAGTGCGATTAGCGGCAAAGGGAGACATTGAGGCAGCGTGCGCCATCGGGAAACAGTACGGCTGCGACATCATCATCGTCGGAGAAGCTTTCACTCAAATGATCGGCCGATGGCCCACGTCAGCAGGGGTGGATGTCGTCGCCTGTCGCGGCCGTCTGGAGTACCGCGCTGTCCGCGTGGATACAGCCGAGATCGTTTCCGCTGGTGATCTGCACGAAACGGGCAGAGACGCTACGGAAGAGCTTGCCAGCAAGGTGGCACTCAGTGAAGCAGGCAAGAGCATTTCGCCCGCCATCATTACCGACTTGCTGCTCCTTCCCGGCTCTTCGACGCGACATGTTCAACTGAAGATCAGCGGGTTGAAAAAAGCTAGTGATGCTCAACGACTCGAGAAGGCCTTGCGGGGCCTGCCAGGTGTGGAGAAAGTGACACGATTTCGGTACGACAATGGGGTAGACATCGTGGATTTGACTGTGTCTGCCGCGACCTCGGAGAATCTCGCAGCGTTAATCGAAGAGCATCCCAGTCTTGACGGCTTTCAGATCGAGGTAAGTAGCGACAGCAAGTCACGAATTATCGCCCGGTGTCGCTATTGATGATGTCAAAGTCATCGTAAAGGAAGGGAACCGAAGTGACAATCCTACGGATGGTTGTTGCATTTGCCGTCGCTGTGGGGAGCATCTTTGCGGTGGCCGAGTGTGGCGTGTGTGATCAGGTAGTGGCGACCGCTTCGTCGCCGGTGGAGTTGGATCGGGGCATCGAACCTCTCAAGGTGAGAGGCGTGAAGGGTGAAATTGACTGGACAGAAGGCGTTGTTCGAGTCCACGGTCAGGGGGTTCCGGTACGTGGGTGGAAAGGCCCGGCTGCGCGCAATTCGGCCCTTGCGGCCGCGATGGTGGATGCGTGCGCGAACGCGCTTGTCAGCCTTCAAGGAATCAAGGTGACCTCGGAAGCAACTATTGAGGATAGCGTGCTGGTCTCCACAAAGATCAAGTCACGGGCGGACGGAGTATTGGGGCACGGTCTTAACGTCTCACGTTCAGTGAACTCGCAGGACGCTTTGCTTCCACTCTCATTCGCGACCGTGAAGTTGGACTCAGTTGGTGGTACCGATGGTGCCAGAAACGTCATACGGACCAGAAACTTATCCCTGCTTGCTCCCTCGCCTCTTGCGGCAAGCAATCTGCGACGCGTATTGGATGGAAGTGACGGTCGGCCGAGGATAGTTGAAGAGCACTTCGATTCCGAAGCAGCGACCGCGAGTGTCACGCTCGAGATGCTGATTGCAGGCGGGGAAGGGCTGCTGCTGAAAGCTGACCCCGCGCCACCCGCTGACACCACGATCCTTCCCGGACCTGACAGCCCGACGTATCCCTCCACTTCGAGAGACCAGAAATGGCCGTTTACCGGCCTGATTGTCGACTGCCGAGGGCTTGGGATACGGCACACTATGGCTCCACGCATTTTGCGTCCCGATGGGTCGGAGGTCTGGGGAACGGTGAGCGGAGTACCTGAGGAAATCCTTCAGAAAATTTTTCAAACCGGAGTCGTGGGATATGTGTCGGACCTGGATTTGGCAAGGAAGACCCCGCGGGTCGGCGAGAACCCCCTGCTGATACGAGCGATCGGCCGACAAGGCTCGTTTGGTGCCCACGCGGTCGTGACCAATGAGGACGCGGAATGGATTCTTCGGGAGAACAAGGAGACCGCGAAGGTCGGCATCAGGGCGAAGCGCCTCAAAGCGGCCTGGGACGATGATTACCTCTCGAAGGTGCTGTCGTCAGCATGAAGCTACGGGCGGCGATTTCGTGCGATTGCCCTGGGGGGGGAACGGTTGCCGACGGGTCCGGAGGCTGCCCCGCCGGTGTCTGCTGACCGACCGATTTCGCGGGAGGTGCGTCTGGCCGAGCCACTTCATAGCCGCAGATGTTCAGCACGGCTGCGACGATGTCGCGCTCGGCAATCTCGCTCTTTCCGCGGGTAGTCGCCCACTCCCCAGCCTGAGTCAAAATGGTGTCCCTGGGCAGCGGGTCACCGGTCTGCCCCTGCGTTAGTTGCGTGTGCAGGCGCGGGACAAGGGATTTGGCTTCGAGCCGGGGAGCCAGCGATTCTGCCATGCTGCCATGCCGCTGCACCACGGCCAGCAGCCAGTGGTTCACACAGACCTCCGGGTGCGCGCCGGCGCGTTGCAGCTTCTCGGCTGCATCCATCAGCCAACGAGCGCCGGAACTGAGAGCAGGTTGTAGAAGTGTTGTGTCAGACATGTGTTGGCTGCGGATATTCATCCCCGGCCGCGCCTTTCCCTGGACATCCGTCCTGAATTCGCGGGGCATCCCCCTGCAAAGTCCCGACGGGGATACATATCCCCGTCGAACGGGTGACAAAGCTGGAGCTCTATCCTACGGCGACTTGAGGGACAGAGCAGAGCTCTATCCTACGGCGACTTGAGGGACAGAGCAGAGCTCTATCCTACTTTACGCTGTCGGTATCTGGTTGTCGGCGTTGGCGGGGTCGGCGTTCCAGAGGGCGATGAGGTCGGCCATGGTTTTGCCGATGTTCTCGTTGTTTTCGATGACGCCGTGGAAGCCGGTTCTTATTTGATCCCGCAGGTCCGCGTCGGGACGGAAGTGGATGTTGAAATCTCCCTTCAGATCGATCTCCACGGAGAAAGTGCCCAGATCGTCGATGAGCACATTCGTCCCCCGTCGCAGAAAGTAGCACAGCATGTCGACGAAGTTCTGCACCGACTGAAAACATTCGCCCCGGCTGGCGCCGCTCCGCTCCATCATGTGCTCCACCACGTCGTCATTGTGCGCCGACCCTGCCGGAGCAATCCTCGGACTGTACTTCACCACCGCTTGCATCTTGTTGGCCATGACAAAACCTCCCTTGTTGAATTGTGATTTCTTTGAGTATTGCGCTGACACGCCTCCGGAGCGACAGCTTATGTCTACTTTGTGTTTGCGCCCTCCGGGTGTAGTCGGAAGTTGACAAGGGTCGCAGCATAGTGGTTCTTGGGCAGGTCGGCTCCGCAGGCTTTGAAGTACTCGAGCCAGAAATCCCTGATCTGGTAGATCTTTGCGGAAGGGAGTCCGCCCTTCGTCGCGGCGGTTGCCCCTGCCACCCAGACACGAACTCCCTTGAGGTCTGGCAGTCGCCGTGCTTCCCGCTCTTTGGCAATGATCTGCTGAATGCGTTTACCGGTTAGCTTCTCGCAAGAGAAATCGTATCCATCGGTGTCTCCCGGACCTGTAGACTGCTCAACCATGTCGGAGAAGATGACCAACGCCTTGCTATCTGCGTCTTCACCGCTGAGAACCTGTTCCGCCAACTGAAAGGCGTTCATCAGGTCGGTCGCCTTGCGAGGCTCCGATTGCAGGATCGTTCGCTTGGCCGAGTTTTTGACATCCTGCTTAACATCCTGCATCTCCTCTTCATGCTTAACCACATTCCCCGTACCGTGCCTGAAGGCAGGAGGAAAACTTTCATTGATCGGCCAGCTTGCGGTGGCGATGGAGTTCTCTGTGATGACATCGCCTCTCACAATCTCCCCACCCGTGAGCTGCCCCAATACGGACTGCAGGTCCAGTTTGCCTTCCTTGGGTAATTGATCTCGCCCAACGAATTGGTCGAAGTAGCGTTGGCGGATAGCGGGATCGACGGTGCTGCCGGAGATGTCGAAGAGAGCGACGATCGCACACGTGGGCTTGTTTGTGGGATGGACAACGGATTGCAGCTTGTTGCATCCGCTTATGGCGATGGTCGCGAGAACCATCCCAAGCGTGCCTATGATTACGCGGGGGAGTCTGCGACTGTCACGTGTATCGGAGTTACTGTGAGGCATTGTTTTCACACTCCCACTCCAACTCCACCGGGAAATGCTTTCCAATGTCCGGGGTGATGTCGTGTGAGAAGCACTTTGGCTGGTTGGGGTTCTGGCGATGGTTCAGGTTGGCCCCTCGGTACACGCGGCTCACAAGCTGAAAATACTCGACAATCGCCTCACATTCATTCAGCATGGACGCGTGCTCCTTGGAGCGTTGCGCGCGTGCCCTGATCATCGCAGTCTCCGCAGCAGAGACTCTCTCTTTTGCTCGAGAGACCTTGAATTCAGCCCCACTGAACCTGTGCCTCGCCGTGGCCAGTTTGTGCGCGCACTCGTAGTACTCGTGGCTGGATGGATGCGAGGCGTGAGAGGCGGCAACTGCAATGCAGTAGATGGCGAGACTCTGGCCAACGAACAGGAGAGCAACCACGGTGGGAGAAAGGTGGAATCCGCTCTCTCCACCCAATTGCACCCCCTGATCAAACTGCAGGCGCGCCACGGCTGCGGCGGAAACCACGATGAGAACGATCGTTGTAAGGGTGCCACACCAGACATACCTGTTGGGGAAATCTTCGTACTTCAGCCATCCGCCCACCCAATGGGCCGCGAAGGGAATAGCGACTGAGAGCGTGAGCGCGATGATCCATGTCAACACCTCCGACTGCCGGAGGAACATGAAGACCTGGATGTTGAGCGGCAACTCCAAGAGCGCGAGCACGACAAAGATGAACCAGTACGCCCCGGAACGCATTCCGGGTGCATCCCGGAATTACGGGGCGCTCGCGCTCAAATCCGTAGGATAAAGCTCCAGCTTTGTCAAGCCTCAAATCCGTAGGGGGTGCAAGTCAGATTTGTGATGCGTGGTGGTAATCAGCCCCCGGGGGCCGGGCAGGCATAAACGAGAGTTTGGGAAGACTTACGCGAGTGAAAGGGGACAGTAACAACCCCCATCCGGTCTTCGACCACCTTCCCCCGTTATCGAACCGAAACGGTTCGCACAGGGGAAGGCAATAACTACTTCTTTCGGTGTTCTGTTA
>Ga0210024_1001041_pt1 | contig 25271 bp, 31 predicted proteins | sample CryGeymeta201525_FD_183988 | JGI IMG/M metagenome (GOLD analysis project Ga0210024, IMG submission 183988) | Groundwater microbial communities from Crystal Geyser aquifers in Utah, USA - Crystal Geyser metaG 2015-25 (SPAdes) (version 2) | ecosystem: Environmental > Aquatic > Deep subsurface >...
TTACTAATTTCGTAAAAATTGCTGGGTATAACCAGCAATTTTTAAATATATTTTTCCGCCCTGTTTTTCCAGTAAGCAAGCAAAAAGGAAAGGGGTTTTAGGGGAAAGGAATTTTTGCCCGCCTGCTGTCCTGCGAAGCAGGACTGCGGATTTTTGCCCGCCGCCGCAGGCGGCGGGCAAATTATCGGGTCAGATTTCGTTTCTTTGATTTGTGGATTAAATTCGGTAAAACGATGGTAAAAGTTTGAGGCCGAAAGGAATAGGGAGCAAATTAGAACACTTGTTAGCTTGAAGCACCGTATCAAACGGTGTTTTAAGTTCAAAAACGAGGTTTTTACCCTGTAATTTAAGGTTCTGAAGTAGAAAATTCAAAAGTTGCCGTTTTTCTTCTATTTCAGAACTTTGGAAGACTTCATAAGCTTTTTTAGCCAAATTTAGCGTTATATTTGCCGTTAAATAGTAGTTTTCGTCAGCGTCAGTATAACTTTGCATTTTCGCTTCTAATCCTGCTTGTTTTTCCTTATACTCTTTTAGCTTTTTGTTAAACATATCCTTAGTAATCCTCCAGCCCGCGGAGCACAATATAGGAATAAACAAAAATCGCCAATCAGGCGGTTTTTTGGTAGAATAAAATTAGTAGAATAAAAAAGGTCGAAGGATTTAAAAAATAAATTTTAACAAAATAAAAATATGGATAATATAGACGTAAACCAAAGAATAAAAAATATAAAGCCAGGAAAAGTTGTTTCCCGCATAATTATTGGAGTGTTTGTCCTAACGTTTATTCTTAGCGCTTTTGGAACCATAGGAGCGGGTGAGCGAGGAGTACTTCTTCAGTTTGGAGCAGTTCAAGATAAAGTATTTGATGAGGGGCTCTATTTTAAAATACCGTTTATCCAGAAAGTAGTAAAAATGGATGTAAAAATTCAAAAAGATGAAGTTCCAGCAAGCGCTTCTTCTAAGGATCTACAGGTAGTAACCTCTAGAATTGCTTTGAACTATCATCTTGATCCAAATGCAGTAAATAAAGTCTGGCAGGATGTAGGGAAAAACTACAACACCCGCATCATCGCTCCTTCTATTCAAGAAGGAGTTAAAGCGGTAACAGCAAGATTCACGGCCGAGGAATTGATTACCAAAAGAGAAGAAGTGAAAGAACAAATTAAAGCAAATCTTACTATCAGATTATCTGAACATGCTATTATGGTTGATGAGTTTAACATTATTGATTTTGAATTTTCCCCATCATTTAATGAGGCCATTGAATCCAAGGTTAAAGCCGAACAGCTAAAACTTAAAGCTGATAGAGATTTAGAAAGAATAAAAATTGAGAAAGAACAAATGATAGCAGCTGCTCAAGGCAAGGCAGAAGCTATCAGAATTGAAGCGCAAGCATTAATACAGAACCCTAAAGTGGTAGAACTTCGTTGGATAGAAAAGTGGGATGGAAAAGTTCCAACTTACTGGGGAGGAGCAAGTCCGTTTATCGGAATAAATCAGTAAAATAATGCATGGATTCAAAAAATCGCCAAGAAGGCGGTTTTTTGGTAGAATAGAGAAAAGGTCGGTTTGTTATTTTCGTATTATTAACTTTTAAAAACAATATGGTATTTTCACTTATTTCACGATTAGTCAATGGTATTAAAGGCGGAGTAGCAGCGGGTTTAAAGGGGGGAGCAGATATCGGGAGTTCTATTGTGAATGTTGTTAAAAGCGTTACTGTTACCACTTTAAAAGAAACAGGAGAGTTTGTTGCGAAAAGTATTGAGGTTCCTGCTTCAATTGTCAAAGGAGCCGTTTCTGGCGTTGCTGAAATTGGAGGTTCGGTTATCAAAACAATGAAAGGTATTGTCCAGGGCACAGTTCAGGGGGTGATGGAGTCGGGCGGAGATCAAAAAGAAGCTGTTCGTGGTTCTGTTGCCCAAGCTGTTCATAGTGCCAAGGAGTTGGGATTGAATGTGGAAGAAACAGCAGTTGAAGCGGTTAAAGGTTCCGTAGAAGCAGTAAAACAAGTTGGCGGTGATACAGTGGGAGCAACAAAAGAAGCGGTTACGGCTGCTCTCGAAGCGGCTCAAGAAATTGGAGGCGAGGTATTTACTTCCGTAAAAGAAGCGCTTCAAACAGGAATTGAAGGAGCAAAAGATATTGTAGAAAGCATTAAAAAATAGTTTCTGTTATTTTTTAAAAAATACAATCCTAATTATTCGGAGAAGGAGATTTTAGAATTGTATTATGGTTGTGTTACAATAAAACTATGAAGTGTCCAAAATGTAAAAAAGAATTATCGGAGAAAATCAAAATCGGCGATGTTAAAATTGAGCGTTGCGCCAAATGCGGCGGACTTTGGTTTGAAAAAAATGAATTGCGTCTGGCTAAAGATAAAGAAGTGCCGGAAGCCAGATGGGTGGATGTTGAGATCAGGGATAAAAGTATTAACTGGTTTCAATTAAAACTCTGGAAAGATAAGCTGAAATTTAAAGCTAAAAAAGAAATAGAATACTGTCCGATTGACGAAATACCTCTTTACAAACTTAATTACGGTGATACGCCGATTGAAATTGATGTTTGCGGCGTCTGTTACGGTATATGGCTTGATAAAGGCGAGTTCAAGAAAATTATTGATTACGTAAAAAACAAGGCCGAATATGAGATGCTTTATAATTACGCAAAGAATTTGGCGCAAGAAACAAAAGAAATTTTTGTCGGACCGGAAAGTATCAAATCCGAAGTAGCGGATCTGTTGATGCTTATCAAGCTCTTGAAGTATAAATTAATGGTACAGCGTCCGGAATTAGTTAAATTAATTTCTAAACTACCGTTAACAAAGTAGGACAAAAAGGTTCGGATTTTATCTAAGACATAGAGTAAATCTGGAAAATCGCCAAAAGGGCGATTTTTTGGTAGAATGAAAAAATGAAAAAGAAAAATTTAATTGTTAAAAAATAGTGTCAACTCTATTCTTAACCAAAAAGTCGAACTCCGGGTTGAAAATATGATTAGAAATCAGACAAAAGATAAAATAGATAAAATCGTTTTGGTTGGGGTAGTTAAAGATAAACGAGACCTTGATATTCTTTTGAAAGAGAACTGGTATCGAATTCCGGTGGCGTATGCGCCGACGCAGCGATTCGATTACCTCGCTTTCTATCAGCCCGCTCTATTCGGCCGTCAGGGAAAGCGCATTCGATATTATGCTCGTGTTTTAAATTATCGAGTTATCAAAAGAGGCGATTTGCTGCCAGATGAGCCAAATCATCTTAGAGCTCGCGATTATTATCTCCAAGTTCATGTTGGTAAAATTAAGAAACTCCCTCGGCCAATCAGAAATATAATTCCACGCCGCATCTCTTTCGGTTTTACTACATTAAGTTGTTTATTAAAATCAAAAAACATTTTACAACTTTACAACGTTGTTCCGACCGAACAGATAGTAGGGGATGGTTTGAGCCGAGGTGGTATCAAAGCAATTAGCCAGTACTATTTCTTAAGCAGCAAAAAGCGATATGGTCTTGATTTTGCCGTGTTTTGTAAACGAGGGTCAATTGCTATCGAGTGCGACAATAAAAAAGCTCATTCTGGTTTACGCCAGCAAGAGAAAGATAAAATGAAAAATAATTTTCTGAGAAGACAGGGTTGGACCGTTATTCGTTTACCAGAACAAGATATTGTCTCTGATTTGAAGGGCTGTATTGTAAGAATAAAAAAAGCAGTCCGGAAACTTGGTGGACTTGCAAAAAAGGTGCCAGGCACCAAAATGGATAATAGTAAAAAATAGGGACGTGCACATTTTTCAATCCCGCCGGGCGCGCCCCACTAGTACGCTTCGACAAGCTCAGTGTAAACCACGATTTTTTGCCCGAGAGGTTTTTCTCGGGGTTTTATAATTCATAAGCTCTTGACATCGCTTTTGCCTTAAGTTAAGGTAGAAATGTAGGATAATTCATACAAATCATACCCATAAGCCTATGAAAACAAAATTATTCCCAGATATAGCTTCCTTTTGCACCACCACTATGGGCGAAAAAGGACAAGTGGTGATTCCAGCTGAAATTCGGAAGAAATTGAGAATAAAGGCTGGGGGGAAATTAATAGTTTTTCTCACTCCTTCCCCTTCCGGAGCAGTGATTTTTATTCCTGCTGAGCAATTTGGAAAAATAGTTTTTGAGTTTGATAGAAAACTGACTAAATTTAAGAAATTAGCCAAATAATTTTATGACTATAAAACCAAAGCTAATTTTTGTTTTTATTTTAGTATTAGGAATAGTAATAGGTGGCTATAAATATTTTTCTAAAAGCGAGGAGCTTCCTTATAATTGGGCCTTAGTTGAAAAAGGGAATATCGTTCAAAAAGTTTCAGCTACCGGCCAAGTGATTCCCGCCAAGAAAATAGATTTACAGTTTGAAATTCAGGGTAAGATTAAAGACATAAAAGCAATGGTAGGGGAGAAAGTTGAAACGGGTGATGTTTTGGCAGTCCTTGATACCAGCGAATTAAACACTCAAGTTTTAGAAGCTGAGGCAGCTCGAGATGTAGCTAAGGCAAAATTGGACCAAGTTTTAGTTGGAGTCAGTGAAGAGGAGATAAAGGTTTATGAAACTGCGGTGGAAAACGCCGAAATTGCCTTGAGTAATGCCCGGGTTGCTTTAAAGAATGCTGAACAAAATTTAGTTGATGTGAAAATCGATGCCCAAAACGACTTAGATCAAGCTTACCAAGATAGCTTAAATACTTTAGATGATTCTTATCTTAAACTTTATAATGCTTTTAATACTGCGGATTCAATCCAGCGAACTTACTTTGACACTAACGACCAAGAAGGTATTAAAGTGAGAGAAAATAAAAAATATAAAATAGAAGAGCCAATGGTTCGGGCAAAATCTTACTTGGATATTGCCAAAGATAATCCTATAAATGGAAATATTGATACTGCACTTTTAGAAATGAAAGATGCCCTTAATAAAGCTTCTGGAGCCTTAGCCATTATTCGAAATATATGTGAAGAACCAGTCTATCGCAACACAGTTTCTGCCACCGATAAAACTTCTTTAGATACTCAAAGAATAAATATTAATACTGCTTTAACCAATATCGTAAATTCCCAGCAAACTATTGCTTCTACTAAATTGACCAATAAATCAAATATTAATACTGCTCAATCTAGTTTGGATACTTCTCAAAATGCACTCAATACCGCTGAAGGAAACCTTAAGAGTGCTCAAGATAAATTAGCTCAAATAAAAGCTCCTTCCCGAAAGTCTGATATCGAATTAGCTCAGGCTCAATTAAGTCAAACCGAAGCAGCTCTTTCTAGAGCTAAACAACAATTGGCAAAAGCTATTTTGGTTGCTCCTTATAGCGGCACAATCACTAATATAGAAAAAGAAGAGGGAGAAATGGCGAAATTGGGGGAATCCATAATTTCAATAATTAGCTTTAACAAATTTCAAGTTGAAGTTGATATTCCCGAAGCCGATGTGGGAAAAGTAAGCCAGCAGGATCCAACAGAGATTACTTTAGATGCTTTCCCTGATTATAAATTTTTGGGAAAAGTGATAAAAATCGATCCAGCAGAAACCATTATTCAGGGCGTAGTTTATTATAAAGTAACTGTTGGATTTGATGAGCCTGACAAAAGAATGAAATCGGGAATGACTGCTAATGTTGATATTATCACTGAAACCAAAGAAAATGTCCTCGCCGTTCCCCAGGGGGCAGTTTTGGCTAAAGATGGTCAAAAGATGGTTAGGATTTTAGAAGGCAAAGATATTAAAGAAGTTAAAGTGGAAACCGGAATTCGGGGCAGCCGAGGTGAGATAGAAATTTTATCTGGATTAAAAAAGGGAGACAGGGTAATTACTTTTATTAAAAAATAATTCTGTGGGAAAAGCATTGATGATTTGACCGATGATGAGCTGGCTTGGATTAGGAATAAAAGAATGGGCTTTATCTTTCAGGCCTATAATCTTTTACCCCGGACTGCGGTTTTCGACAATGTTAAACTGCCTTTAATATACAGCGGTTTAAGCAAAGAGACGGAGAGGAAAATGGTTAAAGAAGCAATTGAGGCAGTGGGCATCTCTCATCGAATTAATTTTTTCCCGAATCAGCTTTCGGGAGGAGAACAACAGAGGGCGGCCATTGCCAGAGCTCTTGTCAACAACCCCAGTGTGATTTTTGCCGATGAGCCAACCGGAAACCTAGATTCAAAATCAGGCAAGGTAATAATGACTTTACTTCAGGAACTAAATAATAAAGGCCACACTATTGTTTTAGTTACTCACGAGAAATATACTTCAGAGCACGCCAAAAGAATTATTCGGCTTCACGATGGAAAAATAATTTCAGATGAAGATGTCAGGCAAAGGAGATATGCAAAAGACGAGAAGGAGTTAATAAAGTAAACCTTGTTACTATGAAACTATCCGATTCTTTTTTTACTGCCTTAGACGGGCTTAAAACCAATAGGGGTCGTTCTGCCCTTAGTATTTTGGGAATCATTATCGGGGTTGCCGCCGTGATTGGAGTAATGTCGGTAGGCCAAGGAGCTCAAAGTTTGGTTCTAAGCCAGATTCAGGGCTTAGGTTCAAATTTAATCATTGTTATGCCCGGCGGAAGCGCTGAAGAGGAGGGGCGTCCAAGCTTATCTATGGGAGTGTTGACCATCAAAACTCTGACCCGAGATGATGTTGAGGCTCTGAGTCAAAAATCCAACGCCCCTTTTATTGAAGAAGTAATGCCTATAGTGGCCGGCCAGGCAGTAGTTACTTACGGAGGCGAGGAAAGAAAAACCAATTTTATTGGAGCCACCGCTAATCTACCTCAGGTGAACGATTCTTATCCGGTTGAGGGCCGATTTTTTACTGAAAATGAAGAAAAAGGAATGACTCGAGTGGCGGTTTTGGGCTCCAAAGTGAGAGAAAAACTTTTTGGCGAGAGTGAAGCGGTAGGCCAGCGTATAAAAGTAAATAGAAGGGGTTTTAAAGTGATAGGGGTAATGGAGGAGAAAGGGGCCAGAGGAATAGAAGATTTAGATGACCAAATTTATATTCCTCTTTCTACTGCCCAGAAGCAAATTTTGGGAATAAATTATCTTAATGCGATGATGGTTAAGGTGGAAAATGAAGAATTGATTGACCAGACCGTTTCTGATATTAAAACTACTTTAAGAACTCATCATAATATTTCCGATCCTTCCAAAGATGATTTTACGGTTCGTTCCCAAAAAGAATTCGCCGAAACCATTGGAGTAGTGACCGGAATATTCACTATTTTACTTGCCTGCGTGGCAGCTATTTCTTTGATTGTGGGAGGAATTGGGATTATGAATATTATACTGGTTTCGGTAACGGAAAGAACTCGGGAAATCGGGCTTCGCAAAGCAGTGGGAGCAAGAAAGAGTGATATTTTGACTCAGTTTTTATTGGAGGCAGTGCTTCTTACTTTAACTGGAGGAATTCTTGGAATCGCTTTTGGGGCTTTGCTTTCTTGGGGAGCTTCTTTAATTTTTGGCTATTTTCTGAAAGCCTCTTGGGGATTCTTATTACCTCTCAATGCTATAGCCCTGGGAGTTGGAGTTTCAGTAATGATAGGCCTTATTTTTGGCATTTACCCGGCCCACAAAGCTGCTCAGTTGAGTCCGATCGAAGCCTTAAGGTATGAATGAATAAACCCCGCACCTTTCGAAGATTTTATATCTAATTTTAGTAACAAGGTTGTTCGTTATCGTTGGACAAAGGACGAAAGGTGCGGGGTAAACCAAATCTACTTTTGCATAGGTGATTAGAAATAGTGAGTGGCAGGGTGGGGTAGATTACGGCGCAGTTAAAACCGGCACCTCAAACCACTCTTTTGTGGTCATCCAGTAGGTTCGAACCCCAGTAGTAGAGCAAGCTCACTACGGGGCGGGCGTCGTCTGCTCCGCGGAGCTCGTAAAAAAAATCGCCCAAAGTGGCGGTTTTTGTTGTGCATAAATAACACTTGACAAGAATATGGTTATGGGTGTATATTCATAATAGGGAAGTTGCCTGGTCGGATGTTCGCGGAGCCATTTCAGTTATTAGTTTATAGTTTTTAGTTGTTAGTTAACTTTGCCCATCGCCGGGCAATTTTAACGATTAATAAAAACTGCTATAATAAAAGAAGATTTTAATTATCCACACTATACCTATTGACAGGCATATCGCATATATGCTATATAATAGTAAATAGTGTGGTTTTAGGTAATGAATTATAATGAAGAGTATAAAGTCTATTATTATCGAAATAGCCACACTAAACGAGTTCCAGTTTTAGAATATATCCAGGCGGTACCGACAAAAGACAGAGGGAAGATTGCAGCGTATATAACCTTTCTTCGGGATCAGAGCGGACGACTTGATGAGCCATATGGTCGCTATATTCGTTCAGGTATTCGGGAATTACGTATAGAATTTGCTAATAATAGACATCGTATTTTCTATATAACAATCCAGGGAAAGAAAATAATTCTACTTCATGCATTTCTTAAGAAGACTCCCAAAACTCCAAAACAAGAAATTATTCGTGCCCTAAATAATTTTGAGGATTACAAAATAAATAAAAACCTTATCGAATATGGAAAAGAAACATAAAAAAATTGTATATCCATCTTTTGAGCAATACTTAGCTCAACAGATGAAAAATAAAGCATTCAGAAAGGCTTATAAAGAAGAAAGCCACCGTCTTGAAATTGCTTATCGAATCTTGCAATTACGAAAGCAACAAAGACTTAGTCAAAAAGAACTGGCCCAGAAATTAAACACTACCCAGAGCGTTATAGCTAGAATGGAGGCTGGACAACAGAATTTTACTACTGATACTCTTCAAAAAATTGCCTCTATTTTTAATCGGGAGCTTAAAATTGATTTTGTAAAATAGGTTCGAATGTCGTCCGTCCCGCGGAGCCAATCATTGACAATATATTTCTGTATGATATAATGCGTATGGTTGGAAAGTCGCCTAGCGGACTTCCGACCAATAGGACAGCTGGGTCCTTCGCAAAGACGTTTCCCGGTCCGCGAGGGGAAAGCAGGGATATCCTGCCGGTGGTGTGCTCCTGCCGTTCAGGAGAACAAATTGAGCACCCTCAAGCTACGTGAGCAGTTTGAGGAACGAAGAAAGGCCCATTGCGAATCGCTTTTTTGAGTGGATTTGCATGGGCCTTTTCTATTTTAAATAATAAGCCAAGTTCTAATATCGTATAGTGGAAGTTAAATCAGGCACATAAACTTCTCCGGGCATCATAATCTTGGTTCTAACGTTGTTCACGATGCGGAGCAAACAAAAATCGCCAATCAGGCGGTTTTTTGGTAGGATAGAAATATGGAGAAGAAAATGACACAAATTCAATTTGCAAAAAATAATCGAGCAACGAGAGAGATGATAGGAGTAGCCAAGGACGAAGGTATAGATGTTAACCTTTTAAAAAGACGGGTTGCCAAGGGCTTGATTGTTATACCTTCCAACGTCAACCATAGGAACTTAAAGCCAATTGGGATTGGTTTTGGTTTGAGAACAAAAATTAATACTAATATTGGTGTTTCCCTGATAAAATCAACGTTGGTCCAAGAACTAAAAAAATTAGAAGTAGCGATTGAGGCTGGCGCAGATACGATAATGGATTTAAGTACTACCAAAGATGCAGATAAAATAAGGAGAGCATTAATAGAGAAATGCCCTGTTCCATTTGGTACCGTCCCTATTTATCAAGCGGTAATTGAAGCCGGAAAAATAGAGAGTTTAAATAAGGAAATCTATCTTACAGTGCTCGAAAAACATGCTAAAGACGGAGTAGATTTTGTAACAGTCCATGCAGGAGTAACAAAAAGAGCTTTTCCATTGATAAAAAATAGAGTGATGAAATGCGTTAGTCGCGGCGGTTCTTTTTTACTTAGATGGATGAAATATCATAAAAAAGAAAACTTTCTTTACGAATCTTTTGACGAAATTTTACAGATTGCGAAAAGATACGATGTGACATTAAGTTTAGGAGATGGTTTAAGGCCTGGCTGTATTGAAGATAGCACCGATAAAGCTCAAATTCAGGAACTCAAAATTTTAGGAAAACTTGCCAAGAGAGCAAAAGAGGCAGGCTGCCAAGTAATGATTGAGGGTCCCGGCCACATTCCTTTAAATGACATTGAAAATAACGTACGATTGGAAAAGAGATACTGCGACTCTTCGCCATTCTATGTTTTAGGTCCATTACCAACTGACATAGCTACCGGCTATGACCATATTGTCTGTGCTATCGGGGGCGCTTTAGCTTGTTGGAAAGGAGCAGATTTTCTTTGTTATGTTACGCCAAAGGAGCATATTGGCTTGCCAAACATTAATGACGTTAGAGAAGGAACGATTGTTACTAAAATTGCTGCCCACATTGCAGACATTGCTAAAGGAAATAAAAAAGCAATTTTCAGAGATTTAAAAATGGCAAAAGCAAGAGCAAGAGTAAATTGGAAAGATATGCTGAAATATGTAATTGACCAAAAAAAGTTTATTGAATTAAGAAGACAGGAATGTAGAAAAAATCCGAAATTACGCAAGGCAAAATATTGCTCTATGTGCGGCCCATTTTGTGTTTTTAGAATTCTAAAATAATAGTTCGGATTTTATCCAAAATATACAGCATTCCTGAGCGCAGTTCGAGTGACCGAGAGGCCTACAAAAAAAACAAAACGCCCATCGCTGGGCAATTTTTATTTTAAACCAATTGCCAAACAGGTTCTAACGTCCCGCAGGCGGAGCCCTTCGACTCGCTTCGCTCGCTCAGGGCAAGCGAGTTTTGTTTTGAAAAAGAGTCGAAGGGTCCTGAGGACATTTGGCTGAGCTCAGTCGAGGCCCTTGCCGAAGGGCAATTATTTAATCCAGGCGAAATCCTATCGGTTTCGCCTTCCTGCCCCGTACCGAACTTGTCTGCCCCATAGGGAATTTATTCTCCTTTGGGGCGAGGAACTTTTGGCTATTCTTTTGAGAACCGACAGGGAAGGGAAAAATGTTTTGGAATTGGCAAAACAAATTTTGAGAAAATATTCCAAAAAGCGGCTTTTAAAATTAAAGTACGAAGATTTAATAAAAATCAAAGGAATTGACTCAGCCAAAGCTTGTACTATTTTAGCTGCAACTGAATTAGTCCATCCGCGAGAAATCTTTGCCGAGGCCTTAAAACAAAACGCCGCCTCGGTAATTTTGGTCCATAACCATCCCTCCGGCGACGCCGAACCATCGCAAGACGATTTAGAAATCACCAAAAGAATCCTCGAAGCCGGCAAAATCATGGGAATTGATGTTTTAGATCACGTAATAATTACTAAAAATAAAGTTTTTAGTTTTAAAGAGAAAAAATTGATATAATAATGAACCTTCTTGACAGTGCCAATTGAAACGCTAAAATAAGATAAAGGCGTTCTGTTTTTAGTAGTTATGACTACATTTTCCTAAACATGGTAGAGAAAATATGCAACGCAAATTAAATCCATACAATGTAATCAAAAAGTTGAGAGAAAAGAAGCTTAGTATTTTTACACCCTTAGAATTCAGGCGAGTTTTTAATGTTTCTCCATATGCTGTTCAATGGTTTATTAAAACTCACACTAAGAAAGGGCTATTTGTAAAACTCCGGAACGGACTTTATATTTTAGCCGATTATCCCCCAAATCATTATTTAATAGCAAATCGCCTTTGCGAACCATCTTATATTTCTTTCGATGCAGCATTATCATTTTACGGAATCATTCCGGAGACTGTATATGCTATTACTTCAGCTACCACTAAAACCACCAGGGAATGTAAAGTGGAAAATATTCGTTTTGTTTATCACAAACTTAAAAAAGGAGCTTATACCGGCTATAAAGCAATAAAATATCTGGACAGCACAATTTTAATTGCCGAAGCAGAGAAAGCCCTCGCCGACTATTTATATTTCGTGGCTCTTAAAAGAAGGGGATTGCATTACGAGAGATTGAATTTGGAGAAAATTAAAAAAACTAACTTACTTTTTTATGTTAAATTATTTAAACAGCCCCAAATGATTAAATTGGTAAGAAAAATCTATGCTGAGTCAAGATTCCCTAAAAGAATTTATTAAAAAATTTCAAACCATTGAAAAAAATGTAGTGCGAGAATACATTCAGCACTTGTTTTTGGCATATTTATATAAATTAACGGCGTCAGAAAAATTACTGTTTAAGGGCGGTACTGCTTTAAAAATTATTTACGGTAGTCCACGTTTTTCTGAAGATTTAGATTTTACTGGAGAAAATCTTTATCGTTACGAAATAATAGACGAATTATTTATAAACACTCTTTTAGAAATAGAAAAACAAGGGATAAAAATAGGTTTAAAAGAGGCGAAACCAACAACCGGCGGTTACTTAGGGATAATTCATTATGAACTTTACGATTTTATTGAAGATATGGATTTTGAGATATCTCTGAGAAAAGGTAGAGGATTGGCTAAGGAAATTACTGCCATTATAAGCGATTTCACTCCTCCGTATACCGTCTGTCAGCTATCGGGCAAAGATATCGTGAAGGGTAAAATGGCGGCTTTAATCTCGAGAAAAAAGCCGCGCGATTATTATGATTTATATTTTCTACTTCGCCATCCAGGGCTTCATAAATTTGTGCCAAAACCTTTATTAAAAGAAATATCAGAGAATTTAACAAAAGAAAGAATAAATTTTAAAAAGGAACTTTCTGTTTTACTTCCAGCTAGCCATCAAATGATTCTAAAGGATTTTAAAAAGGTTCTAATACAAGAAATTAAAAGATATTTATAAATATGAAGATGCAGGATGTACCAAAAATTGAGAGACCGACCTTGCCCTTCCGTAGCTTTATGCGAAGGAGGGGAAAAAAATTAGCCGCCAAACCCCAGTAGTAGCCCCTCGATAACTCGGGACACTACGGGGCATGGGCCCACAAAATTTATGAGCAAAAAAGATTGGCTCAAAAAGTCTAGTAGATCGAAAGCAGATTTATTTGAAGTTTTAATTGCTGATTATTTAGCCAAGGCCTTTAAAATTAAAAAAGATTTTAAAAAAGAAATCAATAATTTAACAAATCTTTTAAAAAAATTTGAAAATGGTCAACTTCGAACTGAAGAGGAACAAATAAGGGCAAAACAAACAGCCATAGAATTAATAAAGTTCTTAAAACGCGAAAATGTTAATAATGTCAAAGATGTAGAATGGGTTGGAAGGCAATACCAGACCCAAAAAACGCTTTCAGATGTTGATCTAATCTTAACAAATAGCGACGTTATAGGTGTCTCTTTAAAATCTACGAGGATAGGATTGGGTACCCAAAAGAACTTAGGTTACAGAGCCCTTAGAGAACACTTATCATTGAATATTGATAAAGAGATAGAAAAAATGTGGGAAAAGATAAGGTTAAACTTGGGGAAAAAGAGTGGCAAATTGAAATTACTAGCTAATGCTGCTAGAGGAATTATTAAAAATAAAAAAAGAAAATATCCCGTAATCAAGAAAATAGGCAAAAAATATGGACATTCTGTTCAAGTGAAATCGGTAAAACAAAGTATAAAGAATTTTAATAATCTCGGTCAGGAGGAAAAGAGCGCTTTCGTGAAATTAATTTTTGGTCTAGAAGAAGACAAAAGAAGACTCCTTAACACGGTGACGCAAAAAAACAAAACCTCAATTTATTGGAATGAGGTTTATAATTCTATCATATCCGGGAAGGGTTTACTGGCAAGAAAACTTAAGAATGTTAGTTATGGCATTTACTCAAACAATAAACTCATTCTAAGGTTACAAGCAAGTTTTACCAATGGGATAGGAATTAGCGCTTATTGCCAGAGAGCCTTTTTGCCTTAAAAGAGTGCGTTTAATTTATGCTAATTGGGAATAGTTTTTCCAATTCTGTCTTAGAAATTTGAGTATTCCCCGTAATATTGGATACGAAACTTAATTTTTCTTTTGAAGATAGTTGTTTAGCAACATCCAAAAATATTAAATTATTTTTTAATGAATTGTGAGCAAAATCCATTTTTATTTGGCCCTTTCTGTCTGGGGGGAATATTACATTAACATGGTTTTCGGCGATAAACTTCATTCCAGGAGGAATAATAGCCGATTTTAATCTTGCCGATTTAACCGTTCCCGTAATTCTGTTCGTTACAATTGCTGGTCCGACATTAAAATTATTAGTTTTAACATATTGAGGCTTATCTTTTCTTGTAATTGGTATTTTTAATCCCTCTGTGGTTATATTGTGCGCCCATATTAGGGGAACGGCTCCCCTTGGGTTATACGTAAGAATATTTTTGTTTTGATTCCACGCCAATCTTCCTGTTTTAACTTCGAAGTTTAAATCGTGTAAGGTTACCTTGCCCTTAAAGGCACTTTTAAGATAGTTTATATTTTCGCTGAAGATTAAAATGCCATTTTTTTCAAATAAGTAATTTCCCTTATTTTTACCTTTTTTGAGAATTAATAACATTATTGATTGCTGAGCTCCATGGAATAATTTAGGATCTTTAACAATTTGTAAATATTCAATATTAGAATTCTCTACGATAAACTTTCTTACTTTTGAAAAATAGGCCCCGTTATTCATAGACGGAGGGACCACATATGCAAGATAGCCGCCTTCTTTAAGTAAATCTATTCCTTGGTGGATAAAAAGGCTGAAGATGTTTACGCGGCCATTCATTATACCTCCGAACTTTTGTCTTAATGTTTCCGAAGGAGTAAATTCATAATAAGGTGGATTCCCAATAACAAAATCGTATTTTCCATATTCTTGATTGAGAAGAGTATCACTAGTTTTTATATTCGCCGTTGGGACTAATCCTTTGGCTATGTCCGTTAATTTTTTATCTATATCCCATCCCTCTAGCTTGGGATTTTTAAAATATCTTTTTGCTGTAATCAAGAATTCACCCGTGCCACAAGCTGGATCTAAAACCTTTGGATTTTTAACAGTATTTGGCAATTTTTTGAGCAATATTTCTCTTATAGATCTAGGTGTGAAATATTGCCCCAGAGATTTTCTATGGCCGATATCTGTTTCTTTTATATATTTGATAGTGGCCTCGGTGAATTCTTTACTATCTTGGATTACTTCTTGTAATTCCTTAAAACTCCTAATTACACTAACTACTTTTCCTTGAATAATTAAATCTTTTGCGTAAATCGGCCCTAGGGTAGGATTGGCTGGCTGTAATCTAAATCTATTTTTTTCTTTGTAAATTTTTTTTAGAGTTACCTCATTATCATTAATCAAAGCGACTACCGTTTCACCATTTTCGGCATCTGGTTGTTTTCTTATAATAACGGTGTCACCATCAAAAATTCCCTCATCAATCATGCTATCTCCTCGGACCCTTAGGGCAAAGTGTTCGCCAGATTTTGATAATTGAGATTTGGGCATTTCAATGGTTTCCTTTTCCTCTATTGCTTCAAATGGTTCTCCGGCAGGAATAGTGCCAAGTAGGGGAATACTTACCAAATCAGAAACCTTTTGTCTTTTATTGATTTCAATTGAGCGCGGTTGATTTTTAATCTTCTTTAAATATCCTTTTCCTCGGAGAGTAGTCACATGTTGGTGGACAGTAGCGACAGAGGATAACTTAAAACGTTTCCCCATTTCTTCTAAAGAAGGGGAGTAGCCATTCTTCTTAATATAATCCCTAATATAATCTAGTATTTGTTTTTGCCTCTTTGTAAGCATATTAGTTTTCCACAGATTAATATATTATACCAAATCTATACCGAAAGAAAACCGAAAGTTATTCACAGCCTCCTAATTGACTTTTGGGAAAAATTAGATTAAAATCAGCTAAAATAAGCTGATTTTTTAATTAAAATTACATGGCAATAAAATGGTCTAAAATTAACCAAGAATTAATAATTAGATTGAGAAAGTCAGCCAAATTTTTATTTGATGACGGAGATTATATTGGCGCATCTGTAATCGAAATGGTATTTCTCGAGGGCACTTTATCATTAGCTACTAGGTTGCAGTTATTAAAAAAAGGAACTCCACCTGAAAAAACACCAGAATTTATGGAAAAATATTCCTCATTTGTTGACTTAATTAAGTATTTTTTCTTACTTACCCAAGATCAATATCTTTATAATGAATTAAAGGATATTAACCGACAGAGGAATAAAATGATTCACGAACTTTTAGAATTTAAAACATTTGATGAATTACAACAAGAAGCTCGTCAAGTTTATTTAAAAGCAGGAATTTTAGAGAAATATTTAGTTGATAATCATTTCGAGGGAAAATTAGAAAAAAAAGAGAAAGGTTTAACTATGGAAGAACTTCAAGCTCAAATTAATGCTCTACTTTTTCAATTAGAATCTTTACAGAAACAATTATCTGAGCTTGAAGATACGGGCTAAACAAAATGATAAAGGAATTAATTGAGAAATAAAATTATGAGTAATTTAAAATTAGTTCATATATACACAACTCCGGATAAAATCTCGGCTGAGTTAATAAAAACATTCTTAGAAAGCTATAAAATTAAAACATTAATTAAAGCCAATCCCGGTCCCGAGGGTGCTTTTATAGGCGCGTATGGTGGTCATGCACCTTTTAATCCATGGTTGGTCTATGTTTTAGAAAATAAAGAAAAAGAAGCGAAAGATTTGCTAAAAGTTTTTAATAAAAGACAGAAAAATAATCAAAATTTAGGCCGGGGTAAAAAATAAAATTATGGAGAAAGAAGAAAATAATTACGCTTTTATTGATAGCAATAATTTAAATCTCGGCATCCAGAGTTTAGGATGGAAGCTTGACTTTAGAAGATTTAGGCGTTATCTGAAAGAAAAATATCGGGTAAAGGTTGCTTATATGTTTATTGGATATGTGCCCACAAATCAAAGTTTATATTCTTTTCTTCAAAAGGTCGGCTATGTTTTAGTCTTTAAACCGACGATTCCGGATAAAGACGGAAATTTAAAAGGCAACGTTGACGCCAATTTGGTATTGCAAGCGATGATTGATTATAAAAATTATGACAAAGCCGTCATTGTTACTAGTGACGGCGATTTTTATTGTCTTGTTGAGTATCTTTATGGAAATGACAAACTTGAGAAAGTCATTAGCCCTTACACAAAAACCTGTTCAGTTTTATTAAAAAAATCAGCAAAAGAAAAAATAGTTTTTATGGATAATTTAAGAGAAAAACTTGAATATAAATGAAAAAGCACCGCCAAAGGACGAAACCTTCAGAGGTACTTTTTCCTGTGTATTCTATTATTATATTAACAAGCCATAAGCCTTTGTCAAGACCCTTGTTATCTTGGCTGGCATCAGTAAATAGGCAAAACATAAGTAAAAAAACAGCAAGAAATCGCTGATTTGGTTCAAAAATCCCAACGAGCCCGCTCAAAAGCAAAACGGCTTTTGGAAGGAGCCAAGCAAAAAGTCGAACCCCGGTAGTAGAAGCTTCGTTTCACTACGGGGCAAGTAAAATTATGGATGGGCAAAGGAGGGAAAATGTAAAAATCGGTTCGGAGGTGGAGATTGTGCTTAAAAAAGACCAGAGAACCGGAAAACTTACTCACGGAATAGTGGCGGAAATTTTGACGAGCTCTATCTCTCATCACCGCGGAATTAAGGTGCGGTTAAAAGATGGGCAAGTCGGCAGAGTCCAAAAAATTTACCCCGTATTTCCCAAGATAAATGAGCAAGAATATCAAGAAGGTCTAACATAACCAAAACTTAGATTAGCTAAGTTTTGAGCTAAGCCAGGCTAAGCTCAAAAATATGAAAGAGTTTTTGGAGAAAAATAAAATATTTTTGGCGGTTATCGTCGGGGCTTTGATTATTGGAGGAGCGATTTATTTTTCTCGGCAAGAAAAAGAAAGACTAGAAACAAGTAGCGGAGGTCAAACCTCCGCAAACTGTCAAAATGTACCAGATTTGCCAGATAATAGCCTGAAATTAACAACGAAAATTATTGATGGTGATACTTTTATTATTGAAGGCGGCTATTCGGTTAGAATTTTAGGGATTGATGCTGATGAAAGAGGTTATCCCTGTTATGATGCGGCAAAAAATGGTTTGGAAGAGCTAATTTTAGGAAAAGATGTAAAATTAGAGAAAGGAACCGAAGATAAAGACCAATGGTGCCGATATTTAAGGTATGTTTTTCTCGGTAGTCAAAATATTAGTTTAGAATTGATAAAGGAAGGATTAGTAGTGGCTCGTTCTTCTCCGGAAGATGTAAAATACAGAGAAGAAATTGCCGAGGCTGAAAAAGAAGCAAAAGAAAATAAAATTGGCTGTAAATGGGGCGAAACGGAGGTAAAAAAGGAAGAAGAAACCAAAACCGAGCTTCAATGGGAAAAATTAACCACGGAGAAACTAGGATATGATGTGGTTGCGGCTTGTGAAGCCGGGCAATACTTGGGCAGAGAATTAATTGTTGAAGGGAAAGTCGCTGATACCTACCACGATTCAAAAAGCAATACCGTATTTTTGAATTTTGAAAAAGCCTATCCTAATCACTGCTTCACTGGCGTAATTTTCAGTTCTGATTTGTATAAATTTGTCCAGAACCCCGAGGATTATTATTTGAATAAAACCGTTAGAATTATGGGAGAAGTTAAAGAATATCAAGGCAAACCGGAAATTATTTTAGAAACACCTAACCAAATTGAAATAGGAAAATAACCAACCCCGGTAGTAGAGCCGCCTTTTGCGGCTCACTACGGGGCAAGAATTTAGCCCGAAGTTGACTTTCTTTTTAATATGACATACAATAAAAATGTATGGTAAAACAATTTACCGCCATCTATAAAAAAAGCGGCAGGTGGTATTTAGGTTGGGTAGAAGAAATACCCGGCGTTAACGCTCAAGGAAAAAGTCTCCGGGAGGTGAAAGAAAACCTCAAAGAGGCCCTTTCGCTAATTTTAGAAACTAACCGAATCATTAATAAGAAAGAATTTCCTAAGGGGAAAGTAATTCGGGAGCCCCTTTCAGTTTCTTTAAAATGAAACGAAACGATTTAATTAGACATCTTCGCAAAAACGGTTGTATCTTTATTAGAGAAGGCGCGAGGCACAGCGTCTTTTTTAATTCGTTGATGAAGAAAACTTCCACTGTCCCGCGGCATATTGAAATTGATAACTTTTTAGCCAAAAAAATTTGCCGTGATCTTGGCATACCACCACTTAAAAAATAATCAACCCCGGTAGTAGAGCAAAGCTCACCACAGGACAGGTAAAATTATGGATTTACAAGAATTCATGCTCAAAAACTTAGAAATAGATAAACAAAAATATGGTAGAATTTTTAGTTTCGTAGATTTTGGGAACGTTAACTATTGGTACGAAAAAGATGAAAGAGATTGGGATGATAATCCGTTAGCTAAAGGGCAAAAATTGGTAGTTGATATAGAAAAATTAGCCCAATTCCTCAATCTTTTTTCCGAACAAAAACGCTTTTATTATGGTTGGCATAAACGAATAAAACGATCTTGGCATATTCTTATTCGGGCCAAGAAAAATGGCTTTATAAAAATTACCAAACCCATCCAATTCATTAAACATTATTTAAATATAGAAGAATTAGAAAACGTCAAAAGCAGATTTATAAAAGAAGATTATTCCGGAAAATTTATTGAAATTCCAAAGAGCAATTTTGACGTAGAAATTAGCATAGATTCGATACGACTTTTGAACAATTACGATACATTTTGTTTATTATCTAGCGACAGTGATTTTGCTCGTCTGGTTGAATTTTTGAAGAAAAGGGGCAAAAAGGTAATTATTATTGCTTCGGGTCAGGTTTTTTATACTCTTAAAAATGCAGCCAATTTGTATATAAATGCTCAAAAAATAAAAAGAATTATTGCAATTATAAAAGAAACCTCGCCCCGTTAAGGGCGAGGTTTGGATATCGGATCCGTCTCAGACGGACAAGGTAATCTTTCGATTACACCTTAATGTTATCAAACCATAAAGGCTTGTCAAGGGTTATTAAGGGTTATAAACTAATCAAAATTTAGGCCGAAGTTTATGAAAGAATTAACATTAAGAGAAATTCAAAAGCGAATTTGGGATAACAAGGTAAAGAAAGGGTTTAATACTACTGATATCAGTAAGGAATTTTTATATTTAACCGAAGAATTGGGCGAAGCAGTCAGAGCTTATCGTAAAGACAGCAAAGATGATTTAGCTGAAGAAATCGTTGATTTAATAATTTATTCTTTGGGCTTGCTTGAAATGCTGGACAAGGATGGGTACGAGGAAATTATGAAAAAAATCGAGAAAAACGAAAAGCGGGAATATCAAGGAGAGAATGGCGCTTTCAGACAGCTTCGGGAAGACCAAAAATAATCAACCCCAGTAGTACACTTCGACAAGCTCAGCGACTATGGGGCAAGAATTTAGGCCGGAGTTAAAAAAATCTAACCAAAACGCCCAAAGCTTAGCAATTTTTATTGCCAATCAGGCGGTTTTTTGGTAGAATAGAAAAATATGAAGAATAATAAAGGCGTTGCATCAATTTTAATAGTCTTAATAATTGTTGGAGTTCTTGCTTTAGGAGGGGGAACGTATTATTTTTTGGTGAAGAAGGCACCAAAACCAGTTGTTTGCACTCAAGAAGCAAAGATTTGTCCCGATGGTTCAACGGTTAGTCGTATTGGTCCAGATTGCGAATTCGCAGAATGCAGCTCAAAAGAAGAAGCAATTATTAATTTTGGTAAATGGGACAATAAATCACTGAACGATTTTATTGAAAACTCAAAAAAAGATAAGAATAATGGCGATAGAATCAAGTATATCACCCAGGGGTTTATCGGGGTTCCCTGTCAGGGTAACACTTTGGTTGGTGCCAAAAATATACCTGAAAAGTTTATTATTAATCTGGGGGGTGTAGATTGTTCTACTTTGTCAGATTATGTATTAGCACTGGTTTTTGCCAACGACATTAAAGACTTTTCAGAAAAACTTAGACTTATAAGATACGAATTAGGTAAGATTGATTTTGCTAACCGAAACCATTTTTTTAGTCAGTGGGTTAAAAATAATTCTAATTATCTTTCAGATATTTCCGATAATTTTACTGGTTCGGTTTGCGAAACAAAAGAGCTTAATAAAAAGAAAGAGGGAGATTATTGGGTTGATGGGATTGAACCATTTATTCAAAAGATTTGTTATGTGCCGAGGAATATTATTTTAGATAAATCTTTTGAATCCAAGCTTAAGAATGGGGATATCGTCGGTTTTCATACAAGTTCAATTGGTTTGGATGTGACTCATGAGGGGATTATATCAATTAATAACAATGAAGTTTATTTAATACATCCTTCTTCTAAGTATAATAAGGTTATTGAGGAAAAACTCAGCGAATATCTTAAAATGAATCCTTGGTCAGATGGGTTAATAATAGTAAGGAGTTAAGTTTAATGAAAAAGTCCTCCTTTTTTATTCCAAAACAATAGTGAGTAGCAGGGTGGGGTAGATTACGGCGACTATTGACAACATATTTCTGTATGATATAATACATATGGTTGGAAAGTCGCCTAGCGGACTTCCGACCAGTAAGACAGCTGGGTCCTTCGCAAAGACGTTTCCCGGTCCGCGAGGGGAAAGCAGGGATATCCTGCCGGTGGTGTGCTCCTGCCGTTCAGGAGAACAAACGAGCACCCTCAAGCTACGTGAGTAGTTTGAGGAACGAAGAATGGCCCATTGCGAATCGCTTTTTTGAGTGGATTCGCATGGGCCTTTTCTATTTTAAACGATAAGCCAAGTTCTAATATCGTATAGCGAGAGTTAAATCAGGGGAAAAATGGGGTCAGGTCTATTTTTCTCACTCGTGAGTCGCGCTTCTTGTTTTAAATGAAAGAAAAATGATAAAATACTTTATTATGAATAGAGAAGAAGCCCTTAATTTATTAAAAGAAAATTTATTTAATCAGAATTTGATTAAGCATAGTTTGGCCGTAGAAGCAATAATGCGAGCTTTGGCTCGGCATTTTGACGAGGACGAAGAAAGGTGGGCTCTGACAGGATTATTACATGATATCGATTACGACAAAGTGAAGGATGATTTGTCGCAACACTCTTTATTGGGCTCTAAAGTACTGGAAGATTTGGGCATGGATAAAGATATTTGTCAGGCAGTAAAAGTGCATAACGAAGCTCACGGCATCCCACCCCAGACTTTAATGGAAAAAGCTCTTTTTGTGGCTGACCCTTTGACCGGTTTAATCGTGGCGGCCGCTTTAGTTTTACCATCAAAAAAATTAAATGATTTGACTCCAGAAAATGTTCTAAATCGTTTTAAGGAGAAAGCTTTTGCCAGAGGGGCCAACCGAGAAATTATTAAGAAGTGTGAAGAATTATTAAATTTGAGCTTGACAGATTTTGTTCAAATAGGTCTTTTAGCAATGCAAAAAATTTCTCAAGAATTAAGTCTTTGAGGGACTCAGAAAAATTAACGAAGCTAAAATTAAAATAATCAAAATTCAGGCCGGAGTTAAAAAAATTGACTTAAGCTCTAAAAAATGATATTTTAGTTTTTAGGAGGTTTAGGGAATGAGATATTTCTTATTGCTTTATCCGGTTCGAGAATTAATCTTTCCCTAAAGACGGTAAAGCTCTTTACAATTTACAAATAGATAAGTAGATAAGGGAGGGTAAAAAATGGCAAACAAAGATTTTCCCGAGAGGACAAAATCGAACCAGAAAGGAGGGAAGGGATGAAAAGAACAAGAGCTGCCTATTGGACAAAATTCAAAGAAATAGCAATAGATACTAAGATAGCAAAAGAATGGCCAGAATACGAGATTATTGAGCTTTCAGGACCGGTTGGTGTTCCGGTGCGGTGGAAAGAAAAAGTAACCAGGAAGGAGGGTAAAGTTTGGCGGGAATACCATGATTTAACTGAATATCAACCCGGAGATGTTCTTCATCGAGAATGGCGGAGAGCTTCTCCTTGGGAAGTTGAGGAATGGAATGGGTTTTCAAGTGAAGCGCTAAGGGCTTTGGGAGCATTTAAGCGAGATGGGGAATACTTCATTCAAATCGTGGAAAAGATAAAGGATCTTAGAGCAGCCATAAGACAGCGTTGCCGACATATCCTGGCAAGAAAAATTAGTCGTACCCAGCAGCAATTTGAATTACTTGGAGATGCTCAATTACTGGAAAATTATGTTAGTAGACTGACAGCCCTGGTCCAGATAACCCTTCAGATAAAAATTCCAAATAAAGAGAGTTCTCAAGAGATTGGACAATTGGCTTTACAGTTGGAAAAGACTAAATCCAAACTTAAATGCCATGCTCTTTCCGAGATTCAGTGTGCTCAAGAACAGCAAAAACCTTGGAAATTGCCAGTCCATGTAAGCCAGGCAGCCACTGATTTACTTCAAGAGCGAGCAAAAGATTTTGAGATTACCATTGGTTCTCTGGAATTGGCTGAAAAATGGTTCCGATTAATGACAGATATTGAACGAAGGTTTCGCAACTGCTACCAGCGACTCGGCAAATTAGGACAAAAACTGCAAGAAGAGATGCTTAAAGGAGAGGAAGTTTCTTCTAATCTGCTTCTTCCCATTGCCCGGGAGGCTCATGGGATATGGAAGTATCTTCTTGAGCAAATACCTAATTTTGACCCTTACTATAGCAGATTACAAGAGCCAGAATTTCAGAGACTTGGCAGAGTATTGGAGCATGTTAAACAAGGAAGAGCAAAGATAGTCTACAATGATATAGAAGGGGCTATTGCTAAACTTGAAGCCATTGCCATTGGCGAGAAGCCTACTCGAGCTGAAATCAGTCGCCAAAAAGAAAGATTTTCTATGGGGCCTTTTAAAGAATGAAGGCCCCTTTTTCAAAAACTTGATTTTTTTGATTAAATTTTATAAAATAAAATTAGAGGTCTTAAGAAATATATCTTGCATCCTAAGGAGGTAAAAGTTGAAAAAAGAATTGTTCTTTCTGGTTTGCTTATTTTTGTAATATTAGATAGAATTTTTACATATCTAATAATACAAAAAATAGGGATTGATGGTGAATTCTGGGCCATTCCTCGAATTTTAATGGAGAGAATAGGAACTGTAGAAGAATTAGCGTTTTCATTTCTTTTCTTGGTATTTTTAACATTTTTTTGTTATAAATTCTGGTGGTTTCGACCCGCAAGAATCTTAGCTTGTGCATTATTTGTTCTTATAGGAATTGTTGTATGTTATAATGTATTTGGTCTATTTTACCTCAATATTTTACAGGAGCCTTTCCATAGAGAGGCTCTTTTAATTTCTCTAATTTAAATCTCTACTAAACAGGTTCTAGAATCGTCTGCTATCGTCAGCCAAACCAAAACGCCTATCGCTTAGCAATTTTTATTAATCGCCTTCGCCAGTTGGCGAATCGCTTTTCGGCGGAAATGGTTTTTTGGTATAATAAACTAAAAGGTCAGAAACTTTAGCGAACTTTAGTTCGATATATCAAACTCCGGTTTGCTATAATAAAAAATAAGAAACCCTCCTTCGCTAAAGCTACGGAGGGCAAGATAAAAAATGGGTATAGGATGGCAAAAACAAAAGCGACTTATTAGAAAGCTGAAAAAGAGAGGTATTATTAAAAAGAGATTAAAGAAAAAATAATAGAAGCCCGCAAAAATCGTCAATCAGGCAGTTTTTTGATAGAATGAAAAAAAGGAAGGTAAATAAATTAATTTCAAAAACTGTAAACCCAGTAATACAACTTCCAGTGTGTTCTCCCGACTTATCGGGAGAACACAAAAAGCATTAGTCTCTGGAAGTTGATATACTGGGTAAAAAATGGAAAAGCCAACCCAAAAAATAAACCCTCCCGATTCTCAGGTAATTTCCAAACCCGCACCGGTTATAAATGTAAACAAACCACCCCTGGCTTTAATTCATGACGTTCAAAAAGTCGAAAAGGTCTATCGGCACTCCGATTTGGAAGGAATATATCGTTTAAGGATAGGAAAACGCAAGGGTTTGGAGGTTTGGATAGTTGATGGGGCAAAAGTAAGACGGGAGTTATACACCGACTTTCTTTTTGGCGGGAATGATCAACGATATAAATTTATTCCTGAAGACGAAATATGGATTGATAACTCAATTTCGGTTGAGGAGCTCGAGTTTACCATTATTCATGAAATTATTGAACGTGAGTTTATGAAACAAGGGATGTCCTATGCTAAAGCTCACGAATTGGCAACCCAGGAGGAGCTAAGGGCTCGAATTAACAAAACAGAAAGTATTGATGAACTAAAGGATCGATGGTATAAGACC
>Ga0210024_1001050_pt1 | contig 25153 bp, 29 predicted proteins | sample CryGeymeta201525_FD_183988 | JGI IMG/M metagenome (GOLD analysis project Ga0210024, IMG submission 183988) | Groundwater microbial communities from Crystal Geyser aquifers in Utah, USA - Crystal Geyser metaG 2015-25 (SPAdes) (version 2) | ecosystem: Environmental > Aquatic > Deep subsurface >...
CGCTGCGCTTCACCGCGCGCGCCGGGGTGCACAACGTGCAGAAGGGCGCGCTGTCGCTGACCCAGGCCACCGAGGCGGGCGCCGCCTACACCGTCGAGCAGGTGACGCGGCTGGCGGAGATGGCGCACGCGGCGGGGGTTCCGGTGCATATGGACGGCACGCGCTTCGCCAACGCGGTGGCGCGGCTGGGCTGTGCACCCGCCGACCTCACCTGGCGCGCGGGCGTCGATGTGCTGTGCCTCGGCGCCACCAAGAACGGCGCGCTGGCGGCGGAGGCGGTGATCCTGTTCGACGAATCGAAGGCCTGGGAGTTCGAGCTGCGCCGCAAGCGGGCGGGGCATCTGTGGTCGAAGATGCGCTACATGAGCGCGCAGATGGAGGCGTATCTGAGCGACGGGCTGTGGCTGCGGCTGGCCGGTCACGCCAACGCAATGGCCGACCGGCTCGCCGAGGGTCTGCGCGCCATACCCGGCGTGATGATCGACGCGCCGCTGGGCGCCAACATGATGTTCCCGCGCTTTCCCCGGCGCGGCCACCGCGCGCTGATCGCGGCGGGGGCGCTCTATTATCTCTGGCCGGGCGACCAGTCGCTGGAGGGGCCCGACGAAGATATGCTGCAATGCCGCCTTGTATGCTCATGGGCGACGTCGGCGGAGCAGGTGGACGCCTTCATCGCCACCCTGCGCGGCGCTCTGGCCGCCAAAGCCGCATGATCCCCGGCTGAAAGCCTCTGCATGATCCCCTGCCAGCGCGCGCTGTTCGACATCCCCGCCGATGTCGCCTACCTCAACTGTGCATACATGAGCCCGCTGATGCGCCCGGCGCTGGCGGCGGGTGCGGCGGGCTTGCGCGCCAAGGCGCAGCCGTGGACCATTCCCACCACGGCGTTCTTTCAGGACAGCGACCGCGCCCGCGCCCTGTTCGCGCAGCTGGTGGGGGCGGACGCCGAGGGCGTGGCGCTGGTTCCGGCCGCAAGTTATGGCGTGGCCACCGCCGCGCGCAACCTGAGCGTGCGCGCCGGTCAGCGCATCGTGACGCTCGCCGACCAGTTCCCCTCGCATGTCTATGGCTGGCGCACGGCGGCGAAGGCTGTCGGCGCGGAAGTGGTCGCAGTCGCCCTGCCCGAGGGCGGCGACGCGACGCCGCCGGTGCTGGCCGCCATCGACGACGCCTGCGCCGTCGCCGCGCTGCCGCATGTGCTGTGGACCACCGGCGCAAAGCTCGATCTGGTCGCCATCGGCGCGCGCTGTCGCGAAGTCGGCGCGGCGCTGGCGCTGGACCTGACGCAATCGGCGGGCGCGCTGCCGATAGATTTCGCCGCCGTGCGGCCCGATTTCGCGGTCGCCGCCGCCTACAAGTGGTTGCTGGGGCCGTATGCCACCGGGTTTCTCTACGTCGCCCCGCGCTGGCGCGACGGCGCCCCGCTGGAGGAGACATGGATCGGGCGCGCCGGATCGGAGGACTTCGCGCGGCTGGTGGACTATCGCGACGCCTATCAGCCCGGCGCCCGCCGCTTCGACATGGGCGAGCGCGCCAACTTCGCGCTGATCCCCGCCGCGGTCGCGGCGCTGGAGCAACTGCTGGCGTGGACCCCCGAAGCCATCGCCCGCACGCTGGCGGCAAAGACCGCCGTCATCGCCGAGCGCGCGCGCGCCCTCGGCCTGTCGTCGCCGCCCGAGGGCCTGCGCGGACCGCATTACCTCTCGCTCGCGCTGCCCGAGGGCGCGCCCGCAGGTCTGCCGGCGCTGCTCGCCGCCGAAGGCGTCCACGTCAGCCAGCGGGGCCGCTCGCTGCGCGTCACGCCGCATCTCTATAACGACAACGCCGACGCCGACCGCCTGATCGGCGCGCTGGCGCGGCTGCTGTGAGGCGCCCGTGACCGGCGCGCGCGACCCCGGCGCCTGGGCGCGGCTGATCGTGCTGGGCATGATCTGGGGCGCCAGTTTCATCGCCACCGAGATCGCGCTGGAGGGGTTTCGCCCGCTGAGCCTCGCGGCCGGGCGCATCGCGGTCGCGGCGCTGACGCTGGCGGCGCTGGCCCATGCGCTGGGCCGGGGCCTGCCGCGCTGGCGCGGGCCGCAGGGGCCGCGCATCTGGGGCTTTGCGCTGGCCATCGCGCTGCTCACCAGCGCTGTCCCGTTCAGCCTGCTGAGCTGGGCGCAAACCCATGTCGGCGCCGGGCTGGCGGCGGTGTTCATGGCGCTGTTGCCGCTGATGGTGCTGCCGCTCAGCCATTTCCTGCTGCCCGGCGAGGCGATGACGGCGCGCAAGCTGTTCGGCTTCGCGCTGGGGTCGCTCGGCGTGGCGCTGCTGATCGGGCCGCAGGCGCTGGAGGGCCTCGGCGGCGCCGGGCCGCAGCTTCTGGCCGAGGTCGCCTGTCTGGTGGCGGTGTTCTTCTACGCCTGCGGCTCGCTTGCCGCGAAGAAGGCGCCGAAGGTCGATCCGGTCAGCTTCGGCGCCGCCGCGCTCAGCCTCTCCGCGCTGATCGTGGTCCCGCTCGCGCTGATCGCCGACAGGCCATGGACCCTGCCCGCGCCCGGCTGGGGGGCGGTGGGCGCGGTGGCGGCGCTGGGGCTTTTGCCCACGGCGGCGGCGCAAGTGCTGTTGTTGCAGATCCTCAGCCGCGCCGGACCGCCTTTTCTCAGCCTGGTGAACTTCATGGTGCCGGTCTGGGCGCTTATATTCGCCGTGGCGCTGCTCGGGGAAACGGTCGCGCCGCGCGCGGGCGTGGCGCTGGCGCTGATCTTCGCGGGCGTCGCCCACAGCCAGGGGCTTTTCGCCAGACAGGGAGTCGCGACATGACCAGAATCGCGCTGGCGCTGATGCTGCTCGCCGGACCGCTGATGGCGCAGGAGGCCGCGCCGCCAGGCCCCGCAGTCAGCCCCACAGTCAGCCCCACAGTCAGCCCCACAGTCAGCCCCACAGTCAGCCTCGCTGAGCGCGTCGCGGCGCTGGAGGCGCAGGCGGCGCAGGACGCCGAGACCATCGCCGCCCTGCGCGCGCGCATCGCGCAGGACGCCGACGACGCCCGCGCCCGCGTGCTGAACCTGACGCTGGAGCTGGCCACCCTGCGCAGCCGCGCGACCGAGTTGAGCCGTGATCTGGAGACCGCGCAGCGCGCCGCGACCGATGCGGCGCGGCGGATGCGCGACGCCGCCGACGACGCGCGCGCCCAGCGTCAGCGCGCCGACAAGGCCGAAGCCGACCGCCGCCGGGCGGAGGCCGACCGGCGGCGCGCCGAATCCGACGCGCGGCGCTATCGGGACGCCGCGCGCCGCTGCCGCTGACGCCTCTCAGGCGTTGGCTTCGCGGATCTTGTCGGCGGCTTCCTTGTCGAAGGCGACGCCCTTGTTGGCGAAAAGCTGGTCCATTTCGCCCGACAGCGTCATCTCGGTGATGATGTCGCAGCCGCCGACGAATTCGCCCTTCACATAAAGCTGCGGGATCGTCGGCCAGTCGCTGAACGTCTTGATGCCGTCGCGCACCGCCGCGTCGGCGAGCACGTTCACATCCTTGAAATCGACGCCCATGAAGGTGAGGATCTGGGTGACGCGCGAGGAAAAGCCGCACTGGGGCATGGTCTTGGTGCCCTTCATGAACAGCACCACATCGTTGGCGTCGATGTCGGCCTTGATGGCGGCGTGGGCGGGATCGGTGGTCATGGCTGCTCCGTTCAGGCTGATTCAGGCGGGGGCGCTGGTGGTCAGGGCGAGGGCGTGCAAGGCGCCGCCCATGCGGCCCTTGAGGGCGGCATAGACCATCTGGTGCTGCTGCACGCGGTTCTTGCCGCGAAACGCCTCCGCCGTGACGGTGGCGGCGAAATGATCGCCGTCGCCGGCGAGGTCGCGGATCTCGACCCGCGCATCGGGAAACGCCTCGCGGATCAGGCGTTCGATCTCGGCGGCTTCCATCGCCATGCGCATATTCTCCCGATGCTTTTGGTCAGACAAAGATGTAGAACCAGCCGCGCCGCCGCGCAAGCCGCGTCCGCGCGGCTCGGGCTCAGGCGTCGCCGTCCAGCTCCCGCGCCGGGCTGCGCCGCCTGCGCCGCAGCAGCCACGCGGCGCCCAGCAGATCGACGATCCCCACCAGCAGCCGGTCGATATTGCCGTATTTCGACCGCCCCGCCGCGCGCGGGCGGTCGCTGACGCCGACGGTCTCCACACGATAGCCCTCGCGCAGCATCATCGCGGGCATGAAGCGATGGATGTGATCGAAATACGGCAGCCGCAGATAGGCGTCGCGCGTGAACGCCTTCAGCCCGCAGCCGGTGTCGCTGACGCCGTCCTTCAGCGCCGCGTCGCGGATCGCGTTGGCGAAGCGGGAGCCGAAGCGCTTCCAGCCGGTGTCGCGGCGCTTCAGCCGCTGGCCCTGCACCAGCCCCAAATCCGGGTCGCGCCCCTCCGCCAGCAGCGGCGCCAGCAGCGCAGGCAGTTCGGACGGCGGGTTCTGGCCGTCGCCGTCAAGCGTGGCGATCAGCGCGCCGCGCGCCGCCAGCACGCCGGAGCGGATCGCGGCGGACTGGCCGCAGCTGCGCTCATGGCGGATGCAGCGCACCGCCGCCCCCGCCGCGCGCCGCGCCAGCGCCTCGGATGCGGTGTCGTCGGTCGAGCCGTCGTCCACCACGATCACCTCGAACGCCGCGCCCGCCATCGCCGCGCCGCGCATCGCCGCGAGGATCTCGTCGATCAGCGGGCCGATGCTTTCGCCCTCGTCCTTCGCCGGGACGACGACCGAGATCTGCGGCGGCGCAGCGGTCATTGCGCGCCCACCTGCGCAGGCGGTTGCGCGGCGTCCGGCCCAGCGGCGTCCGGCCCAGCGTCGGCGGGCGCAGCGTCGGCGGGCCCAGCGGCGTCCGGCCCAGCGTCGGCGGGCCCAGCGGCGTCCGGCCCAGCGTCGGCGGGCCCAGCGGCGTCTGGCCCAGCGTCGGCGGGCCCAGCGTCCGGCCCAGCATCGGCGGGCACAGCGTCCGGCGCGCGGAACACACCGTAGGCGGCGGCGCGGAACGGCGCCTCGAAGATCGGCGTCCAGTCGAGCGGCGCGCGGTCCATGCGCGTCACGATGGCGCCCCCCGGGTGCCCGGCGGCCCAGGCGGCGACCGCCTCGGGCGTCATCAGCGGCTCGACGCGCGTGGTCAGCCGGCCTGCGAAGCTGAACTCGCCGTGATAGCGCCCGCCCGCCACCGCCAGCCCCTGCGCCTGCCACGGCGCGATCGCCTGCGCCAGCGGCGTGGGATCATAGAGCGCGCGCATCGCCGGCCCGCCCAGCAGATAGAACACCGCCAGCGCCCCCGGCGCGATCAGCCCCAGCGCCAGCGCGGGGCGCGGAATGCGCAGCACGGCGAAGACCAGCGCCCCGGCAGCCGCCAGCGCGATCAGCGCCGAGGGGATGTCAATGACGAAGCCGCGCGCCGCCGCCTGCCCGATCAGCCCCGTGGCCAGCACCGCGCCGCCCAGCGCCATCAGCGCGACCGGCGCGACCGCCAGCGCGCGCCAGCCCTGCGCCATCGCATGGGCGCCGGCCTGGCGGGCGAGCAGCGCGGCGCACAGCGCGATCTCGGGCAGCAGGTAATGCGGCTGCTTGCCGCTGATCGCAGAAAAGATCGCCAGCGCCGCGCCGATCTGGATCGCGCAGAACCGCGCGCCCTCGTCCGCCCAGAGCCGCCCCGGCGCGAAAGCGCGCAACAGCGGCGTCCACCCCCATGGCCAGATGAACGCCGGAATCAGCGCGAGAAAGAACCAGAACGGCTGACGATGGGCGAAGGAGTCCACCATCCGCCCCGCGCTCTGCCCCCACAGCACCTGATCGCGATACTCCGGCCCGCCGTTCAGGATCGCCGGGACCAGCCACAACGCGGTCAGCGCCAGCCCGGTCAGCACGCCAACGCCGACGCCGCCATACCAGCGCCCCGGCGCGGGCCGCGTCGCGCGCTCGGCCCATAGCGGCATCAGCAGCGCCACCGGCAGCGTGTGCACCAGAATGACCGGCCCCTTGCTGAGCACGCCCAGCGCCAGCGCCGCGCCGAACGCCAGCCACGCAGCCCTGCCGCCGCCGCGCCGCGCCCAGACCAGCGCCATCAGCGCCAGCAGCGTCGCCGCCGTCAGCATGGCGTCGAACGTGGTCAGCGAGGCGAACACGATGAAGACTCCGGTGGTCGCCAGCACCCAGGCCGACAGCGCCGCCGCGTCGGGCGCCTCGGGCCAGAGCAGCCGCGACAGCCGCCACACCAGCAGCACCGAAGCCAGCCCGAACGCGGGCGCCACCAGCCGCGCCGCCAAGCCGGATACTTCGCCCCACGCCGCCCAGACGAGGTTGATCAGCCAGAACAGCAGCGGCGGCTTGTGGCTATAGACGTCGCCGTTCAGATGCGGCGTGAGGTGATCGCCGCCGCGCCACATCTCCCACGCCACCGCCAGATAGCGCGTCTCGTCCACCGGCAGCAAAGGTCGCACCATCACGCCCACCACTGCGGCGCCGCCCAGCGCGGTCAGCGCCGCGAGCACGACGCCCCAGCGGCGGGCGGAGGCCAGCGCGCCCATCAAAGCGTCTCCCCGTCCGGCGCGGGCGCGGCGGCCTTGCCGGACTTGCGGATCAGCACGAGGTTGCGCGCATAGATCAGCAGACCGAACCCCTGCCCGGCGATGAACACCGGATCCTCGCGCCAGACCGCATAGGCGAACAGCGTCACGCCGCCCGCCAGGCTGAACCACCAGAACGCCAGCGGCACCACGCTCGCGCGCTTCATCTCGCTGGCGATCCATTGCACCAGAAACCGCGCCGAGAACAGCGCCTGCCCCAGAAACCCGATGGCGATCCAGATGGTTGCGGACATGACGGCGCCCCCCTCGTCGCTGCACGCGCAGCGTCCCGCCGCAACGGCGGCTTCACCAGACGCCATACAATCCGACGGCGCCGGGGGCAACGCGGGTGTGCGACTCAGCCCCCGGCGGCGGCGATGGCGGGGAGGATCTTTTTCTCCAGATCGTCGTTCTGGATCGGGCCGACGTGCTTGTAGACGATCTCGCCCGCGCTGTTGATGACGAAGGTCTCCGGCACGCCATAGACGCCCCATTCAACCCCCGCGCGCCCGGTCTTGTCCACGCCGATCAGCGCATAGGGGTCGCCGAGGTCGCCCAGAAAGCGCCGTGCGTTGGCGGGTTCGTCGCGATAGTTGACGCCGTGCACCGTGACGCCGCGCGCCTTCAGCGCCATCAGGAACGGATGCTCCACCCGGCACGGTCCGCACCAGCTCGCCCAGACGTTGACCAGCTTCACCCCCGGCGCGGTCAGCGCGGCGTGGTCGAGCGGCGGCTGGCCCTCGTTGAGCGGCGGCAGCGTCATCACCGGCGCCGGGCGGCCGATCATCGTCGAGGGCAACGTGTTGCGCTGATAGCCGAACATCGTAGTGGCGATCAGATAGCCCGCCAGCATCGCCGCCAGCGCCAGAAAGATCGCCAGCGGGACGAAGCGCGACCAGCCGCCGCCCTTGCCCTCGGTCGCGTCGCTCATCGCCGCTCCTCGCCATAGCGGCGCGGCTCCAGCGCCTCGAGCTCGCGCCGGGCGCGGCGCGACGCAAGCGCGCTGAACGCCGCCAGCGCCCCCAGCACCACCACCGTCACCGCGTAGGCCGCGATCACATAACCCCAGTGCGCGCCTTCCTCCAGCATCAGGCGGCCTCCTGCGCCGCGCGCGCCATGCGCAGCGCGCGGGCGCGGCGCAGGCGGATCTCGGTGCGCGCGCGCAACAGCACCAGCGCGATGAAGAAGGCGTAATAGCCCGCGATGGTCGCGATCAGCGGCCAGAAGAACACCGGCGCCACGTTGGTCTCGGCGTCCATCGACAGCGTCGCGGGCTGGTGCAGCGTCTGGTCACCGAAAATCTCGACCGCGTAGCGCGACATGAAGGCGAACACCACGCCGGTCAGGCACAGCACCGCCGACAGGTCCGCCGCCTTGTCGGGGTCGTCGATCGCCGCCCAGAGGCCGATATACCCGAGGTAGAAGAACAGCATGATCAGGATCGAGGTCAGCTTGGGGTCCCAGACCCACCAGGTTCCCCAGGTCGGCTGCCCCCAGATCGCGCCGGTCAGGATCGCCGCCAGCGTCAGCCCGGCGCCGATGGGCGCGGCGGCCTTGGCGACCAGAAACGACACGTGGTGGCGCCGCACCAGCCCGACCACCGAGGCGACCGCCATGATGAAGTAGATGTTGATCGCCATCATCGAGGCGGGAACGTGCACATACATGATGCGCACCGTCTCGCCCTGCTGATAATCGGCGGGCGTGAAGAACAGCCCCCATGTCGCGCCGCCGACGATCAGCAGCGCGGCAAGACCCGCCGCCCACGGCAGGATCGCGCCCGACAGACGCATGAACTCGGCGGGGTTCGCGTATCGCCAGATCGACATGAGAATTGATCTAGCGATCCGCGCCGGTTTCGGCAACCGCGCGACTCAGCGCATGTTGACGCGCAGCGCCGCAGCCGCCGCGAACGGCCCCAGCGCCGCGCTCAGCAGCGTGACCGCCCCCAGCAGCATCAGCGGCGGCGCCGGGTCCAGCCCCACCGCGGCGCGCTCCACCGCCCGCGCGCCCAGCACCAGCGCAGGCAGATACAGCGGCAGCACCAGCAGCGACAGCAGCAGGCCGCCGCGCCGCACCCCGACCGTCAGCGCCGCGCCCACCGCGCCGATCAGGCTCAGTCCTGGCGTGCCCGCCGCCAGCGCCGCCATCAGCGGCCAGAAAGCCGGCCCCGGCAGGTTCAGCGTGATCGCCAGCACCGGCGCGGCGGCGATCAGCGGCAGACCGGTGGTGATCCAGTGCGCGCAGGCCTTGAGCGCGACCACCGCCTCCAGCGGCAGCGGCGACAGCGCCAGCAGATCCAGCGAGCCGTCCTCGAAATCCGCTTGGAACAGCCGGTCGAGCGACAACAGGCACGCCAGCAGCGCCGACACCCAGATCACGCCGCCTGCGATCCGGCCCAGAACCCCGGCGTCCTGCCCCACGCCCAGCGGCGTCAGCGTCGCCACCAGCAGGAAGAACGCCACCCCCATCGCGCCGCCGCCGCCGATGCGCAAAGCCAGCGCGACATCGCGCCGCAGGAGCGCCAGCGCGCCCTTCATGACCACGCCTCGCCGAGAAACGGGTCGTCTGCGGCGGGCGCGGCGGCCTGCGGCGGCGCCATCTCGATGCGCGGCCCGCCCTCCAGCCCCAGCGGAGCGTGGGTGGCGGCGATGGCCAGCCCGCCGCCGGCCAGATGCGCGCGCACCACATCGGCGAACACCGCGACCGAGGCGACGTCCAGCGACACCGTCGGCTCATCCAGCAGCCACAGCGGCCGCCCCGCCACCATCAGCCGCGCCAGCCCCAGCCGCCGCTTCTGCCCCGCCGAGCAATAGACGGCGGGCAGGTCGGCGATGCGGCTCAGGCCAAAGGTCTCCAGCGCCGCCGCCACGGCGCCGCCGCCATGAAGCCGCGCCCAAAGGTCGAGGTTGTCGATGACGCTCAGTTGCGGCTTCACCGCGTCCAGATGCCCGGCGTAGGCGACAAGCTGCTGAAACCCCTCGCGATCCTGCGCCAGAGACACCGCGCCCAGCCGCGCCGCCCCCGTCTGTGGCGGGATCAGCCCGGCCAGCACCCGCAGCAGGCTCGACTTGCCCGCGCCGTTCGGCCCGGTCAGCAGCGCCGCCTCGCCCGCGCGCACGGTGAAGCCCACGCCCGCGAACACGCGGCGCCCCGCGCGCGCGCAGGCCAGATTCTCGACTGACAAATCCATCGCGCCGTCATAGCGGCGGCGGCGGCGCGGCGAAAGCGTCCGCGTCGGCTCACGCGCCGCTCACGTTCGCTTGACGCAACGTAAGCTGGTATGATGTCGAAAGGACACGCGAAACTGCGCGTCCTGTGCCAAGGGAGGACGCCATGGCCGACAAGAAACGCCGCCACGAAGCCGCCGATCCGCAGCAGGAAAACCCCAACGATCCGATCTTCGTGCCGGATCTCTCGAAAGTTCCCGGCCTCGCCAAGGAAGGCAAGTTCGAGCGCGCCGTCGCAGGCGAGATCGACTTTCATGAGGTCTATGAATCGATCTGCGGCGTCACCGACGACAGCCAGGACGTCGAGATGTATGACGGGACGCTGGGCGTCACGCAGGCGTTCGTGAACACCCACCAGCGCCCGGTGGGCGTGCTGCGCTGGAACAGCAATCTCGGCTCGATCTACAGCAACCCCGGCAACGTGGCCGGCGTGCGCTGGTGCACCGGGACGCTGATCGCGGACGATCTGTTCCTCACCGCCGGCCACTGCTTCGACCAGACCGGCGGCGGCTGGAACCGCCCGCGCGTCAACGGCACCACCAACATCATTCCGCCCGAAGAAATCGCCACCAACATGAGCGTGGAGTTCGACCATCAGCGCAACGCGGCGGGCGTGCTCAAGACGCCGGTCTCGGTGGCGGTGGTCGAGCTGGTGGAATACCGCCTCGGCGGGCTGGACTTCGCCATCGCGCGGCTGGCGGGCGCGCCCGGCCAGACCTGGGGCGTCACCCGGCTGGCCTCGATCGACGCCAATGTGGGCGACATGCTGTGCCTGATCCAGCATCCGGCGGGCGCCCCCAAGCGCATCGAGGCCGGGCCGCTCACCAGCTTCGACGGCGACCGCATCCGCTACAACAACATCGACACGCTGGGCGGCAGCTCCGGCTCGGGGATCCTGCGCGCGCTCGACGGCTGTCTGGTCGGCGTGCACACCAACGGCGGCTGCAACGCGGCGATGACCGGCTCGAACTTCGGCGTGCGCGTCGGGCGGCTGCTGGAGGTCAGCCCCACGCTTCAGGGCCTGCCCAAGCACACCAACCCGGCGCTCGACGCCATCGCGACCGCCATCGTGCCCGACCGTTTGACCAGCACCGTGCGCGACCGGCTCACGACGCCGGCCGCCGACCGCCTGACGACGGTGCTGCGCGACCGGCCGACCTCGGTGCTGGCCGACCGGCCGACCTCGGTGCTCGCCGACCGCTTCACCCTGGCCAGCCGCGATTTCCGCACCTCGCCGCTGGCCGACAGGCGCGGCACGGCGAACAAGGCGCTCGACGACCGCAAGGCGGGCGCGCTCGACAAGCAGTTCTCCGACCGCAAGACGCCGGGGCTGGATGCGCAGTTCGACCCCGCAGGCGGCGCGGTGATCAACCCCGCGATCAACCCGGGCGTGCTGGCGCGCGGCGTGCAGCCCTTCGTGCTGGCCACGCCGCATCACGCGCCGGGCGCAGGCGGCGAGGCTGCGGAGGCCGAGACCGAAGCCGAGGCCTATGAGGAGGCGCTGGCCCGGCTGGAGATCGCCATGGAGGTGCTGAGCGAGCAACTGGCGCAGATGCAGGCGGAGCATGAGGCGCTGGCGGCGGAATACAGCGAGATGATGGGCCAATAGCGCCCATCCCGCGACGCGCGCCCCAAACGACTACGCAGCCCCGGCCCGGCGCCGGGGCCGCCCTTTCGCCCGCCCGATCCGCCACAGGAGCACCCCATGATCTTCATCATCTCCGGCCATGAGGACGTTCACGCTCAGGCCGTGCTCGCCGCGCTGACGCGCGACGGCGCCGAGGCGCAGGTGATCGACCTGCGCGCCTTTCCCCGCGACGCCGCGCTCAGCCTCGGTTTCGGCGGCGACGACGACGCGCGCACCCTGTCTCTGGACGGCGAGCGCCACGATCTGCGCGCGGTGCGCGCGGTATGGTGGCGCAGGCCGCAGCCCTATGGCGTCGATCCCGCGATCACCGACCCCGCCGCCCACAACTTCGTGGTCCACGAATGCCACGAGGCCATCGAGGGGCTGTGGCGCAGCCTCGACGCGACATGGATCAACGACCCCGCCCGCGACGACGCCGCCGCGCGCAAGGTGTGGCAACTCGATGTGGCGCGCGCCTGCGGCCTCGCCATCCCGCGCACGCTGATCACCAACGACCCCGCCCGCGCGCGCGCCTTCGCCGGGGCGATGGGCGACGGGCGCACGATCTACAAGGCGTTTCAGGGCAGCGAGGACGCCTGGCGCGAGACGCGGCTGCTCAAGCCCGGCGAACTGGACCGGATCGACCTCGTGCGCCACGCGCCGGTGATCTTTCAGGAATACGTCCCCGCCGACGCCGACCTGCGCGTGACGGTGGTCGGCGACCGCATCTTCCCCGCCGCGATCCGCAGCCGCGAGGGCGCCTATGCGGTGGACTTCCGCATGGACATGGCCGGCGCGCGGATCGAGCCCTGCGCCCTGCCCGCCCCGGTCGAGACCGGCCTGCGCCGCCTGATGGCGCGGCTCGGTCTAGTCTATGGCGCGATCGACCTGCGCCGCACGCCCGACGGCGCGCATGTCTTTCTGGAGATCAACCCGTCGGGACAGTGGCTGTTCGTCGAGGACCAGACCGGTCAGCCGATCGCGCAGGCGCTGGCCGACGCGCTGGCCAAAGCGGATCGCGGCGCGGCGGCGCAGCGCAGCGCCGCCTGACGGGCGCGCCTCAGTTGAGGCGCGCGCCAACCTCGGCGATGGCGGCGTCGATGCGCGCGCTGGCGGCGTCCGGCGTCAGCGAGGCGCGGATCACGTCGGTCGCCGCGGCCACGGCGACCGCGACCGCGCGGTTCTTCACGTCGCGCATCGCCGCGTTCTCGGCGGCGGCGATCTGGTCGGCCGCGGCGCGCAGACGGCGGTCGATGGCGCGCGCAAGCTCCTTCTTCGCTTCCTCGGAGGCGACGACGGCGTCCTGCTTCGCGCGGGCCACGATGTCGGCGGCGAGGCCCTCGACCTCCTTGTGCCGCCGCTCGAACCCGGCGAGCAGAGTCTGCGCCTCCTCACGCAGGCGCTTGGCGTCCTCAAGCTCGGAACGGATGCGCGCCGCGCGCGCGTCGAGCGCGCCCAGAATGAAGCCGTGAACGTTGTAACGCCACAGGATCGCGAAGAACAGAACGAAGCTGATCGCGACGACGATGTAGGTGTCGTAAAGAAACGCCATCCCCGCCTCCTACTGCTGCAAACGCGCGGCGACGGCGTCGCGCACCGCCCCCGACGCGGCGGCGCCCGGCGTGAACGCCTCGACCAGCGCGGCGGCGGCGTCCTGCGCCACGGCTTCGACATTGGCGAGCGCGCTCTCGCGAATTTCGCCGATCCGCTTTTCCGATTCGGCGGCGCGCGCGGCGATCTCGGCGTCGGCCTTGGCGATGGCGGCGTCGAGCTCCTTCTGCACCTCCGCCCTGGCGGCGGCGGCGATCTCCTGCGCCTTCGCCTTGGCGGCGGCCAGCGCGGCGTCGTAATCCTTCTCGGCCTGCAGCGCGCGGCGGCGGAACTCGGCTGCGCGATCCAGATCGTCCTCGATGGCGTCGTGCCGTTCCTCGATCGCCGAGGCGATGCGCGGCAGCGCGATGCGGCTGAGCACGAAATACAGCGTCACCAGCGCGACGATCAGCCAGAATATCTGGCTGGGGAATGTCGCGAAGTCGAGCTGCGGCATGCCGATGGAAGCGGCCTCGCCGCCGTGGGCTGGTTCAGCCATGACGTTCTCCACGGAACCCTGAACGCCGCGCGGTCGTCACGCGGCAATGCCGCCGCGTTCTCACGCGGCGGCGCACCGGTCGGAAGATGTCAGACCGCGAACAGCAGCAGCATCGCGACGACGAGGCCGAAGATGCCGAGCGCCTCGGCGAACGCCATGCCGATGAACAGCGTGGCGGTCTGCTCCTTGGCGGCGGCGGGGTTGCGCAGGGCGCCGGACAGGAAGTTGCCGGCGACATGGCCGACGCCGATGCCGGCGCCCGCCATCGCGAGGCAGGCCAGACCGGCGCCGATGTACTTGCCGAGGGCGGCTGCTGCTGCGAGTTCCATGAGATGCTCCTTGGGGAAGACTGGATCGAAGGGTGGGTAGAGACGGGCGCGCCCGCGCCGCGCCATGCGGATCAGTGCATGTGCAGCGCGTCGTTGAGATAGACCACGGTGAGGATCGCGAAGACATAGGCCTGGATGCCGGCGACAAGAAATTCGAACGCGGTCAGCCCGACCATGGCCGCGACCGGGATCACCCCGAACACGCCCAGCACGCCGACGAACCCCGCGAACACCTTCAGCACCGCGTGGCCCGCCAGCATGTTGGCGCCGAGACGGATCGAGTGGCTGACGGGGCGGACGAAATACGAGATCAGCTCGATGATCATCAGCACCGGCCGCAGCGCGGGCGGCGCGTCCTGGGGCCAGAAGAAGCCAAGGAAATGCGTCCCGTGCTTGACGAAACCGATCGTGGTCACCGTGATGAAGACCGCCAGCGCCAGAAAACCGGTCACCGCGATGTGGCTGGTGACGGTGAAGGCGTAGGGCACCATCCCGATCATGTTGGAGAACAGCACGAACAGGAACAGGGTGAAGATGTAGGGGAAATACTTCATCCCCTCCTCGCCCGCGATGTCGGTGACCATCTGGCGCACGAAGCCATAGATCATCTCGCCGACCGATTGCAGCCGCGACGGCACATGGTTGCGGCCCGGCGTCGCGCCCAGCAGCAGCAGCGAGATCGCCGCGACCACGATGGCCATCCACAGGGTCGAGTTGGTGATCGAGAACAGTCCGATCTCGCCGCCGAACAGCGGTTTGACCAGAAACTGGCTCATCGGGTCGATATGCATTTCGCCGGGAGCGCCCGCCACGTTCTCAGCCCCTCGTCCTGTCGCCGCTTGCGGCGTTTGTTCCCTCGCCGCCACCGGCGGCGTCACCCGCGCCGCGGCGCGTCACCTCGTCGCCGGAGCGGATCATCACGCGCACCCCGGCCGCGAAGCCGAACAGCGTGAACAGGATGAGAAACAGCGGCAGCGCGCCTGTCACGCTGTCTATCCCCCACCCGATCGCCGCCCCGAGCAGGACGCCGACCACCAGCTCCGTCACCATCCGCCACGCAAGCGAGGCGGCGTTGAACTTGTCGGCGCCCGCGCTGCGCTTTGGTTTGCGCGCGTCGCGCAGCGCGGCGATGTCGGCCTCCAGCGCGACCAGCCGATCCTTTTCAGTATCGGCGACCATGCGTCATCCCCATCGGCGCTGCGTCGGCCCCGTCGAAAGTCGGCGCAACTTACGGAGGGCGCCGCAGTGCGTCAAGCGCGCAAAAACCCGTCCGCGTTCGACGGTTCCGCCTCAGCCCGCCATCTCCGCCGCCAGCGCCAGATCGACCGAAACAAGCTGGCTGACGCCCGGTTCCGCCATGGTCACGCCGAACAGCCGGTCCATCCGGCTCATCGTCACCGCATGGTGAGTGATGACGAGGAATCGCGTGTCGGTGCGGCGGGTCATCTCGTCGAGCAGGTCGCAGAACCGGCCCACGTTGGCGTCGTCGAGCGGCGCGTCCACCTCGTCCAGCACGCAGATCGGCGAGGGATTGACCAGAAACACCGCGAAGATCAGCGCCAGCGCGGTCAGCGTCTGCTCGCCGCCCGACAACAGCGACAGCGCGGCGAGTTTCTTGCCCGGCGGCATCGCCATGATCTCCAGCCCCGCCTCCAGCGGATCGTCGCTCTCCACCAGCGCAAGCTGCGCCTCGCCGCCGTTGAACAGATGGGTGAACAGCTCGCGGAAGGTGGCGTTCACCGCGTCGAAAGCCGCCAGCAGCCGCGCGCGCCCCTCGCGATTGAGCTCCGCGACGCCATGGCGCAGGCGGGCGATGGCGGCCTCGAGGTCGTCCTTTTCACCCGCAAGCTGCGCGCGCTCGGCCTCGACCTCCGCCGCATCCTGTTCGGCGCGCAGGTTGACCGCGCCCAGCGCCTCGCGCTGGCGCCGCAGCCGGGCGACATCGACCTCCGCCGCCTCCGGCGCGGGGATCGCGTCGGCGCCCAGCAGCGCCAGCGCCGCCGCCGCGCCTTCGGGGAAAGCCTCGGCCAGCCGCGCCTCGGCCTCCGCCGCGCGCGCGGCCTCCGCCTCCAGCAGCGCCTCGCGCCGGGCGCGGGCCTCGCGCGCCTCCGACGCCGCGCGCTCGGCGGCGCGCTCGGCTGCCTCGGCCGCGCGCAGCCGCGCCTCGCCCGCCGCCAGCGCGTCCTCCGCCGCCGCGCGCCGGGCGGCGGCGGCGGCCTGCGCTTCGCCCAGCCGCGCCAGCGCGGCGGCGGCGGCGGCGGGTTCGGCGGCGGCGGCTTCGGCCTCGGCGCGGGCGCGCGTCAGCCGCTGCGCAAGCTCGCCCGCGCGCTTTTCGGCGCTGGAGAGCCGCGCGGCCCAGCCCTCGCGCTCCTTGCGCGCCGCGCCCTGCCGCCGCTCGCGCGCCGCGTCGCGGCGGCGCAGCTCCTCCACCGCCGCGCGCGCGGCCAGCATCTCGGCGCGCGCGCTCTCCACCTCGCGGCGCAGCGCCTCGGCCTGCGTCTTGGCCGCCGCCGGATCGCCGGTCGCCGCCTGCGCCGCCTGCGCCGACTGCGCCGCCTCGTCGGCCAGCGCCGCGTCCTCGGCTTTGGCGGCGCGCACCGCCTCCAGCGTCTCCAGCCGCCCCCCGGCCAGCGCCAGCGCGGCGTCGGCCTGATCGGCGGCGCGGGCGCTGGCGGCGGCCTCCTCATCGGCGCGGCGGCGGGCGGCGCGGGCGGCGGCGTCGGCCTCCGCCGCGTTCGCAAGCCCGGCGCGGGCGGCCGCGTGCGCCGCCGTCGCGGTCTGCGCGCGCGATTCGGCGCCGGTCAGCGCGGCGCGCAAGTCGTCGAGCCGGTTCTTCTGCGCCAGCCGCGCCGCCGCCGCGCTGGGCGCCGCGCCCGCGCGCAGGCGCAGGCCGTCCCAGCGCCACAGATCGCCATCAAGGCTCACCAGCCGCCAGCCCGGCGCCAGCGTGGCGTGCAGCGCATCGCCCGCCGCGCGCGTCGTCAGCGCCACCCGCGCCAGGCGCCGCGCCAGAAGCGGCGGCGCCGTCACATGGGGATCGAGCGATTCGGCGCCGCCGAGCGGCGCGGCGGCCTCGTCGTAAGGCGCAAGCGCAGCCCAGCCGCCGCCGTCGCCCGCAGCGGGCGGCTGCGCCAGATCGTCGCCCAGCGCGGCGCCCAGCGCCGCCTCATAGCCCGGCGCGGCGCGCACCTGCTCCAGCACCTGCGCGCCCGATCCCGCCGCGCGCGCCAGCAGCTTCTCGACGCCGGCGACCTCGGCGCGCAGCGCCGCCGCCTCGCCGCCCGCCTCCGACGCCGCGCCGCGCGCGGCCGCCTCCGCCGATTGCGCCTGCGCCCGCGCCGCCTCGGCCGCTGCGCAGGCGGCGTCGGCCTGCGTCGCCGCCGCGCGCGCCGCATCGCTGCGGGCGCGCGCCGCTGCGGCGGCGTCGCCAAGCCCGCCCATCTGCGCCGCCAGCGCGTCAACCGCAGCGACCGCTTCGGCGGCGGCGCGCGCGGCGCGCTCATGCGCCGCCCGCGTCTCGGCGGCGCGCTTTTCCGCCGCCGCGCGCTGCGCGGCGATCCGCGCCGCGTCAGCCGCGGCGTTCTCCAGCGCCGTCTCGCGCTCCGCCAGCCGCGCCGCCGCCGCGCGCGCAGTCTCGGCGGCGCTTGCGAGGCTCGCGTCGTGGCCTTCGCGGGCGCGGGCGATCTCGGCGATCTCGGCGTCGAGCCGGGACAGGCTGTCGGCGGCGTCGGCGTTGAGCTGACCCTCGCGTTCGGCGTCGGCTTCAAGCTGGGCGACGCGCTGCGCCGTCGCGCGCACCGCCTCCGCCGCCTGCGCCGCGCGGGCGTCGAGCTGTTCGCGCTCCAGCGTCAGCCGCTGAGCCACGGCGGCGGCGACGGCGGCCTCCTCGCGCAGCGGCGGGGCCGCCGCCTCGGCCGCGGCCCGCGCACGACCGGCCGCTGCGGCTTCGGCCTGCGCCACGCCCGCCGCGCGCGCCGAGTCGGTCAGCGCGGCGTCGGCGGCGGCGCGCGCCGCGTCCGCCTCGCGCCAGCGCGCCGCCAGCAGCGCCAGCTCCGCGCGGCGCAGCGCCTCGGCCACGGCGCGATAGCGCTGCGCCTCGCGCGCCTGCCGCGCCAGCTGCGCCAGCCGCGCCTGCAGCGCGTCGAGCACCTCATCGACATGGGCGAGGTTGCGCGCGGCGGCGCCGAGCTTCAGCTCCGCCTCGTGGCGGCGCTGGTGCAGGCCCGAGACGCCCGCCGCCTCCTCCAGAATCGCCCGCCGCGCGACCGGTTTCGCGTTCACCAGCTCCGAGATCCGCCCCTGCCGCACCAGCGCGGGCGAGTGCGCGCCGGTGGCGGCGTCGGCGAACAGCATCCGCACGTCGCGCGCGCGCACCTCGCGCCCGTTCAGCCGGTAGGCAGAGCCTGCGTCGCGCGCGATCCGGCGCGCCACCTCGATCTGGTCGGCGTCGTTGAAGCCGACCGGCGCGCGGCGGGCGGAATTGTCAAGCGTCAGCGCCACTTCGGCGTAGGCGCGCGCCGGGCGACTGGCGGCGCCCGCGAAGATCACGTCCTCCATGCCCGTTCCGCGCATCGCCTTGGCGGAACTTTCGCCCATCACCCAGCGAATCGCCTCGAGCAGGTTGGACTTGCCGCAGCCGTTCGGCCCCACCACCCCGGTCAGCCCGGACGCGATGGGAATCTCCGTGGCGTCCACGAAGCTCTTGAAACCCTGAAGCCTCAGCCTGACGAACCTCACGCGGCGCAGTCCTCGCCCTGTTCAACCGCAAGGTGCAAGGCGGCGCGCGCGCTGTCAACGCCGCGCGCGCAGATGTGGCGGGCGGGGGCGCGGGCGCCCCCAGATGTTGCGCCGCTCAGAGGTGCTTGTCGATCAGCGCCGAGAACGCCGCCACGCTCATGGCGCCGGTCGCCTTTTCGCCGTTGATGATGAAGGTCGGCGTCGAGGTCACGCCGTCGGCGGTGGCGTTGGTCTGAAAATCGGCCACCAGCCGGTTGAGCAGCGCCTCGTCGGTGAGACATGCCTGCATCCGCTCCGCAGGCAGGCCGCCCAGCCGCCCGATGCGCTGAAGCTCGCCCACGATGTCGTCGCTGCGCGCCCATTCCCGCTGTCTGCCGAACAGTTGCGTCAGATAGCCGAAAAACGGCCCCTCGCCGCCGCAACGCGCGATCATCGACGCCCACAGCCCGTATTGATCGAAATAGACGTCGCGAAAGATGAAGCGCACCTTGCCGGTATCGACGTATTCCTGCTTGATGCTTGGCCAGGTTTCCTTGTGAAACGTGGCGCAGTGCGGGCAGGTCAGCGAGGCGTATTCGATCACCGTGACCGGCGCAGCGACATCGCCGAGCGCCATGTCGCCGACGGCGTAGCCCCTCGCGGCGAGATCGTCTTCGCTGGCGGTCGCGGGCGCGGCCAGCGCGGCGAACGTCAGCGCCAGAAAGGCGCGGCGGCTGGGGGCGGTGAAGTGCATCGGCGTCAGCTCCTCATGCGTGCGGCCCGGGCCGCTTTGCGGCGGATGTTGGCCTCCAGCCGCGCCAGAGCGGCGCGCAGACCGTCGTCCTGAACCCCGGATATATCGGGTGAGGCGGGCATGTCGAGCGGCGGCGGGTCGTCGAACGCCGCCTGCGCCCCGGCGAACCCGCCCGCGCCGCCCGCGATCTGCACCACGCGGATGCGCGATATGGCGCGGTAGCCATAGACCTGATTCACCCGCTCGATGATCTGCGGCGCCATGTGCGCCACCTCGGTCGCGCGGGCGCCGTCGGCCTCCAGCACCAGCGTCGCGCCCAGCCCTGCGTCCTTGCCGCGATAGCCCACCTTCACCGGACGGCAGCTTTGCGCGAACTCCGCGCCCGCCACGCTGGGCCAGTCGGTGAGCAGGCGGTGCTCGGCGAAGCCGCGCGGCGCGCCTGCGGCGCGGGTCAGCGGCGCTGCGATCACGCTGACGCGGGCGAATCCGCGCATACGGCGCTTGCCGCCGGGGCCGGGAGCGCCATGCTGCGCGCTCATGATGCAGAATCCTTGTCCATCGCCCGCCATCCTGCCCGCGCCGCGCGTCGGCGTCGAGCGTGCGCGCGCAGGGTCCGCATGACCGGCCCCGACCCCGCCGCGCTGCTGGCCTGGTACGACCGCGCCGCGCGGCGGCTGCCGTGGCGCACGCCGCCCGCCGACCGCGCGGCGGGCGCGCGGCCCGATCCCTATCATGTCTGGCTGTCGGAGGTGATGCTGCAACAGACCACGGTCGCGACCGTGGGCCCATACTTCGCCCGCTTCATCGCGCGCTGGCCGACCGTTCAGGCGCTGGCGGCGGCGGCGCGCGAGGATGTGCTGGGGGAATGGGCGGGGCTTGGATACTACGCCCGCGCGCGCAACCTGCACGCCTGCGCGCAGGCGGTGGCGGCGCTGGGGGCGTTTCCCGACACGGAGGACGCCCTGCGCGCTCTGCCCGGGCTCGGCCCCTACACCGCCGCCGCCGTCGCCGCCATCGCCTTCGACCGCCGCGCGGTGGTGGTGGACGGCAATGTGGAGCGGGTGGTCGCGCGGCTTTTCGCCATCGAGACGCCGCTGCCCGAGGCCAAGCCCGCGATCCGCGCCCATGCCGCGCGGCTGACGCCCGCCGCGCGCCCCGGCGATTTCGCGCAGGCCATGATGGACCTCGGCGCCACGCTGTGCACGCCGAAGCAGCCCGCCTGCGCGCTGTGCCCGTGGCGCGACGCCTGCGCCGCGCGCGCGGGCGGCGCGCCCGAGACGCTGCCGCGCAAGCGCCCGAAGCCCGCCAAGCCGCACCGGCGCGGCGCGGCTTTCGTGGCGCTGCGCGCCGACGGCGTGGTGCTGGTGGAGACGCGCCCCGACGCGGGCCTGCTGGGCGGCATGTCCGGCCCGCCCTGCACCGACTGGACCGAAGCCGGGCCGGACGCCGCCGCGCTGGCCGCCGCCGCGCCGCTGGCCGCCGACTGGCGCGACGCGGGCGCCGAGGCGCGCCATGTCTTCACCCATTTCACCCTGTCGCTGCGGGTGCTGGCGGCCGAGGCGCCGCCCGGCGCGCAACCGCTGCGCGGCCGCTTCATCCCGCTGGAGCAGGCGCGCCGCGCCGCCCCCACCGCGCTGCGCAAGGCGCTCGACATCGCCGCGCCGCCCCGGACTCCGAAGGCGGGCCGTTAGCGGCGCAGGCCGGCGCCGGCGCGCGCCCGGAGAAAACGAGCGACAAGCGCGAGCGCGTGAAAAATAGTTCTTGCAACAAATAAAAATTCACACACCCGATGCGCGCGGGTGACACGACAGGGAGCGGCCGCCGGTGCGAAAGCCTGCCGCTCTGCGCCATGAGCCGATGGACGACGCCGACATCGCGACGCGCGCAGCGTGGCCGCATTACGCGGGCGGCATGACCCAGAGCGCCATCGCCGAACGGTTCGGCATCCCGGTCACCCGCGCCCACCGCATGATCGCCCGCGCCGCGAAGAACGGGCTGATGCGCGTGTTCGTGGACGCCTCGGTGGCGGGCTGCATCGCGCTTGAGAAGCGTCTGACCGCGCGGTTCGGCCTGAAGGCCTGCACCGTGGCGTCTGACCTCGGCGAGACCGGCCCGATGCCGCTGCGCGCGCTGGGGCTGGCGGGGGCGACGCTGTTGCTGGCGATCCTCGAGCGCGGGGCGCATCGCGCGATCGGCGTCGGCCACGGCTCGACCATGGCGGCGATGGTGGAGGCGCTGCCCGCCTGCGCGGCGCCCGGCGTGCAGTTCGTCTCGATGCTCGGCGGGCTGACCCGCCGGTTCGCCGCCACCCCTTATGACGTGATCCAGAAACTGGCGAAAAAGACCGGCGCGGAGGCGTTCCTGATGCCTGCGCCGATGTTCGCCAACTCCCTCGCCGACAAGCAGGTGCTGCTGGCGCAGCCGGGGCTGGCGGAGATCATGCGCACCATCGACGCGGCGACGGTCTGCATTCTGGGGATCGGCGCCGTGGACATGGAGGGCGGCATCGCGCGCGCCAACGTGGTCGACGCCGAGACCTCGCTGCGCGCGGCGCGCGGGCCGAGGTGCTGGGGAAGTTTCTCGACGCCTCCGGCGCGCTGATGTCCACGCCCTGCGACGACCGCGTGATGGCGCCGGATCTTTTCGCGTTGAAGGGGCGCGAGGTCTGGGCCGCGGCGGGCGGCCCGACCAAGGCCGCCGCCCTGTCCGCCGCGCTGAAACGATGAAGCCCGGCGCGATCTTCGTCAACACCGCGCGCGGGCCGATGGTGGACTACGCCGCGCTTTACGACGCGCTCGCCTCCGGCCATCTTCGTGGCGCGATGCTGAAGACCTTCGCGGTGGCGCCCGCGCCGCCGGACTGGGATTTGCTGAAACTGCCCAACGTGACGCTGACGCCGCATATCGCGGGCGCGTCGCTGAAAACCGTGAAGATCGCCGCCGCGCAGGCGGCGGAGGACGTGCGCCGTCACCTCAGCGGCGCGCCGCCGCGCAACCCGTGCTGAAAACAGGATCGAGACCGATGAAGAAAGAAGAACGCGCCCTGCGCGAGCAGATCATCGAGAAATGCCGCTGGATGAACGCCTCCGGGCTGAACCAGGGCACCTCGGGCAATATCTCGGCGCGCTATGGCGACCGGATGCTGATCTCGCCCTCGGCGACGCCCTACGACGCGATGGAGCCGGAAATGATCGCCTCGATGCCGATCGACGGCGATTATGGCGCCTGGGAGGGGCCGCTCAAGCCCTCGACCGAGTGGCGCTTTCACCTCGACATCCTGCGCACCCGGCCCGAGGTCGGCGCCGTGGTGCACACCCACTCGACCTACGCCACCGTGCTCGCCATCGCACGCAAGCCGATCCCGGCCTGCCACTACATGATGGCGGCGTTCGGCGGCATGGACATCCGCTGCGCCGACTACGCCACCTACGGCACCGAGGCGCTGTCACGCCACGCCATCGCGGCGCTGGAGGGGCGCACCGGCTGTCTGCTGGCCAACCACGGCATGATCGCCACCGGCGCCAGTCTCGACAAGGCGATGTGGCTGGCGGTCGAACTCGAGACCATCGCCAGGCAGTATTACATGACGCTGCTGATCGGCGGGCCGGTGCTGCTGGACGAGGCCCAGATCGCCGACACGGTGAAGTCCTTCGGCTCCTACGGCCTTCAGGACGCGCCGAAGAAGGGCAAGGGAAAAAAGGCGGCGTGACCGCCTTCGCCCGCCTGCGCGCCGTCTCCGCCCGGCTGGGCGCGGCGCCGCTTCAGGTGCAGGGCGCGGGCGGCAACACCTCGCTCAAGGCGGACGGAGCCATGTGGATCAAGGCGTCGGGAACCAGGCTGGCGGAGGCGGCGACGCGCGACATCATGGTTCCGGTCGATGCGGCGGGGGCTGCTGAAGGCCGTGGAGCACGGCGACCCGGCGTGCGAAAGCGCGCTCGCCCACATGCCGCAGGGCGAGAGCGAAAGCCTGCTCCGCCCCTCGATCGAGACCACGCTGCACACCGTGATCCCCGCGCCGGTGGTGATCCACACCCACTGCGTGGCCACCATCGCCACGGCGATGCGCGCCGACGCCGCCGGGGCGACGGCTTCGCGGCTGGGCGATCTGGGCGCGATCCATGTGCCCCACGTCAAGCCGGGGCTGGCGCTGGCGCAGGCGATCCGCGCGCGGCGGCGCCCCGAGACGCGCGTGGTGGTGCTCGGCAGTCACGGGCTGATCGCCTGCGGCGAGACCTGCGCCGGGGCGGAGGCGCTGTTGCGCGAGGTCTCGCGCCGTCTTGAGCCGGAGGTTCCCGCGCAGGACGGCGCCGCGCCGGGCCTTGCGGCGATGCTCGACCCCGCGCATCGGGCGGCGCCCGGCGACGCCGTCCACGCGCTGGCGCGCGATCCGGCGCGGCTGGCGGTCGCGCGACGCGGCTCATGGTGTCCCGACCATGTGATCTTCCTCGGCCCCGCCGTCGCTGTGGCGCAACCGGGCGAGACCGCCGCCGCAGCCTCCGCCCGCATCGCCGCCGCCTCGGGCCGCGCGCCCGCGCTGATCCTGCCGCCCGGCCTCGGCGCCGCGATCCGCGCCGACGCCTCGCCCGGCGCGCGGGCGCTGGCGCAATGCCTTGGCGACGTGCTGGCGCGGATGGACCCCGCCGCGCCGCTGGTCGCGCTGACGGCGGCGCAGGAGGCGGCGCAGAAGGCGGCGCCGATGGACTGGGACGCCGAGAAATACCGCCAGAGCCTCGACATCGCGCCGGTCGGCCCCGGCGCCTGACGCGCCGCGCGGCCCCTCCCGCCGGCGCCCCTAAGCCTTCGGCGTCCGCGCAATTTGACGCGAACCTGCGGTTTGGTCCTAACGGCGCACTAACGCTTTGACGGTATAGCTGATTGCGGCGCTAGCGCCGGTGGTTGCGTGGCGTCGGGGTCTGCGTGGCGTTTCGGCCCCGCCGCCCCTCTCTGTCGAGGGGGGCGGTCGGGGCCGAAGCCATTGTCACGCCGCGTCGTCTTTCGCATCGGCGATCATCGCGCCGGGGTTGAGGATGCCCAGCGGGTCGAGCGCGGCCTTGATCGCCGCCATCGCCGCCAGCTTGGCCGGATCGCCGTAACGCGCCAGATCGCCGGTCTTGAACCGTCCGACGCCGTGCTCCGCCGACACCGACCCGCCGAACGAATCGACCAGATCGTGCACCGCGCGCACCAGCCGCAGGCGCAGCGCGTCGCAGGCGTCGCGCGTCACGCCCTGCGGCGGAAAAATGTTGTAGTGCAGGTTGCCGTCGCCGATATGGCCGAAACAGTTGATTCTCAGACCGGGATCAATGCGCGCCACCGCCGCCGCCGCGGTCTCGATGAAGCGCGGCAGCGCGGCCAGCGGCAGCGACACGTCGTGGCTGGCCACCGCGCCGACGCGGCGGTTGGCTTCGGGCGTGTCCTCGCGGATGCGCCAGAACGCCTGCGCCTGCGCCTGTGACTGCGCCAGCGCCGCATCGGTGACCAGCCCGGCCTCGAACCCCTCCGCCAGACCGGCCTCCAGCGCCGCCGCGACGCCCGACTCACGCCCAGCCCCGACCTCGACCAGCACGAACCAGGCGCTCTGAACCGGCGGGCGCGGCGCCTCTGGCAAGTGCTCGGCCAGAAACGCCATGCCCTGCGCGCTGAGCAGTTCGAACGCCGAGATCGTCTCGCCCAGCCGGTCGCGCAGGCGCGGCAGCAGATCGCAGGCGGCCTGCGGCGAGGGTGTGGCGCAGAACGCCGTCGCCGTCTCACGCGGGCGGGGGTGCAGCTTGAGCGCGGCGGCGGTGATGACGCCCAGCGTGCCCTCCGAGCCGATCAGCAGATGACGCAGG